>CEUN01076239.1_pt1 | contig 12663 bp, 4 predicted proteins | sample 361501 | NCBI WGS metagenome assembly CEUN01 (sample SAMEA2622801, study PRJEB7988) | marine metagenome | biome: marine biome (ENVO:00000447); feature: marine epipelagic mixed layer (ENVO:xxxxxxxxx); material: "saline water (ENVO:00002010), including plankton (ENVO:xxxxxxxx)" | depth 120 m | reverse complement strand
TATTGAACATAAAAATGTAAAAACTATTAACTTTTTCATTTCTTACCTTCCTTATTGCATTGTTTGTTTTATTAAATGTAAAAAAAAATCTTCTAATATATGTGTAACATATTGTAAACAATTATTTGATAATCACAAATTTACCTAAATGGGGATCAAATTTATCTGTTTCAATAGCATAAATATATATACCTGGCTTAATAACATTACCTTTTTTATTTTTCATATCCCATAAATATATACCGTCTAAGTTTGTTTCACTACCATGATCAATCTCATCAACCAATTCTCCAGTTATCGTAAAAATTGAAATTTTACATTGTTTAGGCAAATTGTCAAACATCAATCTATTACCATATAAATTTTCATTAAAAGGAGAGCTTACAATATATGGATTTGGAACAACATATATATTATCTAAAGCTTGTTCAGTTAACAAGCTTGAATCCTCTTTTCCTAGCAATGATAAATCAGCAACCCAATTATCGCCATCTTGATACCACTTATCTGGTGTGATAATTATATGATCGCCATCCTCCCATGGATAAAGCTGTTTCCATGGATTATCATTTACATTGTCACCATCAATGTCATAAATTGAATTTGGTGGGCATGGCGGCTGTATCGTTGACTCTCTATCGCAAAATTCAGGGTATATAGTATTTTGATTTATAAGCTCACTAGCCTCCCAAAGTGTTTCATTATATTCAACTATTGTTGAAGTAGGATAATCAAGTTCAACATCAGATTCCCATAACTCAAAAGGAGTAAATACATCATCACTACCATATTTAAGTCTCATAGCTTCAATCTTATAATCAATAACTAGCTCAAATGTAGATTCTGATTCAGGTTCACTTAATTGATCACCATCATCCCAGACATCATTTCCATTAGCGTCTTCCCATTTTGATAAAATATCATGTTGAAAAGATAGGGTCTCATTTGGGTTCCACACACAATCTCCATAACCAGGATCACCAGCACTCGAAGCATCATCTGCAGTGTAAATACCTTTATCAGTATGCCAAGATCTAACTTGGCGTCCTGTAGTTAAATTAGTTACTTTCATAGGAAGAAAAGCAACTTCATCTCTATCTCCATTCCAATTGGGATTATTTATTGTGACATCATTACAAAAGTCTTGACTTGCTGTTGGAAGGCTTCTGTAAGCAGTGTCTAAGTTTGTTGTTGTACTAAAATCAATTCTATAAGTAAACATAGGTCTTTCTGCAAAACTACCAGTGTTACCACCTCTGTAAGATAATGATAAATCACCACGAGAATTTGTCCACCATTGTCCCGGTATGTCAAATTCACCTAAAATCCACGGTAAAAGTTGTTCTAGATTTTCAATATTAACTTCTCCAGCTTCATTAGTGTTTGAAGCAATATAATCAGTACTATCAGCTGATAAATAGGCTATATCACTAAAACTTGCAAAACTATTAGTTTGTGGTAACTCAAACAAATAATTATCAAATCTTAATTGTATGCCACTAAACCACTCTGTAAAATTTGCCTCAGATCCAGGTTCATCCACAGATACAATTGGATGTGGGTTTATAATATATGTCGGCACATAAATATATAAACCGTCTTCTGAAATTTCAGATCCCGGCATATCTGCAAGAATCTGAAGTTCTTCATTTGTCAAGCTAGAAATTGTATATTCTGAAAAATATCCTGCTACTAAATCTTGATCTACTGGATTATTTACTCTCCATACATACAAAAATGGGTTTCTAGTTTTAAAGCCTTCGAAATCATCTAATGCACCATCAGCTTGAATCTCCATTTTTACAAAATATGGCTCTAAATCATACTCATCAACTAATTTTATATCTATTCTATCTCCAGGTTTTGCAGTTCCAACATTAGCAGAGTCTGCAATGAAAAATTCATCTAAAGTCTCACCATTTGGAAATGTAATATCAACAGCATTTACTGATGGGGTTATTGTAACTACATTAATTTTATGTTCTCTTTCCTGGTCCCAAACTCCATTACCTGCAGATTCTGTAATCCAATCGTGACCAGCAAGTACACAAGATTCTTCTGTTAAAAAATTTATATTAGAGCAGTAATTTAATTCACTCCAAAGAGAGTCTCCTTCACATACCCAATAAGGCTCAACCTGTTCATTAATCCATGCTGCTGCCCAATCATCATCAAATTCACAAATCAATTCACCCTCAAAAGTAACACAATCAATATACCCACAATCAATAAAAGGCTCATCTATTGAATCCCAAATTCCATTATTATTTAAATCATCAAATTGCTCAGCTGAATCATATTCATTATTGTTATTTGAGTCAATATAGATTTCTTCATCAATCCACAGGTATGGATTCCAGGTGTTAACTGAAACCCATTCATGTGTAATCCAATCAAAAGTCTGCCAATAAAACCCAGCAGAAACACAATCAACATGATTATCGTATGTATCAAAAACTAAACCATAGGAATTAATGCATCCCTCAGGAGCGTTTTCACATATAGATTCCTGATTTATAGTTACTTCTTCATAAATATGCCAATAATAACAACCTAATCCATCATTCCATATTACTTCAATATTTTCATCTTGAACCTCTATTGAGTTACAGGATGCTTCATCAGAGGCATTTATAAATTCAACACATAATGATTCATCTTCTATTATTTCCCATGACTCTGTACATGTAACTTCAGAGTAAGCAAGATTATAAGTAAAAGAAACTTCATCATAATGATTAATGCAATTTCCATTAGCATTACTTATGCATGATGCTTCATTTGTATAATCTGAGTTAGTACATTCTTTTAATTCTTCACAATCAATTTTATTTGAAAAACTCTCATCTGAGCAATATCCATTATTTATGCAATCTTCAAAAGTATCAATTTCAGTGTTTTGACATATCGCATCATCCCATTGCCCATTATTATTTGAATCAATAAAATCTTCAGCATAATCATAAGTATTATTTCCATTTAAATCGTAATACACTTCAACCACATCTCTAATACCATTTGCATTAAAGTCTGTAAAAGATTCTGAAGTTCTAGCGCTCTCAAAGCTTGGGCACATCCAACCATCTGGACATGTATGTTTAGCTGGATTACCTGTACGTTTCCAGGATGTGTCAATAATTGCTGAAGGGACAACGCCTTCATCTTGAAACTCCTCAACCCAATCACATGGATGCTCTGCTTCAGGGTCAGTATATTCACAATAAGGCTCTTCCGTATTTTGATTAACTAAAGCTTCACATTGAAATTGATTATAAGGTTCATTTTGATCAGGTTCCCTATATCTACAATTTATTAATTCTGTATTACCTATTCTCAATCCCATATCATAAGCAGTAATAGCATAGGTGTATTCAACGCCATTTGTAACATTTATATCTTGATAAGAGTGGCTTAAAAAAGAATTGTTTCCAAGATTGAACCATGGAGCTACAGGGTCGGGACCAGATATCTCAACATCTCTTTCATCGCAATCACCTCCATCTCCATCGCCAAATCCATCTTGATAAACACACTTTGTTGTATCTTGAAATTCTGTGTAATCTGTTTGAAATAAAGGTTGATACCCTACAATTTGACCATTTACAGGAATTGGTTGCCCCCAAGTAGCTCCACCATCAGTACTTTTATAAAGCCTGTAACCTTCAAAGTCTCTATAGCCAGTTTCAGGATCAATAGATTCTTCCGCTACTTTATCCCAAGTCAGAACAACAAAACCATCAAAGGCTATTGCTTTTAACTCAGGTGTTGGGGGTGGTGTTAAATTAGATGCTAATAAAAAATTAAAAAATAATATTATCAATATTTGATTTAATTTTATTTTAAGATTATTATTTTCCATAATTAAAATTTATATCCTAACCCAAATTGTAAATGTGATTCCAAAATATCATAATCTGCCCATGCTACATCTATAGTAAAATTTTGATAATTTATACCTGCTCCAGCACTTATACCTGCAGAGTCATGCCCTATATGGCTACCAAATCTTATAAATGCCATATTCATGAAAGAATATTCAGCACCCATTGTGCCATACAAGCTATAATCTAGAGGATTTATAGCATCAATTGATAATGAAACCTTATGATCACCATTATCATATGCATTTTGTTGAAACCCTACTCTAAATGTTAAGGGCATAGGATGATAGTCTGTTTTCTTTTGAGTGTCCTGCGAGCCACCCTCTTCTTCAGCTGCAATATCTAAACCATCACCTCTATATCTAGATTCAGGACCAAAATTACTAATACACATACCCAGAACTAATCCATAAATTCCAGTATCAAAGTTTGAACCAATATCAAAACCTATGCCAGTCATACTTAAATCTCCTGAGGTTACTGATTCATTTAAAATTTTAAATGTAGCGCCCAGATTTAATCTGTCTGTCATTTGTTTTCCATAAGAAAGTCTTGCGGCAAGGCCCTGAAATTTAAACATTTTACCCGTTAAACTATTTTCACCTGTTGCTTGATTTGCAATGGCTTCAGGAATGTCTCCAGAATCAAATACAAATAAATGAAATCCAAAATAATCAGAAGGTGATAATTTTGACCCATATGCCATAGTGTAATGCTTTGTTCCAGCTAAATAATTAGATGCAGAACTAAATAACTCATTCTTATTAATGAAACATATGCTTGCAGGATTATAAGGTAATGCAGATATATCGTTACCTGAAGCAACTTGAGAGCCAGCTAAGCCAATAGCCCGCGTTCCGGTTTCAATTTCAGCCCATCTAAATACTGCTGTCCCTACCTTTCCATTTGAAAAAGCAAAGGTTAATAGCAAAAACATATAAAGTGATTTCCTTAGTATCATAATTTTATTCCTATTTTTAATTATCTAATAACAACAAATTTACCTATGAATGGCTCATTATTGTTTGATGTTAAATCTTCTAAAGTGTATAAATATAATCCTGCAGCTATTTCTTGATTATTTTCATTTCTTAAATTCCAAAATTTTGTTCCCTGACCATTACCATTATGTCTCATAGTTTTTACAAGTTCTCCAGTAACAGTAAAAATTTTTATTATACATTGATCTGTTAAACCATTGAATGTCATCTGAAGCGATATGTCATCAGTTTCATAATTAGAATTTACAATAAATGGGTTGGGACTTACATAAGTAGAATTCCAAGTGCTTTGAGCATTAAAGCCAGGTATTACCTTTACAAAATTGTCATCATATTCAGTTGTGCCTTTAGAATTTTCTAAATACTGAAATGAATTAATCGCTCCCCAACCATTAGGGTCTGGAACGGATAGTGTGTCAACTTGAACTTGCCCATCATCAATTGAAATAATATATTCATCAGACATCACTCCAGTATCATATGAGGTGACAGAATAGGTGTATTCATAACCATTTGTAACCATGCTATCAACATAAGTGTATTGGTATTCTACACCTTCTGAATCTACATAATAATCACAATCACAATTCCAATCCCATCCAGAGTCTATACAATCTTGACTTGATAATTGGTTTAAAAATTCTTCAGGACAATTATCGCAGCCTGTACAAGAACAATCACATGGAACAATATCATCAAAACCAGTATCTGTACCTAAATCAAACCAAGGCGATTGTGGGTCTGGGCCTGATACACCAATTCCACGCTTTATATCTTCCTTGCAATGATATTCTTCGCCATTACTTCTACGTCCATCATCATTTAAATCATTAAAATGTATCCATTTAGCTTCTTTATTATGTTGTACAGCGTGTGCAATGCATGTACTTTCATCTTCAAAATCGTCCATTAACATTCCATCCATATAACATTTATCTTCGAAGCCAAGAACACAAAATTCTCTATCATGCTCATCAGTTAAATCAAACTGCTTATATGGCTGCCAACCTACAAAGATATTATCACCATCATAAACTTTGTCAATTTCATCACCCCAAGTAGCCCCACCATCTTGACTCTTATAAATCTTAAAACCTTCAAAATCAGTGTAACTTGTGATAACATCCTTGGAGAATAATGGATTATCAGTCCAATGAATTTTTACAATATTATTATCAGATGTAACAGCGACTCTAGGTTTTCTTGGGGCCGTATAACCTTGATAATGAGCGTTGTACATAATCTGTGCAAATTCTGCATTTTTTAGTAGATCAGATCTGTCTTCACCATAAATAACACAAAATGAAAAGTCAACTTCCTCACCAACCTCTAAATCAAATGGGGCGCAACTCATAATTAGAACGCAATCTAAACCTTCATCACCTTCTAAAAAGAAAGAAGTTTGGCGTAAACCTTCAAGTGAATCAAAGTGAGGATTAAGTTCACTATCTAAATCAGTATCTGGGTCTGAAGTATGAAAATACCATGTTTTTTCATTATCCGATAATCTTGAGTCATCTCCAGCCATAATCTTATATTGTATTTCCTCTTTATTTTGAGCCATTGGCTTTCCTGGGTCTCCTGCACAACAATTATTATTACCTTCTCTAGTTACAACACCTGGTCTGTTATACCAATCAAACCAATGCCAATCAGTCATCTTTAATTTTTCACCTGGATATATATCTGTAAATCCATCTAAATTTAAATCAACAGGCTTAGTTGCATAAGGGGAGTCTAATAGCTGCGTTGCAACAATACCTAACCCTCCAGAGTTTGCTGCTTGTGATTCATAGCCAAATCCAGATACTGGACCACTTTGACCATCATAATCATAAATCATAGCCATGCTGATTCTTAGTGTATCTCCATCAACTACTGGACAGCCATCTGTATAAGGAGACCATTCATCAGAATTCACTATGTCTGGATTTGCACAATCATAATACTCCATATAATCATCAGCATTTGTGTGTAGACCTGACTGATAACCTTCAAGGTCACCCATCAAAACATCAGCATCCATGTAAAAACCTAAGGCCATTTTCTCATAATCAAAACCTTTACCGCCATTAAGCTTTGTACCATCAGGCATCACTAAACCCTCACCAGTAACAAAATCATCATTATAATCTAATAGATATTCTTTCTGTCCAAACTTATTTCTTTTAAAAGCCCTATCGTAATCTCCACTTTCATTTCTAACCCTAACTGTGACAAACATAATATCCTCAGCATATGAAACTCCATAAGAATGCGCCATTGACATAACTGTTAAACCAAGAGGGTATCCCGTTTGTTCATACTCATTATCTGAATTAATCATATTAGCTCTATGTGCCCATCTATCATCAAATTCCATATAAATATCAGAATCAGAAATAAATCTTCCTTCAAGCTCTTTCCAACAGTCTGGGTTTGTTCTTGATGGATTTGATCCACATAAAACTGCATCAATTCCAGCACTTATCCATAAATCTGGGTCATCTCCATAATATTCATCTCCATACCAACCAGGCCAAAAAGGTTCAGTTTCAAGTGTTTCAATATTTAATGCTGAAGGCCAAGTTGTTGGATAATTGCTATGAGCTAATAAAGGGTATGTATCTTCACTTCCAGTATATATTGTATTTGCAAATAAATCACCGGCACTGAATTGCGTGCTGTGAGAATTTATTGAGGCCTTTGTTGAAGCGTGCCAATCTGTGTTAGTCTTAGGTGACCATCTTGACATCCATGACTCTGCAGTATTTGCTCCATAGTAGTGATAAAAGTCATCTGCTGTCCACTCTTCATCATCAATACCATAATCATAACGATCATATTCATTAAATCTGGATTCAAGCTTAGGTCTAAAAGCCCAGGGGTATACAAGACCAAGATTACTATTTTCAAGTGCGGGGTTTAGCTCATCTTCTGTAAAGTGTATAAATAAAATATCATTATTATAATCTAGAGCCCATTCAACTATAGCATCTGCTGCATACAAATGATTTGAAATCTCATCCTTATAAGACCATATACCATCATTATCTTCACATGTATTTTGAGAATCATAAATATCAATACTACATTCAAATCTACCAACACCTAAATTAGAGACACTTGATCTTTTAAGGGCTAGATCTCCTTGATCATTTTCTAAATTATATACAATACCAGAATAACGATCAGGCAATAAAGTGGCATCATCAGTTGATTCTGCCCAACTATCATAAGCATTAAATGAATACCAAGCATTTGTTCCTTCAGGCAAATCAGAGCAATTAGTATCTGAATTATCACAATATGTCCAGCCAAAATCTTCTGGAATAGCCAAAGAAGCATCCGAAGTAGACAAGTATCCTGGAACTCCTGCCATAAATGCAACGCTTGGTAAGTAAGCGTAATTGTTCCAACCTCCAGATGGATTGTAATCCCAGTCAATGTAAGCCCCGTAATTTAATAATGCGCTTCTAGCTTTACCTTGGATTGAAAAACCCTTAGCTCTGTCGTTCATTGGATTATTTGGATACCCAAATTCTCCAATTCGAGAAAGACCATTATGTCCAGCACTAAAATGTTCGCCTACACCCTGATTGGTCTTAGGGGCAGCCGAAAAGGCAAAAGTTAAAATTAAGCTTATATATATATATCTAAATAAATTCAAATCAAATTCCTCATCTAATTAAAATCAAAACGCGCAAAGAAGTTTATTTCTCTAGGAGAAGAATACATCCAAGGTCTATCAAAAAAACCACTTGATATCTCTCCACCATTTACAGGTAAATCTAATTCTGTGTCATAATAATAAGAACCAGGGTCATCAGCTCGTCCAGTTAAAGGATAAATATCATTAACATTGCTAATATTCAATAGATTGTAAACATTTAAACCTAGGGTAACTTTTGTTTTCTTAAATGCTAAATATTTAGAAAATGACAAATCAACTCTTTTATAACTATCTGTTCTGCTGCTATTCCTGTTAACTACATCTTCAATTGGTTTATCACCACCTGCATTAAAAATATATGGAGTATAAGGGATTCCTGACTGATAGAAGCAAGTTAAACCTGTATTTATACCAAAGGGTAATTGAGTGTAAAATGTTGCGGTTAGGTCATGAGTTCTATCAAAAGGCATTAAATATTCTTGAGCAGGAGCATCTACAAATGCATTTCCAAATGCTGACTCGTCATAATCTCCATTAGCTTTTGCTGTTGAATATGTGTATTGAATAACACTATTAACTGCCATTCCTCTATTTTCTAGAGTTAAATCTATACCAATTGCTCTTCCAAATTCCCCATTATCAGCAACTTGATATTCATAAACTCCTGACCTGTATGTTTTTGCGGTAACAAGCCTATCCATATCTTTTACCCATGCACCAACAGTATAGGCCCAATTATTTCCAACTTGAACATTAAAGGCAAATTCATATGATTGAGTTCTAGAGGCAGTCATTGTTGCGTTACCTAAATAACCGGCAGACTCCTCAAATACTTCCTCAGGGTTCTCTTGTCTATTTGTATTTAAATAGATGTTTTGATAAACAGGTGTTTGGTGATATACTCCGTAATTAAATGTAAATGTGGCCTTATCAGTAATAACATGACTAAATCCAACTCTTGGGCTTATCTCGTACAACCACTCAGAAGGTTGAAAAATTACCCTTTTATCAGTAGCGCTTAAGGCTTGAGTTAAGTAACCAGCAGGTTCACCCTCATCAATAAATGGTTCGCCTAAATCATATTGATCATTTCCATTAAGGTCCTCATACTCTTCATTTCCACACAATCCACAAGTTGGATCATACCCATCGTAAACTCCGTTACCTCCAGCATTATAATTACCATCATTCTCACCGCTATCTGGAGCGATTTCTGCTACTTCTATTCCGTCTTCATTAACATAATAATCAGGATTACCAAATTCATCCAAATAACAGTATGCAGGTGGATTTGGGCTGTTAACAAGTTCATCAGGACAGTCGCCATTTCCATCTACCCATTCTTCACCATCAAGCCCATGATCTAAATAAAACCATGGCTGATTTGGAGAGAAGTTATTTTCTGGGTTAGCCCATATTTGTGTATTATAATTAACAAAGTCAGCTCTTACACCTGCATTAATTACCATCCAAGGTACTTCAAAAGTATTCTGCCAATACGCAGATATTTCAAATGGTTCAACAAAATTGTCCCACTCTTCATTATCATTAAAATCGGTAAACGCTTCTCCTGGATCCCAAGTACCATTTCCTTCGCCTTCATCAGGTTGGAAACTATCTTTTCTATCTTCTGTAAATGGTATTCCATCAATACCAAAATCATCCCACTGCTCTGCAAATCTTTGAGTAAAGGCTCCTGCGTCATCCCAAGGATTCTCAACTTCATAAAAATCTAATTTATGAGATTTAATGTCAAAACCAAAACGGGCTCGCCATTCATTTGTGAATTGAGACGTTAAGTCTAACCTCACTTCTTCCGTAAGTGCATTAGAGGTTCCGTAGAATCTATCAGATCCACCAAAAACAAAACCTTCGCTCCACTCTCCATTTGAAGGTAAAAAGTAAAGCGAATCTAAATATTGAAAATAACCATCATTATTCGGATCATTGTAAGAGTTATATGGATCTTGGGAATATTCTCTAAAATAATAGTATTCATCTGCAAAATCTTCATAATCAACATACATTTCAGGCAATAGCCAATAACTTCCATCTCGTTTAATTGCTTTTTCTATGAGTACGGGGCCATCCCATTCTCCATTGCCATTTGCATCACATCCATTACAATTAATAAAAGCGTCGTATTCATATTGATCAAAAACTCCATTACCATTTAAATCATCCCAGGACTCAGCAACTTCCCAATTGTAATTACCAGGTGCTGCACCAAGATACCAGCCACTGGTCCAATTATTTGGTCCTAAACCGTCTTTATTTATATACTGAGAAATTCCGTTAGCATCATTGTAAGGAACCACATTAGCATTATAAGGGTCAGAATTATCTCTTTCGCCTGCAGGATGGGCCCACTCATACCAATCTGGGTAACCATCTGAATCACTATCCTGCCATCTTACCCCTTGAAATGAAGCTTGGTTAAATTTTGAGTACCTTAAAGTATAAAATAATTTAGGGGTTACTGTATGATTTAACTCAAAAGTATATCTTTCTGTATCTCTAAAGAGTTCTTGCTGGCCATCATCCCAGTACATATATTTACGATCAAATATTTTTCTATGATTAGAAACAGTCCAATACGATGTGTTAAATCGTAAGGATTTTCCTAGTTGCCATGATAATTTACCAAAAACATCCCAGGTGTTTTGAAATCCAAACCCTTGCATACCCCCTTTAGTATCCCATGGGGCAATTAAATTTTCTCTATTAAATTTATTATTTGGGTCTCCAGATCTAAAAACAATATCATCAAATTCATATACTCTATAGTTTTCATTATCAGTTAACTGAGATGAAACCCAAAATTTTAATTTATTATTAGTAAATGGGATAGGGCCGCCAAAACCTAAATTGAAATCATCAAATCCACGAAGTTTATCATATTCATTTCCAAGTGCTGCGCCTACTAAGCTAGTTTCCCATTTATATTTAAATTGATATTTTTTTCCACCAGCCATTGTATGCATATTTGAAACAGCTGACATAGCATCACCATATTCTGCATTAAATCCACCTGGTTGCCAATCGAATTCTTTAATAGCAAAAAGATTTAATCTTGTTCCACTTCCAATACCGCCAAATATTGGGTTCCTTATATAAAGCCCATCAATCATATAGGCGATTTCACCACTTCTACCACCACGCACATGAACTTCCTCTAAGCCTTTTTCTTCATTATCAGGGACCCCTCCTCGAACTCCGGCGTCTATTTTTACTACACCAGCTTGTAAAGAATAAAGTTCAGATACATCTTTGATTGGTAGCGCCTCTATAGCTTCTTTGCTTACTGTAACCTTTTTTGAAGTTTTACCCTTTTCTACCAATTCTCTTTCACCGCTTACATATACAGTTTCACCCTCTAATGCAGCTGAATCCATTGATGGGTTATACCAAGTAGTTTTATCCATAGTTACGGACAATTTACTTTTGATAGTTTTGTAACCAATCATTGCAACAGTTACTTCATGTTGTCCAACTGGTACGTTTAAAATTAAAAAATTTCCGTCCAAATCAGATACAGACCCAACTCCTAAATCACCAATAAATACTTGTACTCCAGGCAAAGGTTGACCATCTGTCCCTGAAGTTACTCTACCTCTTATTGTACCATCTGTTCCTGCTATAATTATATTTATTAAAGCAAATATTATGAATAGATTTTTTTTAATCATTGTTAATTCTCACTCTTTGTAATATCGCTGTTGGTTGTGGTTTGTATGGGTCGCCATCAAATCCTTCTTGATTTTGAAAGTCTTTTAACTCTAGAATCTTTCCAGAATTAAGCATTCTGCCTAAATTGAAACCTGAGTTTGAGGTTTCATAATCTTTAAGTTCTAATCTTGAGTATTCAATCCAATTATCGGTTGCGCCATTTTCACCAGACCATCTAATTTCAAGCTTATCCTTTACGATTCCTACACCTTCTAATAGCCATACAGTATTTCTTTCCCCATATTCAGTTCCAGAACCAATAGTTACTATATTTTTTAATCTTGTGACTCTGAAAGCATTTATTAATGTATCAGCTGAACAATCGGTAATTTCTCTTATATAATCACCGCAGTCATTAGTAGGTATTTTTCCACTTGAAGTTGAAAGGTCAGGACAAGAC
>CEUN01046027.1_pt1 | contig 12674 bp, 11 predicted proteins | sample 361501 | NCBI WGS metagenome assembly CEUN01 (sample SAMEA2622801, study PRJEB7988) | marine metagenome | biome: marine biome (ENVO:00000447); feature: marine epipelagic mixed layer (ENVO:xxxxxxxxx); material: "saline water (ENVO:00002010), including plankton (ENVO:xxxxxxxx)" | depth 120 m | reverse complement strand
AAAAAATTTATTTTGTCACCATTTAAAACAGAGACTGTGTCAAGTTCCACTGCCCCTGTCGGCATCCAAAGTTTTTTCTTTCGAAGGCCTACCGAACATCAAGTAGTAAAACTAAAACCACCGAAAAGTATTTTAGATCAAGTGAGAATCGGCCTATTACTTCCATTATCAGGACCCAATGCTGCCCTGGGTCAAACAATGATGGAAGCGAGTTTTTTGGCGATTTTTGATGGCGCCAATGATAAATTTGTGGTTCTTCCTAGAGATACTAGGGGTACCCCTCAAGGTGCTAAGGCGGCGGCGCAAGATGCAATTAATTCTGGTGCTAGATTGCTTATAGGACCTGTTTTTGGAAAGTCAGCAAAAGAAGTAGCTCCTTTGGCAGCTGAGGCGTCAATTAATTTAATTTCATTCACCAATGACCGCACTGTTGCAGCGGAAGGCACATTTGTTTTTGGTTTTCTGCCGGAGGATCGCCTGCATCGAATTGTTGGTTATGCGGCTTCAAAGGGGATCAAGAGGTTTGCTGCTTTGGTTCCGCATGGAAAATTTGGTGAAAAACTTTTGGCTGATTATGAAAGAACTATAAAAGCATTTGGCGCAACTTTTGTAAGCTATGAGCGTTATTTACGTAATACAAAATCTATAACCTCTGCAATTAAAAGGCTGGGTGATTTTCAAACACGGAGAAAGGCATTAATTTTAAAACGAAATATTCTGAAGAAAAAGAATGATCCACTATCCAAAAGAATTTTAAAAAAACTTGCAGAAAAAACAGTATTAGGATCATTGTCCTTTGATGCTGTTTTGATACCGGAGACAGGAAAAGATTTAAAAGCGATAGTATCATTACTCTCTTATTATGAAATCGACAGGAAGCAAGTAAAGTTTATTGGTATTCATGATTGGTCATCACGCTCTCTGATAAAAGAACCTTCATTAGCTGGTGCGTGGTATGTGGGTCTTTCACCCCAACCCTATTCAAACTTTGTTAGGCGTTTTGCCTCTGTGTTTAAAAAATCACCACACCAGTTGAGCGCTTTGGCTTATGACGCCATGGCGTTAAGCTCAATAAAGGCTAGGGAGGGGCCTCAGGGCTTTAACTTGGACAAACTTACTGCTGAAAATGGATTTTATGGTAGCGCAGGTTTGTTTAGACTTCGGCCCGCTGGTGCCGTCCAACATATGTTTTCTGTGATGGAAGTAACCCCGAAAGGAGTAGAGGTAGTGAGCCCCTCACCAATTTCATTTTCAGTCTCAAAAACATCACCAAAAAACATCAAGTAAAGTATATAAATTCAACGAATACGAATTAGCTCAGCATTGCGGCTAAAACTGAGTTGAGCCGCAAGAGTCCTTTTTTAGTGGCCCTTAAACCTTTTTTATCCAAGACGAGATAATCTTCAACTAAAAGCGGCCTCAAGCGTTTTGGATCTAGCACATCTTCAAAATCCAGCCCGGTATGCTGTATAAAATGGTCTCGCGATATCCCGTTGGTAAGTCTTAAGCCCATGAGTAAAATTTCATCAATCCTGGCATTGAAATTAATTTTTTTAAATTTTCGGGTTGCATGACCTTTTTCCCTGACAGAGGAAAACCATGTTTCGGGTCCCGGAATCTGTTCTGTTTCATAGGTTTGATTATCGATGGTTATTCTTCCGTGTGCACCTGGACCTACCCCAATATAGTCTCCACCGGTCCAATATGTGAGATTGTGTATGCATTCTTGGCCAGGTCGTGCATGGTTTGATATCTCATATGGTAGGAGGCCTTTTTGCTCACAAATATCTTGGGTGAGCTGAAATAACATGGAGCTGATTTCTTCATTGGGAAGCATCAAGGTTCCGGATCTTGCCTCTGCATAAAAGGGCGTGCCTTTTTCTATCGTTAATTGATAAAGAGATAAGTGGCCCGCTGACATCTGAATAGCCTCATGCAATTCAGATGTCCAATTGGTCGTGGTTTGATGAGGTCGCCCATATATCAAATCAAATGAGAAACGGGGAAATATTTTGTCGGCCAACTCTATGGCTAAAATGCCAACTTTACGACTGTGTGTTCTTCCTAGAAATTTTAACGCGTTGTCATCCAACGCCTGCAAGCCAATAGAAACGCGATTTAAACCAGCACTGCGAAATTCCCGAAAATTTTTGATCTCTACTGATGTGGGGTTAGCTTCAAAGGTGATTTCAGTTTCGTTTTCTAAGGGCCAAAGTTTGGATGCTTTGTTTATTATGTCGGCAGCAATAGAGGGTTTCATCAATGATGGCGTGCCGCCGCCAAAAAAAATACTTTTTATTTTTCTTTTAGACGTATTTTTAGCCCAATATTCCATCTCTGACAATAAAGCTTTGCCCCAATCTGCTTGTTCTATATCTGGGCGCACATGAGCGTTAAAATCACAATATGGACAGCGAGACAAACAAAAAGGCCAATGAATATAAAGAGCGATCTCGTCACCTGATGTTAATTCTAATGGTTTTTTAATGGGCAAAACAAAATTCTACTAATTTTGCAAACGCTTTTGAACGATGGCTTATGGCGTGTTTTAGTTCTGGCTCGAATTCACCGAATGTCTTTTTAAAACCGGCGGGGATAAACATAGGGTCATAACCAAACCCTAATTTTCCCCGGGGTGGCCAGGTTAGTTCCCCATCAATGCGACCCGTGAAAGTTTCGCAATGACCGTCCGGCCAACACAAAGCAAGGGCTGCAAAAAAATAAGCCCGTCTGTCTGAAACATTTTGAAGCCGTTCTTCGACGAGGCGCATTGCAAGATTAAAATCTTTATCTTTTCCAGCCCAACGAGCGGAATAAATTCCCGGGTCTCCATTTATTGAGGGAATTACAAGACCGGAGTCGTCAGAAAGAGAAGGTTGTTTAGTTGATAATGCTGCGGCACGTGCCTTAATTTCGGCATTAGCTGTAAATGTTTTTCCGTTCTCCACTGGTTCATCTAAATTAAGGTCTGCTGCGGAAAAACACTTTATTCCATATGGTTTTAATAAATCCTCAATTTCAACCACTTTGCCTGAATTGTGGCTTGCAATGACAATTTTAGAACCAAAAAATTTTCGGCGGTTGCTCATTTTTTATCAAATCATTACAACAAAGCATTTTTTTGTAGTTTTGTTAATTCTTCGATTCCCCTGTATGCGAGGTCTAAAAGTTCATCAAGGAGTTCGCGACTAAATGGTTTCTTTTCCGCGGTGCCTTGAATTTCTACAATACCGCCACTGCCCGTTAAAACATAGTTTGTATCTGCATCTGCATTCGAATCTTCCGTATAGTCAAGGTCTAACGTGGCCACGCCCTGAAATATTCCACAGGAAACGGCACCAACAGAATCTCTAAGGGGAACTTGATCAAGTTCCCCGTCTCTTACCAATTTTGAGAAAGCATAGTGCAAAGCAACCCAAGCGCCGGTGATGGAGGCCGTGCGGGTTCCACCGTCTGCCTGAATTACATCACAATCGATCCGAATTTGTCTCTCGCCTATCAATGATAAGTTCGTTACAGCGCGTAGGGACCTTCCAATAAGCCGCTGTATTTCTTGTGTCCTCCCACTTTGTTTTCCCCTAGCGGCTTCCCTCGCAGTTCGAGTGTGCGTAGATCGTGGCAGCATCCCATATTCGGCGGTAACCCAACCGGTTCCAGAATTCCGTAAAAATGGCGGTACTTTTTCTTCTATTGTTGCTGTACATAGAACGTGGGTATTCCCGAACTTTGTTAGACAAGATCCCTCGGCATAAGGGCTGAAATTTGGTTCTAGACTGACTGTTCTCATTTCGCCAGCTTTACGACCTGAGGGACGAGTGCTCATTTGAATTGGGCTCCTACTTCTAAAAAACAAAAAGCTACATGTTAAAAGCTAACGTGAACGAACATCGGCGTCCACTGGCACTTAACTTCAATCAGCTTATTGACCTTGAAAAATTGCAACATTACATTCTATACATAATTGCAGAAGATCAGAAAGAAATTTTTGGTCCAGAAAAAACAATGAATTCCAACCAAAGAAACATAATTGGTGAACTAAACGAGCGGTCTCGTAGGGTATTTTCGGAACTTGTTTCCTCTTACCTAGATGACGGCGAGGCTGTCGGATCGAGAACATTGTCACGTCGTTTGGATAGGCCGTTGTCCGCTGCGAGCGTAAGAAATGTTATGGCAGACCTTGAAGAACTTGGTCTCCTGTATTCCGAACACGCTTCCGCTGGGCGTCTTCCTACCGACCTCGGGTTGCGGCTATTTGTTGATGGTTTACTTGAGGTTGGGAGTATTACCGCCGAAGAACAAGAAACCATCGAGACACAATGTGCGATCGCGGGTAAAACCATTAATGAGGTTTTAGAAGAAGCTTCTGGCGCACTGTCAGGATTATCGCGCTGTGCTGGTTTGGTTTTAGCGCCTAAAAGCGATCGTGCACTTAAGCATATTGAATTTGTAAGTCTGGGTGATGGCCGTGCGCTTGTTGTAATGGTCGCCGAAGATGGGTTTGTTGAAAATCGTGTTATTGATGTTCCAATTGGCACCCCCCCTTCGACCTTAATTCAAGCGACTAATTATCTCAATGCACGCCTTGCAGGAAGAACATTGGCAGATGCTGAAACAATGATTGAAAAAGAGATAGCGGATCATCGAGCTCAAATAGATGAATTAACGCGCGATCTTGTTGAGGCGGGGATTGCTACCTGGGCGGGTGATGATGATCGTGGCGCGCTAATTGTAAAAGGGCATGCACGGTTATTAGACGATGTCAGTGCCTTAACAGATTTAGAGCGGGTTAGAGCCCTTTTTGAGGCCCTCGATACGCGGGATCTTATGGCTAATTTGCTTGATAGAACCCAATCGGGCGATGGGGTGCAAATCTTTTTGGGGGCAGAGAATGATCTTTTCAATGTGGCAGGTTGTGCCATGGTGGCAGCGCCATTTACTGGAACCCGAGGTGAAATTGTCGGGGCAGTAGGTGTAATCGGCCCATCACGAATAAATTATGCTCGAATAATCCCAATCGTTGATTATACAGCACAAGTAGTTGGCCGAATACTTAGTTAAATATAGGATAAAGCAGTGGAAAAAAAAGAAATTAAAACTTCAAAAGAGACCCCAGAACTGGAAGATTCAAATCAATCCGCCATAGAAGAAGAGACCACGGATACTACCTCAGCGGCAGAAGAAAAATCCAGTGATTTTCCAGATGATGATAAAAATTCACCATGGGGTGAAGAAGGACCGGAAGCGGAAATAGCTGATCTCAAAGACAAACTCTTGCGTGCTTTAGCTGAAAACGAAAACACCATTCGCCGAGCCAAAAGAGAGCGGGAAGACACAGCTAAGTATGCGACTGCAAATTTTGCGCGTGATATGCTTACAGTGTCTGATAATTTGGGCCGGGCGATAGAGGCAATTCCGGAGAGCTTACAGACTGCAGATGACACAATAAAGGCATTTCTTGAGGGAATTAATCTTACTAGTCGAGAGTTGCTTGGTTTGTTAGAAAGGCATGGTATCAAGAAGATTTCACCGTTGGGCGAAAAGTTTGATCATGATCAGCATGAGGCCCTATTCGAAATTCCAACTTCGGACGAAGAGCCCGGCACAGTGGTTCAAGTTATTGAAGATGGATTTATGATATATGATCGATTGCTTCGACCAGCTAAAGTTGGTGTTTCAAAAGCCGATTTAATCGAAAAGTCTCCAGAGGGTGAGAAAAAAAAGGAATAAGAATAGTTTTTTGTGATGCTGTTTCTCGAGAAGTTTTTATTAATATTTCTTGAAAAGATCAAAATCCGATTGAAACATGAAGCAACAATGGTTGCAGCGTTGGTAGTTCATACCTATATAGACTCGTGAAGGCCTCTTTTTAGGCCTGCAAACTTTAAATTTATAACAGAATAACAAATCATTTTTTAAGCTTGGTATTTAATACAGCTTAAATAATTTGTTAAATAAGAGGGCAAAATGGCCAAAGTAATTGGTATTGATCTTGGTACTACAAATTCTTGTGTAGCTGTCATGGAGGGTAGTGACGCTCGTGTTATTGAAAATAGTGAAGGTGGACGAACCACACCATCGATGGTTGCCTTTACAGAGGACAATGAACGCCTTGTTGGTCAATCTGCTAAACGTCAGGGTATCACGAACCCAGAAAATACTCTATTTGCCATAAAAAGATTGATAGGTCGGACCTTCGATGATCCAATGACCTCCAAGGATATGGATCTTGTTCCATATTCTATTGTAAAGGCTGATAACGGTGATGCGTGGGTGGACTCACGAGGAAAACAGTATTCGCCTAGTGAAATTTCTGCTTTTATTTTAATGAAAATGAAAGAAACTGCCGAGGCGCATTTGGGGGAGACTGTTAAAGAAGCGGTTATCACCGTGCCGGCATATTTCAATGACTCGCAACGGCAGGCTACGAAGGACGCTGGTCGGATTGCTGGCTTAGATGTGCTCCGTATAATCAATGAGCCTACTGCTGCGGCGCTAGCCTATGGCCTTGATAAGAAACAGAATGGAACGATTGCGGTTTATGATCTAGGTGGAGGTACTTTTGACGTTTCAATCTTAGAAATAGGAGACGGAGTTTTTGAGGTAAAATCGACTAATGGTGATACCTTTCTCGGCGGCGAGGATTTTGATGCGAAAATTATCGATTACTTAGCAGAGGAATTTAAAAAAGAGCAAGCGATAGACTTGCGCAATGACAAGTTGGCTTTACAACGTTTAAAAGAAGCTGCAGAAAAAGCAAAGATCGAGCTTTCATCAACAGCACAAACGGAGGTTAACCTGCCATTCGTTACTGCTGATGCGTCAGGCCCCAAACATTTGAATATTAAACTTACCCGAGCGAAGCTAGAGGCCCTTGTCGAGGACCTAGTAAATAGTACGATTGATCCTTGCAAGGCCGCATTAAAGGATGCTGGTCTATCTGCTGGTGAAATTGATGAGGTGATTTTGGTGGGTGGAATGACCCGCATGCCTAAGGTCATTGAGGCCGTGGAGTCGTTCTTCGGGAGAGAGCCCCATCGCGGCGTTAATCCAGACGAGGTCGTTGCTGTTGGCGCATCAATTCAGGCGGGGGTACTGACAGGTGATGTCAAAGACGTGTTACTGCTTGATGTTACTCCCCTTTCTTTGGGGATAGAAACGCTTGGGGGCGTGTTTACTCGTCTAATTGATCGTAATACGACAATACCGACCAAAAAAAGTCAGACATTTTCCACGGCAGAAGATAATCAGAGCGCGGTTACGATTCGAGTTTTTCAAGGCGAACGTGAAATGGCAGCCGATAATAAAATTCTGGGAAATTTCGATTTGGTAGGTATACCTGCGGCACCTCGAGGTATGCCTCAAATTGAAGTTACTTTTGATATTGACGCCAATGGACTAGTAAATGTGGCTGCTAAAGATAAAGCGACTGGTAAAGAGCAACAAATACAAATTCAAGCCTCTGGTGGCTTGGATGATTCAGAAATCGAAAAAATGGTAAAAGAAGCTGAGACACATGCCGCTGAGGATCAAGCTCGAAAGGAAAAAGTTGAGTTAAAGAACCAAGCTGAAGCTATAATTCACTCAACAGAGAAGAACCTTCAAGAGCATGGGGATAAAATAGATGGTGGTGACAAAGCTCAGGTAGAAACTGATATAGAGGCTCTCAGAGAAGTTATGGAGTCCGACGATAGTGAAGTAATCAAGACAAAATTAGAAGCATTGTCTCAGTCGGCTATGAAAATAGGTGAGGCAATGTATAAAGCAGAACAAGAAGCCGCCTCTGCAGAAAATCCCGGAGATATAAACCCCGCTTCTGGTGATGCGTCTGGCGACGATTCTAAAGTTGTGGATGCCGATTTTGAAGAAGTCGAAGGCGAAGAGAATAATAAAAATAAATCATCTTAGGTCAATTATAGCCGCCTTTGGATAGTATTGGATATTGCGTAATGGCCAAAGAAGATCCGTATAAAGTATTGGATGTCTCTCAAAGCTCGTCAGCGGATGAAATAAAGAAGGCTTTCAGAAAAAAAGCCATGCAATATCATCCTGATCGAAATCAGGGTGATTCATCAGCAGAACAAAAATTCAAAGAAGTTAACGAAGCCTATGATATTTTGAAGGATGATCAAAAGCGTGCAGCTTATGATCAATTTGGTCATGCCGCTTTTGAGGGCAATAATAATGCGGCTAGTGGTTTTAGTGCCGGTGGTTTTGCAGATATTTTTGATGAAATGTTTGGTGATTTCACCGGTCGCGGCAGAACTAGTAGTGGTAGTATCCAAGGGTCTGATCTTCGCTATAATCTCGAAATTTCTTTAGATGACGCTCACGTAGGTCTTGAAACGCGTATACGGGTTCCCACTTCAGTGATTTGTGATTCCTGCAACGGCTCGGGTGCTAAGAAGGGGACACAGCCTATAACGTGTGGGACTTGTCAGGGCCGAGGCAAGGTGAGGGTAAATCAGGGTTTTTTTACAATTGAACGCACTTGTCCGAATTGTAATGGCGCGGGTCGTATAATAGAGTCCCCTTGTGAGGTTTGTGGCGGCACATGCGCCATACGGAAGGAAAAAACCCTAGAGGTGACAATTCCTGCTGGCGTGGAAGATGGCATGCGGATTCGTCTTTCTGGTGAGGGCGAGGCAGGCACCCGGGGAGCTCCACCTGGCGATTTATATATTTTTATTTCCGTCGGTTTACACCCTCTCTTTTCTCGGGAAGATTCGGATATATTTTGTACGGTTCCTATTCCAATGACTACCGCAGCCTTAGGTGGAACTGTTGAGGTTCCCTCAATTGATGGTAGTCGCGCTAAAGTTACCATACCATCGGGGGCCCAAAGTGGTCATAGAATGCGGTTACGGGGGAAGGGCATGAACGGATTACATGGTAAGAGCCGAGGTAACATGTATATAGAGCTGCAGGTTGAAACCCCTGTCAACTTGTCAAAAGAACAAAAACAAAAATTAGAAGAGTTTCGGGAAACTCTAAAAAACAGGGGTAAAGTGACTGGAAAATCTACTAGTCCGGAGTCCGAGGGGTTTTTCACTAAAGCTAAAGAATTCTGGAATGATCTTACGGATTGAAGCTTGATTGATCGGCGCTTCCAGATCTTTTAATTAGTATTTTCCGATAAAAAAATTGGGTTTTATGTATCCCCGATGTATTGTGAGTGTAATTTATAAAAGGAAACTCACATGGCGGAAATGAGAATAGGAGTTGTAGGAGCCTCTGGGAGAATGGGTCGGGCAGTTATTCGGCAGGTGACTAGTACGCCTGGCTGCGCAGTTGTAGCTGCATGTGAGCATTCTGCCAGTGAAGATATTGGAAGGGATGCTGGAGATCTAGCGGGCTGTGGTAGTCTTGGTGTAAAAATTGAAGAAGAGACACCAAGTCTTTTCGGCCAAGTTGATGCAATGATCGAATTTTCAATACCTGAGGCAACTGTCGCCCACTCTGTAGATGCGTCTAACGCAGGTTGTATTCATATAATCGGAACTACAGGTCTCACGACGGATGATGAGATAAAATTGAGAGAAGCAGCCGAAAAGACGACCGTTGTTTATGCACCTAATATGAGTATGGGTGTAAATATCTTATTTGCATTAACTAAACAGGTATCGGCAATATTGGATGATGACTTTGATATCGAAATAGTTGAAATGCATCACCGGTATAAGGTAGATGCACCTTCAGGTACCGCCTTAGGGCTCGGTCGTGCTGCCGCAGCGGGTCGTGGCACGACATTAGAAAAATCTAGCGTGTTGTCTCGGGAGGGAATCATTGGTCCACGGAAAAATGGGAAAATTGGTTTTGCAACCTTGAGGGGTGGTGACGTTGCGGGAGATCACAAAGTTGTTTTTGCTGCCGATGGAGAGCGTCTTGAACTTAGCCATAAGGCAGGATCAAGACAAATTTTTGCTCGGGGAGCCGTTCAAGCCGCACTCTGGGCTCGCGATAAGGATTTAGGGTTGTACACAATGCTGGACGTTTTAAGGCTCGGATAAAAGAGAGTGTTTTATCAATAACACAAAGTTTTAAAATTTTTAAAAGCCGGCAAATACAATTCAGAAATTATAATCAAATATTTTAATTTTTTTTTCGAATTGCTTTAAGTTCACGTTTTAATCTAATTGCCAAACTTTTTTTCTCTCTTGTTGTTAAAAAGCGACCGATCTCTATAGCCTTACCGTGACTTCGTAGTATTAATTCACCGCATCGGGTGGTTTTTGATAATCTGTAGTCGACTTTTATCCAATACGTTTGCAGTTCGAAAATCCTACTTTCGCCCTTATAGTTAACGCTTTCGATAACGATATCGTTGTCTGTTAATTTTATATTCTCAATTCTTTTTGAGTCGCGGTAATTATATTTAAATGCTTGATATATTATGAAAATTTCAAGCCCAAAAAAACCAAGCACCGGCCATGCGCCCAAGATAGCGAAAGCTATGCCAATTGAGCAGCTTACAGTAATCAAAATTAACATAAAGGTTAAAAACCCATATGAGGATAAACTCGCATACGGTTTTAAGATGGCATCGAATATTATTGGGGGGGATTTCTCGTTCTTTGAAATATTTTCAAAAGGGTTTGATCTCAAATTCATAAATCACGAGGTATGTTACTGTTATTTTGTGTAACGACTTTCTTTTATAATATTATGCTAAATCTAGACTAGGGACAAATTATTATGAAAATGATCCTCAAAAACGTTCATGAGTTTTACAGGCGCCTAGAGGAGGCAGAACCTAATCCAAAAGGCGAACTCTATTATGTTAATGATTATACTTTATTAGTAGCAGTAGTGTTGTCCGCCCAAGCAACTGACATAGGTGTAAATAAAGCAACAAAAAATTTATTTCAGATGGTTACTACTCCGGAAGGCATGGTTAAGTTTGGAGAAAAAAATTTAGTGGCTGAGATAAAATCCATAGGACTGTATCGCACTAAGGCAAGAAATGTCATAGGGCTTAGCAAAAAACTTATTTCAGAATATGATGGAAAGGTGCCGCAAAAGAGAGATCAACTTGTCAAATTACCAGGTGTGGGCCGAAAAACAGCTAATGTTGTTCTTAATATAGCCTTTGGCCAACCAACAATTGCTGTCGATACACATATTTTTCGTATTGGAAATCGTACAGGACTAGCGCCAGGTAAAGATGTAAAAGAAGTGGAGTTGGCCCTTTTGAAGCGTACGCCTTCTGTTTTTTTACGCCACGCTCATCATTGGCTTATTCTGCATGGCCGCTATGTGTGCAAAGCGAGAAAACCGGAATGCTATCAATGTTTGGTTTTTGATCTTTGTAAGTTTAAGGATAAGGTGAGTCTGACTTCTTAGGGTTTTCCATATAGGTCTTTGTAATATTTAATTATTTTTCATTTCTCTCAAGCAACGTTTAAATTCGGTTTTTGTGCCGTTAGTTGATCGTGTGTCTATAAAATAAACATTAAAAATTTTTTCTGTTTTTGTGGTGTATAAATAAATATCTAGCAAACAAAATTTATTAGTATACCTCAAAAGTTTTGAAGGGGGATCAGTGCGCTGAAATTGCGGTTTTCCAAATGCTTTTAATATAAAAGTTGAATTTTTTCCAATAAGGTCAGCTTTCAGATATGCTGGTTTTTTCTTTGTTATTGGCTTTGAATCTGCCTTGGTTAAGGCTGTGTGTTTTTGTAAAATTGTCCGACTTTTTAATTCGGGGGCTTTTGACTGAAGGTTCGGTATTTTTATTGAGGGTTTCTCAACAATCATGCAACCAGTGATATTAATAAAGAAAAACACTATTAATATATTTTTAAATGTCTTTGAGCGGCACATGGTTGATGAGAAAAATCAATCTCTCTGCTTTTCCAATTCCATTTGGACTTGGCCGGAGATTTTTCCACCACGCTCAACTTCTATTCTTTCTGCACGTATTGTACCTTTTATTATTCCCGTAGATCTAACCACCAAAATGTTTGTAGACAGTATTGTGCCCTCAAAATTTCCCGCAATTTCTGCAATCTCGATTTCAGCCTCGCCCTTAAAAATTCCCCCTTCTGCAATTTCTATTTTTCTGCAGTCCTTTATCTTTGATGTTTCAACACAACCCTCTACAATTAGCGTTTCGCAGGCGCTAATTTCGCCGCTTAAAACTATTTCTCGGCCTATTATGAGTTTTTTGTTATCACCATAGGCACTAACACTCCTCTCATCTGAGGGTTTTCCGGGAAAGTTATTTGTAGGGCGGATCCCTTCATGTCTAGGGGGCATTATTGGTGCCTTAGTGGGAACCGATCCATGTCCCTCCTTTTTTTGCTTTAAATCGCCTTCTTCTGTGCTCTTTTTAAACATTAGTTGATCCTTTGTGATTTCATCTTGATCTAGGTTTCTTTATTGAAGAATCTCATTAACGAGTACAAAAGTGGTGTTAAAAGATTTTAATTATCCGCAAAAAACACTGTAATAAATCTCTCAAAAATATCTCAAATACGTTAATAATACAAAGTATTTGCGTATTAAAATGAGATATTTGTATTAAAATTCAGTTTAAAATTATCCTCGGTAGTATAATATTTTTGTGATAACCGTAACAGTAAATTTAATAGTATAAAAATGTCTAACGCACTCTTTGACGTAATTGGTATTGGTAATGCGATCGTTGATGTAATTTCTGCAGTTCCTGAATCTCG
>CEUN01151668.1_pt1 | contig 12682 bp, 13 predicted proteins | sample 361501 | NCBI WGS metagenome assembly CEUN01 (sample SAMEA2622801, study PRJEB7988) | marine metagenome | biome: marine biome (ENVO:00000447); feature: marine epipelagic mixed layer (ENVO:xxxxxxxxx); material: "saline water (ENVO:00002010), including plankton (ENVO:xxxxxxxx)" | depth 120 m | reverse complement strand
TCACCTTCAACCCCGGCCTTACCACTTCCTTCCAAGACAATTACTATCTCTATATAGGGATGCCAATGTACACCGGTATAAACCCGGATGGGGAAGTTTGCAGTCCAATCGTTAACGGAGTAGAACCATCATTATTTTCAACAAGTGTTTGGTAAGTCGCATTGTCGCGCAACGACCGATTTAAAATTTTTAAAAATAGGGACAGAATTCTTTAGTAGCCTCTGGTGGTTTCTAATCTAGTTGAATTTTTCTTTCGTAAAGTGTCCATACCTCTATCTAGACCCGCTAGTGTCATTGAAAACATGCGCCCACCTACTAGCTTATAAATAAGCTGAGTGGACATCGTTTGAGACCACCTTTCAGCTTTTTCAGGATTAAGCCAAATAAAATCTGCAAAATGTGATGTAAGGCGACGAAACCAAACCGCGCCCGCCTCCTCATTCCAATGTTCAACAGATCCACCTGTTTCTGTTATCTCGTAGGGACTCATAGTTGCATCGCCAACAAATATAACTTTATAGTCCGACCCATAAGTGTTTAATACCTCCCAAGTAGAGATGAACTCGTTTCGTCCTCGCCGATTATCCCTCCACACTCTCTCATATAAAAAATTATGAAAATAAAAATATTCAAGATGTTTAAATTCATTCTTGGCAGCAGAAAAAAGCTCTTCGCTCACTCTGACGTGTGGATCCATAGTGCCACCTACATCTATAAACATCAGCACCTTAACCTTATTTCGTCTCTCAGGACGCATCTTGACATCAAGAAGACCTGCATTCCTAGCAGTCGAAGAAATCGTTCCCTTTAGATCAAACTCCTCTTCAGCTCCCTCCCGAGCGAACTTACGTAGACGCCTTAACGCTATCTTGATATTCCTGGTCCCAATTTCAACTTCACCGGTTAAATTCCTAAATTCTCTTTTTTTCCACACCTTGGTAGCACTGCCGCCGCCGCCCTCACCTCCAATTCGAATACCAGCCGGGTTTATTCCGGAATGACCAAATGGGGAGGTTCCGCCCGTTCCAATCCATTTGCTCCCGCCAGAGTGAGTCTTTTCCTGCTCAGCCAGACGCTTCTGTAGCTCTTCCATCAGCTCATCAAAATCTAGTTTTTCAAGTTTCTCTATCTCCTCCTTGCTAAAAACCCTTTCTGTTACTTTTTTTAGCCAAGAACTTGGTATTGCATCATCGAAAAACGCAGCACTCTTCAACTCCAAACCACGGAAATATTTTCCGAATACCTGGTCAAAACGATCATAATTTTTTTCATCTTTAATCAATGCTGAGCGCGCAAGATAATAGAAGTCTTCGACGTTTTGTCCGTTAACCCCTTTATCCATTGCTTCTAGCAGCATAAGATACTCGCGTATGGTAACTGGAATCTTTAAATTCCTAAGCTCGTAAAAAAAATCAACGAACATAAGTATAATCTCAACCCGGCCGACGAGATAAAAAGGCAAGGCGTTCAAACATGTGAACATCCTGTTCATTTTTTAAGAGCGCGCCATAAAGCTGCGGTATGGCCTTTCCGGCATCCATCTTTATTGCATCAGAGTCTATATCTTCAATAAGTAGGAGCTTAATCCAATCCAACAATTCCGAAGTAGAAGGCTTTTTCTTAATTCCATTGACCTCCCTAATTGAGTAAAAAACGTTAAGCGATTCCTTAAGTAGTTTGTTTTTGATATCTGGAAAATGAACCTTGATTATCTCTTCCATTGTTTCATTTTTCGGGAACTGGATGTAATGAAAGAAACATCGACGTAAAAACGCGTCGGGTAATTCCTTTTCATTATTTGACGTAATGATTATCAGAGGTCGATGTGTGGCTTTAATGGTTTGTTGTGTCTCGTAAACGAAAAATTCCATTCTATCAAGTTCTTGTAATAAATCATTCGGAAACTCGATATCAGCCTTATCGATTTCGTCGATTAAAACTACGGCCTGGTTTTTACTTTCAAAGGCCCGCCACAGCGGCCCTTTTTCTATATAATTTCCTATTTCGTCTACACCTTCTTCGCCCAACTGAGAATCTCGTAACCTGGAAACAGCATCGTATTCGTAAAGTCCATTTACGGCTTTTGTGGTGGATTTAATATGCCATTCTATTAATGGTTTTTCGAGAGCTCTCGCCACTTCGATAGCGAGTAGGGTTTTACCTGTTCCAGGCTCACCTTTAATCAGTAAGGGCCGCTCTAGGTTAATGGCTGCATTCACAGCCATATTCAAATCATCTGTTGTCACGTAATTATCAGTACCGGCAAACTTCATGGATCCCACTTTAATTTGTAATTTTACGCTGAGGTTTAGTCCTATATAATCGATCGAGGAAACTAGAGTACCGTTAGAAGGTAATCAAGCCCACGATTAACAAGAAAAAATGGAGTATAGTATGGCTTTTGCTGTTACCCTACATCTACTTTCTGCCGTAATTTGGGTAGGAGGAATGTTCTTTGCTGTTTATGTGTTACGACTAGCTGCGGGTCCTATGGAACCGACCGACAGAATCGCATTATGGAGCCGGAGTTTTAAAAAATTTTTTCCTTGGGTCTGGTGCGCGGTTATCCTCCTTATTAGTTCAGGTTACTATATAACTTTCGTGGGTTATGCAGGATTTAAAAACCTCCCCATTTTATACCATGTAATGCACCTCCTTGGATGGCTTATGGTAATGTTATATCTTCACTTGTGGTTTGCGCCTTACTCCCGATTTAAAAGGGCCGTAGAAGAGGAAAACATGGCAGTCGCCGGTCAAAATCTTAATCAGATTAGGATAATAGTTACTGCTAATTTATGGCTTGGATTGCTCAATATTATCCTTGGCGCAACAGGAAAATACATCAATTAACATATTAGCAAAGCCCATTGCCTACAGGAAAAAACCTTGGCTCTATTGATAAATAACGATGTCCAGAAGCGGACACGCCGCCCATCCGGTAAAACCTAATTCAGACGCTACGAAACAAATGACTGGCCCACATTAGCTAGCGTCATTAACGGAGATAGCAAAGGTCGAAAACACGATACTGAGAGTATATTCTTTGATAAGAACCTTGCAGGCTTGCAATTTGCCGCTATCGGCAGGGTAATTTATTAAAGTGCAAGGAAGAAAAATTTAGGAATGCATATTCCAATGGAATGGTTCCATCAATATATCAGAAACTAGTTCTAAACATTATTTAAGACCCATAAATATAAAGAAAAAGAATCCTTCCTAAATCTCTATCCCGATATTATTTTTTTCCGCAATATCACAAGCTAGTCCGGCCAACCCCATAAACCCGACGCCTTGATCTGAATTTTGTTTAAAGAGCGTTATTTGGTCGCTTGAAATTCGTCCTACTTTCTTTCCCGTCAATAATTCTCCGAGCTCATTTATATTATCCCAAGTAGTAATACCCCTTGCTATTGGCTCACATAAATCCCCGTGTTCTTCTGCAATTGATTGTTCCCGTATATTCACTAGTATCAAATCCGCACGGCGAACAACTTCATCATCGATTTCTCGTCTCGGTTTCGTTAACTTGGCTTGTTCCATTACTCCTTTTGTCGAATTGACAATAGAGGTGACATGCTGTCCTGATTCCAACCATTTTCCACGTAAAGCCGGAATATTGGTGTTCGTCGCGCAACAAATCAAATCCGAACCTGAAACAGCCTCACGAGCATTCTCAACCGAACGAATATCTAAGTCACAGTGATCCCTCATAAACCCAACAAATTTCTCCCTATTAACTGCAGACCTACTATAAACTCTCACTTCTTTAATTGGTCGAATTTTAGCCATTGCGACGAGGTGTCTTCGTGCCTGAAGACCGGTACCTAATAAAGCTAGCACCTTGCAATCCTCCCGTGCGATCAGGTCCGTTCCAACCGCACTGGTAATCGAGGTTTCAGTCCCAAAGGTTTCCTCAAATGTATCGAATGGATATAGGGGAAGAGAGCCGACAATGATACCTCTTAATTCCGCTGTTTCGGAGTTATAAACCACATAAACCCTTCGTCCTGCGCCATTATATTGTTGCGCGTCCCCTTTAAATGTGAACCTTTCCGCATGTATGAACATTCCGGAAACCTCTAATGTGGGGCAGCCTCCCGGGTGAACAGTTATCCGACGATCCTCATGTTGAATTCTTGTTTTCGGTGCGCTGAAAGAAGGACTATTTCCCTGATCTTTGAAACCATTTCTGACAGCGGCGATTGCATCATCCAAAGAGAGAAGACCCGAAAGATCTCGTGAATCGATTAATAACGCCATTGATATTTTCTATACATTACCATTAGCAAATTTAATATATTTAGCCAAAAAAATCAAAAATAAGATCAGAGACTGATTGTGGAGCCTCTAGATTAATTGCGTGCCCACAACCTTCTATAATTTGAGTAGAACTATTGGGGATGCCTTTCTCATAAGCCTCTGCGTGACGCATGGGAACAAATTGATCTCTCTCACCCCATATAATCAAGGATTTCCCTTTAAATCGATGCAGGCGGTCTATTAATTTTGGATCATAAAAGTAAGGCGGTTTAAAACCAAAACGAGCCACACATCTAAAAATCTTGTATCTAAGCATACCCTGTGACTTACCCGTTAACTGGTCTGGAATCCAATCACCTGCCAATTCTCCATTACCATCGTTGAACAACATATGACGAACATCGTCTATAGTTCCATTAAGAGGCTGCACAGCCATAAACAAATCACCAATTTGTTCACCTGAAACAAATAAACCGGAGGCGCCGGCTAACACAAGCCTGTCTACGCGCTCGGGGTTATTCACAGCCAATTCTGCACCGAGCCAACCACCAACACAATTTCCGACAAGGTTAACTTTTTCGATGCCGAGTTCATCCATTACCTCTAAAGTATGAAAACGAAGATCATCAATATTTTCGAGGCTATTATCTTCTTCAGACCCAACGCAACCCGGCATTGCCGGAGCGATGATACGGTAATTTTTCTCTAGCAAGTCTATGAGATTAGTTTTTTCATCACTCAATCCGTGCATATCAGCAATCCCATGAAGATAAAGTACAGGTGCACCCTCCCCACCTTCATAAACCTGAATGTTGCGCCCTTGAACATTGAAATCACGGAGGCTCATTCCACAGCCTCCATCTCCTCAAGCATTGGAAAGTCTCTGGCAAAAAGATGAGCTGAGTCGCGGCGCATCACGGGCATTACCTGTTCCGCAAACAATTTCATAGATTTTCGAGCCAATTCATCTTTCATGTTACCAAACTGAAACTGGATCAATAAATTGCCAACCTTTGCATCCTCAACAAATTCCCAAAGTTTTTTTCTAACTGTATCCGGGCTCCCTACCATAATTGAATTCTTACTTTCAAGATCTTCCCAATCTTTCGCATCACCAAGAAGATCACCCCCTGCGGCAGCTCTAGATGCATCTAGGAAAGCTTCCCACGAACGAAGGGATTGAGAGGGTACACCCGGCCCAAATGTCATCGATCGTCCCTGCTTTCTCAAGTGTCCCTTCAAACAATTTCTAAGAAAATAAAAGATACCTTCTTCAGACTCCGCTCTAGCCTGTTCATCTGTTTCGGCTACATACACAGATAAAAGAACGCCCATCTTAAAGGGGGTGTATGTCTTGCCATGATCTTTCATTACACCTGCAAATTCTTTGGCGGCCATGCGAGTACCGCCACCATGAGACCGTGAAGACAGAAAATAACAATAACCTCGTTTGGCAACTTCGCCCATAGATTCAACACTACGGGAACCTGGAACCCAAACCTCTGGGTGTGGTTTTTGAAGTGGTTTAGGCCAAATATTAACATAACGCATCGGATAACAGGGCCCCTCGTGAGCAAAAGGCCCATCGTCGGTCCAACTTTTTACAATTAAATCTATTGCCTCCCAAAGCCGCCGCCGTCCCTGTGGAGAAGGAACATTGTAATTAAATGCCTCCGGCCCACCGCCAACAGCGAAACCCGCAATCAGTCGCCCATCAGACATGTTATCAAGCATGGCGTATTCTTCTGCGACCCTCATCGGGTTCAAGAAGAGGGGCGGAAGATTACCCAAGACAACAATTTTCCCATTTTTTGTAATTTGAGTCAGAGCCGAAGCCAAAATATTTGGCGATGGCATCAATCCGTAAATATTTTGGTGATGCTCATTTAGAACCATTCCATCAAATCCCAGCTCATCAGCATATGCGAGCTGACCCAGATATTCTTGATAGAGCCCTCGTGATTTTTCACCGTCCCACAACTTGTTGGGTACGGTCACCCACCCACTATCGTTATTTTCGTCAAAATCCTTAGGTAGATGTGGATAAGCCATAAAATGCCAACAAAACATGCGGACAGGTTGCATTCTTTATCCTCTCTTTTCTTATTCGATCGCCAGCGGCATCTGCTATCATGCTCTCCCGGGACATTTCGGGCAACCCGAATATAAATTCATGATCGAATACTGGGTTTTCGCTTAAATCCAATCCTTCAGAATTAACTATCGGTTCCCAGTTAAAGTTGTTAATAAGAAGGGCTTTAAAACCATTTATAGTTCAAGATAGACACGTTCGAACGAATTGTCTAATGGATGAGTATGACCGCATCTGAAAACCGTCCTTTGGTTACAACCGATTGGCTTGAGGAAAACATAGACAATCCCGAGGTTTGTGTATGTGATGCCTCTTGGTATTTGCCAACTATGAACAGAGACGGATATACGGATTATCAAGATTTGCATATTCCCGGGGCGGTTTTTTGGAATATCGACAAAATAGCTGATCAAAAGAGTCCGCTGCCTCATACAATACCATCAACTCCGCAGTTCCAATCGGATATGAGAAAGCTTGGAATTGGCGACGAAAGTACAGTCGTTGTGTATGACGGAATGGGACTATTTTCAGCTGCACGCCCTTGGTGGATTTTAAGGGCGTTCGGGCACGAGAAAGTCTTCGTTCTTGATGGTGGGCTGCCCAAATGGAAGGCTGAAGGACGCCCATTGACCGACAAACCACCGAAAGTACGCGCAACAAATTTTTCAAGAACCCTTAACAAGGACTTCTTCAGAACCACAGAACAAATACTAAAATACACCGACGACAATTCAGTACAAATTCTCGATGCCAGATCTGAGGGTCGGTTTCTTGGAAAGGATCCGGAACCGCGCCCTGGCTGCCGTCCCGGACACATACCAAGCTCCCGAAATCTGCCCTTTGATCGGTTGATTGACCCTAAAACCAAAACAATATTGCCTAATTCAGATCTTATTTCTGAATTTACTCATGCCGGCATCGATATTGATAAACCACTGGTTACTAGTTGCGGGTCTGGTGTTACGGCTTGTGTATTGGCCCTAGGAATGTATGCCTTGAACAAAAAGAAGGTGTCCGTCTATGATGGTTCCTGGTCCGAATGGGGCAGCAACAAAATTTTACCTGTCGAAAAAAAAAATTAATACCAAAGCCAATCAACTACTTTTAAGCAAGACAATAAAATTTCAGTATAGAACTTAAGCCACTTAACAGATTTTGGTCTAATCCATGAAGAAAAAACAAGATACCCTTATCACCACGGCAGGCCGGGATCCCGATAAAAACTATGGATTTGTTAATCCCCCGGTCTATCACGCCTCCACTATCGTCGCACCAACCCTAGAAGAATTTCGTGAACGTCGTACCAGAAGATGGGAACTGGATGTATTTACTTATGGCCGACAAGGCTCGCCAACCCACCAGTCTTTAGAAGTTGCTACAGCCGAACTTTTAAGAGGAGATCGCGCGGTTTGTATGAGTTCTGGATTAGCGGCAATTAACGCGGCAATGCTGGCATATCTGAAAGCAGGAGATCACGTACTAATGGTCGACACTGTCTACGGCCCCACCAGAAATTTCTGTAATAATTTTCTTGGTCGATTTAACGTTTCAACGACCTATTATGACCCCACAATAGGCGACGGAATACGCGATCTCATTCAGGATAACACCAAAATAATTTATACAGAATCCCCAGGGTCTCTTACTTTTGAACTTCAGGATATAAAAGCGATTGCACAAGAAGCACACAAAAGAGATTGTGTCGTAATTATCGATGATACCTGGTCTAGCGGTGTGTATTTTAAACCCTTTGATCATGGAGTAGATGTTTCAGTTATAGCTGCGACAAAATACATCGTCGGGCATTCAGATGTGATGATGGGAATCATAACTACGACAAAAGAGCATTGGCAACGAGTGCGCCAATCAGCTTCCGACTTGGGTGCTAATTCTGGGCCGGATGACGTGTACCTTGCGTTGAGAGGACTTCGAACAATCGGGGTGCGCATGCGCCAGCATCATGTCAGTGGGCTAAAACTTGCTACTTGGCTTGAAAGTAGACCGGAAGTTGACCGAGTCTTGCATCCGGGCCTTCCGACACACCCACAGCACGACCTATGGAAGAAAGATTTTTCAGGTGCCTGTGGGTTATTTGGTGTAGTCCTAAAGCCTGTTAGTGAAAAAGCCATAGCATCAATGCTCGACAGCTTAAAATTATACGGAATGGGAGCAAGTTGGGGCGGCTTTGAAAGCCTTATACTTTTGACCAACCCCGCCGCGACGCGAACCGTGGCAAAAGAAAAATGGGAGAATGACGGACCCACCCTTCGAATTCATGTCGGACTAGAAGATATTGACGATCTTATTGCTGACCTAAAAGAGGGTTTCAAACGGCTTAACGCGAAACGTTGAAGAAAATAATCATGTCAGAAACATCCCACAAATTGTCTGAAACCCTGATTAGGAAAGTAATAGAGAGTATAAAATTTGATGCAAACGGACTAGTACCAGCCATAGCCCAGGATGAAGACACCAAAGAAGTACTGATGATGGCCTGGATGAATGGTGACGCAATTAAAGAAACGCTAGTCTCCGGCATGGCCTGCTATTATTCCCGGTCGCGGTCGAAACTTTGGAGAAAGGGAGAGGAATCGGGGCATGTTCAAATCCTTAAGGAGTTCAGAATAGACTGTGACGCTGACACAATACTGCTAATCGTGGACCAAAAGGGGGTCGCCTGTCACACGGGGCGGCCAAATTGCTTTTTCAAAAAAGTCGATGATGGTAGCATTAAGATAATTTCAGAAGTTCTGATTGATCCCAAGACTGTATATAAAAAATGAATACTGAAACCAATAAAGAAGACGCCATTCAAGTTTCCCTGTTAACTGGGTGGCTGGGGAGCGGTAAAACGACACTTCTAAACTCATTACTAAAACACGAAGACATGTCGAAGACGGCAGTACTCGTTAACGAGTTCGGGGATATTGGTATTGACCATGATTTAGTTGATACAGTTGACGAAGATCTAGTAGAACTTACCACGGGCTGCATCTGTTGCACCATCCAAGGAGACCTTACCCGAGTACTGCGCGAGCTTTTTCTAAAACGAGTGAAGGGAGAGGTCGCAAAGTTCAAGCGCGTGTTAATTGAAACGACTGGATTAGCAGACCCGGCACCTATACTGCACACACTCATAAATGATCCAATAATTGCAACGCGCTTTTACCTCGATGGGGTAATTTCCACTTCGGACGCCGTATTTGGCTTTGGGCAACTCGACCGCCACGAAGAACCAAGAAAGCAGGCGGCGGTTGCAGACAGAATAGTGATCACCAAAACTGATATGGCGGAAGAAGAACAACTGAACGATCTTGAATCAAGACTTCATTCAATTAATCCCACCGCAAAAATTTACAGAGTTACAAAGGGTGATATCAAGCCTGACAAACTGTTTGGGTGTGGTTTATATGACCCCGAGACCAAGACTTTCGACGTTAAAGAGTGGCTTCGAGAGGAAGCTCTCCGGGATCAGAATACAACACGGTCTCATGACCACGCACATGATCACGCACATCATCCGCATGGGGAACATGAACACAGTCATGATCCGGATAGACATGGAGACGGCATATCTTCATTTTGTATACGTTATGAAGAGCCCTTGGAGTGGCCGGCATTCGTTGCCTGGATACAAACCCTCATTACTCATCGAGGCGAAAATCTTTTAAGGATTAAGGGCATTATTAATATTGATGGAGAAGAACAACCGCTCGCTATCCACGGCGTACAACACATTTTCCATCATCCGGTAAAATTGCCGGAGTGGCCGAGTGAGGACCGCGATACTCGTATTGTATTTATTACCAAGGACCTAAAGAAAGATATTATTCAAAATAGCCTTGAAGCTCTACAGTTAGCCGCCAAAAGCTAAAATGGAATTATCATAAAAAGCTACTTAATTTGAGTTCAACTGGAAACAGTCAAACTTTCACGGTCGTGCATTTCATTTAAGTCAAAGTCTTCTGGACCGAGCGGTATAATGCCCGAAGGGTTCAGGCCGGGCATCTCTCCCCAGTATCCCGCTTTTATAGATTGTATATCCGTGATCTCAGCTATACCAGGGTGCTGAAAAAGGTCTTTTAAATAATTCCACAGGTTATGCTGATCACAGATTCGAAATTTTGAACATTTGAAGTGCCCGTAGTAAACAAAATCAAATCGTATCAGCGTGGTGTAGAGTCTCCAGTCCGCTTCGGTAATGATCTCACCACATAGGTAGCGCCGATGAGCCAGCAATTCTTCTAGCCATTCCAATGTTTCAAACAATTTTACGTAGGCTTCTTCATAGGCTTCTTGTGACTTTGCAAACCCACAACGATAAACACCATTATTCAGCGTCTCGTAAATTCTTTTGTTATATTGGTCAATCTCAGATCTCAGGGACAATGGATACAGGTCTATCGAATTATCGCTCCACTCATTAAATTCGGCATTTAACATACGGACAATGTCCGACGATTCATTGTTTACAATTGTCCAGTTCTTCTTATCCCACAGTGTTGGCACCGTCACCCGACCGGTATAGTTGGAATTAGCTGCCCTGTAGGCCTGATGCAATTCAAAGACTCCATCAACCGGGTCTAGTCCCTTGCCTATGCCTTCCGAATATGCCCAACTTCTAATCTTGGGCAAATCTGATAGGGAAACACTAACAATATCTTCTAATCCCTTTAACCGGCGAACAATTTGGGTACGGTGTGCCCAAGGACAATTAGGCGCAAGAAAAAGATGATAGCGACCCTTTTCTGCAAGATACTCTGTGGACCCATCCGCTTTAATAGTATCCCTGAACACCGAATTTAGTCGGATAAAAGTCCCTTTATCACCAGTTCTGTATTGTTCATCATCATCAATCCACACACCCTCAACCAACATACCCATGCTAAAATTCCCAATAACTATTTGATCTTAAGGGTGCCTCATTCATACAAACGCATGTGAAAAGCTATTACAAATTTTCTCATACGATGTTATTCTTGCACCTCGGATGAATTACCCTGCCTTTTCCAGAGGAACCTCAAGATTAAATAGCCTTGCCGCATTTAGGCCAAGAATGTTTTTCTTATCAGCTTCACTTAAATGAGGCATATCCCATATGACGCTTGGCGTATCGAAATCCCAATGTGGCCAATCCGAAGCATAGAGAAGAGATTCTGGGGCGTTGATCATCTCAAAGGTATTTTCAAGTGCCCTCGGATGATCGGTTTCTAGAGGCTGACTAGTATAAAACATTTCACGCATATACTCGCTTGGTGGTCTTTTAAGAAGAGGCGCTTCCGATTGTCTCATAAGATAAGTATGGTCAAGGCGTTGCATTAGCCAAGGAACCCATGCCAAACCTGATTCTATCCACAAAGTTTTTAACTCAGGAAATTTTTCAGGAATCCCATTCCAAACCCAATTTGTCATATGCACAACATTACACCAGACAAAACTTAGGGCGTGCATTGCTCCAAATTGATTGATTTGCTTAGTCCACTCGTCTGCCCAATAATACCCCGCATGAAAGCCAAGAGGTTTGCCCACCTCCTGAAGCAAACCATATAATTTCATGTAACGATTATGGTGAACTGGCTTGTGTCTAACAGAGGTAATCATAAAGCCAATAACGCTGTCATTATCGGCAAATTCCTCGACAGCCTTACAACTGAGCTCGGCATCTCCAAATGGGAGATATATCATCGCACCAAGCTTTGGATCATCTTTCAGTATCCGCTCGGTAAACCAGCGATTGTATGCAGTCGAGAGTACGCCCTCCATATGATATTGAGGGTGGGTTCCTAAGTTCAACATTTGGGTAGGGAAAACAACCGTATAATCTATGGACATGCTCTCATAAGCCCGTTGCGCTAAAATCACGTCTCGGTGAAGTGAAGTATCTTCAACAGCTTCCCCGCGTTTTCCCTGGTGGATCACGCGTCCCCCTACATCCTGATACCTAAGGCCCAAATCTCCATTCAGACCATACGGCGGAGACCCGGTACGATTAGTGACATGGTCAATAACCTGAAATTTGAGAACCTCGTCCTCAATATAATCGGCCATCTCGCTCCAACTTTCCGTCTCGACGTGATGTGAATCAATGTCGGCTATAAACAAATCATCAAAATTTCTTTCATTGCCCATCTTTCGGGCTCGCTCAAGAATATCTCGGGTATCTGAATTAGCAGTGATTTCCTTTACCGATAATTCACGAGGTGTCTCAACGCCACTGTCCATAGCTATCTCCTATCAGACATAAATTCTTTTCTATTATATCCCTCGCATTCAATTCCTGCCATACCCATCTAATGACAAAACTGTTACATAGACTTAACAATTAAAAAA
>CEUN01174944.1_pt1 | contig 12684 bp, 8 predicted proteins | sample 361501 | NCBI WGS metagenome assembly CEUN01 (sample SAMEA2622801, study PRJEB7988) | marine metagenome | biome: marine biome (ENVO:00000447); feature: marine epipelagic mixed layer (ENVO:xxxxxxxxx); material: "saline water (ENVO:00002010), including plankton (ENVO:xxxxxxxx)" | depth 120 m | reverse complement strand
ACGCCTTACGGAATCATCATGAAGATTAACCGGCAGCAGGTGCCGGAATTCACCCAGGAAATCGTCGACCGCGATCACGAATTCTGGAGCCAATATTCCACGCGCCTGGTCGGAGATGTGATCGATTACGATACTCCGATCAAGGAGATCACCGACATGATCAATCGTGTGTTTCTCCGGCGTGACTACACCGACTTCAAGGGAGACCGTAAGTTCATCCGCGACGACAATGCCAAGAAGGCATTCTCAAAACTTCGCAGCGCCATCGGCGGGGTGTATTTCTGGCGCATCAATCATGCTCAGGCGAAGGGGAACATGGTCGAGCAGGCACGCATGATCAAAGAGGCGGACTTTGCCTTCAAACAGGCCTTCGCTTTTTGCCCCTTCAGCCCGGAAGCTGTGTTCCGCTACAACAACCTGCTGGTCAGCCTCAAACGATACGATGACGCCCTGCTGATCACGCAGACCTTCCTGAAGTTTGATCCTAAGAACATCGCCGTGCAGCAACTTCAAGCCCAGTTGCACGCCCTGAAGGCCCAACCTCAAGCCGCAGCACAACCGGCAGCCGCCCAAGCGCAGATCGCCCAGCTCCAGCAATTGTTTGATCAGAGCCCGACCAACAAGGCCTACGGCCAGCAGCTCTATCAAACCTACATGGCCGTGGGCAACACGAATGCCGCGATTGCGGTCATCGACAAATGGATGGCGTCCCCCTCGCCGGACCTACAGACATTGCTCATCGGCGTCCAGGCTTACGAACGGCAGAATCAGCTTGCGAAAAAACAGCTCCTGCTACAACGAGTCCTGCCGACTGCCGTGGCGACGCTTCAGAAAACAAACGCAAGCGTGCCGGAACTTCAGATGACTGCGCAGGCCTTCAACATGACCGGTCAAATGCCCTTCCTCGAACAGACGATGGCCAGGCTGACCAAACTTCTCCCGACGAGTCCCGAGACCTGGTACGATCTATCGGGTATCCAGGTGGTGCAGAAAAAGACGAACGAAGCATTGGCGTCGCTCATCCGTGCAGTTCAACTCAGCGATCAACGTCGTGCGACCAACCCAGCGGCAGCCGATCTCAGAGGCATGGCCAAAGGCGACGGCAGGTTCAATCTCGTCCGGACCATGCCGGGATACGTCGAGCTCATGAAGTAGAACCGGAGGGCACATGCTCCCCTGCTCCATTCCTGATTCCGCCAAGCCCACCGCGTCTCTCTTGCGGGCACTTCCCTGTTGCCTTGCTCTCGGCATGCTTGGCTGCGGTGGCGAGGGTGGGAGCGCCGGAGGAACAACCGGACCGATCCTGACCGGTTCCGAAGGACCCATCGAAAACAGCCTCGGAATGAAGTTCGTCCCGATCCCATCCACCTCGATCTTCATGTCCGTCTGGGAAACACGGGTGCAGGATTACCAACCTTACGTCGATGAATTTGGGAAGCAGGACTGGAGGGCATTGGGTTACGCTGGCAAAGAGAAACACCCCATGGCGAACGTCAGCTGGATGGAGGCCAATGCCTATTGCGATTGGCTGACCCAGAGAGAGAGAGCGGTCGGAAACATCGGCGGCTCGGACAAGTATCGTCTCCCCACAGCCGTGGAATGGAGCGCGGCCGCAGGCAATGGCCGCTTCGCCTGGGGCGAGAAATGGGCACGCATGCGCGACTGGCCCAATCTGCCCGGATACAAACCCGCCGATGGTGACAACACCGCCCCGGTCGGAAGCTTTAGTCCGACGGAACATGGCGTGTATGATCTGGGCGGGAACGTCTTCGAATGGGTGGAGGACTGGTATCAGAAGGACATGAACAAACCGGACATCCGCCAGGACGACAAGCGCCTGAACGACGACGGAGGTGGCATGAAGTTCAAGGTCCTACGCGGCGCCTCCTGGATCTTCTGGGACGCGGCCAAGCTGAGACAGGACTACCACTTCATCGCTCTGCCCGACGATCGCAGCGGGCTCTACGGATTCCGTGTCGTACTACAGCGCGCGTCTTGAATGCGCCAACCAATCCTTGCCGAATCATGTCTACCAAAAACCACTTCTTCGTCACGCTTTTCACATTGGCTATTGCTGCACCCAACTTCGTTCGCGCTGCTGACAGCGTCCAAGACCGACCGTCGGTATTCGAGATCGATGGCCGCAAACTGTATTACCGGGACATTGGCACCGGTCTCCCGGTATTGATCTTGCATGGTGCTCGTCTGATTGTGCCGGGGAGCTGGGACGAAACCATCGATGCGCTGGTGGGTGGTGGCTATCGGGTCATTTATCCCCAGCGAGCTGGACGTGGCAAAAGTGATCCGCACCCGGTCTATCTTTCGCTGGCACGCGACACCCGTGACATGTGGGCACTGGCCGACCACCTCAAGCTGAAGAAAGTTGTACTGATCGGCCACAGCCAAGGCGCGTTTGTTGCACGCGACATGGTGCTGAATCGACCAAAGGACGTGCTTGCGATTGTCAGCGAAGACAGTGACTCGTTTGGAACGCTCAAGCCATACGCCGCCCGCGCCTCGATTGACCGTTTCGACACCGAGGACCGGGCAAGCTATGAGAAGTATCAGGAAACTCTGCGCTTCGTGGGGCGATCGACTGACTATCCGAGCGATTACAATGTGCGGCGAATTCTCATGAGTCGCCAATCGCGTCCAGCGAATGATTGGAAATGGCAGCAAGTGCCTGATCCCGCCGATGCCCGGATACCGGAAGGCAGGTGGTGCAAAGTTCCACTGCTGGTGTTCACCGCCGGTCGCGGACGGATTCGGCAGTCCGACCCGGAAACGGGCGAATTGGCCAAGAAGCTGCCGGCTGCAAATGCACGACTGGTGGTGGTCACGAAGAGTGGGCATGGTATTCACGAGGAACAACCCGGGCTGTTCAACCGCGAAGTCCTCACCTTCCTGAAGAGCATCGGTAGTCAGCCCTGAATTCTCGGGCCAGGGCCACCTAACCGGTTCGTTCCGTCCATGTAATGGCGCGGCAATCGGCGCGAGCTGATGAATTCGACCAAGACGTCCAATTGGGCATTTACCACACCACTTTCCGAGTTGGTGTTTTCCCGTTCCCAAATCCCTCTCCCTTCGTCAATCTTCGTTCCGAATGTCAGATGGTTATCTGAAGAGTCCCTGCGAACATTGCGAACTGAACATCGAGTTTCCGGTGGATTCAGTTGGCGAGATCGTGCGGTGCCCCCACTGCAACCTTCCGACGCCCCTCAACGTTCCTGTTCCCGATAACGAAGCAACCTTGGTGGGCGGCTCCTATGCCAAATGGCTGGTGGCCACCGTCATCTTTTGTGCGGTCCTGACCGTTGTTGCGATCGGCGGCCTTTTTTACGCCAAGAGTTTAAAAAAGAAAAAGGGCGCTCCGACGCCCGCAGCACCCCCCCAGACAGCAGGCACTCCGGCACCCGCACCTGGTGCGGCCGCTTCATCTGGCGCCGTTCCCGAAGGTAAATGGAAGAACGTCCAACCTCAGATCCACAAGTTTCAAGCGGGTTATTCAGCCGCACAGATCAGGGACGGACGCAATGTGCTGGGTGGCGCCTGCGTGGATTGTCACGAGATCTACAACCCCGCCGATTACCGCGATGAGGAATGGAAATCGACCATCAACAACATGCGAGGCCGCGCCAAGCTTCGAGGCCGGGAATACGAGGATCTTGTGCGCTTCGTCGCCACAATTCGTTGATCCTCAATCTTCGCAGCGAACGTGAGTGAGCTCAGATCAGGGAGAACTCCCAAGCGTCTTCAACGGCCGGTCGGTGTTCAGGAACACGAACCCGTTCTGTTCAGACGACCTTCGTGCACCACCGACCAATGAACCCTTCTTCGAATAGTCGATCACCAGGATCGGTTTTCCATCCGCCTTCAACTTCTTGAGAAACCCGAAGGTATAGTTCACTTCATCTCGCGGCTGCTTCTTCTTCCCGTTCGTGTACAAATCCTCAACCCCAATGCCCGAAACGATTCCTCGGTAGTCCTTGAACACCAACAACTGCGCGGCGTTTTGAGGAACGATCATCGCTCCGCGCCTGACGCTTCTGGCTCTCGCCGCAATCGTCGCAATCCACCGCGCCATGTCCGCCCGATAGGAATTGCCGGTCTCAGGATTCGGACGGTTGTCGAGGTAGTCATCCCCATCCACCTCGTAAAACTCAAAGGCATCCACGATGTCGAGATATACGCCGTCAAAACCCTGCTTCATGACGCGCTCAATTTCCGGCAACATGATCTCCTGCCAGCCCTTCAGCCAATACTTCACTTTGTAGTTCCCCTCCCAATCCGGGTTCTCGATATTCAGCCAGGCGGGTGCGCCCTTGTCCGGGTTGCCGTCCTCGTCACGATCCCAGGACCGCTGCCAATACGCACGATAATCTTCCGCTTCTCCGATGGACACATAGGCCACGGTTTTTCGACCCGGTTTTCCAGAGCGAATCTTTGCCAGATCTGCCGACGTCCATCGATCTTCCCCATCGTAGGCTGCATCCAGAATAATCCAATCACGCCCGCAATCTCGAAGCGTCTCAATCGCCTTGGACTTCGGCTTGAACTTCGAATCCGCCTGCAACACGTATGCGAACGACTTTGGATTGCCGGCGAAGGAAACGCTGGCGGTAAGGAGTAGGGAGAAGAGCTGGATTGGCCGATTCATTGAAGTACTGATGCCGAACCAGACGCATCAATTCAACGAGGATGTTCGGAAGAATTCGTGACTGGTTCCCTCGCGATGCTGGATTCGGAGAAACCCGCAGCTGCAAGCGTGTGCGAGCAAAACGCCACACTGCATGTCTGCTCTTTCACACTCGCTGCTACGAAAGAAGGTCATGCAAAACCTCGCCGTCCTGAAACAGCTTCATCGGCCGCCCGGTCGGCGTGGTCAACTCGTGCTGCGGATCAATTCCCATCGAATGAAACAAGGTCGCGCTCAGATCCGCAGGCAGACAGGGATTATCCTTCGGCCGCATCCCTTCGCCATCGGTCGAACCGTAGACAAAGCCTCGCTTGAACCCGCCACCCGCCAGCAGCACGGACATGGACCGTGACCAGTGATCGCGTCCGCCCCGATCATTCACCTTGGGCGTACGGCCAAATTCGCCGGCACAATACACCACCGTCGAGCCGAGCAGACCCCGGTTGTTCAAATCCAAGATCAAAGCCGACAGGGCGCGATCGAGATTGGGCAGGCGCGTGTCTTTCAGGCTGTTGAAGTTGTTGCTGTGGGTATCCCAGCCACCCATGCTAAGACTGACGAAGCGCACACCCGCCTCGACGAGCCGACGGGCAACCAGTGCTCCCTGCCCAAAGTTGTCCATGCCGTAGTATTCACGCTGCTTCTTCGGTTCTTGTGAAAGATCAAAAGCCTTCCGGGTGGCCTGTCCTCGCAGGATCTCAAAGGCCTGCTCCTGAAATTTGTCCAGGCTGGCCACGATATTTCCCTCCCGTTCCAACTTCTCGAATCGTGCATCAAAGACGTTCAGCAACTTCTCCCGATTGGCCAATTGATCAAGACCAAATCCATTGGGTAACGACAAACCACGAACGCGCAACTGTCCCTTGCCTGCATTGCCCTCTACTTCAAACGGATTGAATGACGAACCAAGATAGCCTGCGGACGCAGCACGATCGCGGATCCGCCCGAGAGTCACGTAGGCGGGGACACCTGCCGGGCTGTCCATCAATCGTGAAGTCAAGGAACCCAATGACGGATACTCAATGACGGGCGAAGGTTTGTGTCCGGTATGCATGAAGGTGGTGCCTGGACCATGCGAAGGAATTGAGTGATGCAATGAGCGGACGATCGAACAATGGTGCATTACTCTGGCAAGCCGCGGCATGTGTTCACTGATCTGGATACCACGTTCGGTCGTGGTGATGGGCTTGAATTCGCCACGGATGTTCGCCGACGCTTCCGGTTTCATGTCCCACATATCGATCGTGGCAGGGCCGCCGGCCAGCCAGACGAGAATGACACTCTTGGTCTTCGCGGGAACGGATTCTTCAACGGATGCGCGAGCCTCCAACCGCAGAAGATCTGCCAGGCCAAGCCCCATCAGGCCGGCACCGCCAATTCGTATAAAATCCCGGCGCGAGTTGCCTTCACAGTCAAGCCAGATTGGATTCTTCATGGTTCTAATGGTTGAGGATGAATTCCCGGGTGTTCACGAGTGCCCACATGATGTCCGTGAATCCAGTGCCATCCCCTTGTTGTTTCACGTTGTCCAGTGCGACACGGGCTTCACGTTCATCCGGATAGCGGGTAAGCGTTGAAAGAAAGAGATTGCGGATGATTCCTGTGACCTCGTCATCGCTCATTTCCCCCCGCTGGAACCTCCGCAAGGCCGATCCACTCAGATACTGGCGCAATCGACCGTTCCGGATCTTGTTGTAAACATCCGCATCGGCCATCAAGTGCAGTGTCTGGGGCAAGGCGGGATCGGTTGTCCGTTCGCAATCGCAGACCGGCCCGCGCGTGGGGCGGCCGAACACGCGGAAGGCGTGCCGCAGATCGCCATCGCGAACGATGCTGGGCGCCACGTCGATCGCACGCGAACCTTCCGGCGCATCAGCGCGCCAACGCTCCTTGATTCCAAGCGCAGAATGAATGACATCCACTGCGACCTCAGCCATCAGATTGCGCGGATAGGAACGCGCAAAATTCTTCCGATCCTCGGAATTGGCTCGATTCGGCGTGGATGAAAACTGGTAGGCGCGCGATTCGAGGATCCGGCGTTCGATGTGTCGAATATCAAAACCACTTGAGCTGAAATCACGCGCCAGTGAGTCCAGCAGATGTGGATGACTCGGAGGATTTGCATCGGACAGATCATCCACCGGCTCGACGATTCCGATGCCGAAGTAATGTTTCCAGATTCGGTTCACCATGTTGTGTGCGAACAGCGGATTCTCCGGATCGCGCATCCAGGTCCAGAGTTTGCGCCGGTAATCCCCTTTTCCATCCAGAGTCTCCGCGCCCAGTGGAGCTGGAGGCACACCTTTCCTCGTCACTGGATGTGGCATCAGTCGCGGGCTTTTCGGATCGACGACGACCTCACGCAATTGCGGCAATCGTTTCTCCTTTTCCTTGATTCGTTTGCGTCGCCGATTCTCTTCCACCAGATCCTTGTTCTGCGCTCCATTGTGCACCTTCACCTGTCCGAACAATCCGGCAAAGGCCCGGTAATCCACCTGCGTCCAGCGATCGTAGGGATGCTTGTGACACCGCGCGCATTGGAGGCGAATCCCCAGAAACGCAGCGGCCACGCGCTCACCTACCTGCTCCTTCTTCAGGTTCTTCCTCTTCCAGAAGAGATCCAGGGTTTCGCGATTGGAATAGTTGCTCTTGAAACTGGAAATATTGCTGGTGTCGTTATTTTCGGCGGCCTTGATCCATTCCTTTTCGCTCCGCCCCTCGCGGCTGGTAGCGACAAGGATGCCACGCACAATCTGGTCGTAAGGCATGTTCTGCTCAAAACGAACGCGCAGCCAGTCATGCCACATTTGGCTGCGCTTCTCCGCCGGCGGATACAGCCGCAAAGTATCGTTGCCGGTGATGTCACTCATCTTCGTCGCCCAAAGCGCCGCGTGATCGGGATGTGAGAGCAGGGTGTCGATGATTCGATCCCGCTTCTCCGGATGCGTATCCCGGAAAAACCGTTCGGCCTCCATCACGTTTGGCACGCGGCCGATGGTGTCGATGTAAACGCGACGAAGGAATTCACCGTCAGAGGAATGAAAGGAGGGAATGGTGTTCAGCCTCCGCAACTTCGACAATATATGCGAGTCGACGTAGTTCTCTCGTTTGATCTCCGGAAAACGAAAACCGTCATAAACCGGCGCGGGAACATACACACGCGTGCTGATCGTCTTGTCGCGGTAGGAGATAATCACCGCGGTGTCTCCAGGTCGCACTGAACGCACCTCGCCGAGATCCGACACCTCGGCCACATAATCGTCCTGGGTGTCAAACTTGCAGAAAGAGGTCACGTCCTCGGTGCTGCCATCCTTGAAGAACGCCGTCACTCGAAGCTGCTGCAATTCGTTCGTCGCGCCAAACACATGGCCGTCGGGACTGATCTTCACACCGTCCAGCTTTCCGCTGGCCTCCTTGCGATTTGCACCGCTGGAGACCCAGGCCTTGATGATCTCGAACTGCCATGAATTCGTCTCAAAACGTTTACCTCCGCGATGTCGGCGCAAGCCGCTCGGTTTGCGGATCAGAAAACTCTGCATCACGTCATCGACCTCGACCCTTGGACCTTCATCCGGATCCATGATCTCCCGGTAATCCAACCCCGGATCGTGACCAAACAGGCTCAACTGAAAATCGCTCGCGCCCGAGAACGATCCGTGACACGAACCCGCATTGCATCCCTGCCGCGAAAAGAGCGGAACGACATGCCGCTCGAAATCAACACTGTCCAACACGCCCCCCACCGGGAGTGCGATGTTCGCAGTTGCAACCGCGGACTCGAAGGGTTCACCCCGTGATTCGCCAGGCATGAAGAAGGATGCGCGTTGAATTCGTCGACCGATTGGTTTCCGCACACCCGCGCGGAAATGCGCCGTGACCTCTTTTCCATTCAGCGCTCGATTGTAGATGGCGACCAGATGATATGTCCCACGCCATGCCCGATCGCGCGCATTCTCGTTGGCCAGGCTCAGCCGAAACCCCTCATTCCATCCGGAGGTTCTCCCACCAACCTTCCGCTTTGAGTTCTCACGTCCGTTCAAGTAGATCCGGGCAAAACCATCCGTTCCGAAGGTATAGACGACATGTGTCATCTCAGCCCGGATCGCCCCTCCCGCGGACGCCAATGATGGCATGCCATTGCGATCCGTTCGCGACGTCATCAAGCGGACATCAAAGCGATTTCCTTCCTGAGCCAGGGTAAAATTTCTCACCAGTGCATTCTTGGAAAGACTGACGATCCGCGAAGGCCCTCTCAGAGTTTTGTCCCTCGGCGTGATCCACGCTTCAACCGTCATACTCCCGCTCCGCTTTATCGGTGAGCTGATCTCCAGAGCCTTCCGTTCCGTGGCAATAAGGACGTCCCGCACCACCTCCATTGACCCCGGATTGCGCCGCACCGCGTCCATGTCCGAAATCTTCAGATGCAGAGGACGCTTCCCCTTGGCCAGATCCCTGATTACGTTGCCCTTGCCAGAGAAATCATAAAGCGCAATCAACCCATTCTTGGAACGCACCTGGGCCTTGAGCGTCAATGCCCCCACCATTACGCCAATCAGGACTGCGTGGGTCCAATGGAAATACTTGTTTTGGGCTATCACAGGAACACGGGAATAGACCGCATTCATCGGCACAGCGGTTACGACTATTTTGTCGATGTTCCTCCTTTGCCTGGAGCCGTGACCACTTTCCCAACAAATCCTCGACGAACTTCGCTCACGCTGTACGTTCGCGCGGATTTGAATCCTATGAAATCCCTGCTCTGCCTGCTCACAACCATCCTCCTGATCAACCCGGCGGATCTGCGTGCCGCGAAGAATGACCTCAAAGGCTCCCGCCCCAATATCATCCTCGTCATGACGGACGACCAGGGGATGGGAGATCTGTCGTGCATGGGCAACAAGGTCCTGCGGACTCCGAATCTGGATCGATTCTACGGGTTGTCCACGCGCTTCACCGACTTTCACGTGAGTCCCACCTGCGCACCGACGCGGTCCGCCATCCTGAGTGGCAGGCATGAATTCCGGAATGGTGTGACGCATACCATCAAGGAACGTGAGCGAATGGCCCTGAGCACGACGACCTTTGTAAAGCTGTTGGCGCGATCAGGTTATGAGACGGGCATTTTCGGCAAGTGGCACCTGGGTGATGAGGATGCGTATCAGCCTTACAATCGCGGATTCACGGAGACGTTTATCCACGGAGCCGGTGGGATCGGGCAGTCGTTTCCGGGCAGTTGCGCGGACTTTCCACCCAATCGCGAGAATCGCTACTTCGACAACACAATTCTGCACAACGACACGATCAAGAGCACAAAGGGATTCTGCACTGACGTGTTCTTCCAAGCAGCACTGGGCTGGATCAACAAGCAACTCCAGGCCAATAAACCGTTCTTCGCATACATTCCGCCCAACGCTCCTCACGGTCCCATGATAGCGCCGGAGAAGTACGCCAAACGCTTTCTGGATCTGGGTTACGACCAGAACACCGCCGGACGTTACGGAATGATTGAGAACATCGACGACAACTTCGGTCTGCTTATGAAGAAGCTGAGTGAATGGAAGGCATGGAAAAATACCTTGGTCATCTTCATGACGGACAATGGGCAGGCGGGAAAACGAGCGACCCTGAACGGCGAAAAGGTTTCGATATTCACAGCTGGGTTCAAATCAGGAAAAGGATCCCACTACGAAGGCGGGACGCACGTGCCGGCCTTCTGGCGCTGGAAAGGCAGGCTTGGCGAGGGCGTGGATGTCCCGGCGCTCACCGCACACATCGACATGTTCAGGACTTTCACCGATCTGGCAGGCGTGACAGTTCCCGATGACATTCAGAAGATCGGTGGCCGCACGATGCTACCCCTGCTGGAGAACCCGAAAGCGAAATGGAAGGACCGCGAACTCTTCACCCACAAAGGCCGTTGGCAAAAGGGGGAAGATCCGAACCAGAGCAAGATGAAGAACTTTGCAGTGCGGACTGCCCGCTGGCGCTGGGTGGGAGGAAACGAACTCTACGACATCTCACGAGACCCATATGAGTCCACCAACGTGATCGACCAACACCCAAAGGTGGTCACGCGCCTTCAAAAGGCTTACGACAATTGGTGGAAGGCAACCTTGCCGCTGATGGTCAACGAAAATGTCCCTTACGCGCCGGAGCAACCGCAGAAGACGCGTTATGAGAAGCAGTTGAAGCAAAGTGGTATTCCAGATTGGAAGCCGTTGCCCTTCTGAACAACCGCGCAGCATCAAACCCAAATTCGCACTGGATGTAGAAATCTTCCAGTCACTCGCGCACCGCCCGGTAGAAGCGACCCGACGAGTTCGTCGATGAATCGTCGTGGACCGTGTTCGTTCCGAAGCCGGAGGAAATCAAACGCAGCAATTCCCGAGCGCGAAATACCCATCCTACATTTCACCCACGTGGTGGATGAGAATCTTGTTGGTGAGACCGGCTTTGCCAATGGGTTCGCCCATGACGACCACGATCGGATCACCGCGTGTAGCCCAGTCGTTTTTGAGAAGGAGATCATCCACCGCGTGAAGAAAAGTATCTGCTGATTTCGGACGCTGCATCTTTCTTCCGACCACACCGTATAGCAGTGACATTCGCCGGAGCGCGCTGGTGCTCTCGCTGAAAGTGATTACCGGAACAGGCAGTTTGTTCTGTGCCATGTAGCTTGCGCCTCCTCCGAGTTCTGACCACAGAACGATCAATTTCGCATCGAGGTCCTTGCTGATCACTTTCACCCCATGTGCAAGAGCAGCCGTTCGGAACTTGCCTTCCCGGATATTGGCCGGTTGCCGAAATTCCATGCCGCGTTCCAGGCGATGATCGTTTGCCTTGCGGTTGATGCGGCGCATGGTCTTCACCGTCTCGACAGGGTATTTGCCGACCGCCGTTTCGCCGGAGAGCATTACTGCGTCGGCTCCGTCGAAGATGGCGTTCGCAACGTCGGTGGCTTCCGCACGCGTCGGCACAGGGGATTCGATCATACTCTGCAACATCTGTGTGGCAACGATCGTGGGTTTGCCGCGGTGATGGGCGGTGTGAACGATCTCCTTCTGGCAGACCGGAACTTCCGCGACGTCCATCTCCACGCCGAGATCGCCTCGGGCGACCATGATCACGTCGGCTTCCTCGACGATTTCGTCCAGATGTTCCATCGCTTGGGGTTTCTCGATCTTGGCAATCACGGGCACAAACGAATGCAGATCACTGCCAAAGGTGCTGAAGCATTGCCCAGCACTGGGATCATCAGTAGATGGGCATTTTGGACGGGCGCCGAGTTCGCGGAGGCGATGTTTCAGTTCCTTCACGTCTTCCGCCCGCCGAACAAAACTCAAGGCGAGAAAATCGAATCCGGCATCGACCGCGAAGTCGATGCACTTGTGATCCCATTCGGTGAGCGAAGGAAGCGACAGATCGGTGTCAGGAAGATTGATCCCTTTCCCAGTTGTAATCTTACCGCCCACTTCCACGGTACATTCAAGGAATGCCCCACCCGTCTTGAATTGCTCCACGCAGGTCAAACGCACATTTCCGTCGTCGAGAAAGACGCGTTGCCCCTCGCATACGTCATCCAGAAATCCGCCCTGGGTAACACTGAACACAACTGGCTCGTCCACACGTCCGGGCGTCTGGGTGGCTTCGGCCTCGGAGACAAAACGCACCGTGCGTCCCGCCTCCAACTGCACGCCTTCATCCACCACCTTCCCCACCCTGATCTTGGGGCCGGACAAATCGCCCAGCACTCCGATGAAACGATCCTCTTCCTTGGCTGCCTCGCGAACGTTCTTCAGCATCCGATCAAAATCATCGAATGTGCCGTGAGAGAAGTTCACCCGGAAAACACGTGCCCCGGCTTGAATCAGTTCTCCAATGGCCTCCACATCGCTGGACGCCGGACCGAGAGTTGCGACGATTTTGGAGAGAACGAATTGGTGTTTACGATTCATCTCAGTGTTCCTCGAATGTGTGGATTATGAGGA
>CEUN01015580.1_pt1 | contig 12689 bp, 12 predicted proteins | sample 361501 | NCBI WGS metagenome assembly CEUN01 (sample SAMEA2622801, study PRJEB7988) | marine metagenome | biome: marine biome (ENVO:00000447); feature: marine epipelagic mixed layer (ENVO:xxxxxxxxx); material: "saline water (ENVO:00002010), including plankton (ENVO:xxxxxxxx)" | depth 120 m | reverse complement strand
GTGGATTTTTGCTATGTATTAATTTCGCTGGAAGATCAATCTAATCCGGACGTCCGTTTTTTTGATATCTCTCTTAAAGGACAGGTGACTGAGATGAACGTGAAAATTATTCAAGAGTAACACTTTGATTTTATTGAATCATTACTGGACCATGAGAGCTGAGGATTTCTCCGTTTTTCATCTCTAATGATATTCGCGTACCTGGGTTTGGGCTTCCCTCTGTTTCTCCCAATGGGAAAATATCAGCTTTAAAGTAATTTGGACGGAGTTCAAGAGTGCCAACTGTACCAAGACGAATTTCTTTGTGATGGGGGAAAGTAATACTTCCGGAATTTATCATTAGTGTTTTATCTCTGTACTCCAGCCTCTCTAGATGAGTATGTCCAGATATCATGATATCTACGGGGTGAGGAAACATTTTCTGCAAGTCTTTAATGGGTCTGAATTGACCTTCTAGGCTATGCACCATTCCTATTTTCCAGCCTTCTAATTCAAGTGTTTGAATTTCTTGCATTCGTGGGTCTGGTATTGGGTCATTGTTTCCCGTTGAACAAATTACTGGCGCATATTGCTCGCACCAGTCAAGGACTATGGGTGAAGTTAGATCTCCTCCATGCAATATTAGGTCAACAGATTTTAAAAATTCTGCTGGTAAAGGACCTAATTCGTCGAGCGTGCGGATTCTTCCGGGTAAATGTGTATCTGTAATAAGTCCTAACTTCATACTAACGACTATAAATATAGAAGTTCGTCAGCGCAACGGGGTTAAGTATTGTAAATATGTAAAATGACTTTGTTCTATCAGTAAGCAGTAAGGCGCCGATTGACGCTCGGAAGTGCGTATGCTAACTTGCGGATAGTGACAATAAATAAAAATTCATGATTAAGGAAAGGATTATGTCCCAAAAGAGGGAAGCAGCAATTGTTGGAATACATGAATACCCACTGAGAGTGGCTCCGGGAGTTAGTGCATTGCAAATTAAGGCGGCGTCTGCCTCGAAAGCCTTAGAAGATGCAGGCTTGTCATGGCAGGACGTGGATGCTGTATATGATACTGGGACACATCAAAACATTGGTGGTTTAGGAATATCTGAATATTTAGGGCTGAAACCTCGATTAATAGATACTACAGCTGTTGGAGGGTCTTCATATGAATTTCAAGCTCATCATGCTGCCGAGATGATTTCTGCTGGCAAAGCAAATGTAGCATTGTTGACCTACGGATCTACGTCTCATTCTGATAGGAGGGCGATAGGGACTGCCGGTGCTACGGGTCTAGGGTCCCCAACCCCATTTAACAACATGGAAGATCCTTGGGGCATGACACTCATATCTAACTATGGAATGGTTAAAGCAAGACACATGCACCAGTACGGGACCACGGATGAGCAATTTGCTCAGATTTCAGTTACGACGCGCTATCATGCTATGAGAAATCCTGAAGCTGTAAAGGCAATGACAGATCTGGAGTTTGTGGGTATCAATGAAATTACGACGCAAGATGTGTTAGATTCAAGAACTATAGCTTGGCCATTACATCTTTTGGAATGTTGCATGGTATCTGACGGAGGCGGTGCAGTTGTAATAGCATCTAAAGAAGTCGCAGCGAATTGTAGAAAAAAACCGGTTTGGATAATTGGTGGTGCTGAAGCGACGAAGTATCGTGAGAATGAGGGTGACATAACAGTGAGTGCTGCGGCACAGTCTGGTCCTAGGGCTTTTTCAGAGGCGGGTGTGAGCCCATCGGAAATTGATATCTTGATGGCATATGACTCTTTTTCAATTACAGTTATGTGCATGATCGAAGATTTGGGATTTTGTAGTAAGGGTGAGGGTGGAGATTATGTTAGTCAAGGTATATTGAAATTTGATGAAACTGGTGGCCCTGCTCTAAACACTGACGGGGGCGGACTTTCATCGAATCATCCAGGCGAGAGGGGCATATTTCTACTTTTGGAAGCTACGCGACAATTGAGAGGAGAGTCTACTTCCCAAATTCAGGAGCCAAAATTGGCAGTCGCTGTTGGTAATGGTGGTGCTCTTGGATCACGACATTCAACAGCTGCAACTATACTTGCTGCTGATTGATATATAAGGAGTTTATTACATGACACAAAGACCACAGCCGAGGTTTCCGGAGCCAGATACTCAGCCGTTTTGGGATGCGACTAGAGAAAACAAACTTATGTACCAAGTTTGCAATGGATGTAGTGGGGTGATTTTTTACCCAAGGGCTCATTGTCCATCTTGTGGGGGACTCGAAAATACCTGGAAAGAATCTACGGGAAATGGGACTGTTTATACTTACAGCGTGGTTATGCAAAGTAGGCACCCTGCATTTAAAGATCTTGGTCCGTATGCAGTCGCTTATGTTGATTTGGATGAAGGATTTAGATTAATGACGAATATTGTTAACGTCAAAGATCCCATTCATGATATTAGTTGTGGAATGAAAGTTAAGGTTTTTTGGCATAAGCAGGGAGATGGGGAAATATCTCTACCCATGTTTGAACCTGCATAACACCAGTTAGTTTACAATCACCTAGATTATAAATTTTAAGATCCATATAAGGTTGTTGTAATGAAAGATATAGGAAAGTCAAACTTATCTCTCAAAGAAACTATGGCTTTATTACCTCCTTTATGGGATGAAAATTTATTGCCTCAAATTCAGGAGGAAATCAAACAATTTCCCACCGAAGTATTTGTTTTGGATGATGACCCTACAGGGGCACAAACAGTGAGAGATGTTGCTGTGCTTACTGATTGGTCCCTAGACGCCCTTTTAAGAGAGTTTGACACCCCTGAAAAAGCCACCTTCGTTCTTACAAATTCAAGATCAAAACCAGTGGATGAGGCTTGTAATATAAATAGAGCGGTTGGCATCAATCTACTGAGTGTTTCACACAGCAAAAAGAAACCGATAACGGTTATATCTCGCTCTGATTCAACCTTAAGAGGTCATTTTCCTGAAGAAGTTGACGCTTTATCGGAAGCTATGGGGTCTGAATATGATGTGCTTCTTTTTATTCCATATTTTGCGGAAGGGGGGAGATACACTATCAATAATATTCAATATGTTTTAGAGGAGGATACGTTAATACCTGCAGGAGATACGCCATATGCTAAAGACTCTGCATTTGGATACAAATCCTCAGACCTTTGTGAATGGATTGAAGAAAAGACTAAAAAAGATATTAAAGCGACTGAAGTAGCAACGATATCAATCGATGAGATTCGCCTTAAGGGGCCTGAGTTCGTTGAACAAAAATTAAAAAGTTTGCCAAAGGGCTCAGTGTGTGTGGTGAATGCTGCCGATATGACTGATCTTCATGTAGTCGCTTTGGGGGTTATTAGAGCTGAAAAAAGTGGTAGGATTTTTTTGACAAGGTCATCAGCATCATTTGTGAAAGCTCGAATTGGGCAAGGAGATTACGATCTACTAACTAGGTCAGAAATGTCCGAGTCAGAAGTCGGGGGTGCCTTAATTTTGGTAGGATCACATGTTCCAGGTAGCACTCGCCAATTGGAGGAAGTGTTAAAAATCCCAGGTATGAACGGAATAGAACTGAAAGTTTCTGAAGTGGTTGACGGATTCGATGTTGTTAGTCCTATAGTAGCGGAAGTTGATTTGTTGCTCGAGCGCTCTAAGGATGTAACTATTTATACCAGTAGAGAGGTTTTAACGGGAAAGACTCCTGAAGACTATTTGGAAATTGGAGCCCGCGTTACAGACGCTATGACGGATATTGTTAGACGGCTTACAGTTCAACCGCGATATATAGTATCTAAAGGTGGGATGACGTCATCAAATGTCACCACTAACGGCTTGGGTATGATTAGGTCTTTGGTTCCTGGACAAATCCTTCCTGGAGTGCTTGTGTTACAAATGGGTCCTGAATCTAAGTATCCTGACTCTAGGTTGGTACTATTTCCTGGAAATGTTGGAGGAGCAACAGCTATAGCAGATGTCATCGGCATCATGAACTTCCCAGAGAATTGAAAAATATATGATAGCGAATACCTCAGACATTCTTTTTGAAGCGTCCTCAGCTGGATATGCTGTAGGCGCCTTCAATGTATATAACATGGAAGGTGCATTAGCTGTTATTGAAGCATCTGAAGATGCTAATATCCCTGCGATTATCCAATTGCACCCAGGTTCTCTGGAAAAAGGTGGGGATGTTTTGATTAATCTTTGCTTGAGTGCAGCACAGTCAGCCTCGACTAATGTGTCTGTACATTTAGATCATTGTGACGATCCAACTAGTATTGATAGGGCATTATATTTAGGGATGAATTCCATAATGGCTGATGGATCAAGTATGAGATATCTAGATAATATTAACTTCACCAAAAATATTGCTAATCAAATCCATAACGTAGGTGGGTTTGTAGAAGCTGAATTAGGCAGACTTTCGGGTACAGAAGATGGACTTACAATTCCTGAGTATCAAGCAAAATTAACTGATCCATTACAAGCAGTAGAATTTGTTCGAGATACAGGTATCGACGCGCTAGCGGTGTGCATAGGGAATGTGCACGGGAAATATGCAAGAGAACCTGTTTTAGACTTTGAAAGACTAGAAACTATTAATAGAAATTTGAACGTACCCCTTGTCATTCATGGCGGTTCTGGTTTACCTGAGTGGATGGTAAACAGATGCATTCAATTAGGGGTGCGAAAGTTCAATGTGAATACAGAAATTAGAACCGCGTATTTAGAAACAGTTCAGGCATTAACTACGTCTTCAAGCGTAGAGTTGACTAGTTTAATATCAGAATCTATACGTGCAATGCGCGATGTGATTTATTTGAAGATTAAGCAATTTGCTTATGTGAGATAGAAAGTGAGAGTTGTCTTTAAGGGCTATCATGTACTATATCTGTTAAATTTTAACCTTAAAACCCGCGTCACTTATTTATAACAGCTGCTGCCGCGACTAAGATCGTTGGTATTACATAAACGATGCTCGGCGCTCCTATACTTGACCAAAGTAGCCCTAAAAATATAATCATGATTGCAGTAGACGCCCACGAATATGATCTCCATCGCCATAATATTTGCTTTTTATCGTCTTTGGTACTTCGGCCCATCATACAAGAGATAGTTGTTACCAATGTTATTACCCAGGGTAATATAACGATAAAAAAGGCATCTGTTCCGTAAGCTTCAAATAATGTTAATTTAGAACTTACACCCTGTGAAAATTGAGGTTGAGAAGTTGTATTCAATACCGTATTAATAGAAGGAATAAGAATTAAAATGATCGCTGATAATACAGTGCTGATGTGTGCGACTACGGCTATTAAGATTGATCTATTAATCGATGTGCTCAATGTTTACTGAAGGCCTAATTTTTGTGTAAGATCAGGGATTGTATGGCTCGTTTGTCCTCTGATAATTATGTCTGCCATTTTTGATAAAGATGTTGTTGATGGGTTTAATTCTATAATTTTACCTCCATTGTTCTTTATTTTTTGTGGAATTGATGCAGCTGGATATACAGTCGCGGAGGTTCCAATAACTAGAATGCAATCAGATTTACTCGCTTGATTCATGCATTCTTCTAGCACTGAATTGGGTATAGATTCTCCAAACATTACTGTGTCAGGTTTTATTATTCCTCCACATTCATTGCAAGTTGGAGGGAGTAATTTTATTTTTTCTGAGCTGGAATGCTTTTCCAATAGCATTTCTATGTTTTGTCTTGGAATTCTGGTTTCACAGTCAATACATCTCATTTGATGTCTACTACCATGAATTTCAGTGACATTTCTAGAGCCAGCTATATAGTGTAGCCCGTCCACGTTTTGAGTTATTTGATGTTTCAAGATTCCTACAAATTCCATTTTAGATAACGCACGATGCCCCTTATTAGGTTTGGAATTATCTATTGCTTTTCTGAATTTTGTTCTCTCAGGATCAAATTTTTCATTTATGTTATTTATCCACCAAGATTTGGGGTCCTTTAAAAATGTTTTATATTGATTAGGTCCAGGTTCTCCATTTTTCATCCAAAGACCACCTTTACCTCTGAAAGTTGGGATGCCGCTTTCCGCCGATAATCCTGCCCCAACCAGTGCTATAACATAGCTAGCAGATAAAATTGTGTTTGAAGCAGATTCTATCGATTCCTCATATGGTATATTCATTAGCTTTGGTATGTATTCTTCGTTACCAAGATATTGCCCCTTGGTTAATTCGGTAGGTATTGGAATTCTCAAACAAGGAACTTGGTATAGAGTCTGGCTCTGCTGAAGTTATGATGCACTGTTCATAATGCCGTATTGTTTCCACTATTTTTTCTCTTCTTACGAAATCTAGTTCTGATAAAATATCATCCAATAGTAAAACTGGACTGCTTAAACGAGACTCTTTCAAAAACTGTGCTTCTGCTAGCTTCAATGATAGTATCGCGGTTCTAGATTGGCCGCGAGAAGCATACCTATTTGCGTCAGATTTATTTATTCGAATTATTAGATCGTCTCTATGTGGGCCGAATGTAGTTGAACCTAAGGCAATGTCTCTCGAGATACATTGCCTTAGGTTTTCTTTAAATGTTTTTTGATCAATTTTTTTACATTTTAATGATTCTTTTTGAGTTTTGATTTGATATATGCAATCTAATGTTTCATTTATCCCACTCATATCTCTATGAATTGGTTCTGAGATTTCTGTCAACTTTTTCACCATTTCTATTCTTTTGTTGATCAAGTAACTGCCATAGAGTGATAGCTTATCGTCCCAGAATTCCATTTCAGCCGGAGATATGTGTTGATTCCTCTTAAGTTTCAATAAATGATTTCTTTGAGTGGTTATTTTTGAATATTCTCGGAGAAATTTAAGGTATTCTTTGTCAACTTGTGATATTAGAATGTCTAGATATTTGCGGCGGTCTGAGGGGCGTCCGTAAATAATGTCTAGGTCGTTAACAGTAAATATGACCGCGTTTAGTATGCCAATTAAATCTGATGATTTTTTAGGAGAATTATTAACTCGGATATATTTTTGAGCTGTAAATCCGTCTGAATTATCAGATCTGGTGCATTGGTAGTGAATTTCTAGCTTTGTGGAGTCATTGTTTTCTTTGACAACGCTGCTAATTTTTGAGTAAGAAATATCGCTGATTGATTCTTTTCGAATAAGATCTCGCTCCGTTATTGATCTTTGAGATTTGGCGATAGCTAACATGTATATTGCTTCTAATAGGTTACTTTTGCCATGACCATTTTGGCCATGAACTAAAGTTGCTCCAGTAGGAAACTCTATATCTAGCTGTGAATAGTTTCTGAAATTAGTTAGGGATAATGAGGAGATAAAAATGGCAATTTCCTCTTTGTAAGAATAGGAAGTACTTCATTTTGAATTCTAGCATGTTAAATTACAGAATCTTAATCAGTGATATGTCAGTTAAACTGTATAGAGTGAATTCATTCAAATCAGTGAGATTATAACGTTCAATCGGGATAGAAAATGATTACAGTTTTTGCAGGCGGAGTTGGCGGAGCAAAATTAGTGTTGGGTTTTGCAAATTTACTTAACCCAGAAGAATTAACTGTGGTTGTTAACACTGGTGACGACGAAGAATTTTATGGTTTGTATGTATCACCTGATATAGACACAGTAATATATACATTAGCCGGGTTATCCAACGAAGCTACAGGGTGGGGTATTACAGGCGAATCCTTTAGAACTTTGGGACGTCTCAAAGAGTATGGAATGGATACTTGGTTTAATCTAGGGGATTTAGATTTTGCTACTCATATAACTCGTACTAAACTTTTGAAAGATGGACTAAGTTTAAGTGAGGTTTCACAGCATATAGCTAAATCTGTAGGTGTTCAGCATTCAGTTTTGCCCATGACAAATGATGATGCCAAAACGATTGTGCACACAGCGGACGGCAAAATGAGTTTTCAGGAATATTTTGTTAAGAATAAATGTGAACCCGTTGTAGAATACTTGGAATTTGGCGGAAAGAAAGGAGTTTTACCATCCGGAGAAGTTTTACATGCTTTAAAAAACTCGACTTCTATAATATTCTCTCCCTCCAATCCGTATTTAAGCATCAATCCTATCCTTGCTTTATCAGGACTCAGGGGAGCCATTAGTAATTTTAAAGGGAAGAAAATAGCTGTTAGTCCTATAGTTGGTGGAAAAGCGCTAAAAGGCCCCGCAGCTAAGTTGTTGAAAGAGATGGGAGCTGATGTTTCTGCTGTAGGTGTGGCTAAGCAATACGCAGATATATGTGATGTATTTGTAATTGATAGTGAGGATGCTGGATTGGCTTCTGATATAGAAGCTTTGGGTATGAGCGTCGCAATTACAGATACTGTCATGAATTCTAAGTTAGATAAAGTAAGTCTTGCAGAATTCATTTTAGAGTTATGTGAGTGAAATAGTTTGAATAAATTTGCTGCTTTAATTCCAATGAAGGATTTGAATTTAGGTAAATCTCGTTTGTCTTCGTCTTTAAATTCAGTCGAACGATCAAAATTGGTTATGAATATGTTTATAAGAGTTCTTAGAGCTTCTTTAGAATCTTCGTGTTCAAAAGTTTTTGTTGTTGGTCAGGATGAAGGAATCAAAAGTGTAGCAGAGTCAATGGGAGCAGATTGGATTGAAGCTGCTGGATCGAATTTGAATTCTGATTTATTGTACGCGATTAGATCTATTCAGATGCAGGGATATTCTTTGATTTGTATACCCGGAGATTTACCATTCGTCACTGTATCTGACATAGATTTGGTTATAGACGAAGTGAGTGCAAAGGAAACAGTGGGATTGGTATCTTCGCTTTCTGATGGTGGTACAAATTGTTTGGCAATACCAAGTGACAATTATTTTCAACCAAGTTTTGGTTTGAATAGTTTTGAAAGGCATCAAGCTCAAGGTATAAAAAGAGGAATAGAGACAATTGTTATTGATGCAGCGAGTATGTTTTTGGATGTAGACACGGAGGTTGATTTGAAGGAATGTGAAAATATTGAACCAGGATTTACGGATAGGCTTGGGGCGAGTGTAGACAATTAAGGCATCAAATCTGGAGAGAAGTTTTATGGGTAATGGACCTACTGTAAAGAAAAGATTAGGAATATTGCTGCCAACTCGCGGCATTCTGATGAAAGGTTCTCAGCCTGAAAATATAAACGGTATTTTAAAAATGGCCAAATCTGTTGAGGAAGCAGGTCTCGACTCCGTCTGGGTTGGTGATAGCTTGACCGCCAAACCTAGATTAGAGCCTTTAACAGTATTGTCTGCTATTTCACAAGTAACCTCAAAAGTTCGCTTGGGTACAGCGGTACTATTGGCACCTCTTAGACATCCAGTTGCTCTCGCTCAAGCGGCGACCACTGTTGATTTGATTTCTGGAGGCAGATTGGTTTTGGGTATGGGGGTTGGGGGTGCTTTCAACGAAGAGCAAAGGAAAGAATGGGAAAATATTGGTGTTCAACCACGTCATCGTGCGGGGAGGTTTGAAGAATTACTAAAAATATTTAAACCATTGACGCGAGGAGAATTAGTTACGTTTAAAGGGAAGCATTTTTCTGTTGATAACGTGTCTATAATGCCTGTATCTCCGCAGGAAAATGGGGTACCTGTAATGGTGGCCGCTCACGGGAGACTTAATTCGGAAAGGCAGTATAGACGAGTGTTGTTGGGAGATGGGTCCATATCCATTTCAGATTATCCCGATGAATACAACCGATCAATATTGAATATCAGTTCTATGATAGAAAATGAACCGAATCGATCTCTCAGAGAAACTGAAAAAATCTATTATATGACTGTCAATTTGAATTTGAATTCATCAGAAGCTAGAAGCGAGGCCGATGAGTTTCTTAAGCTATATTACGGTATAAATATTTGGGAAGAAAGATGGGGACCATGGGGGTCATGCACGGAAACTGTAAGCAGGATTAAGAAATACTATGAGGCTGGGGCAGACACTGTAATTGTGAGGTTCGCTTCTTTTGATCAAGAAAGTAATCTAGATACATTCCTTTCGGGAGTGGTCCCATTTTTATAAGTATATTTGTTTGTGGGTAGTTATTCCCCTATTAATTTTATGAATTCTTGTTCAGAAAGTATTTCTACTTTCTGGTCGTTTGCGTCTTTAATTTTGGATCCCGGATTATCTCCAGAAATTAAATAATCTGTTCGACTTGATATGGAGCTACTTATCAACCCACCTAGATTTCGAATTTTGGCCTGTATTTCTACTCTACTGTAGTTGATCAGTGTACCTGTAATAACAAACCTGATTCCCTCGAGAATTTGCTCATCTTGGAGCGCTTCTGGTTGATGAGTAGTGTTAACTCCGGCGTCCTGTAACCTTTTTAATGTTTGTTGATTTTTATGGTCCTTGAAATAATCCACTAAGCTTTTGCCTAAAATGGGTCCGATGGAATGAATCGTATTTAAATCATCTATTGAGGCCGATTTGATTTTTTCTAATGTGTTGAATCTGGTAGCCAATATTTCTGAAGTTTCAGATCCAATGTTTGGGATTCCTAAGGCATTAATCAATCTTGCTAGCGGTCTGTTTTTACTATTCTCGATTGCATTTAGTATGTTTTCGACGCTTTTTTCGCCCATTCTTTCGATATTAAGTAGCAAGTTTTTATTAAGATAGTAGATGTCGGATATGTCCCGAATGTGACCTCTACCTATCAATGCCAGAGCGAGTTTAATCCCAAATCCGTCTATGTCCATCCCTGGTTTGCTTACGAAATGTTCTACCAGGCGTTCTAGCTGAGCAGGACAGGAGATATTGATACAAAATATTGCGACTTCATCCTTTTTTTTCTGAAGAGGCTCGTTGCATCTGGGGCATTCGCTAGGCATTTCGAAGGTGATTTCATTACCGGTACGTAAAGATGGATCACTGCTTATGACTTGAGGTATTACTTCACCAGCTCGCTCTACAAGAACGGAATCCCCAATTCTCAGATCTTTTTCCTTTATATAATCTCGGTTATGTAGTGTTGCTTGTCGAACAGTTACTCCGCTAACTTCTACGGGCTGTAAAATAGCGTATGGGTTAATGGTTCCTGTACGGCCAACATTTAGTCGGATGTCCAATAGCTTTGTAATTGCTCGGTCTGATGGAAATTTATATGCAATTGCCCATCTTGGTTCACGACCGACGTTACCAAGCTGTATTTGACTTTCAATTGAGTTTGATTTTACTACTATCCCGTCACAATCATAATCAATATTATTTAAATTTGAGACCCAATAGTCATAATATTCTAGTACGTCTTCTACGCTAAACGCCAAATAATTATGAGGGTTAACTTTAAAACCCAACCCACTTAAAAATTCGAGATTACCCAAATGAGTAGTACTCATTCCATCACTTGATTCCGTAAGGCTATATATGAATATATCCAAAGGTCTTTCGGCGGTAATTGCGGGATCAAGCTGCCTGAGAGAACCAGCAGCAGTATTGCGTGGATTTGCATACACAGTTAAGTTATTTCGAAGTCTATATTCATTGAATACTTGAAACTCCGATTTTGGGAAATAAACTTCGCCTCTTACTTCAAATATTTGAGGACAATTCTGGCTAATTCTTAAAGGGATACTTTTTATAGTTTTTAAGTTTGCAGTTATGTCTTCACCTACCATGCCGTTGCCCCTGGTAGAACCTCTCGTAAAAATCCCATTTTCATAAATAAGAGATACAGCAAGGCCATCGTATTTAAGCTCGCAGGACAGTTCAAAATTACTAGCTGATAGCATTTTTGAAATTCTGGAATGCCAATGATATATGTCTTTATTATCAAAGGCGTTGCCTAGACTCAACATAGGAGTGCTATGTGTAATCTGGTTAAATCCACCGACCAGTTTTTCTCCTATTCTCTGGGTAGGTGATTCAGCTGTGATTAAATCTGGCCTATCTTCTTCATATTTCTTTAGTTTGCTCATTAGCTGGTCAAATTGCTTATCGGTTATTTCTGGGCGAGACAAAACAAAATATGAGTGATTGTGTTTATCAATTGCTTCACGTAGCTGTAGAATTTCTTTTTCTATCATAATTAGCCTGTGCTCATAAAGTTATGTGAATGCCTAAAGCCATACTAACGCTGCTGATACTAGGTCTCAAGTATTTTAATATTTAAGTCATTGGTATTTGTTTTTGTTCTCAATGTGGACTGAAATTTAAAAGACGATATATACTCAAGTAAAAGTGTCTACTTAGAGTTCTGTAAAAGTTAATGTGAAAGGTTTAAATTTTAATAGTGCCATACGCTAATGAAATACAAAAATTTGTCGATTGTTATCCACAACTCTCAGCTATAGGGAATACACCTTTAGTTAAACTTGATATGTCTTGGGATATTGGAGATGCGGAAATATATGCTAAATATGAGCAATTGAATCCTGGAGGTTCAATAAAAGACAGGCCTGTATTACGGATGTTGGCTGAAGCAGTTATAACAGGTAAATTGACAGAAGATAAAACTATTTTGGATGCAACATCCGGTAATGCTGGTATTGCATATGCAATGATTGGAGCTATCTTAGGTTATCGCGTTGAATTGGTGATGCCTGAGAACGCCAGTGAGGAGAGAAAAAAGAGATTGGTTGCCCATGGAGCTGATTTAGTTTTTACGGATGCTCAATTAGGCTACGACGAGGCTCTGTACGAAGTTAAAAGAAGATTTAATTCGGACCC
>CEUN01434636.1_pt1 | contig 12697 bp, 12 predicted proteins | sample 361501 | NCBI WGS metagenome assembly CEUN01 (sample SAMEA2622801, study PRJEB7988) | marine metagenome | biome: marine biome (ENVO:00000447); feature: marine epipelagic mixed layer (ENVO:xxxxxxxxx); material: "saline water (ENVO:00002010), including plankton (ENVO:xxxxxxxx)" | depth 120 m | reverse complement strand
CTGCCAGTACGCCGCTGGAGGTCGGTCACTCTCGGTCCAGTCGCTGGTGTTCTCTCTTCTAAGTACTTTTACGTATCAGAACAGACCTGCCGGAACCCTAGTGCCCTTATTGTGGCAGCAGCACATGTTTTTCTGCATGTTTATGTGCGTTGCCTTTCAAAGCGTAGGTACAACTGACTAAGCGATTGCCGTGCCAGATGTCTATTTATATTGATAACGCGCTGAAGCACGGAAATCAAGCCCGGTCTGGTGCACTTTCATGGCTTTGAATATGACTCAGTGGTCGATTCTGGTGCTTTGAATTTGCCTGCCTGCAACCTGGTGGTGCGCTTCTGTTGCATTGGATTTCGTAAGGTCTGCTGATGAGCCGATGTCGCTGTCGGGCGCGGTACGCAAAGCTGACATAAGCCTGAAGGCCCCGACTGACGGCGCTTTCAGTTGCACTTTCAGGAAGAGCGGGGTGGATTACCGGTGCGGATGCAGCCGTGTCTTTGGTCATTCTGCGTCGGGCTGGCACAACCCATGCCTTAGTGAATATTACGAATGATTGAAACCGTAATACTACAACCACATTGGGGAAATCCTATGGCGATCAGAAAGAAGTTTATTGCAGGTGCAGTCTCTGTTGTCTGTGCAGGTCTGATGAGTGTGGCAAGTGCTGTCGCAGAACCACTTAAGATCGGTTACAGCGATTGGCCGGGCTGGGTAGCCTGGGAGATTGCGCTTGAGAAGGGCATGTTCGAAGAAGAAGGTGTTGAGGTTCAGTTCGAGTGGTTCGACTACGTCGCCAGTATGGATGCCTTCGCAGCGGGTCAGCTGGACGCTGTTTCAATGACCAACGGTGATGCACTGGTAACGGGTTCGACCGGCGCGAAAAACGTCACGATCCTGGTCAACGACTACAGCAATGGTAATGACATGGTGGTTGCTGCTGCCGGTATCAGTACGATTGAAGAACTGAAAGGTAAGAAAGTTGGCGTTGAGATTGGTTTTGTTGGCCATCTGCTTCTGCTGAACGCGCTTGAAAAAGCGGGCATGAAAGAAACTGACGTTGAACTGGTGAACGTACCGACCAACGAAACGCCTCAGGTTCTGGCTTCTGGTCAGGTGGATGCCATTGTTGCCTGGCAGCCAAGTTCTGGTCAGGCACTGAATCTGGTTCCGGGTTCGAAACGCATTTACTCCAGTGAAGATGAACCGGGCCTGATCTATGACGTGTTGGCAGTTTCTCCGCAGAGTCTCGCGGCGAATCGTGCGGAGTGGATGAAAGTGATCAAAGTCTGGTACATGGCGGTTGATTACCTGAAAGATCCTGAAACCCGTGATGAAGCCATCAGCATTATGGCGGCACGCGTGGGCATTCCACCGTCTGAATATAAAGGCTTTATCGACGGCACCAAAATCCTGACCTTAGAAGAAGCACTGCCATTTATGGAAAAAGCGAAAGGCTTTAAATCGATTTATGGCTCAGGTGAAATCGCCGATGCATTTAATCTTGCAAACGATGTGTATAGCGAGAAGCAACCGGTGGATGAGTACATTGATCCATCCCTGATGGAAGCGCTGTAACCTTCAGGGTTATCGCAGCTTCTTAATCACGCCGGCGTGATCTGCGCCGGCATTTTCTGAATCACGATTAAACATGCCTGGCAGGGTAGGGGATCGCTCACTCTGGCGCTGTAAATCGGGCAAGTAAATGGGGATATCCATGCAGCTAATAGCCGTTAACAGAAAGCTTGATCAAGGGCCGCGCCGCGCGGTGACCCTGGCCAGCTTCGCCTTACCCATTTTGCTTTGGGCGCTGATCAGCTATGTCCCTTTTCTCTGGCATCCGCAGGTAGAAATTACCCAGCCAGGTTCAGTCAGTTACTTTAGTGAAGGACTGCTGGTAGACCGTGAAATATTCGAGCGCGAATACGCCAAAGCCAGCGACAATGAGACGGCCCTGCCAGAAGGTAAACCCGCAAACCCGGTCTATCTTCCTGCGCCTCATGAAGTTGCGGTGGCATTTGTTACTGCCTTTACCACAGAACCGCAACGGCGTAGTGAAATGTGGCTGCATGAAAGCCTCTGGAGCAGCATTCAGGTTATCTTCTGGGGGTTTGTGCTGTCGTCTATTATCGGTATTCCACTGGGCATTTTAGCGGGCACTTACGATTTCTTTTCACGCCTCTTTGAGCCGTTTATTGAATTCTTCCGTTATCTGCCAGCGCCGGCGTTCGGTGCGCTTGCTGTCGCGGTTCTCGGTATTTATCAGGCACCGAAAATAGCCATCATTTTTATTGGTACCTTTTTTCAGCAGGTGCTGGTGGTTGCCAATACCACCCGCAAGCTCGATCCGAGCCTGTTAGAAGCGGCGCAGACGTTAGGCGCTAAGAATAAATCCATGCTGTTCCGTGTCGTAGTGCCGGGCATTCTGCCAGACCTGTATCGCGATGTGCGTATTCTGCTCGGCTGGGCGTGGACCTATCTGATTGTGGCCGAACTGATTGGTACCAGCTCAGGCATCACCTGGTTTATTACTCAACAGGCGCGCTACAAAAATTTCGACAATGTATTTGCCGCCATCATCATGATCGGGATTCTCGGTCTGACCATTGATCTGTTGCTGGCATGGTTGGGGCGTCGTCTCTTCCCATGGCAGAAAGAATCCAAATAATCGGGGGATACGACGATGACAAATTCAGAACTGCCAAGCTATCTCGATCAGTCGCCCGAAGTAAAAGATCGCTTTGACCGACTGAAACAACGCCCGGTAACCATGGAGGTGAAAGGCCTCAATAAACAGTTTGGCGACGTTACCGCATTAAAAGACATTAATTTAAAGATTCATAAACGCGAGTTTGTCTGTGTGATCGGTCCGTCGGGCTGTGGTAAGTCGACCTTGATACGGATTCTGGCCGGGCTTGAGCAAGCCAGTTCAGGGCAGGTACTTCTTAATGGCGAAGAGGTCACTCAGCCCGGGCCTGAACGCGGCATGGTATTTCAGGGGTATACCTTATTTCCGTGGCTGACGGTAAAAAAGAACATTATGTTTGGCCTGCTCGAAAGTGGCTACGACAAAGGCACCGCAGAGTCTGAAGCACGCGAGTGGATTAACCTGATTGGCTTAACCAAATTTGAAAACAGTTATCCGCATCAGTTATCGGGCGGGATGAAGCAGCGGGTAGCGATTGCCCGGGCATTAGCAAACCGGCCTAAAGTATTGCTGATGGATGAGCCATTCGGTGCACTGGATGCTCAGACTCGGGCAAAAATGCAGGCCTATCTGCTGGAGATCTGGAAGAACATCGATGTCACTGTGTTCTTTATCACCCATGATCTTGATGAAGCGGTGTATCTGGCTGACCGGATTTTAGTGCTCAAAGCCAACCCTGGCGAAGTGCAGGAAATCGTAGAGGTGCCGGTTCCGCAGCCGCGTTCACCCGATCAGTTTATGGACCCGGAATTTCTCGCCACCAAGCAGCACATCGAAGAGTTAATTCATCCACCGGCCGAGCAGGAAGAAGATGACGATCATCTTAATCTTGTGCGTATGGTGCATGTGAATGATGACGTCGGGAGTGTGTTCTGATGTTTCAGCTCAGTCACATGACCTGGGAAGAAGTCGCGGATGCGGTGCGTTCTGGCATTGAAACGGCCATTCTCCCGATAGGTGCGACCGAACAACATGGTCCACACATGGGCTGTGGCATGGATACCGCTATCGCGCATCGTCTGTGCAGTGATGTTGCGGCTGAGAGCGAGATATTTCTTTTACCGACCTTACCTTATGGCTGCTCTGTTGGGCATTCTCATCGCTGGCCCGGAACGATTGCGCTCAATCCTAAGACCTTAATCGATGTAATTTCAGACATCGGTGACTGGGTGAAAAACTCGGGTGTCCGGCGCCTTTTGCTGGTAAATGGCCACGTCACCAACGAAGCACCATTGCGCTGTGCACTGGAGATTCTGCGTGCGCGTCATGATGGCTTTATGGTGGCGCTGGTCAATACCGCACAGATTTCTGCACGCGTAAAAGACGCCCACTTTGCCGATGCCGGTGACTGGCACGCCAACGATGCTGAAACCTCGTTAATGATGCATTTATTTCCGGAAATCGTCCGTGAGGAAAAACTCGCCGAGGCCGACGATGAAGACCGCACCGGCGGTTGCGTCTTCAGCCACCCGGTCAACCGCACCAGTAAAAACGGTGTGACCGGTACCCCTTCAATTGCCAGTGCCGAAAAAGGCGCTCAATTGTACCAATGGATGTGTGAAGACTTTTCTTCGCTCCTGCACCACGCCACACAGGAAGAGGCACCTCTTAATCACAGTTACTTCGAGTCTGTACTTTAGAAAACATTCTTTATGGGAATGAAACAATGATCGACATTAAATCTGACAGTGAAATTCATAAAATTCAGGAAGATTTGAAAGAGAAAGGCGTTAAGTACTGCATGGGTACCTATGTAGATATTCATGGTATTCCGAAAGGCAAGGTAGTACCCATCAGCCATTTGCATCATATGGCACACGGTTCAGAACTCTATACCGGTTATGCGTTGGATGGCTTAGGGCAGGCCCCCAACGATGACGAAATCGCCTCCGTCCCGGATCTCGATCATATTATTCAACTGCCGTGGCAACCCGAAGTCGCCTGGATGCCAGCGGACAACACCCTGTACGGCGAGCCTTACATGCTTAATACGCGAGTGCTTTTAAAATCGGTACTCGAACAGGCCAAAGAAATGGGCTTTGGTATGAACCTCGGTATTGAGGCCGAAGTATTTCTGCTCAAGAAAAACGAAGATGGCTCTCTTGCGCCGCAGGACCCGGACGACAAGCTGAAAAAGCCGTGTTATGACACACAGTCTTTCCTCAGTAATTTCAGCTGGCTGGATCGTATGGCGACCTCCATCAATGATCTGGGTTGGGGCTTATATTCCTTCGACCACGAAGACGCCAACGGTCAGTTCGAATTCGATTTTAATTACGCCGATGCCGTAACCTCGTGTGACCGCTTTACCTTTCTGAAAATGATGGCCAAGGAATACGCCAAACAGGAAGGCCTTCTGGCGACCTTTATGCCCAAACCATTTTCGAACAAAACCGGGAACGGCGCGCACTTCAATATGTCGCTCTACGATCTCGACACCAAAGAGAACCTGTTCCAGTGCAAACCGGCGGACGATCCTCACGGGCTCGGCTTAACTGACTTGGGTTATCATTTTATAGCGGGTGTACTGAAGCACGGCCCGGCCTTGTGTGCGGTTTTCGCACCGACGGTGAATTCCTACAAGCGACTGGTGCGTCAGGGCGATATGCCGTATTTCACCTGGGCACCGGTGTTTAATTCGTTCGGTTCAAATAACCGTACTAACTCGGTTCGTGTACCCATGGGCGGTGGCCGTTGTGAATCGCGCAATGCCGATGGTGCGACCAATCCTTACCTGGCCTGTGCGCTGGTACTGGCGGCGGGTCTTGAGGGTATCCGCGAAAAGCTTGATCCGGGCAAACCACAGGAAACCAACCTCTACGAGCTGACCGAAGAAGAACGTGAAGCCCGTGGTATTGGCTTTTTACCACGCACACTGGATGAAGCCATCACGGCATTTGAGAGTGACCCGTTTGTTGAAGAAGTGCTGGGTAAAGAGTTACGTGCGGAGTTTATTCGCTACAAACGCGAAGAATGGAATGAATACCACCGCTCGGTGAGCGAGTGGGAAATCGAACGCTACAGTCACCTGTTTTAATGGATAAAGGTACCGGATGAGTAATAAGGAACCCCTCAGTCGTATCAGTATCTCGCTGCCCGAGTCGTTGCTTGGGGGGCTGGATGAAATGGTGGCACGGCGCGGCTTCGACAGTCGCTCGCAGGCCATCTGCGACATGATCAACCGCGATATCAACGAGCACCGCTCGCAGTCGGGGGATGAGGTGATGACAGGGACGTTGAATCTGGTCTACAACCACTCAACGCCGGGTCTGCATAAAAAGTTATACGATCTGCAATATCGCTATATCGACGAAGTCATCAGCAACCTTAGCGTCAACCTGACGGACACGCACACGCTGGCGGTATTATTGGTCCAGGGGCCAGCGGACCGTCTGCGCATGATCGGTGATCAGATGATCAGCCTGCGGGGCGTTGCGCACGGTAAGCTATTGCTGAACTCCTATCTGATACCGCCGATTCATCCATTACCTGAGTCTTAGGCTCAGATTGCCGTCTTTCGAATAGATATATTGCGCCATAGCACCCACTGACGCTTTCTATGGTTTGCGATTTTGATAGTCTGCGGCCGCACAACCACCTTAGCTCTAGTAATCTGCCTGACAAGGATAGTGGCAATATGAACGTGTTAAAGGCACTGATTCTGTTGTTTATCGTGTTTTCACGTGTGAACGCAGAGGGCGTGACACAATCACAGCTGCCGGTCTCAGAACGTTTTTACTCTGACCGACTCGATCTCCAGGTGGAGATTCGAGCCGTTGAGCATTTTATGGCGATCAACCAGCTTCAGCATTGGAACGTTAGTCTGATGCGGTTGGATGGTACGCCAATCGTCATAGAATCCCTGACCTTTGATGGCGGAATGCCAGCTCACCGGCATGGCCTACCGACGACACCGCAGGTCCTTATTGTGGAATCTGGTGCGGAATCTGGTGCGGAAATAAGGGGGATTCGATTTTCTATGCCAGGAGTGTGGCGCTTAGTTCTCGGGATAGAGACGAAAGACACCGGGGTCATACTGCAATTTGAAACAGACTTGCGATACGGTCAGGCACCAAGCTTTATATCTGCCGAATTTCGTGAGCTATAGGCTGAGCATTGAAAAGGAAATTTCATGCAGAGCGATCAACACAAATCAATACTGTGGCTATTGACCACAGTTCTTTTGTTCTTGCTGATACTGTTGGTAGGTATAAAAGAATATTCATCATCTGGCGACTCTGACGTTGCAGGCGAAACAATCTGGAGTCATGAGGAACTTGCTCTACTTCGGTCACTGGCGCTTTCGACTGGCAACAAGCCTCACTCTTTTGAGCAACAAACAAACAAGTTCGCCAGCTCACCGGCCGCTGCGGCGTTTGGGCACCGACTATTTTTTGATACTGACTTGAGCCGTAGTGGTGCGACGGCATGTGCCAGTTGTCATCATCCCGATAAAGCCTTTACGGATGGTTTAGTGCATCCGGCAACACACTTACAACCGGCACCTCGGAATACCCCCACGCTCGTTGGAGCCGCCCATTCGCCATGGCAATTTTGGGATGGACGCAGTGATAGTTTATGGTCACAAGCACTTGAAGCACTGGAGAGCCCGTTAGACCATGGAATGTCGAGATCGGAAGTCATTCAGCTCATCAAAAAAAAATACCGTACTGATTATGAGGCGCTGTTTGGAATGCTTCCGGCAAGCGATGACAGTGCTGCCATTGATCGTGCTTTTACTAACGTTGGTAAAGCAATCGGTGCCTACATTGCCAGGCTGGAGCCAGCCCCTGGCAGGTTTGATCGCTACGTCGCCGGTTTGGTGGGCAGTCTGGATTCCGCTGCTCCAGTTGAGCGTCTGACCAGGACAGAGATAGCAGGCTTAAAGCTCTTTATCAGTGACGAGAAAGGGCAGTGTATTTCGTGCCATAACGGCCCGCTGTTCACCAATAATGAGTTTAAGTCGATTAATGTCCCGGATTTTTCAGGGAGCGATCGTGGCCGTTTGGCCGGTGCTGAGGAGGTTCTTCGCAATGCGTTTAATTGCCTTGGTGAGTTCAGTGATTCAGAAGAGGAGAGCTGCGGCGATCTGATTTACATCAAGCAGAATGATCCTGAGTTAACCGCCGCTTTTAAAGTACCGACTCTCCGTAATCTAAGTTTGACGGCTCCTTACATGCACTCCGGTTTATTCCCTCGCCTGGCTGATGTGCTCCGATACTACAACCATCCGTTGCAACGTGCTGGCGATCATCTGGATATTGTTCCCCTCGATATGTTCCCGCATGAACTTGAGCAGCTAGAAGCGTTTTTGATGACATTGGACGGTGGTATCAACGTTGATCTGAAGTGGCTTCAACCTCCCGAAAATGGCCGTCAGCAATTTTCGAACAGTGAGGTTCTTCGAGCGACTCAGGCTGGATTTCAGCGGCCAGAAGCTCCGCAGGTAGTCGTGATATCAAGCCAGCACTGATTTTTTACTTATCCTGAGATACTTCTTATGAATAAACATTATTTAGCATTGCTGTTGTGCCTTGCTCCATTACCTGCTTTGGCTCATGTGCGCTGGTTTGTGCCTGTAGGAACAGATTTACCTGCAATGAGCTTACCCTCTGACTGGTTGGCGGTACTTCTGGTGAGTGGAGCATTGATATTTATGGCCTCGGTATTGGTCGTTGCCCGAATAGCGGCTCAGTCAGACGCATTAAGCAGGATAACTTTCTCTCCCTGGAACAGTAAGCATCACCTTGAGTGGTACTTGCTATTTCTTCTGGTGAATCTTGTTTTCATTCATAACCTGCTCGAAGGTGAATTTCTTGGACCGCACTTTTTTGTGATGCCCGATGTCATGATGATTGGCGTGGTGCTTCAGGCTCTGGTGCTTATTCTCTCAGTTGTGTCTTTGTTATTGACCGGGGTGGTCTTGTTGGTGATTGCGCTCTGTGGCGTGGTTGTCTTCTCGTTTGAGAGTGGCATCGATTACTTTTTTGAGGTCGCAGCACTGGGGCTCGCGTATATCCTTGTTTCGACGCGCATCAACGCGCTCGATCGCATCTGCTTTGCGCGATATGAGTTGACTCGGTTTGCAGATCTGGCGCCAACCATTTTAAGGCTGGGGTTAGGTCTTCAACTGATCACATTGGCGATTCATAACAAGCTGTATGAGCCAGCGGCAACCTATTTTTTTCTGACCGAGCATCCGTACTACAACTTCCCACAGTTTCTTGGTTGGGCGGACTTTACTCATCTGCACTTTGCGCTCGCTGCCGGAGTGTTCGAAGCCGCGTTCGGCGTTATGTTGATGCTCGGTCTGGCAACCCGGTACGTTCTTCTGGTGGTGAGTTTCTTCTTTATATCAACCGGCATTATTTCCGGGCTTGAGGAGGTGATGGGGCATTTGCCAATTTTTGGAGTGATCGCTGTACTGTTTGTTGCCGGAGACCGACGCTCCCTGGATACGAATGAGGCAGAGACTCTGGCGCCAAGCCCAGCATAGAGTTTACTAGCGCTAGGTTTTACGGGCCAGCCACATCCGTACGGCGCTCCAGCGATTTACAACGAGTGACAGAAAGATCAGCGAGCAGCCGAAGAGCTGGCTGAGAGACATGGTTTCACCAAACCATAGTGCGGCAAATGTGGCTGTCCAGACCGGCTCAACAATCATAATGACGGCCGCATGAGAGGGGGTGGTCATTCCTTGTGCATAGGTCTGGATGAAAAAGCGTGCAGCCGTACCGACAGTGACACTTAGAAACAACCACCACCACATGTCTGTGGTCCAGGTTACGGGCCACTCTTCAACGCCTGCTGACAGAGCGATGGCGACGATTCCTACGATGGATAGCTGAATCGCACTGAGCGCCAACGCAGGGACGTGCGCAGCTGCCCTGCCATTAAGAATAAACGTCATCGACAATAACAATGCCGCGGTAAAGAACAGCAGCTGGCTCAATTCTGGTCTGAATCCGTGTTGTAGAGACAGCAGCCCCATACCGGCAAAGGCCAGAGGCAGGGCAATCCAGCTTGCCCGGGACATCGCGTCACCAAAAAACAGCCAACTGATTAGTGGAACCAATACAACCGCCAGACTGGTGATAAATGATCCTTCACCGAGGTGCGTGGCATAGAAAAGCCCCATGATCCAGGTACTCATCGCGATGCCAAACAGAATGCCGACGCCCGATGAGGCTTTCCATTGATGCTTCGTTAACTTCCTTAGCCCTGAATATCCGGGGATGGCCAATAGCAAACCCGCAAACAGGAAGCGAGTGCCGATAAACAACAGAGGAGGGAAACCGTCCAGGGCCTCTTTCGAGAACATCCAGCTGATCGCCGCGAGAACGGTCACAAGTAACAACATCATGTCAGCTTTGAATACGACGGGGCTGGTGGAGGTCTGTGACACGTAAGGCACTTCTTATATAGACGGACAGGGCGCGAGTATTTCACAGCATGGCTCATCCTGACAGATGAGATTATGCCAATTCCCGGGCGCAACTTTCACAAATCAGAATCGCTGCTAATCTTTGGTTGACAGGCAACCTGGATAATCACGATGCGTAAGAATCTACCCGTCACAGATAAGGAACGGACATTTCCCGAAGAGCAGAAACTGATCTCTTCAACCGACCTGAAAGGCAAAATCGTGCATTGCAACGACGCGTTTGTGGAGATCAGTGGGTATAGCCGTGATGAATTGATTGGACAGCCACATAACCTTGTACGCCATCCTGATATGCCCGTTGACGCTTTTGAGTCCATGTGGAAGGAGCTCAAGGCAGGTAAGCCCTGGATGGGGCTGGTGAAAAATCGTTGTAAAAACGGTGATTACTATTGGGTCAGTGCGTATGTCACACCGGTCATCGCAGATGGTGTTGCGGTTGGCTACGAGTCCGTACGCACTGCTCCTTCACGTGATCAGGTTGTACGCGCGGAAGCCGTTTATCGTGGCCTGGTTGATGGTTCATGGCACAGAAAGCGGAAGCTGAAGAAGTTGAAACAACAAGCGTTGTTACCAACAGCGGTGCTGTTGATGATTGCAGTCGGCTATCAGCTCAATGGGTACAACGGTGCGCTTGAAGGTGGCTCTCTCGGTGTTATCGGCGTTTTACTGTTCTCAATGGCACGGCTGAAGCGTCGTCTAAGAGATCTGTCGGTTCAATCTTCAGACTTCTTCAATGATCCGCTCGCAGCTTGTGTCTACCACAACCGAGATGATGGTGCGGGCCAGGTGGCTATGGCGCTTACCAGTCAGAATGCACGCCTGGACACCATTTTGACTCGCATTGAAGATGCTGCTCAAACGATGTCAGTGAAAACCGGCGAGGGGTTGAGTAAGTCGATGAGTGCGCACGGTCAGATTGAGAAGCAGCAGGGCGAAAGCCAGCGCATTACATATGCCATGCGTGAAGTGAGCAACGTCATCGAGGCGACGACGAAGAACATTCATGAAACAGCGGTTAACTCGGTTCAGGTTCAGACTCTGGTCAAGTCAGGAACAGATCTGGCATCCAGCACACACAAGGCCATTGAGGCGCTGAATGAAATCACTGAAAAAGTGACTGAAACCGTCAGAACCATCGAAACCGAGACATCGCGGATTTCAGCCGCAGCGGGCGTCATCGAGGACATCGCTGAGCAGACAAACCTGCTTGCATTGAATGCTGCGATTGAGTCGGCGCGAGCAGGTGAGCAGGGCCGTGGGTTTGCGGTGGTTGCTGATGAGGTTCGGACTCTCGCTCAGAAAACTCAGGATACAACGAGTGATATTCACCGGGTGATCAATGATTTGTCGGTCAGTGTCTCAGCAGCCGTTGAAATGGCTGCCGGTGGATCGGAGTCCGCGGCTGGTGGCCTTAGCAAAGTGAATGAGATGGAAGTGATGCTGAAAAGTATCTCGTCCGCCGTTGATGATATCGCCAGCGTGTCAGATGCGATGGCCGAGTCGGCGAAGCGCCAGGCGGTACTGACTAATGAAATGACAGAGCAGGTCGGTAATGTGTCTGAGCTGGCCAAGGGGTCTCTCAGCCAGTCCACAGAGGCCGCGTCGACGATGCAGGACATTGGTCGTCTCTCCACCGGGCTACGCGACCTGGTTCAGCGCTTTCGCTGAACACAGTTTCCGTCGGTCGGCTAGTCGGTAAGCAATTCAACCATAAGGTCGTCAGAAAGGGCTTCAAGAGCGTCACTGACGTCCTCGTGATCCAGAGCGTCAGGCACACTGGCTCGGATCTCACTTCTGAACAGAGGGACTGCAGACATTTCGGCAGGCTCACAGCTGGTGCTTAGTTCGAGAACATTCACTCCAATCTGAGCAAGCGCTTGTGACACTTCACGAACAATACCCGGGCGATCGTTACCCACCACGCTCAGATTGACAACATGGGTTGCTTGCGAGCTTAACGGGCTGGCCGGGTTTTCAACTCTGACAAGAAGCCCCGAACTGTCGAGACTCGACAGAGCAGCAACCAGCTTACTCTTGTGCTCGCTATCAATGCTGATACGCAGAATGCCTGCGAATTTCCCAGCCATCTGCGCCATGCGACTTTCCAGCCAGTTACCCTGATGATCGGCAATCACCGAAGACAATTTCTCAACAATCCCCGGTTTATCGTCAGCAATGACGGTTAGAACGAGAAAGTCAGGCATGCTTGATCCTTACAAATTATTTTTAGAGCAGAAACGTTATCACAGGCTTATAGGGCTTCCTATGCTAATGCGGTAAATATTGGTCGCAGAGGATTTCGTTCAGCTTCTAATATGATACATTTACGCCCCAAACCCTTATGGGCATGGTAACAGGCCATGTCTGATCGACCTGACAGGAGATTTGATCTTGAAACCGGTAAAAGTAGGTATCTGCGGTTTAGGTACAGTAGGCGGTGGTACATTTAACGTACTGACTAATAATGCGAAAGATATTGCACGCCGTGCCGGTCGGGACATTATTATCGAGCAGGTTGCCATGCGTCATCCAAACCCGGCGGTGGAAATCGGCTC
>CEUN01022863.1_pt1 | contig 12701 bp, 7 predicted proteins | sample 361501 | NCBI WGS metagenome assembly CEUN01 (sample SAMEA2622801, study PRJEB7988) | marine metagenome | biome: marine biome (ENVO:00000447); feature: marine epipelagic mixed layer (ENVO:xxxxxxxxx); material: "saline water (ENVO:00002010), including plankton (ENVO:xxxxxxxx)" | depth 120 m | reverse complement strand
TTCGATCCATTCTTGGAGGAACTCTGCGCCCCTCAGTACAAGCGTGGCGGGCGTCCACATCGTGGTGGGCAATGATGAGATACACCCATTCGTCATCCGCTGCGGACGCGCCGATTTGGTTGTGGAGTTCCTTGTGAAACGCGTTCTTGAATTCCTCAGACGGAACGCCACGCGCGGCTGCAATATAGGGCATGGTGCATCAACTGGAGGTGGAGTGTGCCTGAATTAAAAAATTTCGCGCGATGAGGGAAACTTCCTGACTTCTTCGTTGTCTCCTGAGTTACAAATCACACCAATCAAGCTACGGAACGACGCGGTCTTTCCTTTCAACAAATTTCGAAGATCTGCGTTTTCTTGCCCAATGAAGGATCAGCCCCGCGTCCGGCCGTTCTATATCCCCAGCTTCTTCTTGATGTAGTCGCTGGTGATGTGCTTGAGAATGTCAAAGGGCTCACAGCTCGTTTCGCCCGGATCGTATTCGATGGGACTGATTCGCTTGGCGAGTTTGACGGCGGCCTTGTTGAGCTTCTTGCTCCTCTTGCCGATTCCCATGACGGCGCCACCCATTGCGAGACGCAGGTCATCACTCTTGCCGTCGTAGGTCGTATCAATCTGCTTGATGCAATCGAGGAAGAACTTGTCGGTCAACTCGGCCATCCTGGCGTTCTTCGATAATTCGTAGACCAAGCCCCATCCGCAGCGGGCACGCACCTCGTCCTTGCCCTTGATCCAGTCACAGGCGAGTTCAAAGGCAAAGGGGGCCTTCGGAAGCGTGGCATCGCAGGAACTGAAAACATGACAAAGCATGCCCGCCTCAAGTTGTTCCACCTGTGTCTCGATCTGTTCCCGCGTGAGTTTCTTGGGTTCGTCGATGAGGAGGCTGATGACCTTGGCGTCGTAGTTCTTCGACTTCCAAAGTTGCGCGGCAAGCGAATGACTGCGGCCGACTTTCTTCGCCAGTTTGCGCAGTTGCGAAAGACCGATTCCATAGCTCTGAAGCCCGCCGGTGTCCCCCATTTTCTTCCAGTTTGCGATTCCACGCTCGTTCTTGTTCTCCTTCAGGAGGGCCAACACTTCGGTCTTCGTCACGGGAGCAGAATACGACCGGAACCTTGGCGGACAAGGGGAATGTCGGCCCGGATGAAATCATTCAAACTTGCAGCGAATCATTAGCCGTTTAACGTCTGACAGAGATGGCCGACAAACAATCTTCAAGCTCCGATTGGCTTGTCCCGGCCGTCTGCGTGCTTGTCTTCGGAGTGTTGGGTTCGGCAATCTATTTTCAGCGTAATCCTGCCAAGCCTCCCCTGAATCCGCCTGCACCGATCGGTGCCACCAAGACGTCCGATTCGAATCCACACTCCTCACGTCCACAACAGGAGGCGTTCGATGGATACGTCTCCTCAGCCAATTGCCGGGAGTGCCATGAATACCAACACGATACCTGGCACGCATCGTATCACCGGACCATGACCCAGGTTGCTTCGACCAATTCTGTGCTCGGGAGTTTTGACGGGGTCACCTACACGCTTCCGCGTAAGAACGAGACCATTCATCTCAGCCGGGACGGCAACGAGTTCTTCGCCCGACTTCCCCGATACGAATCCCTGCAGTATGATCCGCCAAAGGACTCACGTGGCTATCCGATCGTGATGACCACCGGCTCACACCATACACAGGCCTACTGGTTCTCGCTAAATCGCCAGACCGACCGCTCCGTCGCCTTGTTGCCGATGATGTACATCAAGGCGGACAAACGGTGGGTGCCACGCGAATCTGTGTTTTTGCACCCGCCCGAATTCACCACGAGCGCGGAAATCGGGCGCTGGAACAAGACCTGCCTGAATTGCCATTCCACGCATCCCGACACCACGCCACACATGGATCAACAGAGCATTCGCTTTGAAACCCGAGTCGCGGAATTCGGCATCGCCTGTGAAGCCTGCCATGGTCCGGCGAAGGAACACATCGCCCTGCACCGCGCCGCGAAACAGAACGGCCAAGCCGTGGGGAACGACCCGATCATCAATCCCTCGGAACTACACCACACGCGTTCGGGCGAGGTCTGCGGCCAATGCCACAGCGTTCACACCACGCGCCCCCGCGAAAACATGATCCCGCCGGACATCCAGAAGATCTTCCGTCCCGGCGACGATCTCGATGAAACGCGCATGGTGGTCATGGCCCGAGGAGAACGTCGTGCCTTCGTCGAGAAGGTTCTGCTGGATGGCGGGGTCGAGGTGCCGACCTACTTTCGCGATCGTTTCTGGGATGACGGCACGATTCGCCTCGCCGGCCGTGAATACAACGGCCTGATCGAATCCGCCTGCCACACCCAGGGCGAGATGGATTGCCTCTCCTGCCACCAGCTTCACAAAGCCAGGAAAGACGAGCGCACCTTGAAGCAATGGGCTGATGACCAACTCTCTCTGACCGGCATGGGCGAACAGGCCTGCCTGCAGTGCCACGAACAGGACCAATTCCAAACTCCGAAACACACGCATCATCCACCGGGCTCGAGCGGTGCGGGCTGTTACAACTGTCACATGCCCCATACCACCTACGGGTTGCTGAAGGGAATCCGCAGTCACACCATCGAAAGCCCGCGCGTGGAGCAATCGCTCCGCCACAAGAAACCGAACGCCTGCAATCTCTGCCATCTGGACCAGACCCTCGAATGGACTGCCAAACACCTGCATGAATGGTACGGCCACGAGATCCCGGAACTGTCCGATGATCACCAGACTGTATCCGAAGCCGTGCGTGGACTGATTCAGGATGACGCGGGAGTTCGTTCCATCATTGCCTGGCACCTCGGGTGGAAACCCGCACAGGAAGCATCCGGTACAGCGTGGATCGCCCCGCATCTTGCCCTGCTCATGCAGGATCCCTACGATGCGATCCGTTACATAGCTGCGCGTTCACTGAAGCGGCTTCCCGGCTTTGAACGAAGCTCCTACGACTTCATCGCCAACGCGGGCGAACGCGAATCCGCCATCCTCGATTCACTCAGCGTCTGGCAGTCCACCGTTCGAACCAACATCCGAAACCACGCCAACGTCCTTCTCGATGCCGAAGGGAATCGGAACATCGAAAAACTCTCCCAGCTCCTGTCCACGCGCAACAACCGCCCGATTTCCCTCCAGGAATAACAACCGCTCGTCCACAACTTTCGGACCTATCCTGCATTTTTCGACCACGAGGCCGGTAGTAGGCCCATTGGTCAAATCCCATGCGGATGCTCTCCGTGTCTAAGAATTGTGGCCATGCTGTTCACTCACGAATCGTTCTCGTCATCAGAACTGCTGTCAAAGTCGCTCGGTTCGAGTTCGTGATCGGAGAGTCCGAGCAAGTTTGTCGCTTCTGGATCGGGAAGTTTCTCCACAGTCCTGAGTTTTCTCTCCATCGCCCGGGAACGCCTTTGCCCCTCTTCAACGGTGTTCGCAGCCGTTTTCAGGTTCTTCTTCAGCTTTGTAAGCATGTCCCCAAACTTTGAGAACTCAGTTTTTACCGCCGAGAGCACATTCCAGACTTCGCTGCTCCGCTTTTCGATAGCCAGCGTCTCGAATCCCACTCGGAGGCTGTTCAGTATCGCGGCCAGCGTGGTTGGCCCGGTAACCAAGACGCGATGCTTGCGCTGGAGTTCATCATGCAAACCGGGCTGGCGAAGCACTTCCGCATACAAACCCTCAGTGGGCAGGAACATAATGCCAAAATTCGTTGTAGACGGAGGGTCGAGGTATTTTTCGCCGATGCCTTTAGCCGCGAGTTTGATCCCGGAGACGAAAGATTTTGTGGCGGTTTTGACTCCTTCGACATCAGCCCGCTCAGACGCATCCACAAGCCTTTCGTAATCTTCCTTGGGAAACTTCGAGTCCACCGGGAGCCAAACGTGGCCGTTTTCCAGTCCGTCCTTTCCGGGCAACTTCACTGCAAATTCGACTACGTCGCGGCTATTCTTGGGGCTGACATTTTTCTGATACTGCTCGGGGGACAGGATCTGCTCAAGTATTGCCGCCAGTTGGTATTCACCCCACGTTCCTCGATCCTTAACGTTGGTCAGCACGCGTTTCAAGCTCCCCACGTCTGAAGCCAGATTCTTCATTTCAACCAGCCCTTCGTGCACGTGCTGGAGGTTCTTGCTGACCTGCTCAAACGATTCAGAAAGCCTCTCTTTGAGCGTCGACTGAAGCTTTTCATCAACCGTCTCGCGCATCTTCTCCAGCTTCTTGTCGTTGTTCTCCTGAAGCTGCGTAAGCTTATCATCCAACTTGTTCCTGATCCGTTCCAGATCTTCTCGGTTCGTCCGGGTCAGTTCCTTGAGTTCATCCTTAACCTCCTGCAACCGTTCTTTTTGATTTCTCCCAAGTGTATCAACCTGATTCACAAGCGATTTACCTGTCTGCATCAAGCTGGATCGTAAGGTTTCATTAGTCTGCTGCGCCTCGATCCTGCCTCGAGAAAGCTGCTCATCTAGTGCGCTGCTGATTCCTTTGTCGTTCAAGGTCAAAACTGCTCTGAGGCACAGAGCAACCACAACGAGGATTGCCAGCAAGAGTATGACCAGAGTTACGAAATGCGGTGTCGTCATGGAAATTGAAGCATTCGGATACGTCGCAATGTCATGATTGTCTGAGTCCTCTGACATTTACTGCCACATCGTTTCACGTCTCATGACGGTCAGGGAGCCTGAGCGAGAATAGACTAAGATTCGAGATATGACCAGAAGCCGGTGGGTTCGGATGTTTGCCTCGTGGCGGGTGTGTTCATTTGGGTGCCTTTCATTAGGTTCTTAGGAAACCCAAGTTGGCATGCCCATCACGCCCTCATCCACAACTTCTGGTCATATCTCCACCGTACGGAAGAACGGCCGTCTACTACGATACCAATTCCGCCATCAATGAAATCCGCCTGGTGCTGAACCGCTATGACAACCGTTTACTCGGAGCCCGGCAAACTGACCAATGCCGCGGGCAGGAGTTCATTTAATCTGTACTCTTCTGCCGGGGAATCAACCGTCGAAGATTTGCACCAGACGACCGCGTTGGGGGCATACTCGGCCAGCAATTGCCGGCAGGCACCACAGGGTTTGAAAACCGGATCCGTGGGACTGACCAGCGCGATGGCCGTGAAGTCACGGTGACCGTCCGTAAGCGCCTTGAAAAGCGCGACCCGCTCGGCACAACAGGTCAGTCCATAACTCGCGCTCTCCACGTTTGCGCCGGCAATGACCTGGCCATCGCTTGTCTCAAATGCAGCGCCTATGTGCAGTCCCGAATAGGGAGCCACGGCGCGTTCAGCCGCATCCAGAGCGGCCTCTATCAGTCGGTCACGTTTTTTTTCGTCCATACTGTGTGCAAAATCCGATCAGCAATTCGGCCGCGATTGCCTGTGCGGCCACGCCGGTTTCCAAGACTTCCTCATGGGAAAGCGGGTTCTTGCTGATGCCAGCTGCGAGGTTTGTGATGAGTGACAAGGCCGCAACGTTCAAGCCCTGTTCTCGCGCGATCACGGCTTCGGGAACCGTGCTCATGCCCACGGCATCCGCCCCAAGGCGCTTGTAGGCGCGAATCTCGGCTGGGGTTTCATACGTCGGACCCGACACAGCCAAATAGACACCGGAGTGCAGCCGCGCTTTGGTTTTCTTGGCGGACTTGCGAATCATTTTTCCCAAAACCGGGTCGTAGACCTCGCTCAAGTCGAGGAACTCGGGGGGCTGGCCGCCCGCAGCAACGGGCCGCAACGGATTGGCGGTCATCAAATTAATGTGATCGGTGAGGGCCATGAAGTCCCCGGGCCGAAACCGTTTGTTGATTCCCCCGGCCGCGTTGGTGAGCAGCACATCAGTGATGCCCAACAGGGCGAGCAGGTGAACTGGAAACGTGATCTCGGCCATCGAATAGCCCTCGTAGTAGTGGGACCGCCCGCACAGCAGGATCACCTCTGTCCCTCCAAGCTTCCCAGCGACGAGTTTGCCGGCATGGCCGCTCACTTTGGACCGCTGGAATCCGGGAATCCGGGCGTACGGAATCGAGACGGCCTGCTCAATCTGACCCGCCACATCCTTGAATCCGCTTCCCAACACCACTGCGAGCGTGGGTGAGATTTTGGACAGCGAACGCCCGATGAGTCCGGCCGCTTTGTCGATATCCTGATTTTTTACATTGGAGGATTTCCGCGTCATCTGCGAATTGGTGCAAATCACGCCCTTGACCGTTCTTCGTTCGTCATCAACCTGAAAATCGCGCCCGCCAAAGTTCGCGATTGCCGGGATTTGCGGCGTGTGATTAGGTTCCCGACCCTTGCGGAGCTTATGAGTTTAGACAACGACGAAATCAGGCGTTATTCCCGCCACTTGATCCTTCCCGAAGTGGGAATGGCCGGCCAGAAAAAGCTCAAGGCCACCAGTGTGCTTTGCATCGGCGCCGGCGGTCTTGGTTCCCCGATTGCCATGTATCTGGCCGCGGCCGGAATCGGTCGCATCGGCTTGGTGGACTTTGACGAAGTCGATTTTTCCAACCTGCAGCGTCAGATCCTGCACGGCACGGATGACGTTGGACGGCCGAAGGGTGAATCAGCAAAGGAGACCCTCAATTCCATCAATCCGAACTGCCAGGTCGACGTTCACAAGACGATGATCACGTCGGACAACGCGATGGATCTCATCAAGCCCTACGACATCGTCGTGGACGGCACGGACAATTTCCCGACGCGCTATCTCACGAATGACGCCTGCGTCCTGCTTGGCAAACCCAACGTCTACGGATCCATCTTCCGTTTCGAAGGCCAGGCCAGCGTGTTTGCGCCCTCGATGGACGGTCCGTGCTATCGCTGTCTCTACCCGGAGCCTCCTCCACCCGGCATGGTTCCCAGCTGTGCTGAAGGCGGGGTGCTTGGCGTGCTGCCCGGTATCATCGGCTGTATTCAGGCCACTGAAATCATCAAGCTCGCCCTGGGTGAAGGCACTCCTCTGATCGGCCGCCTGATGCTTTACAACGCGCTGGACATGAAGTTCCGCGAAGTGAAGCTGCGGCGCGATCCCAAGTGTCCCCTTTGCGGAGAGAATCCGACCGTCACCAAACTCATCGACTACGAACATTTCTGTGGGATCGAGCCCGAATCCGAACCGCGGGAAAATCCCGACGAAGTGACCGTCCAGGACATGAAGAAGGCCCTGGACGATCCCAGCCTGAATATCAGGGTCATCGACGTCCGCGAGCCCGATGAGGTGGAAATCGCCAATGTCGAAGGCGTGCCGCTTTATCCTCTGAGCCGGCTTCCGGAAATCTTCACCAACCTCGATCCGAACCAGACCTACTACATCCACTGCAAAGCGGGCGTCCGTTCCATGAAGGCCCTCATGTTCCTGCGTGAGAACGGTTTCAAATACCTGAAGAGTGTGAAGGGTGGAATCACTTCATGGTCGGAGGAGATTGATCCGAACGTTCCGAAGTATTGAGGCTTGGAGATTTCCCTCGTTAAACTTCGGGCAACACATACGGCTTCCGCCACTCCTCCCGCCCCCGCAAAGCATTGGCCTCGGCATCGTCAACGAAAGTCTCGTCACCCGGATTCAACGTCACCGTTCTTCCAACGCGCCATGCAATGTTCCCCACATGACAGAGAAGTGATGCAGGATGGCCGACGGTCTCCAGATCGCAGGCCGGTCGTTTTCGAATCTTCACACAGTCGATGAAATTCCTCACGTGAGGCGTGGCGTCACTGCCGCCTTTCATCTCCTGCACCAACTTGTCCCGCGACGTGTAGGCCTTCCAGCCCTTGTTGCCGATGACCATGTACCCCTTGTCGCCGTAAATCGCTGCTCCCTCGCTTTCTCCATGCAGCTTGTAGGGCGTCCACACGCGCATCTCGTAAGTGATCAGGCGGGGCGGCTTGCCTGCGAATTCGTAGTTCACCTGCATCGTGTCCGGCCATTCCTGGGCGTCGTCGAAATACCATTTTCCACCTTGTGCGGAAACGCGCCGGGGCAGACCCAATGGAGGCCGGCCTTCCGCCTCCAACGCGGCTTCCATCGCTGCCAGCGCAAAGTCCAAACGATGGATGCCGTCGTTGCCCAAGTCACCCGCGCCGTAGTCGAAGAACCACCGCCAGCGGCTGTGAAACCGATTCTTGTTGAACGGTCGCTTAGGCGCCGATCCAAGCCAGAGATCGTAGTTCACGCTCGGAGGCGGATCACTATCGGGCGGATGACCGATGGAACCCTGGCGCGAACTTTCCCAGGCCTTCGCGACCAGGCATTTGCCGAGATGCCCCTCACGGATGTAAGCCTGCGCGGATAGAATACGTTCGGTGGAACGATGCTGCGAGCCGACCTGAATGATTCGTTTGTAATTCCGCCCGGCCGCGATCATCCGCTGTCCCTCAATGATGTTGTGCGCATCGGGCTTCTCGACGTAGATGTCCTTGCCCGCCATGCAACCCTGGATGGTCGGAATCGCATGCCAATGCGTCGGCGTGCCGACCACGAGAATATCCAGGCTATCATCATCCAGCAGGTGTCGATAATCCGTGAAGGTCTTTGGTTTGCTGCCTTGCAGCCGCTGCACCGCCTCAAGCGTCGGTGGCAATCGACGCGGATCGATCTCAGCAATGGCCGCAATCTCCACCTCGGGATTCACCGCAAACAGACGATTCAATGCTGCTGCTCGTCCTGCTGATCCAATCATCCCTGCCCGGAGCCGATTGCTCGGCACAGCACGCGCAACGGTTTCAAGCGCGGATGGTGTGAGGGTGAGCAGCGAAGCGCCAGTGGCCTGGCGAACAAATGATCGTCGATTCATGCCAGCATCGTTTGCGGGCAGCCAATGAATGTCGATCAGTTTTGGGCAGAGCGAGCGCCGAAGAGGAATCCGTTATTTCTTCCGCAGACGAACCAAGAGGTCCTTGATCTCGACGGTCTCGCCGATTTCGACGACGAGTTCATCGACGACGCCGTCGGAGGGCGCGTTGACGGTGGTCTGCATCTTCATGGCTTCCATCATCATCAACTTGTCGCCCTTGCAGACTTTCTGACCGGCTTCGACGAGGACCTTGGCGATGAGGCCGGGGATTGGTGCGCCGACCTGGAGCGGATCCTTCACGTCGACCTTCACGCGGGTCTTGGTCTGCGGCGCAACGCTCTTGTCGATGATGTGCGTCTCGCGGGTCATGCCGTTGAGCTCAAAGGTGACGACCCGTTTGCCTTCCTTGTCCGCCTTGCCGATGTTCAGCAGGCGAATGATGAGTGTCTTTCCTTCCTCAATGTTGACTGAGATTTCCTCATTCACCTTGAGTCCGTAAAAGAACGCAGAGGTCGGCAGAACGCTCACGTCGCTGAAATCATCGCGGTGCGTCTCGAAGGCCGAGAAGACCTGCGGATACATGAGGTGCGAATAAAGATCATCGTCGTTCGCGGCGCGATTGATCTGTTCGGTAAGTTCCGAGCGGGTGGCCTTTAGATTCAGCGGTTTCTGACGGGCGGGGCCACCCCGTTTCACGTCGGCGCGATAGCGTTTGCGCGCATTCTTGAATCCTTCGTTTCCAAGGATCGCCTTCCAGACCTTCTCCGGCCAACCGCCATCCGGCCAGCCGAGTCCGCCGTGGAACATGTCCAGGACGGATTCCGGAAAGCCGTGACTGCCCGGTTCGAGATTCTCCACGTCAGCGGGCTTGATGCCGTGACTGAAGAGATAGAGCGCCATGTCACCGACGACCTTGCTGGAAGGCGTCACCTTCACGATATCGCCGAACAGTTCGTTCACCTCGGCATAGGTGCGGGCGATCTCGGGCCAGCGATGAGAGACTCCCATGCTTTCGGCCTGCGCCTTCAGATTCGTGTATTGGCCGCCGGGCATCTCGTGCAGGTAAACCTCGGCGCTGCCCGTCTTGGGTGCGGTGTCGAACGGCTTGTAGATGTCGCGGACCTTTTCCCAGTAGTCGGAAAACTCGTTGAGCGTATCGACATCGAGCTTGGTATCGCGTGGCGATCCGGCGAGCGCGGCTGCGAGGGAATTGAGGTTCGGCTGCGAGGTGCTGCCGGACATGGAGGCAATCGCAAGGTCGACCACGTCCACCCCGGATCCAGCCGCCTCCATGATCGAGCTGGATTGCACCCCGGCGGTGTCGTGGGTGTGAAAGTGAACGGGGATTCCGACTTCGTCGCGCAGGGCCTTCACCAGCTTGCGCGCAGCCAGCGGGCGACAAAGTCCGGCCATGTCCTTGATGGCCAACATGTGGGCACCCATCTTCTCCAGCTCCTTGGCGAGCTTGACGTAGTACTTCAGGGAGAACTTGTCGCGCCGCGAATCGAGGATGTTGCCGGTGTAACAGAGCGTGCCTTCGCAGATTCCATGCGTGTCCTGCACGGCTTCCATCGCCACGCGCAGGTTTGGCAGGTAGTTCAGCGAATCGAAGATGCGGAAGATGTCCATGCCCGCCTCGGCGGAGTGCTTGACGAAGCCCGCCACGACATTGTCAGGGTAGTTTGAGTAGCCCACCGCGTTGCTGCCGCGGAAGAGCATCTGGAAGCAGACGTTGGGAACCTTTTCGCGCAGTTGTCGCAAGCGATCCCAAGGGTCTTCACTCAGGAAGCGCATCGCAGTGTCGAAGGTCGCGCCACCCCACATCTCCATGGAGAAGAGACCGGTTTTCGAATCACCCAATCGACGCGCCATGGCGTCGGCACAAGCGAGCATGTCATAGCTGCGCATGCGGGTGGCCATCAGGGATTGATGGGCATCGCGGAAAGTGGTGTCGGTGACGAGCAGGCGCTTCTGCTTCTTGGTCCATTTGGCGAATTCCTTCGGCCCGAGTTCCAGCAGGAGATCGCGTGTTCCCTTGGGAACGGGGGCTTCATGGTCGTAAGCCGGAGTTGTGACTTGTTCGATCACCTTCTCCGGCAGGAAACCCTTCGCGTGCGGGTTGCTGTTGATGATGACGTTTCCGAGATAGCTCAACAGCTTGGAGGCACGATCGCGACGTGCGCGGAAGGAAAACAGCTCCGGCGTGGTATCAATCAGAGCGGTCGTCGCCTGACCGCTGCGAAACTCATCATGCGCAATGACGTTCTCGACGAAGGGCACGTTGGTCTTCACTCCGCGAATGCGAAATTCGGACAACGCGCGATGCATGCGGTCCATCGCGATCTCGTAACTGCGTCCGCTGGCGATCACCTTCACCAGCATGGAATCGTAGAAGGGCGTGATCACCGCCCCGCGATAACCCATGCCACCATCCAGACGGATTCCGAATCCACCGGGCGAGCGATATTCCAGAATCTTGCCGTAGTCCGGCATGAAACCGTTTTCCGGATCTTCGGTGGTTACCCTGGTCTGGATCGCGTAACCGTTCTTCGGCATCACATCCTGCGCCGGAAGATTGATTTCCTGCGAATCCAAAGCGTGACCTTGGGCAATGAGAATCTGGCTGCGTACGATGTCGATGCCGGTGACAACCTCGGTGACCGTGTGCTCCACCTGCACGCGGGGATTCATTTCAATGAAATACCATTTGTGCGTGTCGAGATCGTAGAGGAACTCAACCGTGCCGGCGTTGTCATAACGAATCTCCTTCGCCAATTTTACAGCGCCGTCACAGAGTTCCGTGATCACTTTCTCGGGCAGACCGAAGCTCGGCGCGACTTCAATCACCTTCTGATGGCGACGCTGAACGGAACAATCGCGTTCGTGAAGATGCAGGACGTTGCCGTGTCGATCGCCGAGGATCTGCACTTCGATGTGCTTCACCCGTGGAATGTACTTCTCGAGAAAGACCGCGGGATTGCCGAACGCGCGGCCCGCCTCCGATTGGGCTTCATCCAAGAGGCTCTGAAGTTCCGAAGTCTTGCGAACGACGCGCATGCCGCGACCACCTCCCCCGAAGGCCGCCTTGATGATCAATGGGAATCCGATTTCCTTGGCCGCCTTGAGCGCCTTGTCGCGATCGACAATTGCCTCCTCGGTTCCCGGCAGCGTGGGAACACCAATGCGCTGACAGACATTCCGGGCCGCGGTCTTGTCGCCCATCATCTCCAGCAACTCCGCACGCGGACCGACGAATGAAATCCCCGCTTCTTCACAGGCTCGGGCAAAATCAGGATTCTCGCTCAGGAAGCCATAGCCGGGATGGATCGCGTCCACGCCCTTCTCCTTTGCCATCGAAACAATTCCCTCGATGTCCAAATACGCGGCCACCGGCCCTTTGCCCTCGCCCACGAGGTAGGACTCATCCGCCTTGAAGCGGTGCATGCAGAAACGATCTTCCTGCGCAAAAACCGCAACCGTGCTCAGCCGCATCTCATTGGCGGCCCTAAAAATCCGAATCGCGATCTCAGATCGGTTGGCCGCCATCAACTTGCGGAAAGGACCGCGGTTCTCGGCATACTGAATCTTCTTTTTGCTGGCTTTCTTGCGCTTCGATTTCATTCGGAACGCGGGAGCGTAGAGATTCGGAACGAAGTTGCCAAGTGCGAGAACCGGGCCGGTTTTAGAGCGAATCCCCGTAGTAACGCAGCAGGTGGAAGAATACCGGCACGGCATTGGCCAGCCCGTCGATGCGGTCCAGGATTCCCCGTGCCCTCCGAGCATGGTGCCGTGATCCTTGATTCCGGCATCCTGCTTGATGGCGGACATAATGATGTCGCCGAAGAAGCCAAGGACGGCGATGGCGCAGCCCAATCCGGCGGCCTGCAAGGGCGTGAACGG
>CEUN01024082.1_pt1 | contig 12702 bp, 7 predicted proteins | sample 361501 | NCBI WGS metagenome assembly CEUN01 (sample SAMEA2622801, study PRJEB7988) | marine metagenome | biome: marine biome (ENVO:00000447); feature: marine epipelagic mixed layer (ENVO:xxxxxxxxx); material: "saline water (ENVO:00002010), including plankton (ENVO:xxxxxxxx)" | depth 120 m | reverse complement strand
ATGTGTATAATGTCCAAGATGAAAACGACTCTGTTTAATAAACTAAATTTAGGGTCCATTGAATGCTAAATTTTTTCAAAAAAAACAACTCCAACTCAATAAGGAATGCTCTCACACGAACTCAAAATTCGATGTTTGGACAAATATCCCAAATTTTCGGGGCTAACAAGATTGATGATGACACCTATGAAGAATTACAAGACATTTTGATTAGTTCAGATTTGGGCACAAGTATTACAGAAATGATAATGCTAGACCTTGAATCAAGAATTGAACATGCTAAGGATTTCAGCGGGACTGTCTTATTAAATACTTTAAAAGATGTTCTTAAACCCTTACTTATTGATGTCCCGGAATTTTGGGCAGATTTGGAAAACAAAAAAACTATCGTAATTATTTTAGGAGTGAATGGAGTAGGAAAAACAACTTCACTAAGTAAACTAGCCAATTTTTATAAAACTCAAGACAAAACTGTAATAGCCGGAGCCGCGGACACTTTCCGTCCCGCTGCGGTTGAGCAACTAAAGGTTTGGGGTTCAAATGTAGGGTTTGACGTTATCTCTCATCAGCAAGGCGCGGATCCAGGATCAGTAGCTTTTGACACCATCAACGCAGCAAAAGCCCGCGATATCGATGTTGCGCTCATTGACACAGCCGGCAGACTACATAGTGAGTCAAATTTAATGAATGAACTAGTAAAAATACATAAAGCGACATTAAAGGCAGCAGAAAAAATTCCTGTAAAAGTATTAATAAATATTGACGCCACAACAGGTCAAAACGGATTGAAACAAGCTCAAATTTTTAATAAACAAATTCCATGTGATGGAATATTTTTGTCCAAACTTGACGGTACTGCGAAAGGAGGTATTGCCTTCCCTATTTCTCAGGAGATAGGTCTTCCTATAATTTTTGTTGGTACCGGCGAATCGGCCTCTGATTTAGCACTATTCGACAGAAACACATTCATAGAAAATATTTTTAACCAACAGATTTAATCCCAGCATCATATAATCACTTCATGCTTTATTTGATAATCTGGTTAATAACCCTCGAACTCATAGGGTTGCTTGCTTTTTTGCATATAAGCAAATATTTCCCAAACTTACAGGATTTAGGTTTTTCAATTTGTAAACCTCTAGCCATGGTTCTACTAGGCTTTATCTCCTGGTTACTTTGCATTTCAGGAATAGTAACGACCAACGAATTAACGTTATACATAATATTAGTGATATTCTTGGCAACTCTCTTTTTCAATAGAACCTATATCCTAAATCTAAGAAACATAGAACGTGATATTTGGGGAAAAATACTAACCTCACAAATTGTTTTCCTGATCACATTCTGTGTATTTTCAATGATCAAATACGTAGACCCATCCATAAATCACACAGAACAACCCATGGATTTCGCATTTCTCAATGCATCAATCAATGCTCCTGTTGGGGGGCCGTTGGATCCTTGGATGTCTGGTAACGGCATAAGTTACTATTATTTCGGATATTGGATCTTCGCAACTGTGGCTAATTTATCAATGGTTCCAGCATCCTACGCTTACAATTTTGCCTTGATAACTATTCCTGCTTTAAGCGCAAGCGCGATTTATGGGTTATTCATAAACATTAATGAAGTAAAACGTACAAAAGAACTAAAGTCTTTTTTTATCGGACTTGCCGGGGCAACCATTGCATTGAACTTTCTCGGCAACCTCTATGGAATCATTGCGTTCATTAAAGAAAATTCTATAGGGAATGACAGTTTTTGGAAATTCATCTGTCTTGATGGTCTCTCCCATGTTGAAAATTCATTGACATCTAGCTGGTATCCAGAAAGTTTTTGGTGGTGGTTTAAGGGAACCAGAATAATTAATTACTTTGGTGAAAACTGTGATGGTGTAGGGTCTGACTATACGATAAGCGAATTCCCATTTTTCAGTTATGTATTGGGAGATTTGCATCCTCACGTGATTGTAATACCATTTTTCATAACCGCAATTTTATTAATGCTATCCTCTATCACAACTATTCGAGACAGTTATTCCAGTACCAAATTGAAAGTTTCCTCATTTGGCATAGGATTGCTAATTGCAGCATGTGCGTTCATTAATTTATGGAGCCTGCCAATTTGCTTAACTGTGTATATCGGATTTATGGGGCTAGCTGCTCTTTCCAATCCAAAGAGCAATCAGTGGAAGCGGTACACCATACACATCCTATCAACATTTATAATCGCTGCCGCATTTTTATTACCATACTTTGTAACATTCCAATCCTCAATTACTGGATTTTACGAACCTTATATTCAAACTCAACTACAGCATGGGTTAATCATATGGGCTCCATTATTTATAATAAATATACCTTTTGTGATACAAAATTTCGTTAAATCGTCAGTCACCAATCATTGGAAGAAAACGCTTCTCACTTCAGTCGTTCTGTGCTCTATCCCATGGTGCATGCGTTTATTTACATCAGGGTCAAGCATAGTGGAAGGACCATCTATGCTTCAGTGGGCTTGTCCTCTATCCGTGCTGATATTTATCACTCTCATTCCCGCAATAACCATGTGTAGAATAAACGGTATAACCGGGGAAGTTTTATCTTTGATGTGTATAGCTCTATCTCTAACCCTGATATTAATCCCTGAATTGTTCTTCGTTGGCGATCTTTACCACAATCGAATGAATACAGTCTTTAAATTCTATAATCATGCATGGATACTTTTGTCTCTCTCATCGGGATTCATACTATTCAGATGGTGCAAACAAGGGTTGCCGCAACTAACGAAAAAGAAATACGTTAACTGGCCAATTTATATTTTTGGAACACTCATTATTCTTTCCGGCATCTACTACAGTGCCGCTATGTTTACTACTAGATATGCTGATTCTGAAGAACGAGGTTTCGACGGACTCGGTTACTTATCTACCGAGGTTACCTCAGTTATTAAATTCGCTCAGGATAATATATCCGTTAAAGATGTATTACTAGAGTCAGTTGGGGAATGGGACGATTCCGGATTGATATCTAGAAGCACGGGAATACCAAATATTATCAACTGGCCAGGCCATCAAAAACAGTGGAGAGGTAACATCTCACTAATTGATGAACGTGTCCAAGACGTGAACACAATGTATTCTAACCCAGATGTAAATATAAGGACCCAATTACTACAAAAATACGGCGTGTCTTATGTTTACATTGGAACAAACGAACGTAACGAATACACTACAGAACAATTATTAATGTTTGATATTCTCGGGGAAATTATTTATCAAGATTCAATAGGTACAAAGATTTATAGGATTGAGTAGCATAACCATTTTTCACAACCTAGCTAACATAAAAACCAGTGTATGGTCTGGTATTAATTCTGTAAGCAGAATAGAAATAATCGCTTATTTACTAATACTGTCACTATCTGCATTTTTGAGAATCGTGGGTCTGGAGACAAAATCTATGCACCACGATGAAAGTCTCCACGCTTACTATGCTTGGGTTTTCTCTGAAGGTGGAGGGTTAATTCATAATCCTATGTTACACGGCCCTTTACAAATGCAGTTGTCTGGAATCATATTTTTTGTTTTCGGAGATAATGATTTCACTGCTAGAATACTCTACGCAGTAGCCGGAATATCTCTATCAATAATACCTTTTCTTATTAGAAATTTACTTGGCCGATTCGGGGCTTTGTCTGCATCGTGTTTAATCGCTATTTCTCCAACGATGGTATATTTCAGCAGATTCGCTAGGAATGACATTCTCATGGCTGTTGTCACCCTTCTTTTAGTGGTTTGTGTTTGGAAATATTTCCAAAGCGGGAAAATCCAAAACCTCTACTGGTTCTCCGGATTGCTAGCTGTATCTTATACGATAAAAGAAACGTCCTATCTCATCACGGGAATATTTGGTTTATATTTCGTAATACTTACAGTCGAGAAATCACTTAAAAATAATAGTTTATTAATAAACCTAGATAAAGATACTTACCTGAAAATTATCCGAAAAATAATTGGAGGTTTCACAAAAACCATATCCTCAGGGCTTGAAAGACAAAAAAGCTATAAACAGGTTTCATTGCTTATTCTTACTTTCACTTTAACTCTTCCTCAATGGGCGGCATTCTCTTCCCTTCTAGAATCAATCTTACCGTCCATCATCCTAGTGCGAAGCAATTATCCTGGAGAAATTGGCATGCCAATGGGACTAGGGAATTTGATAGCATTGCTGATTGTTATTAGCCTACTAATATTTACCATATTTGTCGGGATGAAATGGAACTGGAAAATCTGGGGAACATGTGCGGCACTATTTTACGTAATCTGGACTTTGTCATACACAACTTTTTTGACAAACATTGCAGGCGGAATAAAATCAGGCATTTGGCAGTCACTTGGGTATTGGATAGTTCAACAAGGCGAAGGAAGAGGCGGGCAACCAATTCAATATTACGCAGTTTTGTCTTCAATTTACGAATTCTTTCCCATGCTATTCGCAATATTCGCGATCTTACAGATAAGACACAAAAGAGATCATTTCACATGTTTTCTGGCTTATTGGGTAATAATCACATTCGTTTTGTACACAATTGCAAGCGAAAAAATGCCTTGGCTGCTAGTGAATATAACCCTACCGACGATAATTTTGGCAGGAAAGTATATTGGCGAAAAAATAGAAGCCACACTTATAGAATTTTCTAAGGTAAATTATCAAACGAGAATATTTTTTATTCTATTCAACGTAACAATCGCGACTATTTTAATATCTGCCATTGTCATATATGAGTTCTCAAAACGTTATTCATTATTCGCAATGTTCTTATGCGTCACATTTATAGCAATTAGTCTGTTTATAAAAATTAAAACCGACAAACCTTTTACTACTAGAAATTTAAGCTTTATTCTAGCTGCAATAATCCTTTCAAGTCTAACTATGAGGGCAACTTTCAACGCAGGGTTTAAAAATCAAGACACCCCTGTTGAAATGCTCGTATATACACAAACTTCTCCTAAAGTAAGAACTATTGCTAACGAAATAACTAGATCTATAGATACATCCTCCCCATCGAAAAATCTAACTATATCTGTGGATCAAACAAGCGGATTCACATGGCCATGGACTTGGTATCTAAGAAATCATGAGAAAACTTCTTTCCCTCTGTTAAGTTCTTCTTCTGACCTTGGTGAATCTGATTCCGATATACTCTTGGTCCACTCAAGCAACAGAGTTATAGCCGATACCACCATACCTGACGAATTCAGCAAAGGAATAACATACCCTCATAGGTGGTGGTTTCCGGAGGACACCTACAGAAATTTCAATATACTAGACTATTTCGATGGGAAAAACCCATTTATCAATACCCTAAATTATTGGTTACTTAGAGAAGGTATAAAGATAGAATAGGAAGTGAAGATGGTATTTTATACTATAGAACTTCCTCTGAACGCGCAAAAAATATAGGTACCCAACTCACCACCAACTAACTCTATTTAAGCTGGTTGAAGTTAATTTTAAGGAAACCCAGAGTGATCAAAATCGCGACCGGTCTTAGCATAGCCTTTTTGTTGCTTATATTATTTACATTAACAAGTGACCTCCCTGTAATTTTACAAACCTTTAAAAAAATCAATGTCGTGTACTTAATTCCGGCGGTAGCACTATATTTAATAAGCCTGTGGGTTCGTTCTTTTCGTTGGAAATACTTACTTATGCTCAAATCGGGGCTTGACACTCCCGCTCTATTCCAAGTTGTTTGTGTAGGTTATATGGCAAATAATTTATTGCCATTTCGAATAGGTGAATTTATCAGAAGTTACTATTTATCTAAAAAGTCCAATAGCCCTATTGGTGTCGGTCTCAGCAGCATAATGTTAGAACATTTACTAGATGCCATTACGCTTTTATTTTTGGTCATCATCACGGGACCTTTTGTACCATTGGCTGACACTTTAAAACAAATATCTGCAGTGACAAAAATAGAATATGAAATTTTGATTATACTTTGCACATCACCATTCATTGTTGCAAGCATGTTGACATTATTAATCACATATTTCCATGAAACAACATTAAGAACAGTCAGCCAAATCAGCATACGTTTCCCCAATAAGTTCGATGCGAAAATAAAAAAAATATCAGAGGATATTGTTCGAGGTCTTTCATCCATAAAAAGTTGGCGCTATAACAAAGTAATGATGATCACTTCAATTCCAATATGGGTCTTGGAAGCATTATCGTTCCACTTTGTAGGATTATCATTAGGACTACAAAATGCTTTTGATGGGCAAACCGAAATGTTCCTTTCAAATTTGCTTATGACGAGTATAACCAATATTGGATCTTCAATTCCTGCTTCTCCTGGTGGTACAGGTATATTTGAGTTTGTTTGCAGGGAAACTTTATTAATTGTTACTAATTACCAAGTACCTCGAGCCACTGGATCGGTGTTTGCAATTACGTTACATGCGTGCTTGATGTTACCTACAATCATTTTAGGGCAAATATTTCTTCTGAAAGACGGACTGAGTTTTTACCAGTTATATAGGTCTAAGCCAATACACGATGCCAAACAAGATACAGAGGATCAAATCTCATGAAAATTGGCATCATTGGCGCTGGCATAACCGGATTAACATGTGCTTATGATCTGTCAAAACTAGGACATCATGTCAAGGTATTTGAATCCTCTAACTTACTTGGAGGCCATGCCTCTACCTTTGAGGTACAAGGAACTCCTCTGGAAAGAGGGTACCACCACTGGTTCACTAACGATCACGACATAATAAATCTAATGGAAGAAATAGGTCTTGTAAATCAGATTGATTGGAAACAATCAAAAGTAGGGACTTTCTCAAATGGAAATCTCTACAATTTTTCCACACCCCTCGACATATTACGATATTCTCCTTTAACTATGCGTGAACGGATTCTTCTTGGGCTTTCTGCCAGAAAGATCAGAAATATCAAACGCTGGCAGTCTATAGAGCATCTCACCGCAGTTGAATGGTTACAGAAAAACGTTGATATCAAAGCATATCAACATTTCTGGTTACCTATGTTGCAAGGAAAATTCGGGAAACGTCACTACAAAAACGTAGGTATGGCGTGGCTCTGGGGGAAAATGAACACTCGCTTTAAATCCCGTAAAAACATCCTAAGCCGTGAAACTCTAGGATATCCAAAAGGATCATTTAAAGCGCTATTTGACCGTTTATCCCACGAATCACAAAAGCACGGTGCTGAAATTAGATTAAATACTTCTGTAAAGGAAATACACGCTGTAAACCAATCCGTATACGGCATTTCTACTCATCAAAACAGGCAAATCGAATTATTCGATGCTGTAATATGTACAACTCCTTCTCACATATACTCTAACTTGATTAGAAATATTCAAGGTCAGGTAACTAACACAGTACACGAAGTTAAATATATGGCTGCCGTGTTATTAATTTTGGTTCTGAAAGAACCATTTACAAAATATTATTGGCTAAATATTGCAGACTCTAAGATGCCCTTTGTCGGTGTGATAGAACATACTAACCTAATCCCACAATCAAAGTATAATGGGCGAACAATAATCTACATTTCTAACTATGTTGAGTCTGATGATCCACTACTCGATGTTGAAAAGTCAGATCTTCTTAAAATGTACATTCCTCATCTAAGGAAAATTAACACTAAATTCAATGGGTCATGGATCATGGAATCCTTTCATCAAAGCATTCCAGATGCTCAACCTGTGATTGAGAAAAACTACTCTTCTAAATTACAGTCGCATAAAACTCCCGTAAAAAACTTATATCTGGGAAACACCTCTCAAATTTACCCAGAAGATCGGGGAACCAATTACGGAGTTACAATAAGTAGGCGGATAACAAAAATGTTACTTGAAACCAATGGATTTTGAATTGTCCAGTTACTATCGCTATGGTATCCTTGTGACGATTTTTACAAAGTAATCATGGTGGCGCAATTGGCATTGAAAAGCGATGATTTGAGAGACGAAGTCAAAAGGGCTATGGCTTCTCAAAAAAGACCTACAATAACAGTCCTTTCCTCCCTGTTGGCTATCCAAGACCACGTAGGATATTTACCCAACGAGGCGATTGAAGAGGTGGCATCTGCAATGGATCAAACAGTTAACGCTGTGTTTGGTGTCGCTTCATTTTACCCAAATTTCCGTTTTACTCCTCCTGGAAAACACTCCGTAGAAATATGCTGGGGGCCCACCTGCCACATTAATGGGGCTCCAATGATTTTGGAAGAAACCTTAAAAACTCTTGGAATAGCCTCTGAAGGTGAAACAAATGACAATGAATATTCCTTCAGATTCAACACCTGTCTAGGGGCTTGTTCTCAGGCACCCGTTGTCAGCATCGACCATGAGTTATATGGGAAAACTTCTCCTGATGAAGTGAATAAATTATTAAACGAAGTTCAAAACAACCCTGCTACCCATTAGGAAATTACCTTAATTAATTAAAATGACATACGAAGAACTTAAGGCAAAATCAGAATCTCATTGGGAAGAATTAAACAACGGAGAAATGGCTTTAGTCAGAATTGGCACGGCTATGTGCGGTCATGCCGCCGGCGGATTCCGAGTACTTAATGCGCTCGAATCAGGATTTAAAGAAAAAGGCATTCAGGTAAATATCAGTGAAGTGGGATGTCTAGGCATATGCTATGCAGAACCGATAGTTGATATAAAAAAACCAGGGCAGTCTAGGGTCTTGATAAGTAATGTGCAGCCTGACGAAGTATCAAACCTAGTTGAAAACTACCTATTTCATGACGCTCTCCCAGAGGAACGTATTTTGGGGTATATCGGCACGGATGACGAAATAGGGCCCAGAAAAAAATTCAGTGAAATCCCAGGCATTGCATTACAACACAGGATAGCACTCAGGAATGCCGGTCACATAGCACCTAATGACATACTTCAATACATAGCATTGGGAGGCTATGACGGACTCAATAAATCTCTAAATACCTATGAGCCAAATGACGTTATTGAAGAGGTTAAAAAATCAGGATTGAGGGGACGTGGAGGAGCAGCATTCCCAACTGGAGTCAAATGGAGTTTTTTAGTTGGATCTCCAGGCCCGACTAAATACATACTTTGCAACTGTGAAGAAGGGGACCCAGGAGCTTACAACGACAAGGGTATATTAGAAAGTGATCCATACACATTACTAGAAGGTTTAACAATTGCAGGGTATGCTACTGGCGCCAGCAATGGTATCGTTTTTATCAGACACGGGCATGACGGACCTATTGATAGAACGGAAAAAGCTATTCAACAAGCTTACGAGTACGGGTTACTAGGTCAGAATATTCTAGGATCAAATTTCAGCTTTGATATTGAGGTCGCCTTAACTGGCGAATCGTATGTTGCGGGGGAGGAAACAGCGCTAATGGAGGCCGTAGAAGGGAAAAGATCTATGCCTCGATATAGACCCCCATTCCCAGCTGCCTTTGGAGTGTGGGGGAAACCAAGTAATATAAATAATGTGAAATCACTCTCTTATGCTCCGGAGATAATATCCAAAGGAGCAGATTGGTTCTCATCAATAGGTGTTAATCAGAGCACTGGGACTGCAATAGTATGCCTTAGTGGAAATGTAAATTTGCCTGGGTTATATGAGGTCCCAATGGGAATGGCCCTTGGTGATGTAATAGACAAACTAGGTGGAGGAACTATCGGAGACAGTAGTCTCAAAATATTACAAACTGGTGGGCCTTTGGGAGGTGTCCTCGGACCAGACAGCATGGATATTCATATAGACTTCGATGAGATGCGAGCCGCTGGGGCCATTTTTGGATCAGGAGGGATAATCGTCGGTAACGACAGTGTCTGTGCGGTAGACCTCACTAGGATCCTCGTCGCATTTTGCCAATTCGAATCATGTGGGAAGTGTTTTCCATGCAGGTTAGGGATGGAACATCTTCTTGAAATTATAGAACGGATATCTAATTTTCAAAGTGACGAATCTGATCTAGAGTTGATGAGGAATGTTGGCGGCACCGTCGAGGGCGGTTCCCTTTGTGGGCACGGCCAACTGGGATTCGGACCAATAAGATCTGCTTTAACTCATTTCGAAAGTGATTTTACCTCACACATAGTGGATAAAGTATGCCCAACTGGAAGCTGCTCAAACCCCAAGATCGTCCCCAAAAATACTCGTCCTTACGCTACCGATTTCTCGATGGGAGATTAAATATGGCCGAAAAAATTAACCTCACAATTGATGGTATGGAAATTCAAGCCGAACCAGGTAGCATGATTATTCAAGCTGCCATGGATAACGGACTATATATCCCATATTTATGCTACTATCCAGGAATGAAGCCGTATGGTGCGTGCAGAATGTGTGTAGTAAAGGCAGAATCCCCTACTCCTGACGGCAGTTATAGGGCACTCCCTGGAAATCCTGCTTCCTGTACAACCCCTATTTCTGAAGGTATGAGAGTCGAAACTAATACAGACTCGATTGTAGATCTCAGAAAGGGAATCATGGATTTACTTATATCGGAACATCCTCACGGCTGTCTAAATTGCCATCGTATTGAACTCTGTGGGCCTACAGACGTTTGTCTGCGGCACGTGACAGTAAATGATAGGTGTGTCACCTGCCCGAAAAATGAAAGGTGTGAGCTGAAAGACACCGTTCGATATATGGAAATGGACCTAACCACCCCATTAACCTACAACAACAGACATCTTCCATTAGAGGTCAAAGATCCCTATTGGGACATGGACATGAATCTATGCATCGTATGTTCACGCTGCGTAAGAGCTTGTGATGAAGTACGCGGCGACAGCGCAATCACCTTAAAGGAAAGATCTGGCAGAAGTATAATTGGCACTTCCCAAGGTATATCATTGCTTGAATCAGGTTGTGAGTTCTGTGGAGCATGTATAGACGTGTGCCCCACCGGAGCTATAGTGGAAAGGGAATATAAATGGGAGAAAGCCGAATCCAAAACAATAAGCACTTGCCCTCACTGTCCGGTTGGATGCCAGTTAGAACTTGAAGTAAGCAAAAGAAACAAATTAATTAGATCAATTCCAGTACGAGAGGCCGAATCAAATCGAGGTATGGCTTGCTTTAAGGGAAAATTCGGACTTGATTTCGCTAACAACAAAGGCCGTATTACAAAACCACTGATCCGAAAAGACGGAGTGCTGCAGGAAAGTTCATGGCCAGAAGCACTAGATAAAGCTGCAAGTAAACTAAAAAATTTCAATGGAGCGGCATATTCATTGTTGGCCTCCCCACATGGTACAAATGAAGACAACTACGTCGCACAAAAATTTGCTCGAACGGTGATGAATTCCAATAACATAGATACAACATCTAATATCGCCTCTGAACTAACGTCCCCATTACGAGACCTTATAGGAATACAAGGCGCTACAGGCAATATCTGGCAAGTATTAAACTCTGAAGCAATATTATTGGTGTCATCAAATATCACTGAGGAACAAAATGTCAGTGCGGTCCCAATCAAACAAGCCATCAGCAAAGGCGCCAACCTTGTAGTAATTGACCAAAGAGAAACAGAATTAACCCGTTATGCAAAAAAATGGCTGCGGCCACGGATTGGCACCGAAGTCGCATTAATTGGGTCTATTATCAAAACTATAATTGATGAGTCTTTAGAGGATCACAATTTTATAGTCGAAAACTGCTTAGAATTTGACTCCTTCAGAAATTCAATATGGGAATACGACCAAGCCAAAGTAGAGAGTCTTACAGGGATCTCACAAGAAGACATACGAGAAGCTGCTCGATTGATAGGAACAGCGTCATCAGCATCAATATTGTATGGATTAGAAACAGTCAATAAATCGCTCAAAGAAGACTGTGTCAAATTATTGGTTAACCTAGCTTTGTGTACTGGAAATATAAGCGGTCCCGCTAGTGGCTTATACCCATTGACAACAGGGGCCAACGATCAAGGCTCCAGAGATGTTGGCTGTGATGCTAGATTAGGCCCTGGATATAGTAAAACTGAAATCGGTTTAGGAATTGTAGAGGTCGCCGAGGCTATTAGAAACAACGAAATTAAAGCCGTACAAATCATTGGCAACGACCCAAATATTGCCTCTGACAAAACAGGAAATCTAATACAAGTTTTAAACAAGCTTGATCTACTGATCGTCCACGCTTCATTTGAATGTGATCTAACAGATCTCGCAGATATAGTATTCCCAAATCTAACATTCGCTGAAAAAACGGGAACATATACAAATCTGGAACGTAGAGTGCACCCTGTAAGGGCAGCTCTTGGGCAAACTACCGACTCTGATGAAGACTGGCACATATTAGCTCAAATCGCCGAAAGAATGGATTCTGAGGACTTTAAATACGCCACAGTTACGGATATTTTCAACGAAATCGCTGACACCATACCTTTCTATGGAACCCTAGAGATTGAATCCGTTAATCATCTAGGCCAAATATGGAATCAAATCACGGAAAAGCACAGCTACACTCTGACTGTAGTTCCATATAGATCAGAAACACCCACATCAATCAACCCAGAATTCCCATTCATTCTCGCCCCAGGTAGAGTTTTACAAGAAGCTACTAGGGACGCAATGATAGAAACCACAAATGGGAAACACACTATCGGTCGTACGGAAATAATCGAAATCAATAAATCAGACGCAAGTAAATTAGACATTTCG
>CEUN01111318.1_pt1 | contig 12705 bp, 15 predicted proteins | sample 361501 | NCBI WGS metagenome assembly CEUN01 (sample SAMEA2622801, study PRJEB7988) | marine metagenome | biome: marine biome (ENVO:00000447); feature: marine epipelagic mixed layer (ENVO:xxxxxxxxx); material: "saline water (ENVO:00002010), including plankton (ENVO:xxxxxxxx)" | depth 120 m | reverse complement strand
CCGTTTTGGCGTTGATCGTGATGATGCCCAAACGAATCTTGGAAAGTTTCGGCTCGTTACCGCCACCGCCCTTCGACATCCGCGAGACGGAATTGCAGGAGTATCTCTTTGCGGTCTTCCTGACGCTCTATCTCTGGTCAGTTCTCACACGGCTTCGAGCGACCTCATCCTGACGGAGTGAGGTCAACCCGTCACGATTGGCGGCCGCCTGTCGTCCCAGGGGCGGGCTTCTTCGAGTTGTGAAGCCAGCCGCAGCAGCGTGGCTTCATCGCCAAAGCGGGCAACCAGCTGCACGCTGATCGGCAGCCCGAATTCGCTCATGCCCATGGGCAGCGTGATTCCCGGCTGACCCGTAATGTTGAACCACACCGTGAATGGACTGAACGTGAAGACCCGGCGCCAGTATTCGTCCGCGTCTTCCAGCATCATGTCGATCCAGCCGAGTTTCGGCGGCAACGTTCCCAGAGCGGGTGTCAGCAGCGCGTCGTAGGTGTTGTGGAATGCAGCCATCTGACGTCCCAGACGCTGCCCCGCCTGAGTAGCACGCACATAGTCGGCGCCTGACATCTCCTGTCCCATTCTGGCCGCCGCCGCCGTGACGCGTTCAACATCATCGGGCCCCGCCGTCTTGCCCGCGGGATGACCGCGCAGCGTCGCTGCGATATTCGCGGCACTGATTGTCCTGAAGGTTGGAATCACGCTTTCCCGATCAATATCGGGATCGGCCTCCTCGACATTGTGACCCAGTTCGCCGAGTAGCTTGGCAGTGTCCTGAACGACGGCGAGAATTTCCTTGTCGACGGGAGCGCCGTTCGGGGCTCGCGTCGTCATGGCGAGTCTCATCGAGCCCGTGTCGGCGCCGACCTCGTCCAGGAAGGGGCGTTCGGGCGGCGGCGCCACGTACGGATCACCCGCACCCGGTCCCGCCGTGGCGTCAAGCAATGTGGCCGAATCCCTGACCGTCCGGGTCAGCGCGTGCTCGCAGCTATGTCCACCATTTCCCTCGCCCGAATAGGGCGACATGGTGTTGCGGGCACGCGTCGGTTTGAGGCCGACCAGGCCACAGCACGCGGCAGGCACTCGAATAGATCCGAAGCCGTCTCCGCCGCCGCCCATGGGCGCGATGCGGGCAGCCACCGCCGCGGATGATCCGCCGGACGAGCCCCCAGGCGTCCGCTCCAGGTCCCAGGGGTTGTGCGACGGCCCGAACAGTTGAGGCTCGCAGGTCAGGCTGAGACCCAGCTCGGGCGTGTTGGTCTTGCCGAAGACAACCAGGCCGGCCCTCTTGTGCCGCTCGACGATCGTGCTGTCATCCGGGGGCACGACATCAGCGAAGAATCGGCTGCCGCGGGTCTGGACGAAACCACCCAACGCGCCGCTGAGGTCTTTCAAAAGAAAAGGGACGCCCGTGAACGGTCCGTCCGGCAGCCCTGCGGCGATGGCGTCGCGACCGAAGTCGTAAAGCTCATCGACGATGGCATTGAGTGAAGGGTTTCGGGCTTCGGCGCGGGCGATCGCCGCCTCCAGCAGTTCCTCCGCGGTGATCTCGCGATTTCGGACGAGTTCCGCGAGTCCAAGCGCGTCGTAATCTTCGTATTCCGGAAACGGTTCCACCCTGCCCTCCTTGACGGCCACGCCGGTTCTGTGCGGCACTGAAAATCGACTCTGACCGAACGGCTGCAAAGGTGCAAATGGCCGGACTTGCGCGGCCATACATCACGCGGCAAGGTCCCGCCGTCACCATCCAACGGAGAACGGGTCAAAGGGGAATGGGCATGCAATTCGACGTCGCTGACCGAAAGGTTCTGATCACGGCGGGTGCCGGTGGCATCGGCGCCGTCACGGCCCGGGATTTCCTCGCCCAGGGCGCGAGTGTCTTCGTCTGCGACATCTCGGAAGAGGCACTGGCCCAGTTCATATCGGAGAACCCTGGGGCTGGCGGCGTGGTCTGTGATGTGGCCAATGACGTCGCCGTGGGCGAGATGGTCGCCGCAGCGGTGGATGCCATGGGTGGCCTCGATGTTCTGGTCAACAACGCCGGAACGGCTGGACCGATTGCGCAACTCGTCGACATCGATCCCGAAGACTGGCGCAGATGCATCGAGGTGTGCCTCAACAGCATGTTCTATTGCGCGCGTCATGCCATTCCCCATATCGAGGCCGCCGCGGACGGCGTGATCATCAACATTTCCTCCGTGGTCGGTCAGCTTGGTGCAGCCGAGCGATCGCCATATACCGCGGCAAAGGCGGGTGTTATTGGATTGTCTAAGGCGTTGGCAGTAGAGCTTGGTCCCAAGGGCATCTGCGTCAACTCGATCCTGCCCGGCTCCGTCGACGGCCCCCGAATTCGGGGCACCATAGAGCGACATGCCGCTGCGGCTGGTATCGGCGTGAATCAAATGACCGAGCAGTACGTGAGAGGAAACCTGCTCGGCAAGATGCAGCAACCGCAAGAGATTTCGGGGATGATCCAGTACCTGTGTTCACCGCTGGGACGATCGATCACCGGCCAATCCATTCATATCGACGCCGGCCACCAGACGCTGAAATGATCCTGCCGAGCGGCGCGGTATTACTCGCCGACTGATCGGGCGGTAGAACTGCCAACCTCTTGTGGGGCGGAGTTTATCGCAGCAGGATCAGCAGTCTGGCCGATTTTGTCCTGGCGGGTGCGAGTGATACCGTTCTCTCCGCATTAGATGGGAGGGCGGTTCGATGGCCCAGGCCGAAGCCTACGAAGACATTTCACCATTTGTCCCACCGGAGCCCGTTTGCTTCGTCAATCACGACCGGGCCAAGGCGATCATGGCGGAGGACAACCTCGACGCGCTGTTCGCGAGCGAGGATGCCAACCTCTACTACCTGTCCGGACATGCGCCAGACTCCGTGCTCGCGCATTTCTATGAACCGTGGGCATGCGCGATTTATCCTCGTCACGACGGCATTCCACCGACGCTCATCACCGGCGAGTACGACATGACCTATTGCCTCACCCATCCGACGTGGATGGAGGCGAGGTACTACGGGACGGAATGGACAGCCATTTCCACAATGCTCAAGAAGGTGCACGGAGGTCTCGGCATCGGAACCGAGCTGCACAAGCCGTTGCAGAACCTTTACGAGTCGACCTTACCCAAGCGCCAGTCCACCTATTTTGACGCCGTCGTCGACTTTATCGAAACGGAGATGCCCAAGGGCAATCTGCGCATCGGTTTCGATGATCTGCGCATGGGCGGCGAGGTTCAGGAAAAGATCGGCTCACGCCTCGAGGTCGTAGATGGCAAGCGGGCGTTTCGCCGCATCCGTCTGGTCAAGACCGAGCCCGAAATCGAAATTCTCAAGCAGGGCATGGTCGTCAATGAGAACGCCGTGCGTGCGGCGGGCGCTGCCGTCAAGGAAGGTCATTCCTGCATGGAGATGGTCAATGCCTACCGCGATGCCGTGCAGAGGGGCGGCGGGAAGTGGTTGGGGGAGCGCGGCATGCTGTTCGGTGCGGGACCGGACGGGGCTTTTGTCCTCGATCACGACTACACGGAACGCATGACGTTCGAGCGGGGCCAGGGGGTCATCCTCGACTGCATCTGCCTTTACAAGCTCTATCACGCGGACAGCGCACGCACCGCCTGCGTGGGCGAGCCCACCAACTACCAGAAAATGATGCACGAGGTGGTCAAGGAGGCCATCGCCGCCGGCGAGAGCAATCTCAAGGCCGGCACGCATTCCTCGGACCTCGAACGCATGGGCATGGAGGTCTTCGAGAAGAGCGACCTGCCAACCGAAGGTGCGACGGTGATCTACCACCCCATCGGGCTGAACGTGTTCGACTTCGCAACGCCTGAAGATGCGGCTAGCGGCTGGGTTATGGAGACCAACACCATGGTCAACTTCGAGGTCTTCTACCGTCATCCGGAGCACGGCGGCATGCACATGGAAGACACCACGCGTGTGACCGAAACCGGTGTGGAACGCTTCACCACCCTGCCCCACGAGATCATCGTCGCGGGTTAGGCGCTGCGGGGAGGCGCTTAAGAGAAGAGGAAGTCGATATGGATCTCGGTCTCACCGATAAAGTCGTTCTCGTCACTGCCGCGAAGTAAGTTGTGCAGGAGAGTACGGCCACTGCGGCACCGTGCCGCGGGCGTTGCGGCGGGATTCCGTAGCCGCAGTTGCCGAGCTGGTATCGCGAACCGACGACTTGTGGGCCACGCTGGAGGAAGAAGGTCAGGATCTCGCGGTGACGTTTGGGGTGATCTCCACAGTGCGGCCAGCAAGGTGGCGGGGGATGTGCGTTTTACAATTGACGTGCGCAGCCTCTCGGCGGAAACCCTCGAAGCGGTGCGCGCGCAATTAGACGCGACCATTGCAGAGATCGAAGAGCGTCGCGGGGTTCGAATCGACCTTGGACCCTGCTCGGAAACCGCACCGGCAGATATGGATCTGGGGCTTCGCAAACGTCTTCTTCGCTCAGCATCGGAACTCGATATTCCGGTCCTGGAGATGTCGGGTGGCGCTGGCCACGACGCGTTGGTCTTCGCCGGATGTGGTGTGCCGGCCGCCATGTTGTTCATTCGCAACGCCCACGGAAGCCATAATCCGCGCGAGGCGATGGAGATGGAAGATTTCTCCAAGGCATCGTCGATCCTGACGGCCAGTCTCATGGCGGCGGGATCCTAGAGTTCAACGGCCACAGAAGGGCCACATGAGTTTCCTCAACGTTGGTGGAGAGAGTTGGGAGGACCTGGCACTGGACGAAGGTCTCGTGCATATGGGCCACAACTGCAACCATCTCGAGCTTGACCCGGCCATCCACGAGGCGATGATTCAGGCGATCGAGTCCGATGCCTACCGGAACTACACACCCCCCTACGGATTCGATGAACTCGCGGCGCTTGTGGCGGCGGACGTCGAGGTTTCCGGCACTGAGGTCATGGTGACTCAAGGTGCGACCGAGGCCATCTACCAGGCGATGGCAGCGATTCTTCGGACCCGGTGATCAGACCATCGTCTCCGACCCGGGGTGGCCGCACATTCCCAATTTCGCCCGGACCCTCGGGTCCGAGGTCATCTCGATCTCTGTTTACTCGCCCAACGCTGGCTGGAAACTCGTTCCCGAGATCGTGCGCGATCACGTCACCCCACGTACCAAGCTGATCATGGTCATCGACCCTCTCAATCCGCTCGGGTCATGTTACGACGAGGAAGAGATCAAGGCCCTGTGCGAAATCGCCGATCTGAATGATGCCTGGTTGCTTCACGACGCGACGTACCGCGACTTTGCCCGTCTTCGCGTGGGCGCGTCGATTGCCCATCCCGCGCTCATGGCGCGTATTCGCCAACATCAAGTGGATCGGTTGGGAGGCAACTGGGTGGCCCAACAGGGCGCCATTGCCGCATATCAGACCAAGCCCAACTGGAAGCCTCGCGTGCTCGAGATGAACCGCCGAAACCAGGAAGCGATCAAGGCCTGCGTCGATGAAATCGATTCACTCGACATCATCTCCTGGCTGCCGGCAGCAAACTTCGTGGCCATCGACGTCATCGGGACAGGCCACGACTCAGAAGCCGTCGTCCGTGCCGTGCTCGACGAGGGATTCGTCATTCGATCGGGGAACTACACGTCGGAAATCTACGGACCCAACTTCGTGCGGGTCACGACGACGGTCCCGGACGAGGATGTGCGCCGATTCTGTGACGCCCTGCCGCGGGCGCTCAAGCGCCTGACCTGACAGTTTCCCCTCCTGATGGAAGGGAGGCCTGTAAATCAGCCCTTGCGGTTTTCCGCCCAGATGTCGTTGACCACGTTGTAGAGGTCGCTCCAGTCGTTGTCGCCGTGGCCGCGTTCGAGCGCCGCGTCGTAGGCCTCCAAGGCCGCTTTGGCGGTGTAGCAGGGGAACCCTTCGCGCTCCATGACCGTGCGGGCGATGTTCACGTCCTTGCGTGCATGCTTGACCGCGAATCCGGGATTGAGGTTCCCCGCCAACGCCTTGTTGGGGAAGTGAACCTTCGAGTGGCCGTTGCCCGCGATGGTGCCGTTGATGACCTCCAAGGCCTTGTCGGGACCGACACCACCTGATTCGGCAAGCCGCAACGCCTCGGCCACCATCACCGCGCCCACCGTTGACATGAAATTGTTGACGACCTTACAGGTCATGCCGTGGCCGACATCACCGCAATCGATGATCTCGGTGCCCATGGCCTCCAGCGCCGGCATGACGGTCGCCTTGTCCTCAACCGAGCCGGCAACCATGAACATGGATGTACCCTCGCGGGCATCGTCAGCGGTCCGGCCTACCGGCGAATCGACATAGCCCCAGCCCGCGGCTCGGGCCTGCTCGGCGAACTTGAGGACGGCACCGGGATCGATGGTGCACATCACCATGACCACCCGTCCCTCTCCCGGGCTCTTCAGCAAGCCGTCGTCGCCGTTCAACACCGCATCCACCTCAGGAACGTCGGGGACCATGACGATGACGAGCTGTGAGCCGTCGCCGGTCTGACCCGGTGTCGGAACGACCTCGCCACCATTGGGCTTGATACCATCGCCGGCGCCGGGAAGAGGGTCGTAGCCTTTCACTTTGAATCCCGCTTTCAGCAGGTTGTTGGACATGGATGTGCCCATCAGGCCAAGGCCGATAAAACCGACTTGTTCGATCTTGCTCATGACTCCTCCCTCTCGCGTCTGGGGTGTTTATGTATGCTGACCGGCGTACCGGGACGCGCGAACCTACACGGCGGATGCGGTCACTTCAACGGGCCGGTTCGACAACCAAAATCCCAAGCTACATCAGCTGTGCAGGGGCCTCGTAGTGTGTCTGTGCCTTGTTATCGATCTTCAGTTCGAGAACCCATTTCGCCTTCTCCACGGTCTTCGCCAAGAGATGGCAGAACGAGTGCAGGTGCTGGTTGTTGAGCGAAATCGAGATGTCCTTGCCTTCCTTCGTCGTGAAGGTGATGACATGGAGACCGCTTTTCGAGGTCTTCACTTTAATTCGCTTGGCAAGCTGGGGATCGTCGCCGGCGTGACGGGATTGCTTTGCCGACGAACTTGGGGCTCAAGCTCCATGAGCCGCTGCAGATGAGGCCACATCATCGTCTTGATGAAGCGCTGGGCTAGCCACACGAGGGTCTCAGAGTGATCCGTCGTCTTGACCTTGAGGAGAAGCCTGTCCTCCTCCGCGTCATACTCGAACCCGAACTGGTGGAGCTGTGACATGTCAGGTCTGGGGATCGACGTCCAGTCGAACGACCACGCCTTCGAGGTTCGACTTGGGCGCTGGGTAATACTTCATGACGAGAGGGTCGTGCCCGGGAATGACGTGGTCGGTGCTTGCCGCCATGTCATACATTCTTCGGTGACCGTCGAGCATGTCGGCGACGTTGTAGACGATGGGGAATGGCGCGCTGGCTTCCATGTTCTCGTAAAAATGAGCGGCATCCGAGGCGAGAACCAGGGGCCCCCGCTTGGTCATCACGCGAACGTATTGCAGACCCATGGTGTGGCCGCCGACGTGATGCACGGTAATTCCCGACGCCACCTGCCCGTCGCCGTCGTGGAACGCAACCCGGCCGTCGAACACCTTGCGTACCAGTCCCACGACATGATCACAGGTATACGAGTGGCCGAAGGTTGGCTGACACATGTGCCTGCCGGTGGCGAACGAGATTTCGCTGTCCTGAATGTGGAATCTGGCGGCCGGAAAATCGCTGAGTGTGCCGGCGTGGTCGTAGTGAAGGTGGGTGATGATCACGTCCTCGACCTTGAGCGAGTCGATACCGATCATCTCGAGGCCTTCGCGTGGCAGCCGCTCGATCGCCCGGTTGCGCTGTTCCCCTTCTGCGGCATCGAATCCGGTGTCGACCACGATCGCGCGATCATCATTGACGATGGCCCAGACGAAATAGTCGATGGGCATGCCGCCCTCGTGCGGATCGGGTGGTGTAATGAAGTTCTGCCGCCGTTCGCGCTCTGCGAAAGTCCCGTACCGGATCGCGTATACCTCATAGGTCTCAGTGGGGCTCATGGCATCATCCTTGGCGAACAGTGGTGAAATGGCCGCGGCGCGTTGCCGGGTGCGAGTAACACCCATTATAAGAGCAGCGGACCGATGGAGAAGCGAGCCGGCGCCAGGCTTCGGTCTGCTCAGGGAGGGAATACATGGTCAAGTTGAACGAAGAAGAGCAGGCGATGCTCGCCGGAGAGTTTGGCGAGCCACGGCGGCTCTCTATTGAGCATATCCAGAAAGTCGGTAATTTCTTCGATGCGGAAGACCTGGTGGAGGTCAGTCAGGTCCACCTGATGGCCGATACGGAGTCCACCGGCGAAGCGGGCATCGAATATCTTGAGATGCTCGGCACCTACCCGGAGGAAGAGCGCCGGGTTCGCGTGCCCACGGTAACGGATCCCCTTGGCTGTGACTTCGCCAAGGCCGAGCGCATCAATCATCCTGAGGAATTCATCGCCTTGGAGCGGCGACTCACGAATGCGTTCCTGGACCTGGGAATCCTGATCACCCAGACCTGCATCAATTATCAGACCATTCTGCCACCTGTATTGGGCGAGCACCTCGCCTATGGCGATACAGGTTCGTCGATTTACGCCAACAGCGTGATGGGGGGGCGCACGAATTTCCAAGGTGGTCCTTCGGCGCTGGCGGCAGCCTTGACGGGCCGTGTGCCCCGGTATGGCTTCCATCTCGACGAGCGCCGTCGCGGCACAAACCTCTGGGAGCTGCAGTGCCGGCCGGAATCGTTGTCGGACTGGGGAGCTGCCGGTGCCATCATCGGCCGGGCGCAAGGCTCCTATTGGGAGGTACCTGTCATCACCGGCGTTGACGGTTCACCGAACTCGGATGAGCTCAAGCAGTTTGGCGCGGCAATGGCGAGTTTCGGCTCGACGCCTCTTTTTCATATGGTGGGCGTGACGCCAGAGGCGCCGGACCTGGCATCCGTGTTCGATGGCCCGCCGCCTGCCGCGACTCCGTTATCGCAGGCTGATATCGATGACCTTTACAGGAGCTATCAGCCGGACGATGACAAGCTGGATGTGGTCGTCTTCGCTGCGCCGCAGTTGTCGCTGGTCGAGATGCAGCAGGTCGGTCTGCTGCTGCGCGACCGCAACGTTCATGCGGATGTGACCGTGCTTGCCGCCACTTCGCCCGAGATCAAGGCGGCCTGTGATCGTATGGGCATCACGGAGATGATTGAGGCGTCGGGCGCCGTCGTGCTGGAGGGTGTCTGCTTCTATCAGATGCACGCGCGTGAAATCGGCGAGGCCAATGGCTGGCGCCGCCTGATGAGCAATTCGGCCAAGATCGTGAACATCCTGGGCGGATACGGTTATGAACCGGTCCTCGGCACCACGGAGCACTGTATCGATTCGGCTGTTGCCGGGAGGATCGTCTGATGGCTGACCGGATAATCAAGGGACACGTTGGCATTGGCCCCAAGATCACGGGCGAGGCCCTGGTGGCCAGCGACAACTTCAGCGCCCGCTACGATCTCAATCGGTTGGACGGTGTATTCTCCCGCCCAACTCACAAGCTGGTCGGCCAGAATTACGTGGGCAAGGTGCTGGTTCTCAACATCGCCAAGGGCGGCGTGGCCACAGCCTGGATGCTGCGTGAGATGGCGGTACGCGAAATGGCGCCCCTCGCGCTGCTGCTCAATTTTGCCAATCCGATCATGGCCCAAGGTGCGGCGTTTGGAGACGTTTCTCTGATCGATCGTTTCGACGTGGACATCACTGGCGCGATCCAGACCGGCGAACAGGTCACGGTCGATCCCGAGACCGGTACCGTTGCGGTTCACGGCTGAGACGACGCGTTGACCGTCCGAGGCCGCATTTCTAAAGTTCTGACCAACAACGACCATTCGGGGAGGACGGCACCGTGAAAATTGCATCACACTTCGAGAAGATCGAGCGATTCGACGCGCTGCGCAATCGCCTCGACCAGTTCGAGGATTTCGAGATCTGGTTCTGGACCACGATGAACGCCGGCACTAACGCCGTGAACGCGGCCCTTCATGCCACCGGCATCACCGAGGATGGTTCCTGGTATCCCCAGCAGCCCGGTGTCTACATGGTGGAGAGAGATCAACCGGACTCCTTCGTCGCCGCATTCAAGCCGATGGGTGATGTGCTCCACGTCGGTCGGCCGAAGATCGAGAAGCCCATTCCCGAGAAGGTTCAGAAGATTGCCGATTTGATGGACGTAATTGAGGAATGGCGCGATCCCTGTGTTCGCGATGGCGAGCCTGTTACCCAGGAGATCGTCGACAAGGTGGACACGGCCTACCATGAGGTGATCGCGCTGGCGCGCGAGGTGGCGACCGAAGCGGAGGGTGTGTGACATGGACAGCGCAGGGCACAAGGCATTCGCCGAACGCATTATGGGCACGATGGAAAAGCTCGGCCCCGAGGACTACGAGATGACCATCGAGGGCGCCATGCTGGCTACGACGCACTGGGTCAACTACGCGTTGCACGAGTTTGGCGTCACAGAAGGGGCCGATGACGTGCAGCACACCTACTTTCTCAGTGGCAATGAATTGCAGAAGTTCGGCATCGTCGCCGAGGAGCTTCTGCAGGCGTTGGACGAGATCGAGAGAATCAGGCCGATGTACGTGCGCGGCGACGTGGCGGGCGGTTACAAGGCCGCGGATCGGGCGCGTGAACTGCTGAATCGGTCGAAGGAACTGGCCCTCGCTGCGGAGCCGATCCCGGCACCATGGTGGCCGACCCGGTCGAACCACTCAACCTGAATCTCGCTGCCGGGCATTCGTGCTGCCGAGGCAAATTATTGGAGGCAACTATGGAACAAATTGGATTCATCGGTATCGGCGCGATGGGACGGCCCATGGCCTCCAATATCGCGAAAGCCGGCTATCCGCTGACCGTCAACGACGTCGTCGCGGACGCGACCAAGCCCGTGGTCGAACTTGGCGCCACGGCGGCCGGTTCTGTCGCGGAAGTCGCCGAGGCCAGTGACATCATCTTCACCATGCTGCCCAACTCACCGGAGGTCGAGGAAGTCGTCCTCGGTCCGGGCGGGATCGCCGAAAACGGTCGTGAAGGCATGATCGTAGTGGATACGAGCACAATTTATCCCGAGAGCACCGACAAGGTCGCCGCGGGTCTGGCCGAGAAGGGCATGGGATTTGTGGACGCCGGCGTTGGTAGACAGCAGGTCCATGCTGAGCGCGGTGAGTTGATGTTCATGGTCGGCGCCACGGACGAGGGTATGGCCCGTGTCCGTCCACTGCTCGAAATCATGGGCAACGCCATCGTTCACATCGGGCTGCCCGGTCAGGGTATCCGTATGAAGCTGATCAACAACCTGCTGGCCGCATTCACCAGCGAGGCATCGGCCGAGGCGGTCGCCTTCGCACTCAAGCTAGGGCTGCCCTTCGACAAGGTCTACGAGGTCCTCACCGGGACAGCGGCCCGGACGGGTCACCTGTTGATTACCTGGCCGGACAAGATCCTCAAGGGCGATGATACGCCGGGATTCTCGATCGCCCTGCAAAACAAGGATCTGAATCTGGCGCTGCAGCTTGCAGAGAGCGTGGGGGCGCCACTCGATATCGGCGATGCCATGAAGGACGCCTTCGCGTCCATGATGGAACGCGGATATGGAGACAAGGATTTCTCGGCGACCTTCGCTGCTGCCTGCGAAGCAGCCGGGGTTCCGCTGCCGCCGCCCGGCGCAGAGAAAGGGTAGTGCGACGTCAGTCGCTTTTCGTCGCCGGGATCTCCGTGTCGTTGAGGCCCGCGTCCCGTGCCGCCTGACACATCTCGGCCCAACTCGTGGCGTCGATGGGCACACCCGAGGCCATTCTCTTTTTGAGCGAGATCTGTTCGGGATCGCCGGGAACAAGCACCGCATCGACGCCGGGCGCAGGCGGGGTCGATTTCAGGTATTCATAGTATGCTTCGATCTCAGCGTCGTAGTAGGCGCGATCTATCATGAGTTCCGGGTCGAAGATCACCGAGAACAGACCGTTGATAGTCGCACCGTCGCTGGCCCGCCCCTCGATCATGACACCGCCGCCCGTCAATGCGCCGGCGAACATCTCCACCGCCACGCCCAGAGCGTAGCCTTTGTGCCCGCCCACCGGCAGTAGCGCTCCGGTAGGTTCTGTATAAAGGTCCGAAGGGTCGGTCGTTGGATTGCCCGCATGGTCAATGATCGTCCCTTCAGGTACTTGGACGCCGCGGTTGAGGGCGATCCGCACCTTGTTCATCGCCATCACGCTAGAGGCCATGTCGATCAGGATTGGCGGTGCGTTCCGGCGCGGGAATGCCGCCGTGTAGGGCGCGGTTCCCATGCGGGCTGTGGCACCGCCGAACGGGGCCGTGACCGGGGGCCGGTTGATGCCGTTCGAGAAATGCATCGAGATCAAGCCCGCGTCGGCGCACATTTCCGCCCATTCTCCGATACGTCCCAGGTGGTGAGTGTTACGGATTCCCATTAACACCAGGCGGTCCGATTTTGCCTTCTCGATTGCCAGGGTCATGGCCCGCCGGCCGATCATTTGTCCGTATCCACGATTGCCGTCGATGATCAGTGCCGGGCCGTCATTCTTGACCACCGTGATGTCCTGATTCGGTTCGATAAGTCCCTTGAGCACGCGATCCACGTACCGTGGCACGATGCTCACACCGTGCGAATCGTGACCCATGAGAGAGGTTTCCACCAGTGAGGT
>CEUN01058271.1_pt1 | contig 12707 bp, 11 predicted proteins | sample 361501 | NCBI WGS metagenome assembly CEUN01 (sample SAMEA2622801, study PRJEB7988) | marine metagenome | biome: marine biome (ENVO:00000447); feature: marine epipelagic mixed layer (ENVO:xxxxxxxxx); material: "saline water (ENVO:00002010), including plankton (ENVO:xxxxxxxx)" | depth 120 m | reverse complement strand
ATGTCGGCGGATAACAAAGAGCTGACGGTCAAGCTGAAAAAAGGCATCAAGTTCCACGACGGCACGGCGTTCACCGCGAAAGACGCCGCCGTTCACATGAACCGTATCCTGGATCCCAAAAACAAATCGCGTAGTCGGTCGTTCATCACCGCCATCAAAGGGGCTGAGGTGATTGATGACCACACTATCAAATATGTCCTGAAACACCCATGGCTGCCGTTGATGGGCTCGTTGGCTGCCATCAACATGATTGGTCTGATTCCGTCTTCCGCCAACGTGGAAGCTGATAAGCAAGCGCGCCACCCCATTGGTACCAGGCCTTACCGCTTCAAGTCCTGGGCTGGCGGCGACCGTATCGTCGTGGAGAAGAATCCGGACTATCACGAACCTGGTACCGCCAAATTTGATGAGATCATCTTCCGCATCCTGCCAGACACGCAGGCGCGTTATGCGGCGTTGAAAGCCGGCGAAGTGGACGTCATCTGGACGGACCGCGGCAACACCATTAAAGCCGCACAGAAAGACTCTTCGCTGAACGTCATCACCAAGCCCGGCAAAGGTGCGTCGATCAACTTCATGAACGCATCCAAGCCACCGCTTGATGACAAGCGTATACGTCAGGCAGTAGCGCACGCGTGGAACCAGCAAGCGATCATCAACGTAACTTGGAAAAACACGCGTCCGTTTGCCCGCACAGCGCTTGGCACCAAGCACAAGTGTGATGACGGCTATCTGGACTACAACCCTGAAAAAGCGAAGAAGCTGGTTGCTGACTACGGTAAACCTGTACAGCTCTCGATGATTCACACCACCACGCCGCGTGGTCGCGAGTCCGGTGAGATACTCCAGCAGTTGCTGAAGCAGGTTGGCATTGAGTTGAAGCTTGATCCTGTAGATCAGAACACCCTCGTCAAACGCGTGTTCACGAATGATTATCAGATTTCGGGCTGGCGTATCTCGGATGCTGACGATGTGGGCCCGCAGTTGTTCGCGCTGGCGTTCTCAAAAAGTCGGTACAACCTCACGCGCTTGAAGTTGAAAGAGTTCGACAAAGCAGCAATGGCAATGCGTACAGCCGCTACTGAAGAGGCACGTGACGCGGGCTTGTGCAACCTGTCGCGCCTGATTAACGACAACGCCAACATCCAGTTCCGCGGCGGTAACCAGTACTACGTCATCACGCGTAAGAACGTGAAAGACGTCAACATCACGTTACTGGGTCGCGCGAACGTACGTGCGGCCAGCAAGAGCTAAGCGACGCCTTAGCCTTGCTCCAGTGTGCAGGCGGCTCGTCTGAGTCGTCTGCTTAACCTGCTCGTGCCGGCTTCTCGCAGATAGACGCTTAAGAACGATGCGTTACCTCCTGTTACGCATGCGCCGTCTGGTCGTCGTGTTTTTCACAGTGACAGTCCTGACGTTCCTGCTAGTCAACGTCTTGCCCGGTGATGTCGCTTACGACATTGCGGGCCAGGACGCGTCGCAGGAGGAAGTTGAAGAGATTCGCAAAGAGCTTGGGCTGGACCGGCCCGTTTTCATTCGTTACGGGGAATGGCTGGGTAATTTTCTCGTAGGCGACTGGGGCAAGTCCTACCGCACCGGGGAACCCGTCATGGAGGCGGTGTTATCACGCTTCCCGGTGTCCTTTGAGTTGATGATATTTGGCCAGGCAATGGCGTTGATGCTGGCCATCCCGGCTGCATTCGTCGGCGCATACAGACCAGGTGCTACAACGGACAAAGCTGTTGCGTCAGCAGGCTTCATGTCGTTGTCTACGCCGCCGTTCATGGCCGCGATCATCCTGATCCTGCCGTTCGCCTTGTATCTGGACCTGTTACCGGCCACGGGTTACGTCCCCATTACAGAAGATTTCTGGCAAAACGTTGCCGCGTTCATATTGCCGGGCCTGAGTATCGCGCTGGCCGAATGGACGGTGTTGATGCGGGTATTGCGCGCGGACCTCATCACCGTGTTGCAGGAAGACTACATTGCGCTTGCACGCGCGAAAGGCATGCCGACACTGCGTATTCTGATCCTGCACGCGTTGCGGCCTGCTTGTTTCTCGACCATCACCATTATCGGTTTGCAAATCGGCAACCTGATTGGCGGCTCTATCATCATCGAGAGCATTTTCGCGTTGCCGGGCGTGGGACGATTACTCATCAACGCGATCTACGCGCGCGACTTCCTGATTGTGCAAGGCGTGGTGACGTTTATCGCGATCGGCTACGTCGTAATCAACTTCACGGTTGATGTGCTGTACCTGATTCTAGACCCCCGCATCCGCTCGGAGCGCGCCCATGGGTAAAGCCGCGACGGTCAAGCTATGGTTGCCGCTTACGTGGCTCGCGTTCGTAGTGCTGGGTGCCATTTTTGTACCGTGGCTGGGCGTACCTGAGCCGGACGCGATGGATTTCATCGCGCTGTCAGCAACACCTAGCGAGCAACATTGGTTGGGTACTGATGTGCTGGGTCGCGACATACTGTCGCGCATGCTGTACGGCGCCCGTATCTCCTTGACTGTTGGATTTGTAGCGCCCGCGGTTGGAATGATTTTTGGTCTGGCTCTCGGCATGTTAGCCGGCTACTACCGTGGCAAACTCGAGGCGGTGGTTGTGGTTGCCATCGATACGCTATTGGCCGTGCCGGGTCTGGTGTTACTGCTGTTATTTGCGTTGATTTTTGGCGGCAGCCTGATGAACGTCAGCATCAGCCTCGGGTTGTTATTCATTCCCGTCTTCACACGCATCAGCCGCGCCAACACGTTGATATATGCCGAACGAGAGTTTGTGTTGGCAGCACGCGCAATGGGCGCGAGAGATACTTACATATTGTTGCGCGAAATTCTGCCCAACGTCGTACTGCCAGTGCTGGCATACGCGCTGGTCGCCGTAGCGACAGCGATCGTGGCTGAAGGTGCCTTGAGCTTCCTGGGACTGAGTGTGCCCGCGCCAAACCCAAGCTGGGGAGGCACGATTGCGGAGGGTCGTGAGCAGTTGGAAGAAGCACCGCACATCTCCCTCATTCCAGCCGCGGTGATGTTTCTGACGGTGCTGTCGTTCAACCTGGTTGGCGATACGTTGCGGTCGCGCATTGCTGACGTTCGCGAGAGCGCCATATGAGCGCCGACAGCATTCTTGCGGTTGATAACCTGCGCGCGCATTTCCATACGCCGCGCGGGGTGGTCCAGGCCATCGACGGCGTCACGCTCAACATCCGCGAAGGAATGGCGCTTGGCCTCGTCGGCGAGTCTGGTTGCGGGAAGTCCGTATTCGCGCGCACCGTGATGGGGTTGTTGCCCAGCTATGCGCGCATTGACCCAAGCTCCAGGATCGACTTTCTCGGTAGCAACTTGTTGACGCTGCCGGTCAAAGAACGTCGCGCATTGTGTGGGCCTGAGCTTGCCATGATCTTTCAAGACCCGATGACCAGCCTGAACCCGGTCATGAAAATTGGCGATCAGATTACCGAAGGTATTATCTACCACCTCGGCGCGCCCAAAGCGCAGGCGCGGGAACGCGCCCTCGAGTTATTGATCGAGGTTGGTATTCCGCAGGCTGACCAACGACTCGAGCAATATCCACATCAGCTTTCCGGCGGCATGCGACAGCGCGTGGCGATCGCGATTGCGCTCGCATGTGAACCCAAACTCCTGATCGCCGACGAGCCCACAACGGCGCTCGACGTTACGGTGCAGGCAGGTATTCTGGATCTCCTACAGCGCGAACAACGCGCACGCTCGATGACCATGATCCTGATTACGCACGATCTGGGCGTGGTCGCCGGTCGTTGCGACGAAGTGGCTGTGATGTATGCCGGCAAGATTGTCGAACAGGCAGATACCAAAACGCAATTTGCCAACACCCGCATGCCCTACACGCAGGCGCTCCTGGATTCGATTCCCAGACTGGACCAGCCACCACATCAACGATTGAACAGCATTGGCGGTCGACCACCACAGTTGATTGAACCGCCTCCCGGTTGCCGTTTCGCCCCTCGCTGTGCGTACTCGGAAGACCGCTGTACCAGCGAAGAGCCAACGCTGCGTGACGGCACACATCGGTTCGCGTGCTGGCACCCGCTCGGGCACGAGGCAGGTCCATGAGCGACACGCCGGACGTATTGCTCGACGTCAAAGACCTGGTCGTGGAGTTCAGCAGCCACGCCGGAACACTACGCGCGGTTGCCGGTGTGAACTTCCAGATTAATCGCGGGGAAACGCTTGCGCTGGTGGGTGAGTCTGGTTGTGGCAAGTCCACTACGGCGCGCGCGGTCATTCAGCTGCCAAGGCCAACTTCAGGCACGGTTCTGTTAGAGGGTGAAGACCTCACCAAAGCCGCGTCGGCGCGCATGCGTGAGCTGCGCAAACGATTGCAGATCGTATTTCAGGATCCGATTGCATCGTTGAACCCACGCATGAGGGTTGCGGACATCATCGCCGCCCCGCTTAAAGTCACGGGCCACAAAGATAATGCTGCCAATTACGAGAAAGTCCGCGAGACTCTGGAGGCGGTTGGGCTGGATCCGGCGGTAGCGATGGAAAAGCGGCCACACGAGTTCTCTGGTGGACAGTGTCAACGTATATCCATCGCGCGGGCGCTGATTCTCGCGCCGGACCTGCTGGTGTGCGACGAACCCGTCAGCGCCTTGGACGTGTCTATTCAGGCGCAGATCCTGAACCTGCTTGAAGACATGAAAGATCAGTACTCGCTGACGATGCTGTTTATCTCGCATGATCTTGCGGTTGTAAAAAGCATCGCCGATCGCGTTGCTGTGATGTACCTCGGTAAAATCTGCGAGATTGCGCCGTCCGAAACGTTATATGGCTCGCCTCAACACCCGTACACGAGGGCATTGTTGAGCGCGATTCCTATCCCGGATCCCAATGCCGAGCTCGGGCGCCCGGAGTTAGTAGACGGCGAACTACCGTCACCGATTAATCCACCCAGTGGTTGCGTGTTCAGAACGCGATGCCCGATGGCACAGGCGCAGTGCGCCCATGAAGTCCCAGCGCTTAAAGCGATGGCGGACGGCCGACAGGTGGCCTGCCACTTCGTGGGCTGACACCCGGGTGGGCACAGTCAGCTTAACCGGCATTGCTCTCGCACCTACCGGCTGGAGCGCAATCGCGTGCCCGGTCTGCGGTGGTGGCGCATTCAAGAAGCTGTTCAGCAAAGAACAACAGGACTTCGTCGAATGTGACGGATGCGGGCTTGTCATGATCAACCCGCGACCATCGTTTGAAGAGATCGCCGCAATCTACGCGTCCGACTACAGCGGCCGTTATATCGCCAAAAAAAAGCATCTAAAGAGCGGCGCGCCAGGCGGCGCAACAAGCAGGCTATGAAACGTACGGCGTTGATCTCGACCCAACGGGCCTCAAATATGCGCGCGATAGCTTTGGTATCGAGCATCTATATGAAGGTCCGCTCGAATCGCATCATTTGGCGCCCGGCAGTTTCGACGTCATCACACTGTATGACGTGATCGAACACGTGCTGGACCTGCATTCCATCATCGCAGAATTGAAGAGAATTCTGGCATCCGCCAGCACGCTGGAAATCTGGACACCGGATGTATCGCAATGGAGCCGCAAGCGGCCCCTTGATGAATGGAAGGCCGTGATGCCGTACAAGCATCTGTATTACTTCAACGCGAAGACACTGCGACGCTTGCTGGCCGCACACGCCATCAAGATCGTGAAGCAACCGTTTATGTTGAAGGCGGGATTAAGGGTGTACGTGCAACACGCGTGACGCGTTAACGTTTCGGCCAAATTCTGAGGCGAAAGCGCTCGACATTCTGAGCAAAACGTTGTCGTTGGGTTACGGCGGACGCGCTGAGGTTTGCTGGCAGCTGGTGCTGGAAGGCAGCCATGGTCGCTGCGCGTCGCTTGCAATACGGATGCTCATGCAGGCGTTTGTTTTCTTCCTTGGCCACAATGCCATATACCCACCTAACGTTGCGAGAGAGGACGGTCAAGCCATCTGCGTGTCGTTCATACTCTTTACGGTCGTCGCGTCGCTACGGTTTCACCCTCGAAGCCCGGATGCGTGGGTTTCAAGCCTCAAGATCACAGATCCGGGAGAACGTTATTCAATCGCTAGTTTGCGCGGTCATGGTAGCGAGAGACGGCTTGCTCCATGGTGACGAAGGTCGCACCCTCGGACGCCAACGTATCGATCAGTCGCTCCAGCATCATCATGCGGTGGCCGCGTCCGATCACCAGCGGATGACAGGTGTAAGTGATCACGCCCCAGTCCTGAATTCTACGCATATAGCGATAGTCGTTAATCCAGTTCTCCAAAACGCCGCTCGCGTTCTGCAGGCCCGGCATGATGCCGCGTTTGTTCACAACAAACTCAAAGTGCGGATAGTCATCCAGAGTCCAGCTGATAGGCATCTCGATGAGGTCGGTTTCGTCGCCAAACTCCATGGGCGCGTTGCTATGGATCTTGTCACCGACGCGAGCGCGATAAGGCAGATAGTCGTGGCCCATCATGCTGCTTTCGTAGACAAAGTTGTGCTCGAGCAACAACTCGATCGTATGTGGGCTCAAGTCCCATGCGGGAGAGCGGTAACCGCGTGCCGGTTGACCTGCGATGCCAACAATCGCTTCGTTACCGCGCGCCAACGCGTCCGCCTCGTTCTCACGGCTCATGCTCGCAGGCGTGTCATGCGTCCAACCGTGATGGCCAATCTCGTGTCCTGCTTCCGCGATCTGTCGACAAAGCGATGGATAAGTGCCGATCACCACGCCGGGTATAAACCAGGAAGCCTGGATATTGCGGTCATCGAGTAACGCCAGAAGGCGTTCGACGCCCACCGCTCCAAACTCGCCCCTCGAGATAGGCGTGGGCGTCACCATGCCCCGTGACACATATCCCGACATGGCGTCGAAATCGAAGCTGAGACAGACTAAATATTCGGACATATCCCTCCGGCCTGATGCAGTTCTAGACCTCGACTTCCGTTGTGCAACGGCGAATCTCGCGTTTCGCGTTCAGATCGTATCGTCTTCCGCGATGCAACGTGCAACGGTTATCCCACATCAGCATGTCGTGGTTGCGCCAGTGATGTCGGTAGACAAACTCGCGCTGTGTCGCGTGTTCAAGCAGGTCTGACAGATACATGCGCGCCTCGGCTGTTGGCATGCCGTCAATTTCCCGCGTGTGAACTCCGATAAACAGCGACTGGCGACCCGACTCCGGAATCGTGTGTACAACAGGCCACTTCACGGGTGGTAACTTTTCCATGCCGCTCTGTGGGTAGCCACCGCCGCCAAGGAAATCGCGTGAGTGAAACGCCCAGTGTTCCGCGACTTTGCCCGCCAACTCAGCCTGGGTGGCTTGACCCAAAGCATCGTAAGCAGCGCGCTGATCGGCAAATTCCGTTTCACCACCCTCGGCAGGTAAATCAATTCCGCACAACACGGAATATTTGGCAGGCGGCGACTTGAACGAACTATCGCTATGCCACATCTGGTTCGCGATCAGGGAAACGTTGCGGATGTGTCCCGGGTCGTAAATGTTGCCATCGGGATCAATGTTGGCGAGGTCGATGACATCCGGGTTTTTCAAGCGCCGCTTCGCACCGCTCGCAAGAGTCAGGCCAGCATCAATTGGCCCGAAGTTCCTGGTAAACGCGGCGTGCTGGTCAGCAGTCAGCGCCTGATCATGAAACACCAGGACGGCGTAGGTGGCCATGGCGTCCTCAAGCGCATCCACCTCCGTGGTTGTAAGCGGTTCGCGTAGATCGATGTCGCCGACTTCCGCGACAAACAGCGGGTGTAGCGGCCTGAATTTCATAATAAAACCTTAGCTGATCGTCGGCGATTCCGGAGCAAACCAAACCTGTACTTGAGGTATGTTTGTCTCGGCTAACCAGTGTCTGACACTGTCGCATACATCGCCTGTCGCGCACATATAATAATCTTACTGCTGACCACCTTCCGCGGTAACAACATCCGACAAGGCCGTGCGCAGCTGGTCCAACGTTGGAGATGAGACGATGGTGCACGTGGCCATGGAGGCGGCGCAGGAAAGCGGTATCGACGCCAAAGTCATTGACCTGCGTACGCTTTTGGCACTGGACCTGGAAAGGGTCGCGGAGTTGGTCAACCGCACGGGGCGCGCGGTTGTAGTCCAAGAGTCGACATCAACCTCGGGGTTTGGCGCGGAACTGGCCGCGCTGATCCAATCCGAGTGTTTCTACCAGCTGGAAGCACCCGTCTAGCGTGTTGCAGGTTGGGATACACCCTATCCGCACGCGTAGCAGTGGGTTTACTGCCCGGGCCCAGCGCGGGTTATCACCCCACTGAACACGGTGCTGGAAAACTAACGCCCGGTTCGTCTAGAAGCCGATGTGGCTGCCACCATCGATACTCAGGTGTTGGCCGGTAATGTAGCTGGCAGTATCGGATAGCAGGAAGCAGCACGGCCCGGCAACCTCCTCAGGCTGCGCGATACGACCCATCGGGATGGATGCCATCGTACGTTCGATGAACTTCGGACTGCGGATAACTTCGGTCATCGGCGTTTCGACGGCGCCAAAACAGACACTGTTGATGCAGATACCGTGACGCGCCCACTCGCGTGCCGCACTCATCGTAATGCCAAGAACGCCAGACTTGGCGGCGCCGTAGTTGATCTGCCCAATCGTGCCTTTGCGCCCGGCGATTGAAGAGACGTTGACGATCCGGCACGGCGAATCATCCCCCTCTTTGACACGTTCGATCATATGGCGGCCAACCGCTTGTAGGCAGTGGAAGACGCCGGTCAGATTGACATCGATCACAGCCTGCCAGTCAGCGACCGACATCTTGTGAATCATCGCCGTGCGAATGATGCCCGCGTTATTGAACAAGCCGTTGATAACGCCGTGTTTCTGTACAACGTCGTCCACGGTTTCCTGCACAAATCCGGGGTCGGCGACGCTGCCAACGTAGACGCCCGCGGCGTTCACCATCTCAGCCGTTTCTTTGATCCCTTCTTCGTTCAGATCAACCAGTACCAGCGTCGCGCCAAGCTCGGTAGCCTTCTGGGCAACGCCACGGCCAATTCCCTGGGCCGCGCCTGTAATCATGATGACACGGCCATCCATATTCATTGGGTTCAACATCGAGTATTCCCTCCTTTTGGATCGGTGTTAAGAGTTGTCAAGACAAAGCGTCGCGGGCCGCAACCAATGCGGCGACCAACGCATCACATTCGGCCCGCAACCCGATAGTCGCGCGCACGTAAGATTCGTATCCCGGTTCAAACCAGGGTTTGACCAGCACGCCATGACGCTGCAGTTGTTCGGCCATGGCGGCACCGTTTGTACCGCAATCCACAAACAGGAAATTTGCACGCGACGGTGCGTTCGAAAATCCGGCTACCGCCAACAGCTCCTGAGTGTGCAAACGGTTGTCCGCGAGTGTCTGCACTACCTGCTGAACATGTAGCTTGTCAGCATAAGCCGCTTCCGCCGCTGCAAGCGCGACGGCGTTGACATTGAACGGCGACCGCGTCTTGTTGAAGTTGTCAGCAAACTCAACATCGTGCACCACACCGTAACCGATGCGCATACCGGCCAGGCCATGCGCTTTCGCAAATGTGCGTAAGACTGCCCAGGGTCCGTTGTGGCTGCGCATCCTCTCAAGCACCAGCGTGTGCCACTCGGGACCAGCAAACTCGATGTAAGCCTCATCAAACAACAACAGACATTGCGTACCAGCGGCTTCGATGATGCGTTCAACATCGGCCGCGCTCATCATCGTACCCACCGGATTAGACGGCGAGGCGATCGCGACGATGCGAGCGCCTGCATGAATCGAGGCAACGATGTCATCAACGGGAAATCGCCAGTCGTCCGTATGCGGGTGTACAACAATCTTTGCGTCACATATCTGCCCGCAGATCGCGTGCAGGCCAAACCCTGGTGTGACGGTTACAACCGTATCACCGGCGCTCAATACCATCTGGTAGATGATGGCCAATACGTCTTCCGATCCACCGCTGAAGACCAGCTGTCGTGGGTCTACGTCGAGGTCCGCAGCGATCAGCTGGCGCAAGTGCGTTTCGTCGCGATCCGGATACCTGAACGCCTCGTCGATTGCGCCACGTGCCGCGTCGCGTGCGCGGGGACTCATTCCGTATGGGTTCTCGTTGCTGTCCAGCTTTGCAATTGCGGTCAGGTTGAACTTTTGTTGAATAACCTCCGCCGGTATGCCGGAAACATAAACCGGCAGCCCGGCTATTGCAGGGCGCACAATCTTAGGCACAGTTTTTCTCCGCGTGACGCCCGTACCGGTCGTAACTACTCTGGTGCTTGGACCAGCATACCGCAGGCGTCAGCCTTGTAATCGATCGCTGGTGCGAATCCGATAAAACCGACCCGGATGGGACATGCGCGCAAACGTAATCACATCATCTTCGAACCACGTTCTGCGTTCGAGTACCAACAACGCGTCCGTTGGCTTGAGGTCCAGGCGTTGCGCGACCCGCGCGCTGGCCGTCACCGCGCTGATCGTGTGTTCCACGTTGGACCAGGGTCGTTGTTCCAAAAGCCACGCATTTGGCGAAACATCCTTGAAAGACTCTTCGTGCGCTTCAGGTACCGCGTCCAGATTGACCCATCGCTCCTCAAATTGAAACGGGACGTCGTTAGCAAAGTGCAGACACTCGAGCCGCAGCGCCTGCGTACTGTCATCCAGTTGTAACTGCGCGCGGGCCAGTTGTTCGGGCGCGACTACGCGCCTCGACAAACGTTCGTAGCGATATGCCGCGCCACTCGCCGTGATGTCATCTTCGACGCGCGGAATATCAATCAGCGTTGTGCGCTGACTTTGTAACGCAACGCGGGTCCCGGAACGGCGCCGCCGCTCTACGACGCCTTCTTCCGCCAGCTCGCGCAACGCCCGGTGTGCTGTCATCCGCGCGCAGTTGAACCTCGTTGCCAGTTCCTGCTCTTTCGGGATCAGGTCACCGGGCCGCCATCGTCCTTGACGGATCTCGTTCAATACAAACGTTTTGACGTCGCGAAAAGAACCGCGCTTGCTCATAAGTCCTGCACAAGTGTGTCCATCACGGATTTGAAACGGCGGCTGACCTCGACACGATGAACATGTTCACCATCCACGACCACACGCTGACCCGCGCTCCAGACCGCATCAACTACCGGCTCGGTTGTCGAAAATAACCAGGCATCCAACAAGGCGTCGCCAGCAAATCCATGTAGCTGTACGTGCGAAGTATCGAGGGTCAACAAGTCGGCCAGGTGGCCAGGCGCGATGGCGCCGCTAACGCGTGCCAACGCCTGGGCACCGCCTGCGAGCGCGTGCTCGAACAGTCTGCGACCGGTTGAACCCGCCGGAGCTGCCAGTACGTTACGACGCCGGGCAACAAGCCGTTGGGAATATTCAAGCGCGCGAAGTTCGCCGGTTAATGTGATATGCACGTTGGAGTCGGTCCCGACGCCAAAACCCCCGCCTGCATCCAGGAATGCCTCTCCCGGAAAAACACCATCGCCAAGATCTGCTTCGGTGATCGGACAGATTCCCGCGGTCGCGCCACTGTGCGCCAGCCCGGTACATTCGGCTTCGGTCAAGTGAGTCGCATGGACGAGACACCAGCGTGCGTCAACGTCGTGCTGGTCAAGCAGCCACTCAACCGGGCGCGCACCCCAGGCGGCTTCGATCTCGGCAACTTCCGCGGTCTGTTCGGCGATGTGCACATGGATCGGACCTGAGGCATGCGCGGACAGCACATCGCGCAAGAGCGCTGGTGGCACCGCCCGCAGGGAATGGGGCGCAATGCCAATGCCCCAATCCGCGCGACCATGAGCCACGAGCGCACGATTAGCGGCCGCCCAAAGTGCCTCATAACGTCCCAGGTCACAGGCGAAGCGTAGCTGTCCACCCTCGGGCGCTCGTCCGTCAGCTCCGGCGGCGGCGTAGACCACCGGCAAGTGCGTCAACCCGATGCCGGCGGTCCGTGCGGCCGCCATGGCCGCGACAGAGGTCTCGGCAGGATTGTCATAAGCAACCCCACCCGCGGCATGGTGCAGGTAGTGGAACTCAGCAACCGCCGCGTAACCAGCCTCACACATTTCGACGTAGCCCTGCGCGGTGATCGCCTCGACCATGTCCGGTGTCAGCGCGTCCAGAAACCGATACATCAGCTGACGCCAGCTCCAGAAACTGTCTTTACCTGGCCCGCGCAGCTGAGTCCGTCCCACCATCGCACGCTGAAAGCTGTGACTGTGCAGATTCGACGGAGCAGGCAGCAGCACCCGGTCGCGCAGTTCAATGTCGCCGACACGCGGAGCAACATCCGTATCCACAGCGCTGATGGTGCCATTGTCCGCCAGGCTGACGCGCACGTTCTGCGCCCATCCGTCTGGCAGTAACGCGCACGGCGCGAACAATACCGCTGGGCGCGCACCACCCTCAAATGCCGTCATTGCCGTTAACCCACTTTCGGACATGCCGTTGGTCTCACATATATGTATAGACATATTAATTTAAACCTATACATAATGGCTGTTCAACCGCCGCACACCATGCGCCGTCCACACGTTCCCGGGAGCAAAGTCTCATGACCGATCCGCGCCACAACCAACGCGACGTTTACCCGCCAACCGGCACAGAGTTGAGCGCCAAAACGTGGCTCACGGAAGCGCCGATGCGCATGCTGATGAATAACCTGCATCCGGACGTCGCCGAGAGC
>CEUN01169782.1_pt1 | contig 12714 bp, 13 predicted proteins | sample 361501 | NCBI WGS metagenome assembly CEUN01 (sample SAMEA2622801, study PRJEB7988) | marine metagenome | biome: marine biome (ENVO:00000447); feature: marine epipelagic mixed layer (ENVO:xxxxxxxxx); material: "saline water (ENVO:00002010), including plankton (ENVO:xxxxxxxx)" | depth 120 m | reverse complement strand
TGACTCTGCCAAATCTTGTCAAATAGAGTTTGGGGTGCAGACATTTGCAGTCCTACCTTCCGCTAGATGTAGAGCCAGGGCTGAGCCTTCTTCTGGTCTGCTTCAAATTGATCGATCTTGTTGGCCTTCTGCATCGTCAAGCCAATGTCATCCAGCCCGTTCAACAGGCAATGCCGACGGAACTCGTCCAAATCAAATTTGACCACCGGACCGTTCGGACGGCGAATCTCCATCGCATCCAGATCAACGGTCAGTTCCGGGTTCTCTTTGTCGGAGGCATCCGCCATCAGCGCGTCCAACTGCTCCTTGGTAACCGTGATCGGCAAGATGCCGTTCTTGAAGCAGTTGTTGTAGAAGATATCCGCGAAGCTGGTTGAGATAACGCAACGAATACCAAAATCCAGTAACGCCCACGGCGCGTGTTCCCGCGAGGAGCCACAGCCGAAGTTGTCGCCCGCCACCAGGATCTTCGCGTTGCGATAAGGCTCCTGATTCAACACAAACTCAGGCTTCTCGCTGCCGTCCGTGTTGAAGCGAAGTTCATCGAACAACACTTTGCCGAGCCCCGTGCGTTTGATGGTGCGCAGATGCAGTTTGGGGATGATTTGATCCGTATCGACGTTGATCGCATCCATCGGTGCGGCGATACCGGTGAGTTGTACAAATTTTTCCACGGGTTTAAATCCTCAGTTGGATGCGAGGTCAGGAAATAAGCTGGCGCACATCTGACAGCTTGCCGGTCACGGCGGCGGCGGCGGCCATGGCAGGGCTGATGAGATGGGTGCGTCCGTCGCGGCCTTGGCGACCAACGAAGTTGCGGTTGGTGGTGGACGCGCAGCGCTCGCCCGGGTCAAGTCGGTCGGTGTTCATCGCAAGACACATCGAGCAACCTGGCTCGCGCCATTCGAACCCGGCCTCTTTCAGGATATCCGCAATGCCTTCCGCTTCCGCTTGCTCTTTCACTAGGCCTGAGCCGGGCACGACCATGGCGCGTACACCATCTGCGACCTGGCGACCCTTGGCCACCTCCGCGACCGCTCGCATGTCCTCAATGCGCCCATTGGTGCACGAACCTATAAATACCCGTTGTACTTCGACGTCCGCCATCGGCATGCCCGCCGTCAAACCCATGTAGTCCAGCGCGCGCTGCATCGCGGCCCGCTTCTCGGGCGAGTCCGCATCAGCCGGATCCGGCACGTTGCCAGTCACCGGAATCACGTCTTCAGGGCTGGTACCCCAGGTGGTCAACGGGACGATTTCAGACACATCGAGGGTGACCTCGGTGTCGTAGGTTGCGCCCGGATCGGACGCTAATGAGCGCCAGTATTCGACTGCCTGATCCCACGCCTCACCTTTGGGCGCGCGTGGTTTGTCGCGCAGGTAATCGAAAGTTATGTCATCGGGGGCGATAAGTCCGGCGCGCGCGCCCGCCTCGATGGTCATGTTCGAAACCGTCATGCGGCCCTCCATCGACAGCGCCTGAATGGCTGGTCCTGCAAATTCGATGACGTGGCCGGTACCGCCACCAGTGCCCAACTTGCCGATGATCGCGAGAATCAGGTCTTTGGCGGTGCAGCCGAACGGCAGTTCGCCGTTGACGGTGATCCGCATGGATTTAGCGGGCGCCTGAATCAATGTTTGTGTCGCGAGGACGTGTTCAACCTCGGAGGTACCAATGCCAAACGCCAGTGCCCCGAACGCACCGTGGGTTGCCGTGTGGCTGTCGCCGCAAACGATGGTTGCGCCTGGCAGCGTAAAGCCTTGTTCCGGCCCGATGATGTGGACGATGCCGTTGCGCTTGTCGTCGTAGTGAAACAGCTCGACGCCAAACTCTTCGCAGTTACGAATCAGCGTGTCGATCTGCAGCTGCGAATCTGCCTCGATCCCCTCGCTGCGGTCCGTTGCGATGTTGTGATCGATAACCGCAAGAGTCAGATCGGGCCGTCGTACTTTGCGCCCGGATTGACGCAACCCCTCGTAAGGCTGCGGCGTCGTTACTTCATGCGTCAGGTGTCGATCGATATACAAGAGACAGGTGCCGTCGTCTTCCGTCGCGACAACGTGGCTATCCCATATTTTCTCGAAGAGGGTGCGTGGCTTACTCATTGCGATCATGCTCTCGGCGGGTCAGGCCCCACCAGATGGGCCAAATTAACGAAAGCTGGCGATCATAGCTGGAAACGCATTTTCGATCTCGCTCGATCGCAGCGTTATGGAACGGGCCGCGACGCTCGACGGGCCCGAGGTACCGAAGCGGTCAGCCGCAGATCAGGCGCCCGAAAACTTGGCCGGGCGCTTCTCGCGAAACGCGGTGACACCTTCCTCGTGGTCGGCGCTGACACCCGCTTCCGTCTGCAGCCTGGATTCCAGTGCCAGTTGCGTGGGGTAGTCGTTTTCGAGACTCTGCCAATACATCTTGCGGATAAGCCCGAGTGACATTGGCCCGTCCGCCAGCCGACGGCCAAGTTTCATCGCCTCGTCCACAACTTCGTTGTCACCCACAACGCGGTTGACGAGCCCCCACTCCGCGGCTGTTTCGGCGGGTAGTTTTTCGGCCAGCATCGACAGCTCCGCGGCACGACGCACGCCTATCAAGCGCGGCAGCAAATAGGTAGACCCACCGTCAGGCACAAGCCCGATGCGCGCGAACGCCTGCAGGAAGTAGGCCGAGCGTGCCATGACCACCAGATCACAGCTGAGCGCGACGCTCATGCCAATGCCTGCGGCGACGCCGTTCACGGCACTGACCAATGGCACGTTGAAGTCGCGCAGCCGCATCAGCATCGGGTGGTAATACGACTCCAGGCTGGTCTGCTTTTCGCCACGCGCTTCCGCCTCGCGGTCGCGCGGCGGCGCATCCGGATCGTTCAGGTTTGCGCCAGACGAGAAGCCACGGCCGGCGCCGGTCAGCACAACCGCTCGAATATCCGTGCCGGCAGCCTCAATCTGATCCAATGCCTCGGCAAAATCTGCTTTTAACTTCTCACCCCAGGCGTTTAGCGTGTCGGGGTCATTCAGCGTCAGCAGACCAACACGGTCGATGACTTCGAGTGTGACTTTTCCGTTGTTCATTATTGTCATGCGCGATCCCCTCAACCACACCTCAACGCGCCATTTGCCGTTTTTCCGCCGCATCGGCGGTCAACGCGGCCAGGCGATACAAACCGTGCACCATCTTCGTGTATGGCATCAATAAGAAGAACGCCAACACCGCGCCCAGATGCAGCGCCAGCAGTTCCAAAAGCCAGGCGGACTCTGCACCCGCGTACAAGGCAAGCCCGGTAGTGCTGACAACAAACAACAGCAACACAAAACCCATCTCACCACCCCATACGCGGGCGTCAGCCAGATCGTTGTCGGCGCGCAACTTGAGAACCGCGAGGCCAGCCGTACCAGCCGATAACATGAGTCCGCCAACCACCCCAAACAGTTTCGGCAAGGACCAGAAGGGGTATGGCGCCGGCATATCCAGCAGATAGTGCATCAGCGTCGCCACACTGGTTGCGGCGAAACACAACAAGAAGCCGTACATCGTCAGTTGGTGCAGGATGCGACGCGTATTTGAGAAGCGGTCCTCGTCTTCGAAGTTGCAGCCCTCACCGTGGCCACCGGACAGATCTCGCATCGTGCCAGCGCGTTTGAGTGCGGCCACAAGATCGGCCCACATGAATGGCGGCGCGTTGGCATCATGCCAGAAGCGTCGTACACCCATCGACATGACAACGAGCGGCGCGATAAACGCTGGCAGGAAGATCGCCACCATCGCGCTATGTGACAACAGCGCATAGAAGCCCTCGCCGTCCGCTTGTCCGCCGAGCGTCTTGATGGCCCAGATCAACACCGCGAAGCCGATGAATGCGAGCGTGGCGATAGCCGCACCGCTGCGTTGAAATTCCCGCGCCAGCAGACTAGGGGCCGCGTAGTCCTCCCAACCGCGGTGACGCACCTCCGCTAGCGCTTTGGGCAGATTCAGCTCGAATTCATGGGGTGGCGTGAACTGGCATGCGTAATAACAACCGCGACAGTTGTGACACAGACTTGCGAGCTGCACCACGTTCGCATCCGTGAACGAGCGTCGCCGGGTTACGGCAGGGAACACCGAACAATAGCCTTCGCAGTAGCGGCAGGCGTTGCAAATCTCGATCTGTCGACGCGCCTCATCAATGACGCCGGACATCGTGTCTGCGTTAGCTGACATAACTTGCCGACTCCCGTCCGGCGATGCGGCCAAACACCGTACCGATCGTCATACCAAAACCGGCCAGATAACCCTGCCCCAGGATCGAACCCGCCATGGTTTCACCCGCCGCCCAGAGATTTTTGACCGGCCCGGTGTCGCGCTGTACCTGGGCGTTTTCGTCAACCTTCAGGCCAAGATAGGTAAACGTGACGCCTGGACGCAGGCTGTAACCGTAGAACGGTGGTTCGTTGATGGGCCGCGCCCAGTTGGTCTTGGCCGGCGAGATGCCTTCCGTCGCGAGGCCATCCAACTCGGTCGGATGGAAGTCACCTTCACGACACGCGGCGTTAAATGCATCGACGGTCGCCTGCAGTTTGTCTGGCGCTAAGCCGAGTTTTTCCGCAAGTTCGGGCATTGTATTGCCGGTAACCGCCGGGAAAACTGACGGCATAAACAGATTTGCCGACTTCGAGTCGATGATCGAATAACCCACCTGATCGGGTTGCGCGGCCACCAGCCGACCCCAGATCGCGTAACGTTTTGGCCAGACGTCTTCACCTTCGTCATAGAAACGGTCCCCGTCTTTATTGACCACAATGGAGAATGGCACGCAGTCAAGACGCGTGACGATTCCGCCGTCGTATTTCGGCGCTCGGCCGTCGATCGCAACCGCGTGGCATTGTGTGGGGTCACCCACCGACTCGGCGCCCTGGTCCAACAAGTTCTTCAACACAACGCCACGGTTGTAAGGCGTTCCGCGAATCAGGAAGTTTCGGGCTGCTGGTCCCCAGGCGCGCGCGAGCCAGTCGATATCGCTCTGGAACCCACCGGACGCGATCACAACCGCCTTCGCGTGGACCTGATGTGATTCGCCCTGCCAGTCAAATTGAACATAACGCACAACATCACCGTCCAATTCGACGTGGGTTACCTGCGCCTCGTAACGGACTTCCAAGCCCAGACGCTCGGCCGTGCGGTAATACGCGTTGACCAGCGATTTGCCGCCCCCAAGAAAAAACGCGTTGGTTCGCGACAACGACAACGTGCCGGACAAGGACGGCTGAAAACGCACGCCGTGGGCTTCCATCCATGGCAGACATTCTTCCGATGTACGGATGGTGAGACGTGCGAGATTCTCGTCGGTTTTGCCAGCCGTGACCTTCATCAGGTCGTCAAAGTATTCATCCTCGCCATAAGTGTCGGTCAGAACCGACAGCGGGCCGTGATGCATACAGCGAAAGTTACGGGTGTGACGGGAATTACCGCCGCGATAGGTGTGCGGCGCGCCTTCTAGCATCAAAACGCGCGCGCCAGTCTCGGCTGCAGTGATGGCGGCACATAGGGCCGCATTACCACCGCCGACGACCACGATGTCGAAAGACGTCATCATTGAACTCGAAATCGGAGGAAGAATTGGGCTTCAGCCCCACACCGTAGCGCGCACGTCACATGGGCGCAACGCGGCCAGCCCAGACAAGACGCAGGCCAATATGGACTGCAACAGTGCGCTACCTGTTTTGACGTCTGCGCGCGAGGGTGTGTTTAATGCGCTCCCTTCGCCGACGCGAGAGACAATCAAACATGTCTAGGAAGCCAGGGCCTCTGACAGGCGTGCGGGCAGTCGCCTGCTCTACCGCGCAAGCGGGCACCGTGCCGTACATGCTGATGGCAGATCTGGGAGCCGACGTCATCAAAGTTGAGGCGCCGGGTCGAGGCGATCCATCGCGGCACGCGGGCGAACTGGTCAATGGAGCTTCGTCGTTTTTTGAGACCAATAACCGTGGTGTGAGAAGCATCACCCTGAATCTGAAGACGGATGAAGGCCGCGCCATTCTCTATGAACTGGTACGTAACGCTGATGTCTTCGGTCAGAACCTGCGTCCAGGCGCGGCGGAGCGTAACGGGTTTGGCTACGAAGACCTCAAAGCCATCAACCCGGCGCTGGTTTACATGTCCATTTCTGCGTACGGCTCGCACGGGCCACAAGCGGGTCTGCCAGGCACTGATGCCGTGGGTCAGGCGCTGGGCGGCATCGCCGAAGCCTATTCGATACCGGGCGGTTCCATGCGCACTGGCGTCGTATCGGTAGCGGATGAATCGTGCGCGCTTCTGGCATTCGGCGGGCTGTTGGCAGCGCTTTTGTACGCCAAAAACACCGGTATCGGCCAAAAGGTCGAAACGTCACTGACGGGTGCGATCGTGCGGTTAATGGGCTGGACCTTGTCCACCACCATGTGGCGTGACAAACCGCCCATTACGGGTGCACGTATCAACGGCACGCCGGAGCGTCCCGGCATTGCAGCGAGTTTTGACGATGCCGATGGCAAGCCGCTGGTGATGCAACTGGATCATCGCGACTGGGTTCCGGCGATGCAGGCGCTTGGCTTCTGGGACACCCTGGAAGCGCGCGGCGCTGCCGATCTGGGCCAGGCTCTGGTGTCGGATGACGCCAAGGACCGTATCTTGTCGACATTGCGAGAGCTGTTCGCCGGGGGCGGGCGTGACCATTGGGTGCAGACCTTGCGCGACGCCGGCCTGGTCGCGGCCCCGATCAACACCTTGCTGGAAGCCTCGAAAGATCCCAACGTGCTCGCCAACGGGTATGTCAGCGAAGTAGAGCATCCGGAAGCCGGGCGTTTGCGTGTACATGGCACACCCTGGGAGTTTTCCGAGACACCTGCGCAAATTGGCATCGCGCCAAAGCTGGGAGAACATACCGCAGAAGTATTGGCCGATATTGGCTACGACGGCGACGCCCTTGCGGGTCTCCGCGACCGTGGCGTCGTATAACAACACTCGAGGAAGCGCCATGAGCGAAGACGCCACCATTTTGACCACGGTTGAGGACGGCATCGCGCGGGTTGTCCTGCATCAGCCGAAACGCCGCAACGCCATGCGCTATCAGATGTGGGTTGAACTTGGCGAGACGATGGACCGCCTGGCGGCGGACCCGGCCGTGCGCGTCATAGTGGTCGCCGGCGCTGGCGCTCAGGCTTTCTGTGCCGGTGCGGACATTTCGGAATTTGACGAATGGCGCAGTTCGCCGGAGAAAGCCCGCGTATACGACGCGGCGACCCACGTCTCGTGTGAGGCACTCAAGAACATCCCCAAGCCCACGATCGGCGAGATTCGCGGTTCCTGCATCGGCGGTGGCATGGAGTTGGCGCTGCTATGTGACATCCGGCTTTGCAGCGATGACGCCAGGTTTGGGGTCACGCCGGCCAAGCTTGGGCTTGGCTACAACCTTGACGACACCTGTTTACTGGTCGAACGCCTGGGCGCGCCAGCCACGCGCGAAATCCTGTTCACGGGGCGCATCTTTTCGCCCGACGAAGCGCTGCGGCTTGGCATCGTCAACCGCGTCGCAACCGGCGCTGGGCTCACTGATATGGTCAACCAGTACGCCAGCGATATTGCCGCCAACGCGCCGCTGACACTGAAAGCATCCAAAGCAATTATTGCGGAGGCGGCGAAGGTGCCGGACGAGCGTAATCAGGTGTTGTGCAACCAACTCGTGGACGATTGTTATGCCAGTGCCGACTTCATTGAGGGTCGGCGCGCATTTGCGGAGAAGCGCAAGCCGCAGTTTACCGGCGCCTGAGGTCCGGGTCCCACGGCTTGGGGCTCAGGCCATGTACTGTTTCCAGTCGACAGCGGTATCGCCAAACACCAGGAAATAAGGGTTCAGCATGGACTCCTTGGTGTTGTACTGCAGGCGTTCCAAGTCCATTTTGGTGACGCGGCCACCTGCCTGTTCAACCACACATTGTGCAGCCGCCGTGTCCCATTCCGACGTGGGTCCAAAACGCGGATACACATCAACCGCGCCTTCAGCGACCAGACAGAGTTTTAGCGAACTGCCAATCGCGACCGCCTCGGTTTCGCCCAGTTGTTCGATAAACCTGCGCGTCTCGTCGTTACCATGAGAACGCGAGCCGGCGACGCGCATCGGCGCCGCTGCGCTCGACTGCACCGAAATCGGCCGTGACGAACGGCCAGCGTCCTTGAATACGCCAACACCGACCCCCGCGGAATAGGTTTCGCCGCGCGCCGGCACATGCACTACCCCCATGGTTGTGTCATGACCCTCAACCAAAGCGATGTTGACGGTAAATTCGCCATTACGCTTGATGAACTCTTTAGTGCCATCCAGTGGGTCCACCAACCAGAACGCGGGCCACGCGCGGCGCTGTTCCCAGGTGATCGTGTCCGCCGATTCTTCGGACAAAATCGGGATCTCGGGTGTCAGTTCCGCCAGCGTGTCGACAATTAGGTGGTGTGACGCCATGTCCGCCTCGGTTAATGGCGACTGGTCACTCTTCGCCTCGACCGAAAAATCGTCCTTGCCGTACACCTGCATAATCTTGTCGCCAGCCTGACGGCTGAGCTCGACCACGGCGTCCAGAAGCGCCGGCGTCACGTGTTGCGTCATTCGCCTTCCTTACAGTTGAGCCAAGCGGCGCTGCCGCTGTGCTGCTGTTGGCCCCGCCAGGCAGGGTTTACTAATATGGCCAGCCATTATCGGCCAGTGTATGGCTGAGTGTAGTCGCTGAACTGTGGCGCGCCGCGCATGTTTACGGGCCAGATTAGCCGCTGCGCGAAAATTGCAGGTCCCACACGCCGTGACCCAGTTTGCGGCCGCGTTCCTCGAACCGGGTCTCCGGACGCACATCAGCGTCAGGTGCGTACTGGCCCTCCCCATGACGGTTCGTTAGTGATGACTCACTTTCAAGCACTTCCAACATCTGCTCTGCATACGGCTCCCAATCCGTGGCAGTGTGCAACACGCCTTCCGACTCCAGCTTCGCAGACAACAGAGCTGCCATTTCGGGACCTAACAACCGGCGCTTGTGGTGACGCTTTTTGGGCCACGGGTCGGGAAACCACAGCAAGATACGGGCAAGCGATGCGTCCGGAATGGTCTCCTTCAGGAGATCCACCACATCGCCATGATGGACTCTCACGTTAGTGAGCGCTTGCTCTTGCAAGCCCATCAACAGCCGGCCAACCCCCGGATCGTGCACTTCCGCACCAATGAAATCGACGTGTGGAAAACGTCCGGCCAGTTCAAGCAGGGCCTGGCCGTTGCCGAAGCCAATCTCCAGCCAGCACGGGGCTGAACGCCCAAATTCAACAGACTTCTCAAAATCTGTGGCCATGTTGACGGCATAACTCGGCAACAAGGTGGTAATCGCCTCGCGCTGAGCAAGCGTGGTACGGGTCCTGCGCTTGACGAAGCTGCGCACCGGACTTCGGTAGTTCTGGGATTCAAATGTCACGATTGTGAAACAGCAGACAGTTTGTGGATTAGCACTCAAGGATGATGTGGGTCTTCGCCATAGCCGCCGCAGAGCGGCCAAACGTGCGCGAGAGTCTACCCCACAATGGTTGCGGCCAATTCATTACGAATCTCCGGAAAACCTGCTAAATTACTGAGTTATTGTCTATTGAAGCTGTAGTTTAAGAGGTTCGGGGATCTACGTGGCCAATTCGACGCAGCGGGTCGTGGCGGTCGATGAGAGCCCGACCCAGATTTCGTTATATGAGCGTAGCGTTGAGCCGCTAGGGGCGGAGTTGCGCGCGTTCCGTAACGCCGCGGATGCACTCGACCATCTCACCAATAGCGATGTCGATCTGCTGTTCCTGGACCTGGTGATGACAGACACCGAGGGGCTCACTTTCCTACGGGCTGTTCGCGCCATCGAGCGACACGCCAACCTGACCGTTGTGGTCGTCACATCCAAAGATTACGCTCAGGATCGAGTGCTCGCAAAAGAGCTCGGAGCCGTGGATTACCTTGTCAAACCGTTGCGCTCGCAAGAGATCCGCGAGATTATTTGCAAGTACACGGACGCCCAGGCGTAGGCAGCAGACTCAGCCGATAAATGACCGACAGTTACGTGCGCTTTTGGGGGGTGCGGGGATCCTATCCGGCACCCTTCGCGACGCACATGGAATATGGTGGCAACACCCCGTGCGTTGAAGTACGGCTCGGCGACACGCTGATCATCTTTGATGCTGGCACGGGCATCATTCCCCTCGGCAATCGGCTGATGGAACAGTCCGACATTCGTAACCTGCACATCGTGTTGTCTCACTACCACTGGGACCACATTTCCGGCCTGCCGTTTTTTGTCCCGGCATTTGTCCCCGGATGGCGCATCAGCATCCACGGGCCGGCTGACACGCCTGAGAATCTGGCGCACATGATCTCGCAGCAGATGAAGGCGCCGTATTTCCCCGTCGAAGTAGAGGTCTGGCTGGCCGACATCAGCTATCACACCCCGGGCAGCAAACCATTCGAGATCGGCCCGGCGAAGATGCAATCTTTTCCGGTCCACCATCCCGGCATCACGCTCGGCTACCGCCTGGAAGCCAAAGGCAAACGCATTGTCTACGCGCCGGACAACGAACTGTCCTTCATCAGCCAATCCATCGACGATCGCAAAGCCGAGTTCGACGAAGAGGAAAAGGCTCTGCTGGAAGCCATGAAAGTGGAGCAGCGGCTGAAAGGTATTGAATTCATGGAAAAAGCCGACATGCTTATCCATGACGCGCAGTACACACCAGACGACTACAAACGCAAACGCGGCTGGGGCCATTCCCGTTACACCGACACCATCACCTCCGCGATGGAAGCAGGCGTCGGCGCGTTATACCTGTTCAGTCACGACCCCAACTACAACGACAAGATGCTGGACGGGATTGCGGGCCTTGCAAACGACCTAGTCGCCGAGCACGGCACAGAAATCGAGTGCCACCTGGCGCGCGAGAACATGACTATTGCCCTGGACGCAGAGCGTCTATCCCCGATTTAGTCCAACACGGAGCACGTCGGTCCGGGTTTAATTCAGCGCGAGAGTCTTTTCCCGCTCCCATATGTCCGCTTGAGGCCCTTGCCATTCAGACAACCTGAACACCGGACGTTTGCCTAGACAACCCACGGACTTCCACGTCTCCTACCTGCACCAGATTGCCACGCCCCAGCTGGCTGGCTGTAATACCCGAGATGGGCACACGTATCGCCAGCTGTTTGTTCACTGCCTCGAGGCATGCGGCCATGTTCATCGCGTCGCCGTGCACGGAGTAGGTCTGTCTGCCGCCGCCACCGACGTTTCCAGCGATGAGCGGGCCCGTGTTGACGCCTACCAGTACGTTGAGCTTCTCGCCGGCAAACTCGCGCGCGGCGCACATCCCATGACTATTGCCAGCAGTATTGCCAACGTAATCAGCATCAAGCCTTCCTGGAAGCAGGTACCCATCGAAACAAGCTCCCACCAGACGGGAGTGCAGATATCCGATTAGCGTCAATACCGAGGCCGCCAGGATGGTTTTAGCCAGTTAGCTCGTGCGGGTCGCAGCGTATAACAGTCCCGGAGCCGTGATGGCGATGAAGCAACCCTTGATAGCAGAGCGGATGCCTTTATGCTCGGCGGCGAGAAAAGTAGCGCGAATCTCTGCTTCGCAGGCAGTTTCTATCGTATGCGCTTCATCGTTCATCGTGTGAGTGATGATTCCTATGGCCCGGGCGGCGTAGGATAAGTGCGAAACAGCGCAGATATTGAAAGAGGCGATTATGCACTCGTTGAGTTCAATCACAGTGCTCGAGTGTTCGCGGTGCGGCGCACAACACGATCCGGACATAGCGCAGAACCTGTGCCAATCCTGTCACTCCGGGCCATTGATGGCCCGTTACGATCTGCAAGCGGCGCGCCGCACCCTGACGGCGGAGGCGCTACAGTCGCGCCCCAATGACATATGGCGCTACCACGAACTGTTGCCGGTGAGAGATGCCGAGAACATCGTCTCGATGGGGGAAGGCAGGACCCCGTTGGTAGCACTGGAGACACTTGGGCCTGCGATCGGGCTTCAGCATCTCAGCCTGAAAGACGAAGGGCTCTGCCCTACCGGCACCTTCAAGGCACGTGGCGCCTCCGCCAGCGTCTCAAAACTCTGCGAGTGGGGTGTGCGCGCGATAGCCTTGCCAACGGCCGGCAACGCCGGAGGCGCATTCGCCTGCTACGGCGCGCGCGCGGGACTGGAGGTCCATATCGCCATGCCGGCCGACGCACCCCAGGGCGCGTGGAAGCAGGCGGTCGCGGCGGGCGCAAAGGTCTACCTGATCGACGGGCCATTTGCACACAGTCTCAAGTTCATGCGCGAGGCCATCGCCCGCTTTGGCTGGTACAACGCGTCGACCTTCAATGAGCCGTGGCGTATCGAAGGCAAGAAGACCATGGGCTTCGAGCTATTCGAGCAGTTTGGCAACACGCCGCCGGACGTGATCATCTATCCAACAGGCGGGGGGGTGGGCATCATCGCGATCTACAAAGCGTTTCAGGAGCTGGTAGGCCTCGGCTTACTGGAGCCTGGCTGGCGTTGTCGGCTGATCGCCGTGCAGACCGAAGGTTGTTACCGACTGAAGGCGGCGCTCGACGCTGATGCGGACGACACCACACCCTGGGAAGGTGACATCAATACGATCGTCCCTGGTATGGCCGGGCCGCATTACACGCTCGGCGACCACGTGGCGC
>CEUN01171848.1_pt1 | contig 12715 bp, 11 predicted proteins | sample 361501 | NCBI WGS metagenome assembly CEUN01 (sample SAMEA2622801, study PRJEB7988) | marine metagenome | biome: marine biome (ENVO:00000447); feature: marine epipelagic mixed layer (ENVO:xxxxxxxxx); material: "saline water (ENVO:00002010), including plankton (ENVO:xxxxxxxx)" | depth 120 m | reverse complement strand
AAAAAATGGGCCGCTAATGCAGCCCATTACCACACCATAGAGAGTGTCTCTCAGTACTACGGAGGGTTCGCGCCGATCTTGTGGATCGAGAGATCTGCGCCTTCGTACTCTTCTTCTTCGGTCAGGCGAATACCAACGGCCGTACGGACCAGGCCGTAGACCACGAAGCCCCCGACCAGAGCAATGACGATGCCCATGACGGTACCAACCAGCTGTGGCATGAATCCAACGCCGCCCATGCCGCCCAAGGCTTCAAGGCCGAAGATCCCGCAGGCTATTCCGCCCCATGCACCACACAGGCCATGTAGTGGCCATACACCCAACACATCATCGATCTGCCATTTGTTCTGCGCTGCCGTGAATGTCGACACGAACAACGCGCCAGCAACGCCACCCGTAATCAGGGCGCCTACCGGGTGCATCACGTCAGAGCCTGCACAGACGGCGACAAGACCCGCCAGCGGGCCGTTGTGCACAAACCCAGGGTCGTTGCGGCCAACCAGCTGCGCAACCAGCACACCGCCAACCATTGCCATAAGAGAGTTCAAAGCGACCAGGCCGCTCACACCTGCGACCGCCTGCGCTGACATCACGTTAAAGCCGAACCAACCAACGGTCAGGATCCACGCCCCCAACGCCAGGAAAGGAATACTGGAGGGCGGGAAGGCCTGCGCAATCTTGCCGTCTCTGTATCGACCGGCACGTGCACCAAGCAACAGCACTGCGGCGAGCCCGATCCAACCACCCACGCCATGCACAACGATGGAGCCGGCAAAATCGTGGAATTCGTGACCAAAAGTCGCTCCGATCCACTCCTGAATGCCAAAGTTTCCGTTCCAGACGATACCCTCAAAAAACGGGTAGACCAGCGCGACCAGCAACGCGGACGCCAACAACTGAGGGTAGTAGCGGGCACGCTCTGCGATACCACCGGAGATAATGGCCGGTATGGCAGCCGCAAATGTCAGCAGGAAGAAGAACTTGACCAGTTCGTAGCCATTGCTGACCGACAGTTCCGACGCAGGGCTCAGGAAGCCCGTCCCGTAAGCGATGCCGTAACCTATAAAAAAGTAGGCAATCGTCGAAATGCTGAAGTCACCAATGATCTTAACCAGCGCGTTAACCTGGTTTTTGTGCCGGACCGTGCCCACTTCAAGAAACGCAAACCCGGAGTGCATGGCCAGCACCATGATGGCCCCCATCAGCACGAACAGGACGTCGGCGCCCGATTGCAGTGCTTCCATCGTATTACTCCCTCACCAAAATGATTCAATAAGCAACTGCAAACGCTAATGCAGGATGCGTGCCACGCCGTTGAGGATGGAAGGAGCACTATTTTGGCTCAAACTCCGGGTTATCTCCCGACTTTGGCGCAAGGGAGAGCACCATATAGGTGCAACCAACCCTCGCTCCGCACAATCTCAGTGCAGTTCCATGCTGTACGTTCAAATGGGTACGCCCGCAGGATGAGGGAACTTTGGGGCGCCCCGAGGTTTGGCTGCAGATTCAACGTCCAATTGCAGCTCTCACAGACAAATCTTGCCTTCCCCAGGGCCAATGGCCTGGCGAGTGGATGTGGCGCCTGTGCGCGGAACGGCGCTACCAAATCAGTAAGGGAACGTTAGTGAGCGTAAGACGGGTCGAGTTGATAGAAGCCGTCGTCCAGCTTGCCAAAGGTCTCGTCCACGGACGGATGTTCGACCGGTAACCCCGTGTCATCCACCAGTAGATTCTGCTCCGACACGTAGGCTTCGTAATAGCCCTCGTCGTTTTCCGCGTATAGGTGGTAAAACGGCTGATCTTTCCGAGGACGGATGTGTTCCGGAATGGCCTGATACCACTCCTCTGTGTTGCTGAACTCGGGATCAACGTCGTAGATCACGCCGCGGAACGGGAACAGGCGATGTTTGACGACCTGCCCAATCGAGAATTTGGCAGAAAGGCTTTCGTAGCTGTTTATCTCAGGGCCCATCAACTGGTCTCATCCGCTTACCGTGCGCCGTGTGCGCGGGCGATGCGCATCGCGGCAACTATTAGACGCGAGTGTTGCCTGAAAGATTCCAGCGCCCGCGATGGCGTCGGCTTCATCTGGCGATTCGATCCGCTAATTTCAACACTTGGGCCGATGATCGTATCCGCGTGTCGCCACTTTGGACAAGCGGAAGCTGACGCAAATTGCGTACAGAACAGCGATTGTGTACCTCACGGCGTGTCTACGAACATCTGGCGTGACTCGTCAGAAACCGAATTACCTCGCCCTTCGAACTCAGGCTGACAAACTTTCCCACGCAAATGGCGAAGTTCGCGGTGATGCTTGTTGCACTATTTATAGAGCAGACCTATTACAGCAATGGAAATCGTCAATTGGAGCTATTATTGGCTCAGATCTACACTTAGCGCACGTCGCCAAAGTTGGGCGACGCCTGTTATTCGATAAGTGCACAACGAACAGGAGAGGACTCTCATGGACCTGAAAGGTAGCAATACCGAACAAAACCTGAAGGACGCGTTCGCGGGCGAATCGCAAGCCAACCGTCGTTATCTGTATTTCGCAGCGAAAGCTGACGTCGAAGGCTACAACGACGTATCCGCCGTGTTCCGCTCGACAGCTGAAGGCGAAACTGGACACGCACACGGTCACCTCGAGTACCTCGAGAGCGTGGGCGACCCGGCCACCGGCCTGCCGATTGGCACGACCTCCGAAAACCTGAAGGCGGCAATTGCTGGCGAAACGCACGAGTACACCGATATGTACCCGGGCATGGCCAAAACGGCGCGCGACGAAAGCTTCGACGAAATCGCCGACTGGTTCGAAACGCTGGCTAAGGCCGAGCGCTCGCACGCGAACCGTTTCCAGAAAGCTCTGGATTCGCTCGACGGCTAACGTCGTCACGGAGCGTTCACGGATAACGTGAGCCCCGTTCGTTCGGCGGTCATCGGGCCGCCGAACGACCTAACTGCGTCTGACTCCGTGCCTCCTCGCACCGGTTCCACGGTCCCGATTTGGGCCTGACGCAACCCCTTGATTTTGCGCCAGATTGGCAGCCCACACCTGCTTCCAGGCGCGCGGCTGGGAACGGCATCAGCAATTGGAGACTCCTTACCATGGCGACAGTGCGTGAAGGCAGCCTGGAGGCACCCACTCGACACCCGCTCGATTGGAAGAGCGAAGAGTTTTACGACGATAATGCGCTCAATGCGGAGCTCGAACGCGTTTTTGATGCTTGCCACGGTTGCCGGCGCTGCGTGAGTCTGTGCCAGTCTTTCCCCACGCTTTTCGATCTTGTCGACGAATCCGAAACGATGGAGATGGACGGGGTGTCCAAGTCCGACTACTGGAAAGTGGTCGACCATTGTTACCTATGTGACCTTTGTTACATGACCAAATGTCCTTACGTGCCACCGCACGAATGGGCGATCGATTTCCCACACCTGATGTTGCGCGCCAAGGCCGTTAAATATCGCAAAGGACAAACCAAGACCCGCGACAAGCTGATCACCAATACCGACACCGTCGGGAAATTTGCGACGATTCCGGTTGTTGTAAATGCCGTGAACGCGGCGAACAAGACTCCGATGCTGCGTAAAGCATTGGAGTCAACGTTAGGCATCCACGCCGAAGCCAATCTGCCCCGTTACGAATCCCCGACGTTGCACCAGCGGCTTCGCAACCATGACAGTGGCGTGGATAACGTTCAGCCCGCTGGTCGCACGAACGGCAAGGTGGCGCTGTTCGCAACCTGTTACGGCAACTTCAACGAACCGCATATCGGCGAAGATCTCGTGGCTGTATTCGAGCACAACGGAATACCGGTAACGATTGCGACCGACGAACAGTGTTGCGGGATGCCCAAGTTGGAGTTGGGTGATCTTAAGGCGGTTGAGCGGGCGAAAAACGCGAATATCCCCCAACTCATTCAACTCATCGACGCGGGCTGGGACATTGTTGCCCCCGTGCCGTCGTGCGTGTTGATGTTCAAGCAGGAACTGCCGTTGATGTTCCCGGATGACCAAGACGTACAGCGCGTGCGCGAAGCGATATTTGATCCATTTGAGTACCTTGCGATCCGGCACCGCGCCGGCTGCTTCAATACCGACTTCAAACAGTCGCTGGGCGCGGTTGCCTATCAGGTGGCCTGCCATCAGCGCGTGCAGAACATCGGGCCCAAGACTCGCGACATCCTGTCGCTGATACCGGATACGGACGTCAAGACGATCGAACGTTGTTCGGGGCATGACGGCACCTACGCGGTCAAGTCGGAAACGTACGAAGCCGCGCAGAAAATCGTGCGTCCGGTGGTGCGGCAGGTCACCGGACACAACGCAGAACACGTGGTCAGCGACTGTCCAATGGCCGGCAGTCACGTCGCGCATGCCGCGGGCCATGACGTTGCGACTCATCCAATCAGCTTGTTACGGCAAGCCTACGGAATCTAAATGATGCAAAAACTTTCGCGCGCAGACTTGATGTCGCTTGAGGCTTACAGCGAGGCTCGTCCCGACTTTCGCGCTCGTGTGATTGCTCACAAACGCAATCGCCAAGTGCGTCTGGGGCCGCACGCGACGCTGTATTTTGAAGATCGGCTTACGATGCAGTACCAGATTCAGGAGATGCTACGCATCGAACGTGTGTTTGAGGCGGCCGGGATACAGGAAGAGCTGGACGCCTATAACCCCTTGATTCCAGACGGTGAAAACTGGAAAGCCACGTTCATGATCGAGTACGACGATCCGGAGGAACGGAAAGTCGCCCTTGAGCGCTTGCTGGGCATCGAGGACCGCGTCTGGGTCCAGGTGGCTGATGGCGAGCGCTGTTATGCCATCGCTGACGAAGATCTCGAACGCAACCGCGACGAAAAGACGTCAGCGGTGCATTTCATGCGCTTTGAATTGGGCGCCGCCGGCGCCGCCGCAGTCAAGAATGGCGCCACCGTTGCGATGGGGATAGACCTGGATGCATACAACCACACGGTTGCAGCGGTGCCAGACAACGTACGCGACTGCCTGGCTGGCGACCTGACCTAAACCTGGCCGCAATAATCGCCTGCCCGCGACACCCGCTACTGGCCGGGTACCGCCGGGCGTGCGACCGGGGTCGAATCCGCATCCGGTCCGTAGCTACGCCGCACTTCCAGAGTTAAGTCTTCTGGAACATTTGACCTCGCAAGTCGCATTAATGTGCTTAAATTAGTAAGAGCCGAAGTTGCAAGGATATGCAGAACTTCTTAGCCACGAATTTTGGGCTGTGGGGAAATGTCAGAAGCCAACGTCGTCGCACAACTAGCAGAGAGGCTAAGACCGATGTCGGAGTGTGCGCCGGAGGCACGTGCAGCGATTGTGCGCAGCGCAACTTTCAGCGCGACGGGCTGGACCGGGCACTGAATGTGCCGCTCGGGATGCTGCGCATGCGCATCGCGAAGCTGGACCGTGACGCAGAGTACGTCGTGTACTGTGACGACGGACGACGCAGCGCGGCGGGCGCTTTCCTGATGGTCTGCGCCGGGTTTACCGTGCAGATGCTGGATGGCGGTATTACAACGCCCGAAGGTATAGACACCATCGACCGCAAACTGCGGGCGTCGGGCACGGTTGTCGAAAACACGACGGCCGTTACCTCGCAGTTACGCGACAAGTTGCTGGAGTCGGAACGCGCTCGTGAAACAGCCGAGCGGCGCGGTGATGCTGCAGAAGCGGAACTTCGCGCGGCCCAAGAGGCGTTGCGAAATGAGCGTGAGCGCGCCCGCGACCTCGCTAAAAATATGCAGTTCCTCCGTCAGACGCTGACCGACATGCAACGCCAGGCACATGACGCGCTGATGCGCGAACGCACCGCTTACGAGCAGGAACTGACGCAGGCCGTCGAGAATCTGGAACAGGCGTTGCTTGAGAAGGAGATGGTTCTGGAGGTCGAACGCGCCAAGAACCAGCAAGAAGTCGTACACCTGCGGCGCCTGCTTGAAGCCGCTGATAGCGTTGCAGCGTGACGCTCACACGACCCAAAAATCTTTTGCCGCTCGTCAGGCACTTGAGTTTCCCTACGACGCCCGTGCTGGCGCGCGCACAGATGACGCCCAATCTGGTCACAGCGATGTCGTTGCTCCTCGGCCTGGTGGCCGCCTGGAGCTTCAGCTTCGGAAATGCCCAGGGCGATTTCACGGGTGCGTTGCTGTTCCTCGGCTGTTACATCCTCGATAACTGTGACGGAGAACTGGCCAGACTGACGGACCGCAGCTCCAGCGTCGGCCAGTTGTTCGATACCACCGTCGACTGGCTGGTGCACACAGCGATGTTTGTGGGGCTTGGCGTCGGTTCCGCCCGGGCATGGGATTCAGACTGGTTCTTGTGGCTGGGATTGGTCGGCGCGCTCGGCACCACCATCAACTCCGTGTTTGCGCTTAGACGCGACTGGCATGCGTTCAAAGCTGGTGACGAACCAGTGCCGGAGCAGCAGGTCGAAGAACCGCCGCCAACCAGCTTGCGGGATCGTTTTATCTATGTGTTTCGCGAGCTGTCCCGCGCGGACTTCTGTTTTGTAGTGATGTTGTGTGCGGGTCTGAACATTCTGTGGCTGCTGGTGGCGTTCGGTGCGCTCGGGGCACACGTCTATTGGGTGACTGGCTTCATGCGCGGCGCACACAAGTTCCACGTGTAAGCGCCCCCGCACAACAGCCGGTTTGTCAACGCACCTGTGTGTTCAGCGTTGGCGTCAGCGCCTCGCGCGCTCCCTCCCCCAACAGGTTAAAAGCGAGCACCACCACCAGGATCGCAGCCCCTGGAAACAGGAACAACCAGGGCGCATCCAGAATGTAATTCTTGCCATCCGCAAGCACATTGCCCCAGGTTGCGTCAGGAGGCTGCACCCCAAACCCCAGGAAGCTGAGTGCCGACTCGGTCAGGATTGCCGTCGCTATCCCGATGGATGCTGACACCAGCACCGGGGCCATCGCGTTAGGTAACAGGTGGTGGGTAATGATGCGGCGCCCTGGCAAACCCGCCGCCACAGCGGCCGCTATGTAGTCGCGGCTCTTCAACGACAGCACCTCACCACGGACCAGCCTCGCGGTGCCCATCCAACTGGTTAACCCAATCACAATCATGATGTTCAAGGTGCTGGCTGGAAGTAGCGCAACCACCGTCAGGACCAGAAAGAACGTCGGGAAACACAACATGGCATCAGTAAGGCGCATCAGCAGCGTATCCAGGCTGATACCCAGTACCCGGGACTCCGAAAAATAGCCCGCCGTGGCACCCACCAGCACGCCGATAAATACGGACAGACCTACCGCGACAAACCCGACCGACAGCGACACGCCCGCGCCTTGCAGCATCCGCGACAGTACGTCTCTCCCCAACGCGTCCGTACCAAGCCAGTAGATGCCAGCAAACGGTCGCTCGTCGGACGCGATGAGATCGCTTGCCGCTCCCATCGGTTCAACCAGTTTGTCGGTCAGACGCACGGTAGCCGGATTGAACGCATCAACGGTGTTGGTCAAGACGAAGCCAACAACGGCGACGACCGTCAACAGCAACAAGACGAACAGGCCAGACATGGCCAGGCGGTCGCGCTTCAGTGCGCGCCACACTAACGACCGGGGCGTATCCACGTCGTGGTCAATCATTGCAGGCGAATCCGCGGGTCCGCCCACGCGTACAACAGGTCGGAAAGAAATGTCCCCGCCAGCGTCAGTACGGCCGCGATAAAGTTGATGGTCAAAATGATCGGAAAGTCGCGCGCGAGTATGGCGTCATAACCAAGCCGTCCAATACCCGGCCACGCAAATATCTGCTCAAAAATGACAGAGCCGCCAATGAGGCCTGGCAGCAACAACCCAAACATCGTCACGAATGGAAGCAGAGCGTTGCGCAGTACATGCGTGTAGATTACGGCGTCTTCGTGTAGCCCCTTCGCGCGCGCAGTGCGTACGTAGTCTTGCCCCAATACTTCCAGCATCTGCGAGCGCACGTACCGCGACAGTACGGCCATGCCACCAAGTGCCAACATGAACGACGGTACCACCAGGTGCCAAAGTCGGTCCATCAGCTGGAACAGCGGCCCCGCCTGCTCGGTACCAAACGTGCGCATGCCAATAATTGGCGCGCCTAGCCAGTCCACCGACGCGACAATCACGAGGTAGGCGAGAAAGAAGCCTGGCAATGAGATCAGCAGATACGCGACAAATGTGGAGCCGCGGTCAAACACCGATCCGCGCCTGACGGCCGCTTGGATGCCGGTCGGAAAAGACAAGGTCCATACCAGTAGCGTGGCAACCACAAACAGCGGTAACGAGTTCAGGAACCGATCCCAGATCTTCGGGAGCACCGGTTCTCCGTCCTTGAACGAACGTAACTCGCCTGTAGCGAGATCGCGCACCCAGTAGGCGTACTGCAAGTGCCAGGGGTCATCCAGGTGAAACGCCGCACGAATGCGGGCAATATCTTCTGCCTTGATACGCGGATTGGACGGATCCACTTCGCTCGGCTCGCCTGGCGCCAGATGCACTACGGCATGCGCCATCACGGACACGATGAGCAACAGCAGCACGCGTTGCAGGGTATTTCTGACGAGCCAGGCGCCCATCAGCCGTTACCAGTGTTCAGTTCGGGTACCACACTTTTGGTCCATTGCGGCATGAAATAAAACATCTCGCCGCTGCGCGCCGGGCGTAACGGTGCAAGACGTCCATCCGATTCAACAATCTTCAGTTTGCGATCCATCGCACGGGCGACATTGGTCGTGACCAGAAACGTGTAAGGCTGAGCCTCGGCGATACGGCGATGCAGCCTGCGTGTTAACGCCGCGAGGCGCTCGCGATCGTATTCACGCCGTATACGCTTCAACAGATCGTCAACCGCATCATCGGTGAAGCCGGTGAAATTGAGCTGCCCATAACCGGTTTGTGACGAATGCCAGAGTTGGAACTGGTCAGCGTCTATCCCGAGGCGCCAACCCAACACCAGCGCATCAAATTTACCGGGATTAACGAAGTCTTTCAGGAACACGGCCCACTCAAACACCTGCGTCTGAGATTTAACGCCCAGCTTACGCCAGCTGTCCTGCGCAATGGCGAGTATGGCTTTGCGGGTCGGGTTGCCGTTGTTGGTAATGAGGTTCAGTTCCAGCACTTTGCCGTCACGCTGAAGCCATCCATCCGCGCCTGGCTTGAAACCCGCCTCCGCGAGCAGCGCGCGTGCAGCTTCCAGATCAAACGCCAACGGCTGCACATCTGGATCGCTCCAAAGGGTATTGCTTGGGTACGGCCCGGTCACACGCGCCCCATGTCCGTAGAACACGTAACGAAGAATCGCCGGAACATCGATTGCAAGGCCAAGCGCACGGCGAACACGCGGGTCGTCAAACGGCGCCTTGCGGGTGTTATAGGCGATATACGAATAACCGCGCTGCGGGTTGGTGAAGGTTGCGAAGTTGTCGTCGTTCAGGTAACGCCCGATCTGGTGCGGCTCTGCGAGGTAATGGTCGAGCGCGCCTGCGCGGAACTCGAACTCCTGGGTCAAGCGATCAGGAATCACGCGGAAGTAGAACGTCGCGAGCGACGGAGCACCTGCGTAGAACTGCGCGTTGGCGCTCATATGAATGAGTTCATCACTGGTCCAGCTCTCGAATCGGTAAGGACCCGTGCCGACTGGATCGCGGTTGAACTGCACATCGCGCATGCCAAACTTGGCGCGCGCGTCATCGCTCAACGAACGCGCTTCCATCTCCGCTTCCATCCTGGACGCGTTCAGCAGATGCTCCGGCAACATCCCGATTGCCCAGCTCAGCAGCGCGGGTGCGTACAGGCGTTTGTAGACGATGCGCACGTTGTGCGGGTCCAATACCTCGAACGCCTTGATAGGCTCAAACGAAGCTCGTCGCGGCGACAGGTTGCGGGTTGCCATGATAGCTTCATAGGTAAACCGTACGTCGTCGGCATCAAACGCCTCGCCGTCGTGAAAAGTCACGTCTTTGCGGAGCGCAAACGTGAGTACGGGATTGTGCTCAACAATCGTGCCAGCCTCGTCCACCTGCTCTGCTACGGAGGTACGGGCCTCCGGCGTAAGCGTTTCGGTCAACTGCGCCCAGTTGATGGCATCACTCAGTTGCCATTTGGTTGCGACCAGGGCCGGCACCAGCGCCCGCAGCTTCTGTTCGAAATCCTGATCAATTTCGCGCAAGTTGATGCGAATACGCTCAGGCCATTCGGTGGTTACCTGAAGCGTGGTTTTTTTATCGGCGTCGTCGGCATCCACAATCTCCACATCGTGGGTCCGCGTCTCCGCCGGTGCGACACCGATGTCGGATACGTTGTCCCCCCAGCTCGCAGTCGCCACTCTTGCCCGAAATTCGGACAGCGCACGAATGACGGGCACACCGTCGGCGAGCTTGACAAAAACGCGTTCGTGCAGCGTCCAGCCTGTCGCCAGGTCCGGCGCGATGTCCAGGTCTTCGTCGAGTTTGACGAGCCCTGTAAACACCAGATCGGTGATGCGCGAGCTGGTCGTATCGGCATTGACAATTGGATTCAGCAAGCGCGCATCGCCGCTGGTCGCCTCGATATAAGTTGTGGCACGGGCACTATTCCCGCGCAGCTGTGTCTCATACGTGGGCACCCACCAATACGCCTGCAGCAGTATTGCAATCACTGCGGCGGGCACAAAAATCAAGATTCGTTTAGTGAGCATGCGCGCACTATGCCGAGGCCCGTGCTGGATAGTAAAGCGTCCAGCGGGGTCGCGGCGACACAATGAGGCAGCGCACGTTCTACAATACACTCCATCGCGCTGCGGTCCGGATTTGGGCTACGCGGCACCAAACCCAGAGGCATTGGCCGAGATGACATTGCTACGGCTCAGTCTTGTGTTCCTCCTAAGCGTCGTAGTCGCGCACCCCGCGGTCGCACAGCGCGCTGCCAGCGTCAAAGTCGACGCTGTTCGCAAGGAACCGCTTACACAGACCATTCCAATCATCGGGCGCTTTGTGGCGCGCGAACGAGGCGTGGTCGCAGCGGCTGTGGCCGGACCGGTCTCGGCCGTACGCGTGCAGGTTGGCGATCACATCATGGCAGGCGCGCTCATCGCCGAACTGGATGGGGAGATGCGCGAGTCAGTGCTCGCGCAGCGCGAAGCGGAGAAAGGCATGCATCAGGCGCGTCTGGAAGCAGCACGCGCGCAGCTGCAGATCACCCGCGATGAGATGCAACGCCTGGAAAAGCTGAAAGGCTCAACAGCGTTCCCGCGCAAGCAGTACGAAGACCAGCGTCACGAGGTCGTGCGTTACACCAGCGCGTTACGCGAAGCAGATTCCGCTTTGCAGCGCACAAACGCACAGCACCGCGCGGCTGCCATCGAGTTGAGCCGCACCAGAGTTGTCGCACCTTACGCAGGCGTGGTGACAGCAAAACACGTCTCGGCGGGTGCTTATCTCCGTCAGGGGGACGGGGTTGTCACACTGCTCAATGACACCGATCTGGAGATCGAAGCTGAAGTACCGGGTGCGCGCGCCGCAGGTCTTGCCAAGGGGCTTGCGATGCGGGCGACGCTTGAGGATGGCACAGAGGTCATGAGCGAGGTGCGTACGGTGATTCCGGATGAGGATCCGGCAACGCGTACGCGCCAGGTCCGACTGGTGCCCGTGAAGGCCACGGAGCGCCCCGTCGCGGTCAACGAGACCGTCACGGTACTGGTACCGGTGGGGCCCGGGCGGGTCGTGTTGTCCGTCCACAAAGACGCGGTCATCAACCGGCGTGGCAAGCAGATGGTGTACGTCGTTCAGGAGGGTAAAGCCGCCATGCGTCCGGTGCAGCTAGGCGAAGCCGTTGGCGCGCGCATGGAAGTGCTGAGAGGACTCGCCCAGGGTGACCTGGTGGTAGTGCGTGGTAATGAACGACTGCGCCCCGGGCAGGACGTTCGCTACAAGAAAAGTTAGGACTACCCCCTCACGATGAACCTCATTCGCACGGCCATCGACCGTCCTACCGCCGTCATTGCCGCGGTGCTGATGGTTGTGATGTTTGGTCTGGTCGCCTTCGAGACCATCCCGATACAACTGATTCCGGACGTGAACCGTCCCGTCATTACGGTCGACACCAACTGGCGTGGCGCGTCACCTGCAGAGGTCGAGCGCGAAATCGTCAACCGTCAGGAAGAGGTGCTGCGCGGCATCGAAGGCCTGACCAAGATGACCAGCAAGTCCGAGGACGGCAGCGGTACGATCACCCTCGAGTTCAGTATTGCCACCAACATGGACAAAGCCTTGTTGTTGGTTTCGAACCGACTGGACCGGGTCAGCGGATATCCCCAGGAATCCGATGAGCCCACGCTGAAGACAGCCGGGTCTGAAGACCAGGCAATCGCCTGGTTCATCATCAAACGCACGCCGGATAACAACCGTCCGATGCATACGTTTGGCGAACTCGCCAAAGACGTTTTCAAAGACCGTATCGAACGCGTTCCGGGTGTCGGCAGCGTCAACGTGTTTGGTGGCTCCGACCGCGAGATTCGCGTGGAAATTGATCCACGCAAGCTCGCGCAGTTTGGATTGACAGTCACCGATGTGGTGCGCGCCATGCGGGCCGCCAACGCGTCCGTGACCGCGGGCGACATTACCGAGGGTAAACGACGCTACGTTGTTCGCACTCAGGGAGATCTGGACACCATCGCGCAGATCAACGCGGTGGTACTGCGGGCACAACACGGCTCCGCGCGCGTGGCACGCGTG
>CEUN01068262.1_pt1 | contig 12718 bp, 9 predicted proteins | sample 361501 | NCBI WGS metagenome assembly CEUN01 (sample SAMEA2622801, study PRJEB7988) | marine metagenome | biome: marine biome (ENVO:00000447); feature: marine epipelagic mixed layer (ENVO:xxxxxxxxx); material: "saline water (ENVO:00002010), including plankton (ENVO:xxxxxxxx)" | depth 120 m | reverse complement strand
CGAATTTTTCCTCACCTAGCCTCCTTTTTTGCAGTTGTTTTTCTCGGAATAAACTTTGTAATTGTTCGTGGTGTCTATGAACAATATCCGACAACGGTATTATCTTTATGGCGCTGGGGTGGCGCTGCAGTTTTATTATTGTTGTTTAACTGGCGAAGCGTGATTAATGAATGGGCACTAATCAAGAGAAATATTCTCATTTATTCACTTCTTGCATTTCTTATGCCTATTTCCGGCGCATTAGCGAGTTTCCTTGCGATGGAGTGGACGGTTGCAGTTAATGGAGCGATTATTCAGACCTTAATACCAGTCTTAGTTGTTCTGATTTCATTTTCTATGGGCTTGGAACGTGTCCGAGCAGCCCAAATTATAGGGTTAATACTGGCTCTAATAGGGGTTTTGTCGATTGTTACTAAAGCAGATTTAGGATTTCTTTCACGTTTTCAATTTAATACAGGCGATGTGATCCTGCTTTTAAGTGCATTAAGTTTAGCCGGTTACACTGTAATTTATAAATCTTTGAAAGAGAAACCAAAGCCGGTAGTTTTTTTGACAATTTTATGCGGAATAGGGGGAATACTGCATCTACCTTTTTTATTTTTCGAGCTTTATGTAGGAACACCGATGCCCCTAAATATCGGGACCTCGTTTTCTATAATTTATGTTACAGTTTTTCCTTCATTGGTAGCCATATTACTATTTAACTATGGGATCGATCGACTTGGACCTAATAAGGCTGCCGCTTATCACTATTTCTTGGCACCAATCACCGCTATAACGGCTTTTTTGTTTATTGATGAAAGGCTAATGTGGTATCACGGAGTGGGCACCGTTTTAATATTCTCGGGGGTATATATGACTGCTAACGCTAAAAAGCGAGTTAGTCAAAAGTGATGTCTGCTTTGCATTGGTAGCTTTCTAAATTGAAAATTATCTAAAAGGCGACGTTTTACTGGAAATCTTGATCTAAAGAGCGTATAGGCATGCGTTTATTATTGTTTGTGGTTAATTAGATATCTATTGAGATTGAAGATAAGATTTATTTTGTATTGGATCTTTAAAAATTTTTTTATCTTTAGTTTAAAAAATTTTAGCCGTTAATGTGAGTTTTGACTTAACTTGCTGGGAGTTGGATCGATGTCCGTGAAGTGGGCGCCAGATAGTTGGCGTGCAAAGAATATTAATCAGGTGCCGGTTTATAAAGACCTGGCAGCACTCGATAGTGTTGAAAATTCACTACGTAAGTATCCCCCTCTAGTATTTGCTGGGGAAGCACGGCGTTTGGAAACCGCCCTTTCGGAGGCGGCAACTGGGAAGGCTTTTCTGTTGCAGGGAGGGGATTGCGCAGAGAGCTTTGCAGAGTTTCACCCCGATAATATTCGTGACACTTTCCGGGTTTTATTGCAGATGGCAGTAGTGCTGACCTTTGCCACTCATCGGCCAGTGATAAAAGTTGGCCGATTGGCGGGACAGTTTGCAAAGCCGAGAAGTGAACCTGTTGAGAGGCAAGGGGATGTTGAATTGCCAAGTTATCGTGGTGATTCCGTAAATGGTATTGAATTTACGCCTGATGCCCGTGACCCAGATCCGCAACGGATGCTGCAGGCTTATAATCAGTCCGCTTCTACTTTGAACTTGTTACGTGCATTTGCTCAAGGTGGTTACGCAGACTTGCATCAAGTTCACAAATGGACTTTAGACTTTGTACACCAAAGCCCAGCTGGTGAACGGTATCAAGACCTGATTGAAAGATTAAACGACTCTCTGGCATTTATGGCAGCCTGTGGACTAACATCGGAGACAACACCGCAAATACGTGAGACAGAGTTTTATACCTCGCACGAGGCGTTATTACCAATTTTTGAAGAATCAATGACGCGCATAGATTCGACCACAGGTCGTTGGTACGACACTTCAGCTCATATGCTATGGATAGGTGATAGAACGCGGGACCCGGAAGATGCCCACGTAGAGTTTTTACGTGGTGTCAGTAATCCATTGGGATGCAAATGTGGACCAAGTATGGATCCCGATTCCTTGTTAAAAGTGATCGACATTCTCAATCCAGAAAATAAGCCTGGTCGTCTTACTCTTATCACCCGCATGGGTAATGAAAAAGTTGAAGAACATCTTCCGGAGCTTATTCGCGCTGTTGAAAGGGAAGGACGTGTGGTGGTTTGGTCCTGCGATCCGATGCATGGCAATACTATTAAAGCAGATAATGGATATAAAACACGTCCATTCGACAGGGTTAGGGATGAAGTTGAACGTTGTTTCGGTGTTCATAGAGCAGAAGGTACCTATCTTGGCGGTATACACCTTGAGCTGACTGGGCAAAATGTTACTGAATGTGTCGGAGGGGCCCAAGAGATTACCGAGGCAGGACTGAAAGATCGCTATCATACGCACTGTGACCCCAGGTTGAATGCAAACCAGTCACTGGAGCTAGCGTTTCTGATTGCTGAGATGATGAAAGAAAATCGTATTTCTCATAACGGTTCGCCAAAGTCCTCCGCTGTCGCATAAAATTTAGTATTCAGCCGATGTTAGAAGGACCCCATCATCCGTAATGGTTTTTAAGGCGGACTATTGGGGTTAATTAAATAAAATTATGACAAATAAACTCAAAATTGCACTCGCGCAGCTTAACCCTACTGTCGGTGATGTAAATGGGAATAGAGACCTTATAACGCAAGCTCGTCTCAAGGCTAAAGAGCAGGGCGCAGATTTAGTGGTGGCCAGTGAGTTGGTGCTTTCCGGATACCCTCCTGAAGACTTGGTTATCCGGCCATCGTTTCAGGAAGCCTGCATGGAGGCGGTTGAATTACTTGCAGGACAAACCTCAGATGGTGGTCCGGGTCTGCTGCTGGGAACAATATGGGTAAATGAAGGTAAGGTATATAATGCAGCGGTTTTACTTGATGGTGGCCGAGTGGTTGCGGTTCGTTTTAAGCATGAGTTACCAAATTATGGTGTCTTTGATGAAAAGAGAGTGTTTGATCCCGGTCCGTTACCTGGTCCGGTAAATTTTCGCGATGTACGCTTGGGCGTAATGATATGTGAAGACATGTGGTGGGAGGAAGTTCCTGAATGTTTGGAAGAATCCGGTGCTGAAATTCTTGTTGTATTAAATGGATCGCCTTATTCCCTTGATAAGTGGGATCAAAGATTGCACCTAGCTGTGGAACGGGTGACTGAAACTTGTTTGCCGATGATTTATGTAAATCAAATTGGTGGTCAGGATGAATTAGTCTTTGATGGAGGCTCTTTTATTCTTAATAACGACCGAAGTCTTTGTTGGCGTTTCGCTGATTGGAGACCGGCTCTTAAAGTTACCGAGTGGGAGCGAAATGCTAATACATGGTTTTGCAATAAAGGAGAAATTACAGCACCAGAGGGCAGTCTATCGAGTATTTACTCTGCTATGATGCTGGGTCTCAAAGATTATGTCGAAAAGAACCGGTTTCCTGGAGTATTGATTGGTATGTCGGGTGGAATTGATTCTGCCTTAACAGCGGCTGTAGCTGTCGATGCTTTAGGTGCGGATCGCGTGCATTGTGTGATGATGCCATCTCCGTATACATCAAAAGACAGCTTGGAAGATGCTTCCGAGGCTGTAAAATTATTGGGCTCTCAATTAGATGAAGTAAACATTGGGCCAGCTATGCAAGCATTTGAAAAGATGCTTAAACCGCTTTTTGGCAATGCTCCTCCTGATACAACTGAAGAAAATATCCAAGCGCGAGCACGTGGTTTAACGCTTATGGGTTTGTCTAATAAAACTGGCGCAATGGTTGTTTCCACTGGAAATAAATCTGAAATGTCGGTTGGTTATGCAACGCTCTACGGGGATATGTGCGGAGGATTCTCGGTACTCAAAGACGTATATAAGATGACAGTTTTTAAACTCTGTCGCTGGCGCAACGAAAATTTTCCATTAGGGTCCAGCGGTCCAAATGGCCCCGTTATGCCAGAAAGAATAATTACCAAACCGCCTTCGGCAGAATTGAAGCCAGATCAAAAGGATGAGGATACTCTTCCGCCATACGAAGAGCTTGATGAAATTCTGGAATGTCTAATAGAGAAAGATTTTGGTTTAAAGAAAACAGTTGATCAAGGTTTTGATGCTTCACTAGTTCGGCGTATATGGCAAATGCTTTTGATAGCTGAATATAAACGGCGACAGGCGCCCCCCGGAGTGAAGATTACGCATCGGTCTTTTGGTCGTGACCGTAGGTACCCTATTACCGATGGGTTTCGGGAATCATAACATGGCTTTGCGACTGACTAATACGCTATCCCGGAAAAAAGAGGAATTTATTCCGATTAATCCAGAACAGGTCAAAATGTATGTATGCGGTCCAACTGTCTATGACTTCGCTCACATTGGAAACGCACGACCGGTCGTTATATTTGACGTTTTATATAGGTTGCTACAATCTTTGTATCCCAGCGTGAACTATGTTCGAAATATTACTGACGTAGATGATAAAATCATTGCAGCGGGTCAAATCTCGGGAGAAAAAATCCAAAATATCACTCAAAAATATATAAAATATTTTCATGCTGATATGCGCGCTCTTAATGCACTTCCGCCAGATGTTGAACCACGTGCGACCGAACATATTAATGAGATGGTAGAGATGATTAAGTCATTATTAGATATGAAAAATGCTTATGAAGCGGATGGACATGTCTTGTTTAGCGTTGCTGCAATGGAAGACTATGGCAAGTTGTCAAGACATTCTCGCAAGGAGTTGGTTTCCGGAGCGAGGGTAGAAGTAGCACCATATAAAGAAGATCCAGCAGATTTTGTTTTATGGAAGCCATCGGGCGATGATCAACCTGGCTGGCACAGCCCTTGGGGGCGGGGCCGCCCAGGCTGGCATTTGGAATGTTCAGCTATGAGCGCAAAACATCTTGGGACAACCTTTGATATTCATGGTGGTGGTCAGGATTTAATTTTTCCGCACCATGAGAACGAAATTGCACAATCAGTATCGTGTAATAAAGGCGCTCCATTTGTAAAATATTGGGTACACAACGGTTATTTGACAGTCGATGGAGAAAAAATGTCAAAATCTGTGGGTAATTTTTATACGGTTCATGATTTGCTTGATCGCACCCCGGGCGAGGCGATTAGATTATGCCTGTTATCGGCGCATTATCGTCAGCCGCTAGATTTTAGTTTAAGGGCTTTGGATGAAGCAAAAACAGCAATGGATAGGTTTTATACTGCACTCCGCAGTGCGGCAGACACAGCAGTTAGTGATGCTTCAACTCCATTGGGTGTACTCAATGCATTAGAGGATGATATCAATACACCGCTAGCAATGGCAGAATTGCATGCGCTAGCAACCGAATTAAATAAGGATCCTAAAAACTCAGATGTTAAGCGTGCATTGTTAGCTGGCGGCGACCTCTTGGGACTTTTAAAATGTGATCCGGAAAGTTGGTTTAAACAGGGTGCTCCAGAAATAGAAGAGTCCGAGATAGAATTAATGATAGAGAAAAGAAGTTTGGCTCGTTTAGCTAAAGACTTTGCCGAAAGTGATCGTATTCGAGATGAATTGGCAAGCCTTGGAATTGAGTTGGAAGACGGTCCTAATGGGACAACTTGGAAGAGAGGCTAGTAAGTGGCATTATGAATGACAAACGTGTCTATATATATGATTCCACTTTGCGCGATGGAGCGCAAACGCAGGGAGTTGATTTTTCTGCTGCTGATAAGGCAGCGATTGCACTGGAACTAGACAGAATTGGCATTGATTATATAGAAGGCGGATGGCCAGGCGCTAATCCTACCGATGATAGTTTTTTTACAAACCCACCAAGTTTGAGTCGCGCAAGATTAAGCGCTTTTGGTATGACGCGCCGATCTGGTCGCAGTGCAGAAAATGACCCTGGCCTCACAGCGGTGTTCGGAGCCAAAACAAAGGTTGTATGTTTGGTCGGGAAAACTTGGGATTTTCATGCGAAGGTCGCTCTTGGTATCGACCTCAATGAAAATATCGAGATGATCCATGACAGTATTACTCTCGCTGCCCAAAAATCGGATGAAGTCATTTTTGATGCGGAGCATTTTTTCGATGGTTACAAAGCCAACCCCGAATTTGCTCATGCCTGTTTAAAGTCGGCTTATGAGTCCGGGGCACGATGGATTGTTCTTTGTGATACCAATGGCGGAACGCTTCCAGAGGAAGTAGAAAATATTATTGGTGAAGTTATTACAAATATTCCAGGTTCACACTTAGGTATTCATTGTCATGATGATACAGGAAACGCTGTAGCCAACTCTCTAGCAGCAGTACGGGCGGGTGTGCGGCAGGTTCAGGGTACACTTAATGGGCTCGGCGAACGATGTGGTAATGCTAATCTTATTTCATTGATTCCGTCTTTAGTTTTAAAAATGGGTTATGATGTGGGTATGACTGAGGCCGACTTAGGCAGGTTAACCCATTTATCGCGTTTTATTGATGATCGTTTAGACCGTCCCCCTGATTCTAGTGCGGCTTATGTCGGTGACCGTGCGTTTGCGCATAAGGGTGGGCTGCACGTCTCCGCTATTGAGAAAGACCCTAGAACATATGAACACGTTGACCCTTCAGCAGTCGGAAACGAGAGGCATATCGTAGTATCCGACCAGGCCGGAAAGTCAAATGTCTTGGCAAGGTTTCGAGAGATTGGAATTAGTATCAATCCAAATAACCCAAAGGTTTCGAATTTATTGGAAGATGTTAAAAATCGAGAACATGCTGGCTATGCCTACGACGGAGCAGAAGCAAGTTTTGAATTACTTGCGAGGCGCGCTTTAGAAGATGTGCCTGAATATTTTTGTCTTCAAAGTTTTAGGGTGATGGATGAACGGCGATGGAATGCAAAGGGACAATTGATTACGCTTTCGGAAGCTACATTAAAAGTGCAAGTTGGAGATAAGGAATTTATGACTGTCGCCGAGGGAAATGGTCCTGTCAATGCTCTAGACAATGCACTTCGTAAGGCTCTCAACCCTTTATATCCCCAACTTCAAGACATGGATTTGAAAGATTACAAAGTACGCATTCTTACCCCTGGGGGAGGGACGGGAGCGATAACTCGGGTGATGATAGAAAGCACGGATAGTAAAGGTTCAAGGTGGGCCACGGTTGGTGTGTCGCCTAATGTAATTGATGCATCTTACAATGCTTTAAATGATGCCATTACTTATAAGCTATTCAGGGATGGCGCTTTAATATAAGTCGAATAAATCTTTATGGTAAATAACCAACCAACGAAGCGCGACGCTCATTTGAATACTCCTAGTGATGCTCCGGTAATAATACTAGTTGAGACCTCCCTTGCCGAAAACATAGGTATGACAGCGCGTGCCATGATGAATTTCGGTTTCACTGAATTAAGACTTGTTCGACCGAAATGTAAATGGCCAAATTCAAAGGCAATCAATGCTTCCTCTGGTGCACATTCGATTCTAACCGAGGCAAAAATTTTTAAAAATACATCAGAGGCTGTAGCCGACCTTAATAGGGTTGGTGCAACCACTGCGCGATTGCGAGATATGATAAAACCCGTGAAAGATCCTCGCGGTTGGGCTGGGGTGGTGCGAAATTCAGATGTTGATCTTGTCAGGTGCGGGATTTTATTCGGAGCTGAACGGGTTGGGTTGCATAACGATGATCTCGCCTTGGCTGATACACTTATTATGGTCCCCACAAACCCGGCTTTTTCATCCCTGAATTTGGCACAAACTGTATTGTTAATTTGTTATGAAATACGAATGGCTAGTGATGTTGAGATACCGTCAGAAATTAGACGAAAAGGACGAGGTGCATCCTTAGCTAACCAAAAAGAAATAATTGATTTTTATGAACATTTAGAAGAACAACTTGATAAAGCGGGATTTTTAAGAGTAAAAGAAAAACGTCCTCGTATGATTAGAAATATTCGAAATATATTTAATCGTTCGCTTATGACGGAGCAGGAAGTCAGAACTCTAAGAGGGGTTATTGTTGCTCTCACAGAAAAAAAAAGAAAACCTTAATCGTTGTTGGCATCCTTTAATGCATAAGGCTTATTCTGCAGCCTTTGCAACATCTGCAAGTGTGGCAAGGTGGGATAATTTTTTCACTGCATTTCCATGCCTAATTTTTTCTTTTGCATCTTCGCTGATATTAGCATTTTCCAGTGCATTGTTGGTCCATTCACCACCAAATTCTGTTCCATCAGTGCCAAAAAAAATTCGATCTTCACCGTAAAGACGTACTCCAGCTTCAATAGCGTGAGGACCGAGCGAGTTACAATCGAAAAATACATTAGCTTTCCGGAATCGTTTCGAAGGCAGTTCTTCATCGGGAGTATCAAGTAGACAGCGATGGTCCATTCGCTCAATTTCAAAGGGGATGTTGCCACCCAGATTATGTAGGATCATGGTGGCATTCGGGTATGGATCAAGAATATCTGTCATGGTTAGAGTTACATTGTTTGCAGACAAGCTAGCCTGCATATCTAGCGTGCCCATACGTCGCCGTGCATTATCTGTACCTTTTGGAACACGAGGCCAATCGTCCCCGGGCATAGGGGCAAAATGAATTAATACGGCTGCCTTTTTCTTATGTGCTATATTGATAACAGGACGAAATGCGTCTGCCTCTTTATAAGTTAAGAAAGCATTGCCAGGAACTTGGGCCCCTACAATTCCAGATAAAGCCATAGCGCGTTCGAATTCTCTTGCTGCTTCATCAACATCGGCCAAGGGTAAAGCACAAAGCCCTACGAAACGGCCGTCATGGGCCTTGGATAGATTTGAGATACTATTATTATACAGTTTTACTAACGGTAGTGACTCCGAAATGGGAAGGCGTTCGATCCATGTAAATTCGCTGAGAAGCGACAAGACAGCGGTTGTAATACCCTGTCTATCCATTTCCTTTAGTCTTACTTTGACATCATCAAATGCCTGTTTGATATTTTGTTCTCCATCTCGTGCTTTATATACCTCCTCATCGTCCTCATTAATAAAAACGCGAGGCTCATTATCACGCTGGCGTAATGCATCGATTAGTTCAGCAGGGCGCCAATGGGCGTGTAAGTCAATCGACATAATAACTCTCCTGATATACAGCGAGGCTGGAAATGAAAATCTGTCAAAATAAAATTAGACCGGAAAAAAGATAAAGTGAACTTTATATTCTAAGGGATCCTTTATATAAATTTAGTATGATTTTGCATATCCTCCGTTTCGGATATTTTCCTCGTCAAATATTTCACCCATTTCAGAATTGTTGCCTTTTTCATCCATTTCCTTCAGCCATATGGCGTGGTGATCCGTTGGTTGATCTTCGTATTCAATTTGGTTACCCCCATCTTTTACAGAAGTATCATTGCCAGAGGTCCATTTTTTCATCTTTGCGGAGATCATTGGGTAACGAACGGTACCGAATTGCACAGCGAGGTAACGAGAGGGAGTGGTGCCAGTATTAAAATGCTGATGAAACATTTGTTCTGGTGGAGTAACTACAACACCATGATCCCAGTCAATTCGAACTCTCTCTTGTTCTTTGCCTTCATACCACAACATTGAATATCCCTCGCCATCGATGGTGAAGACATTGGTACCACATGTATGACGATGTGCCTTTTTATATGTGCCGGGAACTATTTGTGAGGTGTGGCAACCCATTGTACTGTCGGATAAAACCCAACGAAGGCTCGATGAGCCTTTTCCACGTGCAGCCCAATCTTTCAACTCGAAATTTGTAATATCTGCGACGAAATTTGTTTCCCATTGATGACGGCCAGGGCGGATTTCAATCATTTGTCCTTCGCCTTTAAAGTATCCATTAGGCCCTAGTCGTTCATGGAAATCGCGCTCCGTGTTAAAAATAAATTCTTCATTTCTAAATAGTTTAATTAGGAATGGAAAATTGTGAATGGAGGCGAGGCGTGCAGGTTCAGTACCTGAACCGTTAAAATGTTGGTATTTGGCATTTAGAGGCACCGAGAATAGAGAATTTCTGCCCCATTCAAATGCGTGTTTTTCGCCGTCAGGAGTTTCAATTTGGGTCGAGCCATAACCGTCAATCACATATATAATTTCTTCATAAAGGTGATGTAACTCATGAGATTTGGCTCCTGGTTTTAATTCAAAACAAAATATTGAGTTGTAGTCATCTCTGCCTTTGAGAAGGCATATCGCTCCATTCATTCCATATCGATCCCATGGCTTAGTCAAAAGCTTTGAAAGGTCCATGCCAAAATCTTCTATTACCGGCACGGGTTGCTCTTCGCACCACGCGAGGTAGCTATCGTGAAGGAAAGGGGGTTGTTTCGCATTACGTTGAGGGTTGGTCATTAAAAAATTCCCTAATTATATATTGTAAAATTTGGATTAGTTATATGAAGGGAGAGGTTTATGGTCAAACGAGTATCCCGGTAAAAGAGCTGATGAATGTTTTAGCTTAAAAATCTAAACTTTTTAATTTAGTCTTAACCAATATTTTTGAGTTTCTTTCGGTAATAAGCAGCACGCTTGACGTAAGATGTTATATTACGTTTTAATATTTTTATAGCTTTGGTATCCAAGGGTCGTATTACCTTACCTGGGGACCCCATAACTAATGAGTTGTCCGGGATGACTTTACCTTCTGTTATTAGAGAGTTAGCACCAATCAGACAGTTTCTTCCAACCTTGGCGCCATTAAGAATGATACCTCCTATACCAATTAAGGAACCCTCCTCAATAGAGCAGCCATGCAACATACATTTGTGACCTACAGATACATTGGCGCCAATATTAATTGGAAATCCAGGGTCTGTGTGAAGGACACAACCATCTTGTATATTTGATTTTTGTCCAATTGTAATAGGCTCGTTATCAGCTCGTATGACTGTGTTCCACCATATACTAACCTTATCCCCTATGGATACAGCTCCAATAATGTCTGCACTGTCCGCGATATAAAAGTCTTCAGTTTCTGTATTTAGCTTACTATTTCCGAGGGAATAAATCATTTCCACGCGCGATGTTTAAACAGGAATTACAAGAAGTGTGTCAATACGTCTTGAGTCTAGTATAACCTTCCGCTCTTTAAATTTTAGTTCTCCATCAACCTCCTTAATTGTGTCGAGGGTTTTGCCGCATAAAAATGTTGTCATCTCTCCATCTGGCATGGTGCGGGTAACGGTAAAGTTTGATTGTGTCCTTGTCTCGTCCTTATTTGAGTCAATGATTTTTATTGCACTTACCATATGACAGTATACGTGTGGTTCGAATATATTGGCTTCGCGAAGGGCAGAAATTCTGTCTTCAAACATGCCACGTCCATCGCAATAGATTAATGCAACCGGTAGATTAAGGTCATAGTTTTCTCTAGTAATAATGTGATAACGGGCGTCTTTTGTGAAGAAATCAGGCCAATCTTCTAATCTGTCTTCATCGATACAATGAATGTAGTTGGCAAATAATGCGTCAACCCTCAGCCGCGATGCCAAGTCTCGTTCAAGTTGGAAAGAACTGTCCATTATAATTTTCCTAAACAGCCATGCATTGCCGCCAACCTTTCCAAAATCCCCGGACTGCAGATTCTGTGACTCTTGAACCTTGACTCGGTTCGATAACCCTACCACCCATCGGAAGGATTGTCTTGGCGTCGACATTAGCCATAGCCGCTTTTTGAATAAAACCACCCACGCATCCATCTTCCATAGAAATAAAGCCAGCGGGCCCAACTAAATTATTAACTTTTAGGCGAAGTTCATCCATCTCTAAGTCATCATCTTCAAATCCTAGAATTGTCCAAATCAGCTCACTTTCATTCACCCCCCGAGGGATTAATTGCCGCACTGCCAAGGCGTTGAGAATTTGTTGTAAAACCATAGTTGGGAACACTGTCTGAATAGAATTGGTAATAGAATCTCCAAGCTCTAAAACATGTTCCATCATTCGGGTATCAGCCAGGTTGTAATCATCCTGTTTTGCCCTTATTTTTTCTTTATCTATATTTTTATCAGCAATTTCTTGACGTTCTGTATAGCTAAGATGGTGCCAGCCACTATCACTTAGCTTGATACCGCCACTCATCGTTGGCCGAACGACGCCAAAGGTATTATGGAATACATGGAGGAGGCTTGCGTGATATGAGTCTTTATTATTTTCGACATAAAGTTTCCAATTATTAGGGAAGACTTGGCTATGATAACCTAAAACTTTTAGTGGTTTGATGAACACTCGATCGATATTTGTCATAAGCTCATCCCCTATGTAATCGGAAAAGCAGGGTGTGCTATCGCTGTAAGTGCCCATGATAAAGCCGCGAACGTTTTCGATGCGGATGCATTCTAGGCCGTGATCATCATGTTTGAATTCTTCGGTAAGCCCGCCCTGACCACGTACTCCCTTTCCGAAGGCAACGCCAGTTAGTTTTCCACGTAAATCATATGTCCAATTATGATAAATGCAGGCAAATTCCGATACATTTCCCCGTGGTTTGTAACAGATCATGGAGCCCTTGTGAGCGCAGCGATTAACCATTGCGTTAATATCACCATTTTCATCACGTACGACGATGATTGGCGCATCACCGATATTGGTCATTTTATAATCGCCAGCATTTGGAATTTCACATTCCAGACATAGGAAATTCCATGTAGGCCCCTGAAACAGCAGCCGTTGTTCCCGTTCGTACAAATTTTGGTCTGTATAAACACGATACGGGACTTCTGA
>CEUN01181661.1_pt1 | contig 12755 bp, 8 predicted proteins | sample 361501 | NCBI WGS metagenome assembly CEUN01 (sample SAMEA2622801, study PRJEB7988) | marine metagenome | biome: marine biome (ENVO:00000447); feature: marine epipelagic mixed layer (ENVO:xxxxxxxxx); material: "saline water (ENVO:00002010), including plankton (ENVO:xxxxxxxx)" | depth 120 m | reverse complement strand
AACCAGTTGTCGATCGCGCGGATCAATCCGTTCTCGGCATGTTCGACATTCATCTTCCCTTCTTTTGGCGCGGCACTCGGCGCGTAATCCGGATCGACCACGACGCGTTTGCCAGGTTTGTCTCCGGGCAGGATTGGGTAGAAGTAGAGCCCCGGCGGTTCGCTGATCAACACGCCGTTCTGAAAGAACGACATCGCGCGGGGCATGACGAGGTTTCCGAGGAAGACCGTCTTTTTGTCCATTCGGCCGTCGCCGTCGGTGTCGTGCAGAATGGCGACCTGGCTGACCGGCTGGTCTTCACCTTTGCCTTCGGCGTTGGGCATGTAGGAACGCATCTCCAAAACCCATAGCCGGCCGCTGCGATCCCACTTCACGACAACGGGGTTTTGGATCATCGGTTCGGAGGCAACGATCTGAACTTCAAAGTCATCGGGCACCTTGAAAGTCTTCAGGGCATCCTCGGGCGAAAGCGGTGGCGCAGGTGGAATCTTGTCAGCGGGAATGGGCGCGACCTGCGCTTCGTTCTTCTTGTCGCCATTCTGGGAGAAGGTCGGTGTGGCGAGCACAAGCAGCAGGGCAAAGGTGGTGATCGTTTTATACATACGCATTGCGTGGATGATTCGAGAGCGGGCGAAAGTAAACGCTTCTGACGCAGGCGCAAGGAAGTTACTTCAAGCCGACTGTAGCGGTGGCCTCTGAGCCGCCGAGTTCATTCAGGAGAGAAGTCATGAGCTGGGTGAATCGCGCACGCACGCTGTTGTGAAACGGTCTCCAGATCGTCTCACCCGCTCGACCAAAGGTCGCCCAGCGCTCCAGGAGACCTTCAGTCACATGGGTGCACGGGTCGGGAGACCCGCGCACAACCTGACTGACTGCTCGCTGACATCACTCCGCCCGTCGCTCGCATACTTCGGAAAGCTTCCGAAGCTACCTTGGGCCTGAACGCGAGATTCTCGCCCTCGACCAATGACTTCGTTTGACGCGAAGAACGCTACGGTTTTAATTCCCTCATGACGCCAATGATTCGAGCCGCCTTTCTGCTGTCCGCTCTGGTGCTGACGGCACCGGCGCAGGAGTTTGACTGGCCTCAATGGCGCGGCCCGCTGCGCGACGGAATTTCCAAGGAAACAAACTGGGTTTCAAACTGGGGACGCGCGCCGTTGAAGGTGAAATGGCGTGCGAATGTCGGCCTGGGATACTCATCGATGGCCACCAGTGCCAGCCGTGTCTACACGATGGGAACCTTTGGGGACAGCGACACGATTTTCTGTCTCAATTCGGAGAACGGCCAGGAGCTCTGGCGCTACAGCTATCCCTGTTCCGGCCTTGACCTTCGGGAATTCTACGGACCGCGCTGCACGCCAACGGTGGATGGAAAACTCGTGTTCACGCTCAGCCGATTGGGGCACCTGATCTGCCTCAACGCGGACAACGGCAAGCTGGTCTGGACCCGCAACATCGTCACCGACTATGGCGCGCGGCAGGTCTTGTACGGCTTCAGCGGTTCGCCCCTGGTAATCGGCAACACCTTGATCGTGGAAACCGGCTCCCCTCAACGCTCGGTGATCGGGCTGAACAAAAACAATGGACAACTCCTCTGGGGCAACGGCAGCAACACCGCGGGTTATTCCTCGCCCATGCCGATGATGTTCGGTGCCGAACCGGGCTTCGTGATGTTCAGCGCTCAGACGATCAGCGGTCGGATTGCCAAGACCGGCAAGCCCGTGTTCTCGCGCCGTTGGACGACGCAGAACGGCAACAATATCGCCACACCGATCGTGTGGCAGAACAAGGTGTTTGTCTCCAGCGGCTATGATACCGGCTGTGCGTTGTTTGAAGTGGGCCAGGGTTACGCCCGCCCGGTGTGGTCGAACAAGAACATGCGCAATCACTTCAGCAGTTCCGTTCTCATGGGCGGACACTTTTACGGGTTCGATGAAAGTGAGCTGGTTTGCATGGACCTGTTGACGGGGCGCGTGAAGTGGCGCACGAATACGTACGGCGAGGGTTCGCTGATGGGCGCGGGGAACAAGTTGATCATCCAATCCGAGAATGGCCAGTTGGCCGTCGTCGAGGCAACGCCCTGGAAGTTTACACAAGTCTCGCGAAGACAGATCTTCAATGCGCGCCGCACCTGGACGGTGCCCGTTCTTTCCAACGGCCTGCTGCTCACCCGCGATCGTTCAGTTTTGATCTGCCTGGATGTGAGCGTGAAGGAAGAATGACATGGGCGACTGATGGCCCTCAGGGGCTCGCTGCGGACCGGTCTCCCTCGTAAGATCGAGACCGAGTGCGCGGTCAGGAAACCCGTGCACACGCCCAAGAAATGGCCTGCTCGTCCCCTTCTTAGTCCTTGTCCCAATCGTTGCCTTATTCTCGGAGATTAGGACAAAGATGAAGACAAGGATTACGAACTCTCAGAACAGTTTTGCCTGAAGCGACCCCGGCAAGGGGGGAGCTTCGCGAACGACCAGGCGCCAGGCGCGTTTTTCCTCGGGGGTGATCTTTGCCCAGGCGTCGGCGTTGCGGAAAAAGCGTTGCTGTCGGGCAACGGTCATGGATCCGAAGCGTTGGAGGGCCTTCAGGCAGGCGGCGCGCTGTTCGGGGGAAAGATTCTGCAGGGCGCTGATTGTGCCGGTGATCTTGTTGCGTTGATATTCCGGCAGGCTGGCTATGATACGTTCCTTCTCAAGCACATTGAACTCAAAGAAGCTCCGAAACTTGTCCAGCATCTCCAGCCGGTCCCCATGAGGAAGCGAATTCCAAGCGGTCAGTTCCTCGCGGGACTTGCCCGGGACTTGCCCGGTGACTCCCTCGGCCGGATCACCGACTCGGAGAATCATGTTCAGCATCGATTCGTTCTTGATGATCTGTTGCTGAAGCTCGGGCGCGAGCGCGTCCCAACGTTCGATCCGCTGGCGAATGGTCTCGCGATGTTGCGGTGGTGTGGTGGCCAGCATGATCTGGCGTTGCGCGGGATTGGTGGTGAGTTGCGGCCGCAGGAAGAATCGCAACTCGGTGGTCTGTAGCTTCATCTCGCGAACCTCGGGCGACATGGCCTCGTACCGGGCGAGGCGTTGACGAATGAACGACTGCACCTTGGGTGTTTGCTTCACGAGGTAGGCGTCCCGTTCGCCGGGGGATTTGGCGAGCAGATCGCGGAAGAGTTTTACGGGGGATGCCTGCTCCGGCACGGGCACCGGGATGGCGGGCAGCCCGGCCGCGTGGCTGGACGTCAGGGACAGGGCCATGATTATGACCGAGAGCGTTCTCATTTGGTCAATCCTTCGAGGACGGCAAGAAGCTCCATATCCGGTTCCGTCAGCGCGTGTGCCATGGCGTTGATCGCGTCGAAGTCTTGAAGCATTTCCACGGTCGGCACTTGGACGAGTTCGCTGACGGGAACAAGCGCTTCGGCGACTTCAGAATTGTTTTCGGGTTGTTCATGCTTCTGGACCAGAGCGACCAGAAGCAGAAGAGTCGCAACTGCCCAGGCAAGGCGTGGAATCCTCAGCCACTGTCCGCGCAGGAATCCCAGCCAGGTCGGCCGTGGCGCTTCACGCTCTCGTGCATCGAGCTCGATCTTCTGCCAGACCTGCGAGGTGAAGTTCGACGAGATCTCGGCATCGGGCAATCCGCCGATCAGCTTGGACAAGGTGTCTTCCTCTTCCCATTCCTCGGCGTGCTCCTGGTGGGCGGCGAGCCATTGCTCCAGCTGGTGCAATTCGGCAGGGGTCAGTTCCCGCTGCCGGCGGATCTCAAGTAATTCTCTGTATTCAGCTTCGTTCATGTCGGTGGGTTAATCCGTCCATGCTCCGGTGCGCAGGTAGGGTTTCAATCGTTTCTTCAAGGTTTCCCGGCCGCGAAAGATGAGCGACTTTACCGAGGACAAGGACGCGTCCAATACCTCGCCGATGTCGTCGTAGCTCATTCCTTCGCGGCACAAAATGATGGCGGTGCGCTGCTTCTCCGGCAGAACGGCCAACGCTTCTTCAATCTTGCTTGTGAGTTCGTTCTGTAGAGTGCGGTCGCCGGGGTTGAAGACCTTTCGATCCTCGAACTGATGAAAGTAATGTCCGTCTTCGTTTTCCTCGTGCGCCTCCATGGACTCGGCGGGATGACGGCTGCGCCGGCGGATTTCGTTGAGGCAGAGGTTGCGGGCGATGGTGAAGATCCAGGTGGATAGCTTGGCGCGGGGTTCGTAGCGGTGGGCGGCCTTGTAGATCTGAACAAAGACGCCCTGGGCCAGATCCTCGGCCTCGGTCACATCGGGCAGCGTGCGCTGGACGAGGTTCATGATCGGCCCGCGGAAACGGGCGACCAGTTCCTCAAACGCCTCGCGATCGCCGAACTTGATCCGTTCCATCAAGGCTGCATCTGTCAGTTCACCAACCGGCATTGGGATGATCTTATCGCTTGTCCGAATCGGCACAAGATCGGGGGAACCCGTATCAGTAGCCCATTTTACGTCGAGTTGTGCTCGAGTTGCCGACACGGGGGCTGAAACACCAAAAATCCGGGACGGTTGCTTGCCTCGGAAATTTTTTTGCGCCTACCCTGCCCCCGGCGTGTCCGAAACCTTGGAAAAAATCCGCAAAAGTGCTGCAGATCGCCTGAATTTGGCGGTCGGCCGGTCGCCCGCGAAGGAAATCAAACGCTACAAAACTTTCCTCAAGGTCGAGACGGCGCGCCTCAAAATGCTGCATCGCGGGGGCGCCGGTGGGCGGGAAGTTTGCGCGGCGCGCAGCGAGGTGCTGGACCAATTGCACATTAACATCCTCCGGACGGTTCAGCGAAATTTCGAGGCGAAGCACGCCGATGAAAAACTTCCCCGCCACGCCTTGATCGCGATCGGCGGCTATGGCCGTGCCGAGCTGAATCCCTGCAGCGACATCGACATCATGATCCTTCACGCGGCCGACGGCGTGGCGGCTTCGGTGGGCAAGCTGCCCGGACTTCTTCAGGCGATGGTCGATCCGGATGGGCTGCTCTACACGCTTTACGACATCGGCCTGAAAGTCGGGCATTCGGTCCGAACGATTGCCGATTGCGTTGCGGTCGCGAACGAGGACATGCAGTCGAAAACCTCCCTGCTTGAGGCTCGCTTCATCATGGGCGATCCGGCTCTCTTCGAGCAGATGCAATCGGTAGTGCTCGCCAAGTGCATCCTCGGCAAGGAGAACGAATACATCCGCCAACGTATCGAGGACCAGGACACGCGTCGGACCAAGTGGGGCGACACGGCCCTGCTTCAGGAACCGAACATCAAGAACGGCTGTGGCGGCTTGCGCGATTACCAGAACCTCATCTGGATGTCCCTGGTCAAATACCGCACGCGCAATCTCAAGGAACTTCAGGAGAAGGAACTCATCAGCCGGCGCGAGCGGAAGGATCTGGAGGCCGCCTATGATTTTCTCCTGCGAACGCGCAACGAGCTTCACTACCTCACGAATCGCGACGGCGACGTGCTGACCAAGAACGTGCAACCCAAAGTCGCCCACGCGCTCGGTTACACAGACCGATCGCCGGCGCGTCGCCTGGAGTTGTTCATGCACGAGTATTACACCCAGGCGCGCAACATTCATTTGATCACGCGTACGATCGAACAACGCCTGGCCCTGCTTCCCAATCCCGGCAAGCTGAACTTTCTCAAGGGCATCTTCGGCAAGATCGTAACCAAGCCCCACATCGACGGCTTCGACATTCTCGATGGCGAACTCAAACACCAGAACCGGCGTGTCTTCTCCAACGCCCCGCGCCGGCTCATGCGTGTTTTCCTCTACTGCCAGCAACGCAACTGCGTTCTGCATCCGGACACCGCGCAGCTCATTCGCCAAAGCCTGCGCCTGGTCGACAGTTCGTTCATCGCCGACGAGCACGTGCATTCAACCTTCGAGGAAATCCTTTCGCAGAAGGGAAACGTGGCGAGCACCTTGCGGGCCATGCATGAGGTGGATTTCCTCGGGAAGTATCTGCCCGAGTTCGGCCGCATGACGGCCCTGGTGCAACACGAATTCTATCACCAATACACCGGCGACGAGCATACGCTCCGGTGTATCGAAAAACTGGACGAGCTTTGGGAGGAGGAAAACCAATACGCCGGGCCCTACCATCGCATCTTCCAAAACGTAGAAGATTCGTTCCCGCTGTACCTCGCCCTCTTGCTGCATGACGCCGGGCGCGGACTGGACGACACCACGCACACGGAATCCGGCGTGAAGCTAGCCAATCGCGTGGCCGGTCGGCTTCAACTGGATGAGAACACCGCGGAACTGCTTCGCTTCCTGATCGAGCATCACCTGACGATGGTGAGCATCTCGCAACGCCGGGATCTCGATGATTCCGACGTGATTGCCTACTTCGCGGGAATCGTCCAGACGCCCAAACGGCTGAACCTGCTCACGCTTCATACGGTCGCTGATTCAATGGGCACCAGCGACGATCTTTGGAACGGGTTCAAGGATCAGCTCCTGCGCACGCTTTACACCAAGGCCAATGCCGATGTGAGTGGAGACACGGCATTCATGCGGTCGGAAAGAAAGCACCGCGCGCAGCTACGTGAAAAGGTGGATCAAATCCTTCCCGACATCGTTGAACGCGACGAAATCGACGCGCACTTCAGCAAGCTGCCAGGCCGTTACTTCCATGCCCACACCGCGCGCGAAATTGCCGCCGACATGCAGCTGGTTCATCGATTCATGTGGAACCAGTTGACCGCGGAAAGCAAAGCCGCGCTCGAGCCGGTCATCACCTGGCGGGACGAAACCAATCACGGTTGCACGAGCATGCGCATTGCGACCTGGAACAAGCACGGCCTGTTCAGTTTGCTTGCCGGGTCTTTTGCCCATGCCGGTCTTTCCATCCTGAGCGCGCGTGGCTTCACCCGCGAAGACGAGATCGTCCTCGACACCTTCCACGTCGTAAACGCCGCAACGGGTGAGATGGCCAGGAAGAAACAACGCGAGACCTTTGAAGAAACACTCGTTGCCGCCATGAAGGGCGAACTCGACCTGCACGAACTGCTCGCGCACAAGAACCAGCAGCGCCCGACCGACTATCACGAGGGCATCGCCACCGAGATTGAGTTCGACAACGCGACGTCCACCCAGTTCACCGTGATCGATCTCGAGACCGAAGACCGCGTCGGTCTGCTGCATGCCGTTGCCGATGTCCTTGCCCATCTCAATATCGAGATCGAACTCGCCAAGATCACCACTGAAAAAGGCGCGGCCATTGACAGCTTCTACGTCTGTGAAACCAACGGGGAAAAACTTTCAAGCCCAGATCGCCAGGCCGAGGTGGAAGCAAAGGCGCGCACGGCAATTCTCGGACTTGATTCGGCTGAGTAATCAGAGCTCGCTCCGAATTCTCAATCTTGGCCGCACTCTGAGACCGGCTTCCAATCGCCCCCTTCCTCAAAACACGTCCAAAAAAAGGTGGCGCCGGGGCAAATGCCCCGGCGCCTTACTGTCAATTTCCAGGTCCCGGTCCCACAGCCAATAATCCCGGAAGCCAGGAACGACAGCAAAGTGGTTACCCCGTAGTTTCACATGAATTGGCCGAAGCGGTGAATGGATGAGGGTTTGGTGGCTTCAGTAAAGGGTGAAAGTGATTTTTGCCGATTACTTCACACAACTCCACCAAAGCCGCCACCCAACGTCTTGCCTCCAACCACGGTGGCAGCGGTCGCCGCGCCTGTGCCCATCGGGGCGGACGGCAAGAGGCCGAGCACGAGCGGGGCGAGATTTCGCGAAGGCCCCAAGCGTTTCAGGCCGTCTTCGGCGCGCTTCTCCAAAACCACGCGTAGTTTCTTCCGCGCACGATCCGACCGAACCAGGCGGCAAATCGCGATGGCTCCCGCAGCGCCCCAAGGTATTTGTAAACGCGAACAAAGGCTTCCTGGGGATGCCTCCTCCGCCAGCGAAAACATCACCCAGACGGCTCCAGGCAATACCGAAGGCCTGCTGCTGATTCCGTTCCACCAGTTCGCCGAAGAGCTCCTGCTCTCCTGCCTTTACCGCTTCGATGATTTCGGAATCTTCCCGCATCTCACCAACCAAGATCGCGTCGGTGCCGAATTGTTACCGACGAACTCAAGAATTGTATTTGTCGAATCCGGGCTTCATTCGTCACGCGTCACCAGGAAGCGCTGAATTCTGGTCCAAAGCAGATGCGCCTCCCGCAAGGCGTTCAGGTAATGGCGCCTCTCGGTGGTTTCGCCAAGCAACGCCGTATTCGCCTGAAGTTGATTGATCTCCCCGGCTTTCAACAGCAATTCACTCCGACGAACGATTTCCTTTTGGTGCGGCAGCAGCTCGTCGCGGATGTGCTCGACGCGGTTCAGCGATGCCAGCAGTTGGTTTCGAATGCGGCTGAATTCCAGGGCTGCGTTCTGGCGCGATGTCTGGGCACGAGCTTTTGCCGCGTTCGCATCTTCGGCAAAGGCCTTGGCCTCGGCTTTCTTGTCGTCAAAGAGCGGCAGCGCGATGGCCACGCTTGCGTCGATCCCGTCGCGCCGGTTCTGCTGGTTTCGTCGATAGAGCAATTCGACGTTGAGCGAAGGAATGCGGGATGCGCGTGCGAGCTGTGATTGGAGTTTCAGAATGTCGCCTTCAGACTCCGCAGCAAGAAGGGACGGAAGTTTTTCCAAGTCGGCCGTGAGTTCCTGCAAGTCCTTTAATGCAAGCGTTGGTTCAAGCTTTCCATTCAGCGTGTGGAATCCGGCGTCCGGCTGTCCGATCGCCGTCGCCAGTTGTTTGAAGGCGACTGTCCGATTGCCGATTACCTCCTGGTAATCCAGCCGTTCATGATCCAGGTCCGCGTGGGCCGACTCCGTATCTGCGACAACGAGCTCCCCTACATCAGCGAGCGCTTTCATCAGCGCCGCGTTGGATTCAAGAATCTTGATCCGTTCCGCAAAGAGACGTTCGTTCGCCTGGGTAAACAGTGCTCCGGCAAACGCAGAACTTACGCTCTGTCTCACACGATTCCTCGCTGCAGCATATTCCAGCGCGGCTTTCTCGCGCCTGACCTCGGCAATGTCACGTTTGAGTTTTGCGGGTTTCTTCAGGCGAACGGTTTGCGAAACGCCGGCCAGAAAGTCACCGTTGGTGAACGGCCGATCTCCGGGTGAGAGTCCTTCCGTGCCGATGGAGAACGAGGGATTCGGTCGCGAGCCGGCCGCAATGGCGCGTTGCTCGGCCGCGTTCCATCCCGCCAACGCGGCATCGAGAATCGGGCTGTTCTTCTCTGCGAGTCGCAGGGCTTCTTCCAGTGTGAGGGCGTTGTTTGTGGCGCCGCGTGCGCTTGATGCCAGAGTGGCAATACATAGACAGACCGGCAGGAAGCGCACCCTGAGTTGAGATGTGAAGGACATGTTCATTCGGATACGGGTTCGGGTTCAACGGGTCTTCCGAAGCGGAGGTAAAGCGTGGGTACGATCGCCATGTTGAGGAGCATTGACGTGGTCAAGCCGCAGAGAATGACGATTGCCATTGGAGTTTCGATTTCCTTGCCGGGTTCGCCGGCGCCAAGCACCAGCGGGATGAGTGCGAGCGAAGTGGCCAGGCCGGTCATCAGGATCGGCACGAGCCGTTCCATTGCGCCGCGATAGACGGCTTCGCGAAACTCCCGCACGCCTTCCGACAACTGCAGGTGTCGAATGTGAGAAACGAGCATGATGCCATTGCGCACGGCAATGCCAAACACGGTGATGAAGCCGATCAACGAAGCCACGCTCAAGACGCCTCCCGAGAAATACACCCCGGCGACTCCACCGATGAGTGCCAGGGGTAGATTCAGCATCACCAACGTGGCATCACGCGCAGAACTGAAGGCCATATACAGCAACAACGCGATCCCGATCACGACGAGCACCCCCACGAAAGTGATCACCTGCGTGGCTGCGGCCGCGCTCTCGAATTGCCCGCCAAATTGAACGCGATAGCCCGTCTGCGCGTTGATCATGGGTTCGATCTTCTCGCGGCAGTCGTTCACCACGGACATAACATCGCGCCCAGCCACGTTGCAGGACACCACGATCTTGCGTTCCACCTGTTCGCGACTGATGCGGTTGGGCCCGGTAAATCGTTCGACCTGCGCAACGGCACCGAGCGGAACGCGTGCACCGGAGGGCGTGCTGATGAGCAACTCGCCCAGGGACTCAAGCGTCCAGGATTCCGGCCGATCGATGCGGACGACCAGATCAAATGCGTTCCGACCCTCCAGGACTTCACTGACCTTCTCGCCCTGCACTGCAGCATTGATGTGGCTGGCTACGCGATCGATCGTGAGTCCGTGCCGCGCCAACGCGTCGCGCCGAAAACGGATCCGGAGCGTCGGCACATCGCGCTGTTGTTCGAGCGAGAGATCCGCAACCCCCGGGATGTTTTCCATGGCCGATCGCGCCCGTTCGCCCAGACTGCGCAATTCGTAGATGTCCGGTCCGAAGATCTTCACGGCGACTGCCGCGCGGGTTCCCGACAACATGTGATCGATGCGGTGAGAAATGGGTTGGCCGATCTCGATGTTCATTCCCGGCACGCCATCGAATTCCTCACGCAAGGCCGCCAGGAACTCGGCCTTGGTCCGGTCTTTCAGATCGATCTGCACTTCGAACTCCGAAGCTTCCACGCCCATTACGTGTTCGTCCTGTTCGGCGCGACCGGTCTGGCGCGAAAAGGCGACCACCTCCGGCTGGCGTAACAAAATCCGATCAAGCCGGGAGGCGAGTTTGTCCGATTCCACCAGCGAAGTGCCGGGAATTGTCACCGCACCGATGGTCAGGCTGCCTTCGTTGAACTGCGGAAGGAACGCCCGGCCAAAGAGCGTCATCTGGAATACAGCTGCGCCAAAGAGAACCAGTGTCGGAATCGTGGCCACCCAGGTGTGGTTGAGCAGGAACGGAAGGACCCTCCCGTAAACCGATTTGCAGATGACCGTGAGCGTCGGCTCCTTCTCGCGCACGATCGTCCGGCTTTCCGGGAGCAGGAAATAGCACAGCACCGGCGTCACGGTCATCGCCACGACGAGTGATGCCAGCAATGAAACCACGTAAGCCATTCCGAGAGGCGCAAGCAACCGTCCCTCCACGCCGTCGAGGAAGAACACCGGCGTAAAGACCAACACGATGATGATCGTTGCAAAGGTGATACTGCTTCGAATCTCAGCGCTTGCCGTAAAGACAACCCGAAGTGCGGGCACACGTTTCTCTTCCGGCAACTGCCAGTTTTCGCGCAATCGGCGAAAGACGTTTTCAACATCGATGATCGCGTCATCGACCAACGCTCCGATAGCGATGGCCATTCCTCCGAGAGTCATCGTGTTGATGGTGGCGTCCAGCCATTGAAGCGACAGCACGGCCGTGATCAAGGAGAGGGGAATCGCAGTGAGCGTGATGACGGTGGATCTGAAATTGGCGAGGAACAACAGGATGACAATCACCACCAGCAGCACGCCGTCGCGCAGAGCGGTCACGACATTTGAAACCGCGACGCGAATAAAGTCCGCCTGCCGAAAGATGTCCCGGTGCAAGGTCATTCCCGGCGGAATCGTCGCCTCAAGATCATCGAGAACCGCCTCCAGTCGTCGCGTCAGCTCAAGCGTGTTGGCCTGTGATTGCTTGCGAATCCCGAGCACGACCGCTGGTGATCCGTTGGCGGCTGCCATCCCCCGCATGGGCGCCGTTCCAATGCGAACCTGTGCAACCTGGCCGACCGTGACAGGTGTGCCCCTTTCGCTGCGAATCACGATGCTTGCAATGTCGTTGGTGTCCTGAATGCGTCCCTCGATCGAGACCAGCCACTCCGAGACGCTTTGATTGATCACGCCGGCGGACACATTGCGATTGGCCGCGCGGAGAGCTTCCGAAAGTTCATCCAGCGTTACATCGTACGCAGCAAGCGATTCAGGACTGGCCACCACCTGGTATTGTTTTACCCCACCCCCGATTGCGGAAACCTGTGAGACACCGGACACCGCGAGCAACCGCCGACGCACAACCAGTTCGGCATGATTGCGCACGTCGATCAGGGAATTCCGATCCGAGGTCAACGCAATGAACATCACGTCCCCCATGATCGAACTGTTCGGCGCGATGATCGGGCGTTCCACTTCCTCGGGCATTTCGCCGGCCACCAGGTCCAGCTTTTCGGAGACGATTTGCCGGGCCGTCCGGATGTCCGTGTCCCAGTCGAACTCAACCCACACCAGTGAAATCCCGACAGCAGTTGCCGAACGAATTCGTCTCACCCCAAACGCACCATTGAGTGCAGTCTCGATGCGGAAGGTCACCTGTTGTTCCAGGTCGATCGGCGTCATTCCATGCGCCTCGGTCACCACCGTAACCGTCGGTGCGCTGAGATCCGGAAACACATCGACGGGAAGATTACGGCCCACCCAGATTCCGTAGGCCGTCAGCGCCATGGCCGCAGCCAGCACGAGCACGCGGTTGCGAAGTGAGATTCGGATGAAGGCGTTCATGCGTTTCTCAGTGATGACTGTGCGGAATGCTCTTGCCGCCGACGGCTGCCAATCGGACGGCGTTTGCGTTTCGGATCACGACGCGTTCCCCCGCGGAAAGGCCGTCGAGAATCTCCACGTGCTTTCCATCGCGAATTCCCGTCCGCACCACGCGTTTCACAAACGTGTCACCCGCAATTTGAACGTAGATGGTCTTACGCCCCTGTTCCTCGATTACCGCCTCAACTGGAACGGACAAAGCAACCCGTGATTCGCTGACAATCAGATGCACGGTC
>CEUN01035716.1_pt1 | contig 12762 bp, 9 predicted proteins | sample 361501 | NCBI WGS metagenome assembly CEUN01 (sample SAMEA2622801, study PRJEB7988) | marine metagenome | biome: marine biome (ENVO:00000447); feature: marine epipelagic mixed layer (ENVO:xxxxxxxxx); material: "saline water (ENVO:00002010), including plankton (ENVO:xxxxxxxx)" | depth 120 m | reverse complement strand
CGAATTCTTTATCTGAGTTGGGGTCAGATGCAACCATCTGAAGTTCGTAACTTGGCCCTTTGCGTAAACCGATGACGTTCAGTACAACGTGTGACTGTTCCGGTATGTGTTCCAGTTTGGATTTTATTTGCCCAATGACAAGCTCGCCCTTAATGATGCCTGCATTTAGCCCGTTTTTTGCAAAGCAGTTTGAGCGGTATTCATTCAAATCGCTTCTAATTCCGAGTTTGAAGCCGGCACCACCATCATTCTTCAGCGGAACGGATTGAGACAATTCGATGGACATCGCGAATGACTCGTCTGAATTGGTGATCTGGCGAGTTACCGAGTGAATTGAGCGGGATTCAGCGGAGGTCTGGCATTGTGCCCATCCATTGTTGATGCGCCAATCCTCCATGGGATTGGACCAGAATTCCTCTCCGATCCAAACACGATCATGTGTGCGTGACCACTTATCGATTGGTTCCAATTCAATTGACGCGGCGGCCTCTATCGTTTCCGGCATGCTGCCGGTGATACCTGCGGCAGACCCAAGGACGATCGATTTAATAGTAGTGCGACGGGTGGCCTGGATATCTGACAAGGTGAGGGGCCTTATTATTTCTTCGATTTACGAAGAGGAGTGCGGTTAGAACTGTCGCCCTGAGTTTAGCCAGCGGATCCAGGGATGACTTTCGTAAGATCTTCACCAAGGATAGATGGGCACCAGAACTGTTCGATGTGTTGAATGACGAGTTCAAGACCACGGGCGTGACTAACGTGAGGTGCGTCACGTGGATCGTATAACGCATCAGTAAGGTCCCTGCAAAGGACGACATTTTTCCCGAGGTATTTTTGCTGGCGTATTCCAAATGGACGACCGAGAACACACATATTAGTGTGAACGCCCATCAGTACTATGTTGTTCCGGCCCTCCTGTTCGAGGAAGTTGTAGATCTCCTGTCCATTATCGCTAACACCGTCGTAGCCGATGATATTGATAGCCGGATGCTGGTGTCGGTCATGATCTTTGTGAGCTCGTGGTGAAGGGTCATCGCAGCCTGTTACCGCCCCGTCAGCTCTTCGGACGTCATCTACAATCGGCCATTTACCTTCTTTGTCCGGATTGTGGTAGCACCAGCGTTGGATTTCGACTGGTGGTTTGGAGAACCGAGCAGCTTTCATGCGTGCGCGGTACGGAGTTTCTTCGTAATATTTCACACCGCTGCTTGGGGCATGAATTACAGCAACGCCATGGTCTCTTGCCCAAGAGACGACTTCATTCATGCGTGGTGCCATCCTGCCAGCTCGATATTGGGCGAGTTTGCAGGGGTGTTCACGCCACATATCACAAATGATGATGGCCGTTTCAGAGGCTTTCCAAGTGGCGGTGCTGTTCGTTGAGACGACCTTGTCACCATTTGTTTTGCGACTACGAAGTCTGATGTTAAAGTCCCCTGGTGTTTTAGGTATTTCGTGATGATCTGTAGCGTGCACGGGAGAAGTGGCGGCAATAGCCGTTGCGGCTGCGGCAATAGCTGAACGTCGATTGATTTTCATTGTGGAATCCAGTCTATAGTTTCATAGTGTGTTCAAATTATAGCGAGTTCTGAGAGGCGACTGAGGTGACGTGTCCACAATTAAAAAAGGGCCACATGCCTTTCGGCGTGCAGCCCTTTGTATTTAATGCTGAGCGTGTTGAGGTTAATTGTTCACGCCGATTTTGTTGAGCTTGATAATACGCCCGTCTACGTTCCAGTCCTGTACGTAAAGATTGCCTTTGCTATCAAAGTAGGATCCATGCGTTCCGGAGAAAACTCCTTCAACCCAGTCTCCTTGCTTCACGTTATAGTTGAGGCCCTTGCCGTCGTTATGGCCAAGGATCGAGCAAATAGTGTTCGTCTTGTTGAGAATTACAACACGACCATGTAGATCAGGAATTGCAGCGTAGTCGCCTTGAACGACAACGGCCGTTGGCATTCCAAGTCCAGTCACTACAACGTCAATGAATTCCCCTTCGAGGCTGTAATGCAACATGCGGCCTTTAGGTTGGTGATTGCGATCGCAGATTAGCAATCTGGGTGGATCGTAGCGCGTATCCAACGTCATGCCGTGGGCAGTGTTGAATTGCTTCAAGTCATTTCCCTTTTCACCGAAATGAAATTTGTATTTACCTTCCTGGTCGTAAACGAAGATGATATTACTTGCGTAACCATCAGAGAGATAAATATCACCATTGGGTGCCACTGTGATAGCTGTCGGCGCATATTTCGCGTTTGGCAGACCTGAATCTTTCGGGTCTAGTTTCAATACGACTTCACCAGTGTGGGCGTTAAATTTAATACCAAAACCACCGACGTTCGCAGCTCCGTAGATGAATTCTGCATCACCTTCCCGGCGAATTTCAATGTCGTGAAGCGTAACGTAATCACTGCCCAGGTATTCTTGAATTACCTTGCCATCCGGTGAAAAAACAACGACGCCCTTGTTGGCGCTCACGTACACATTGTCCATGGAATCGCACACTACACCACCGTGCGTGGCGCCGAGTGCTGAACTGCCATCCGGTCTCAATCCCCATCCGGGAACGGTTTCAAAGGTCATAACGCCAGAGCCCATGCGGACAGATTTCGCTTCTTCTGCGACAGCACTAATTGCAAAGGTAAGAACGGTGCAGAGTGCGAGAGATAGTGCTCGTATTGTCATAATTCGATTCCTACAGTGGGTGTCATTGTTGTGTGAACTCTGCACCTCAGGGTGCATGTGTATAAGGCATGTATTAGAACACGTGCGAGAGTTGCGATACAAGTATTTTACTTTTGTAGCTCTATCAGACTATGCATCGATTCGGCAAATCGATCGCCGAGTCGAACGAAGAACTTACCGCTGCCTAGATAATGGTAAGGGCGGTCACTTCCAACGGCGCACCAATCTGCGAAGTGATCAGCCCAGCCTTTGTTATACACTTCGTAAGCACTGTGATCCCACACTTTGTAGCTTTCTACCGCAGCAACATTGCCCTTAAACTCTGGGGTTGTGGCAGCTGCACGCTGTCCGAGGGACACTTTATTTTCGGCAACCTTTTCAGCGGTGACGCCAGTACCCAACACGCCGATAACAAATGGCATTTTGGGGACGTCATATTCTTTCCGTACATCCTTGATGAAATTCACCATGTTCGATTCATAGTTGTCTCGAAATGGATCAGAGAATTGGTCGTTGAATCCCTGAAACCAAACGAAGCCCGCAATTTCATAACCAGCCGAAGCATCGTATTGTGGATGATGATCTTCAATGTTCTCGAGCACCGACTGCACATGTTCCTGCATCAGTCGATAATTTAGACTGACATCCTTCTTGATTTGGTCTACCTTATCCGAAGCAAGCTCTTTTTCACTCAGTTCATACGGTCCTGCTGATGGTGGCCGAAAATTATAGTGGAGTGACTTACCACCCCAAGCCGCCTTTATTAAGAGGATGGGCGAATCGATGCGCTGGGCCATCGACATTCCGAATCCCAGCTCCGGTCCAATCTCGTTATTGCTGGCACCGTATCCAATCGTTAGTGGGCCATTGCGTTTGTTTCTGCCCGCGATTGAGCTGATATATACGCGATCCGAAACTGCAAAGAACTCCTTAATCTGATCAGACTTCTCTTTGTATTCTTGGCTTAGAACCTCGATTTGTTTTTTAGCAACGGCTATATCTGATGGGTCAGTGATCTCTTTCTTGCGGATCGCATTATTCAGGTCATTGCGAGCGATCATTGGAGCAATCTGATCATCAACCATCGCGCGAGTAACGACTTTACCGGGCTTAAAGACGAGTTTGCTTAATGAATTAACTTCTTCTCGTTCGTCTACAAACAAACGAGGTATCGTGATGAAGTTTCCGTGACCTTCCATGTTTGACTGGCCTGCAAGAATAAACACCTGCAGTTTCTTCGGGTTGGGTTCACGTGCTGGAGAATCAGACGGCCAGGATAATAGAGCGAATAGGCCGAGAATTGTAATCGTACGAAATAACATTTGATTAACCATCAGGAAGGAATGGAAGCCTCGTAACACATACTCGAAAGTTTATCAGTTTATTCGCAGTACGTCATATGGCTATGTCATCAGATATTGTGGCGTGCTAACACTCTTAGCTAGAATACAGGTATGAGTAACAAATATTCGACTCCCTTAAAGCGTCTGCACCGCAGGGAATTCTTGCGCGCCGGTACACTAGCAATGGGTGGTATAACTCTGCCCGAATTGCTTCGGCAACGAGCGATCGCTGATAGTCAATCGCGTCCAACGTCGGTCATTCTCTTTTGGATGTGGGGCGGCCCAAGCCAGCTAGAGACATACGATATGAAACCGGACGCACCGTCTGAGTTCAGAGGACCATTAAATCCCATTAAGACGAATGTGGCGGGAATGGAGATTTGCGAATACTTCCCTTTGCAGTCAAAGATTGCAGACAAGTTTTCGATCGTTCGTTCGTTGCACCATAAGATGTCCTCACATAATGACGGTAGCATCGAAGTGCTAACCGGAAAGACTCCACCGACTCCGGACCCAACATCCACTCGGGTTTCGTCTCATCCAGACTTTGGGATGATCGCGAGCTACGCGCGTGGAACCCACGCAGATGGGATGCCACAATATGTCGGTGCACAGAAATCGCCCTTCATGACGCGACCGCAGTATTTAGGCGCAGCGCATAAGGCGTACGAGACAGGAGACCCATCAAAACCAGAATTTGGTGCTAAGAACCTAACGCTCACTACTGGCCTTGATAACGCTCGTCTTGAAAGCCGCAGTAATTTGCTTTCGCAATTCGATGTTATGAGACGGCGTTTTGATGCACAGGCCAATGCAATGGACGACTTTAACCGCATGGCAATGAATATACTGACCAGCCCTACGGTTGCAGACGCCTTTGATATGAGTCAGGAAACAGAGGAAACAAAAGACCGATATGGTCGCCATCGATGGGGCCAAAGTTGCTTGCTGGCTCGTCGGTTGGTGGAAGCGGGCGTTGCCGTCGTGAATATTGACGCCGCGGCCCCAAGTGATACAAGCAAGAATTTCAGCTGGGATGACCATGCATCAGCTTTCCATATAGATTACGCACAACGAGAACGACTGCCACAGGTTGACTCCGGACTTTCGTCCCTGATAAGTGATTTGCATGATCGTGGCCTCGACAAGGATGTAATGGTAATCGCCTGTGGTGAATTTGGGAGGACACCACGTATTACATACGCCACGAAGAACTTCTCTGATCAGCCCGGTGTTGGAAGAGACCATTGGCCGAGTGCATTCAGCGCTTTAATTGCAGGTGGTGGGTTACAAATGGGGAAGGTGATCGGAGCCACCAACAGTAAGGCCGAGTACCCAGTGGAAGAGCCAGTTACACCGCAAGATTTACTGGCAACGGTATACCGACACCTTGGGGTTGATTACACACAATCGCTGTTGGACTTCAATGGTCGCCCCGTCCCGATTCTTCATCATGGCGAGCCAATCGCTGGATTGATCTAGCGAAATTCATAAATCGCAACGTCGTGGCCGATTAGAGTGTCGTTCAAGATATATTTGCCGCGCCTTTTGGGCTGTAGAAGCAACGTACGATCTCGGTGGCGATCAGTCACGCTGAGTGATTTTAACCGCTTCGGTAAGTGGGAAATGTCGAGCTGTAAGTCTTTGGGCGAGGCTTCGTTATTCGTTGCAATGAGGAAATATGAATCGACCTTTGAGTCATGTAACAGGATGTGGCCGACTTTATTGAATTTGCGATACGGCCCCGTCGCGGGCGGGATAGTCGTAGAGGTTGGAGTATCGTGGTTCGAAATGACATGGCCGACGTCGTAACCATGTGTCAGTGCGTGGGTAAGGCGACGTTGTTCCAGATTTACTGGCTTTACAACCTTGTCGCGGAACTCAAAGAATCGTTCTTCCTCACCTTGATAGAATCCGCCAAAGTAACTGTAGATCCAATTCAGGGTTCCACGCGCGCCTGTTGTCGCAATGGCAGAGAAGACATTCCATCGATATTCGCGAGACGTGGGGAAGCGAAATAAAACGTCCCCGCACTTGCATCCGACCGCTTGTGTGACGTTTACGTTTCCCGCCCACCCGCTGGAGCTTATAAGATCGGTTTTGGCTTGTTGCCAGGCGAGTACTCGAGCGGAGGCTGCTGTTGCAAATTCTTCTATGCCTTCAAGGTAGGTATAGCCGTCATAGGTACAAACATCGGTCATGGCCATGAGTGTGCGGACATCATTGTTGGACCATGTGTGAGGATGAACCTGCCATGTTTGGTGTTTAGAACCAAGGTCTTTGAGAAGTTCTGAAGTGGCGTTGATTGCAGGCGCTGCTCCCACAGAGAATTCATCACCAATTTGCCAGCCTAGCAAGGCAGGATGATGATTAAATGCCCTCACATATTTCTTTATGATGTTGTGAGTTGTTGGATCGTCCTTTCTGACAATCCCAGCGACGGTTCCGTCAAAGCCGAGTACAACTTTCATACCGAGCCGTGCGGCGGTGTCCATTTGTCCCTGTGTATCGGCAATTTGCCAGTCTTCACGACCGAGTCCTGCATACAGGGCGCAGTTTGCCCCGTTGTCATGAAGTTCCTGGATGCGCGCCCATGGTCCAAACGAATACCAACCGATTGGGAAAAAGGGGGAGTACGTATCTGTCTTGGAATCCCACGACTGGATAGGAGCAATCGAATGAATTGTTTCGGTATCTTTGCCATGCAATATGGGTTTCGCTAGGCACCCTGCTGCGATAGCCGCTTTGGTCAATTGACGTCGGTTGAGATGATTAGATTCAAACTGCCCGTTATTCATAACACACTTAATAATTCTACGATTGGGAATATTCCGCCACCGATGGCGAAGGACAGCACAAGGAGCACCTTGCCTTTCGCCCACCTAGCCATTATCCGCGGATCATCGGCTTCGCCACTGTGTATCATTCGTTTCTCGAGGCCAGCTTTCATCTCGCGAAGTCTCGAGTCAGGCCGGCTAGCAACAGCGGAATACACGACATACCGAGCCGGTCAGTAGCTAATGGTCTTGGCATTGAGTCTTGGGATTTTAACGGCTATCGAATCATGATGCAGGAAGGCGCAACTATTTCGTGCACCTTTCCAATTGGTGTGATGTTGCCAGCTGCTTGGTTGATCTTAAAAAGAGCGAGGTTGTTTCCAGCCATATTCGCACAGATCAGTAAATTGCCGTCGGGTGTCACGGCCAGATTCTGGGGCCCACCTCCAAGGCTCTTCACAATTTCAATAAGCTCGAGTGTTCCGTTGGCCAGTACCTTGTAACAAGCAAGCGAATCATGACCACGGTTAGTGCCGTAGGCAAAGCGGCCGTCTGGTGTGATCTTTACGTCAGCAGTGTGGCTGGTCCCTTCAAAGTCAGCTGGAAGTGTCGCGATCGTTTGCTTTTTATTTAGGTGACCGTTACGAGCGTTATAGTCAAATACCGTGATTGTGTTTAACAGCTCATTTATCACATAGAGATGTTTACCATTCGGGTGAAACGTCAAATGTCGCGGTCCTGAGCCAGGGGCTACGGTTGCATAGTGCTCGTCACCAAGAGGTTTAATAGCGCCATTTTTCCCGAGTTTGTATGACACGATTTTGTCGATTCCCAGATCTGCGGAGTAAATGTACTTGTTATCCGGGCTGATAACGATGCAGTGTGCGTGAGGTTCTTTTTGACGTGATTCATTTACACTGGATCCGGCATGCTTATAGAATGCTGCTGAAGCATTCGCCGTGCCGTCACTATTGAGTGCATAAGAAGCTACATCTCCGGTAGTGTAGTTGGCCACGACCAACAATCTGCCTCGCCTGTCCACATCCAAATAACACGATGCCGTGCCGTGTGTTGATTGCTTATTCAGTTTTCTAAGGTTTCCGTCACCGTCTATGACGCGAAGTGCGACGACCTCCTCATGCACATCACCACCAAATCCACTTTCACCGTGGATGGAATATAATGTGGTCTTGTTAGGTGACAAGGCCAGAAAAAATGGGTGTGCTATGTCTTTATAATTAGCAGTTTCCTCCAATTCACCAGTATCTGTATCAACGGTGAATGCATAGATGCCTGCTTTATCAGCCGGGGCGAAAGAAGACACAAAGATCTGCACTTCTTCTGCACGTGATTCCGATGGTAGCGTCGAAAGCGATAATGTAACGGTCATCATTAGGGAAATGGTCTGTTTGAACAGAGATGTTTTCATGGTGGTTGATATCTAAAACAGGAGGGATTGATACGTATTGTTGGGAAACTCGTTCGTATAGAAGTGATTATATAGAACGTCCGCCGGGCCTGTGGCAGATGATATTACTTGCTAGGGACTTCTCGGATCGGGAAGCTCCAAGATTGCGAGTGTGTCTCGATAGATCATTGTTTCAATTTCGTCTTCATCGAGTCGAGGTAAGTGTGTCCCTTGGACCATATCGTTCATCGATCGCAAATGGTCGTTTGTCGCCTTGATGGTCGTGAATGGATAGTCAGTGCCGTAGAGGATCTTATCCCAAATTCCGTATTCCTGAACCAATACCATCGTGTTGTAGAACTGAAATGGTCGATAGTGAATAGCGCTTATGTCTGCATACACGTTTCGATGCTTACGTGCCGTGACGATGCAGTCACCACTATATGGGTGACCAACGTGCGCCATGATTATTTTCACCTCTGGAAACTTCGCAGCTACCGGATCAACATTTCGAGGCAGCGTGCATTCCAACGGCGATTGGCTGGCAAAATTCGTACCGGTGTGAAGTAGAACGGGCAAATTGTGCTTTGTAGCATAGGACCACAACGGGTCTAGTAATGTGTCCTGTGGCATAAACCCTGCATACATAGGCATGAGTTTAATGCCACACATTCCTAATTCCTGATGTCCGTACTCCATTTCCTCTTGCCAGTTTGGTTGTGTCGGATCAACGGCAAGGAATCCTATTGCTTTCTTAGGATGTTGCTTGACGAAATCTGCGACATAGTTGTCATCCACCCAGATGCCACTTAATCTTCCTTTGCCTCCAAAGACGATACGAATGTAATCTTCTCCGTCGGGAACAGTGGCTTCGTAACCTTCATGGGTGCTCGTTAGGTCAAGTTCTTCGTCAGCCTTGGCACGCTCAGATGCCTGAGCTCTAAAATCGTCTGTAAAGTGATCCGGGAACTTCCAGACATGGGAATGCACGTCGATGATAGTTGGCATTTCGCGGTTATCCGTGTGTTGTGAATTCGTTGTTTTCGAAATGTTATTTTAAGGCATTCTAATGCGGCGGAGGGGACATCCGGTAGAGATTGGGAAACGCTTGTGTTAGATATGACGTTTACTCTTTACCACTTAACAGTTCATTTGATATTCGAGGAAGTACTGTGAAGACAAAACAGCTCGTCGTATGCCTTGGCCTTTTCTTGATTGGTGTTGTTTCTCTATTTGTCGTAAAGCGGGGCGAAGCGACGAATTTACAACAAGGGTTACCTGGAGTCGTCGCAGAAATTGATGCAGGCAGATTCGCCAGCTTGCAGGCAGCGCTGGATCACGTGCCTGAAACCGGTGGAATTGTTCGCATTCCCGCTGGTGTATTTGAGATATCCGAGCCACTCGTAATCACAACTGAGGATACTCGCATAGAAGGTGCAGGAACCGCAACGCACATCAAGAACATAAATACGGATGGCAAGCCAACAATCATGCTGCGGCCCGATTCCCGTGATGATGATGCCAGGGCGAGAATCTGGAGACTGCAGCTCGGCAATTTTCGAATTAGTGGTACGGAATCGTGTGGAGACGGCATCCTTGCCGAAGGGGTCAATGAAATCTTCATTCATGGCGTCTCAATCGATCACCATGGTGGCCACGGAATTCACATGGTGGACTGTTATGAAGATCCACGAATCGCAGATTGCATAATCACTTACAACAAAAGGGCTGGGATATACATAAAGAGTGGCCACGACATTGTTGTGAACGCAAATCAATTTGAGGAGAACCAGGATGCATTGGTATGCGTCGATAGTTTCAATCTGTGCATGAATGGCAATAATCTGGACGACCACCTTCGACATGGAGTTGTAATTGAAAATACGTACGGATCTGTGTTGTCGGGAAACATGATCGAGGAATGTATGGGAACTGCAATCATTCTTGACCGTGATTGCTATGGAATTACCCTAAGCGCGAATGTGATCGCACACGACATGGGCGGAGGTATAGACTTAAGAGATGCTCATGGATGTGCAGTTTCTGGAAACACGTTTACGTTATTGCACCACTTCAGTGTCCGTGTCTCAGAGAACAGTAGCAGGAACACCATCTCATCGAATAGTTTCTGCAATAGTCATATTGGGAATGCCGAGAAACGAAAACTTGTAGACCAAAACAATGATCCGGTGCGAATCGATATCGGCACTGGCATTCTCCTCGAATCTGCGAAAGACATCGCAGTTTGTGGAAACACGTTTTCGGGTCTCGATGGAGCTGCGGTGAATGCGATGGGGACTTGCGACCGCGTCCTCGTGTCGTCGAATGTAATTGTAGACATCAACCGAAGAACAGAAGACAGTGAGGAAGCGTTTGTGGTGGATGGTGACGCAAATGTAACGATCGTGTCAAACTTGCAGTAGACTTGTCCGCGGGTTTATAGAATCAAGTGCAGGATGTCCAACAATTCAGCTTCAATTGCGTTGTCACCAGCGCGACGTCCTGGCCAGGCCGGCTTGTTTTCCTTCCGCCACTGGATATAACCGTCCGTCGTTTCCTTGTCTTTTAATTCAAGTCGTACATGAAGTGGAAATTCGACGGGATACGGTTTCATTTCCTCCAGTTTTTGAACTGCGTGTTTCGCGCCTGCAACGAGTTTCGGGAAAGTTACTTCCGGTGGATAGAGTGTGATTGAGCCGTCCTCTGACATCGACTTTACTTCAACCGTAGTAAGTTTGCGTCCGAGTAGCTCCGTTGCTTCACTGCAGGTACCGTTACATCCTGTAACCATAATGATAGGAACTGAGTGTTGGTGGCTGGCCGCAACGGCATAGGCCGCGATCTCACCTGCGGGCTGACCATTGAACCAATACTGCCGTCGCCGGCTACTGGACCACGTGTGCGGGAGAACGGCTTGATTACTTCCTTCCATCGCATGTAGCCCTACGAGCATGACCCCGTCAAAGGTGTTGTCGAGTCCTTGCAATAGAAAGTCATACCCAGATACTAGCTTGACTCTTGGGTCCAACTCACCGAGGATCACATTGCGATCACGAAAGCCATCGTCTCTCAAATAGACTTCGGTAGCCCCGCCTTGAAAACAACCTTCGATGGTGGCATTCACGTCGTTGGTTAAGAGTTTGCGATAGTATTCAATTTTCGGATCGCCGTCTTTTAGATTGCGGGCCCAGTATTCGTTTACGCCTGTAGGGCCTTCTGTATCAACAGCGATCATGATCTTAATGTTGTCATCGGCTTTGGAAGTCCTGCGCGGGGACTTTTCAACAACGACTTCTAGTTCTTCCATGTAAGGGACAGCATCAGTCTCGTTGGGACTCATCAATGTGAGCCCTAGTTCGTTGTTGCCGGAGAAGGCAGGACATTGCGACAGCGATATCTCAAAACGGTAACCATCTATTCCACCGCGGCGCAATCCAGATTTAGTGCTTGATATATGTTCGGGGTCAATCCGTGTTCTGTTGACATCTATCTTGATTTGATCCGGCGACTCAAGGTTGTAGACCCAAAAGGTCATCAATCCATCTAGTTCCTCCCCTTTTCGGCCATCCGCCATCAAAAACGGAAATGCCTGGCGTTCGTTTTTGCTTTTGGCGGAGAACTGGATGACCGGTCCGTTTTTATGACCTAGTGGGCTATGGCCTTCGTCGTACCAAGGGTAGTTGCGAAACGGTGGTGCGCGTGTGCTCATGCCTTTACCCATGGGCAAGTAGCGGTAGGTGCGGGTGCCATTAAAAACCTGGCGTTTGCTGGAAACGGCATGAGTCCAGTTCCGCATACGTTCGATTTGCTCCGTCGTTCCGGTGGCTAGTTTTCCGAAATGGACCCCGACATTCCAAAAGGAGATGCTGTCTGCACCCCAGGTATAGAAGTTAGCAGCGGCGCCGCGTGCTTCGCTGGGCGTAAGTAGCATTCCGAGGTAACTCTTAGCGTGGTCTGCGGACATCGCCACTGGACGATCCAATATAAATGGTGGGCCGGTATCCATGCCGCCCATCATATTTCCCATCACGACTATTAGGTCAACTTTGTTGGGCTTTGCAAATCTCGTAAACTCCGCGAGTCCCATTTGGGGGTCGGTGTTGTTCCAGGTGGAAACGACGATATAGCTTATCCAGTCGTTGTTTACCCAAGTCTCGATATCAACTCCGGCCAACCAGCAAGTATCTATGGACTCGGGTACTCGTATGCCTAAGGTAAACGGCGTTTTTCGACCTTTTGATTTTGCAACTTCGTCAAGCATTGATCGAACGGATTGCATGAAGTCTGTCATGATGGGTGCCTTTTCTCGTCCCTGATGACGAGGAAAGTGTTTGGCCCAACGTACGAAGTTTAATTCGAGACCGTCTACGTCGTAGTTTTCCACAATCTCCCGCATGATGGCGAGTCGGTGTGCCCTGACTTCCGGATAACTATAATCCAGTGCTGTTTCATTCTCTCGACCATCGGGCTGTTTAATCACAAATTGAGGGTTGTCGATCGCAAATTGTGGTACGAGCGGATCGTTTGGGTTCAGGTTTACGTGGTGAGT
>CEUN01007949.1_pt1 | contig 12764 bp, 6 predicted proteins | sample 361501 | NCBI WGS metagenome assembly CEUN01 (sample SAMEA2622801, study PRJEB7988) | marine metagenome | biome: marine biome (ENVO:00000447); feature: marine epipelagic mixed layer (ENVO:xxxxxxxxx); material: "saline water (ENVO:00002010), including plankton (ENVO:xxxxxxxx)" | depth 120 m | reverse complement strand
AGGATTTCCCGTCTACTTTCCATTGGTGGCGATCGGAGGCAGGCCGCTCGGGTGTCTTGTGGGAGTGAGGTGGGTTCTCTGCTTGCTCTTTCTTCGGCGCGACGGGAGAGGCTTCGGGTAGTTTGGAAGGCGAGGGGAGTGCGGCCAGCATCACCTTGGCTGTCTGGTGGGCCTTGTGCTTTCTTTCGTCGGATGGCCAGCATGCGCGTAGGTCACCCATGGTTCCTTTTCCATTGGGTAGCAACACGACTTTCCTGTCTTGTCCGAAGCTACTCGACGGAATTCTACGGCGAGAACTCCAAGTGCCAGACTTGACCCGATAGGAAGTAACAGCCACTCGCCAAAGGGCTGCATTGAAATAACGGTAGGCGACCCACGGGTTTCCTTCCCTGCCGACTCCTACCACGGGTAGGTTGACGGGATTGCCGGCCTCGCCTGCGGGACCTAGTGGGATTTCTTCAAATTGCGAGGATGCAATGTCAAACCTACCGAAGAGGACTGATTTCTCGGCATTGATGCCGGTCTTGTTCCCGTGACCGCGATAATCGAGGCCGTGCTTTACCTTTCCACGCTCGGCCGCGATCCAAAGGCCCTTACCATCGGCGGTTGCAGCCAAGGAGGCGCGGGCCTCGTACTTATTGCTGTGGGCGATTGGAAACTCCTTTGTCTTGCCCTCGGCATCCACTCTGCAGAGGTAAAGGTTGAACTCGTTGCCACGCGAACTGTCGTAAGCGATCCAAGCATTGCCCTTCTCATCGAATGCCATGCTCGGCGCCCAGTCTCCCCCTTTTTGCGTGGCCACTGCAAGCTCCTTGGACCACTTGCCTGATTTTGAATCTAGAACGCGGGCGTAAACGTCGCTTTCGCCCGCCCGAAAGGATTGCCAACTCACCCAGACTCTTCCCTTGGAGTCGGTGCCAGATACTGCAAACGCCTCGGCGGCATCCGTGTCCGCCAAGGTGACGGGTTTTCCCAAGCCGTTCTTCTCGTTCCAGGAACAAGCCTTGAGATTCACGCTTTTGTCGTCAGCAGTTTCGCTCCATACAACCCAAGTGGTTCCTTTGCCGTCGACCGCCAGGGCGGGTGCATGAAGAACAGCCGAATCGATTACCGTGGCGAGGACTTCAAAGCCAACCGCTTTCGTTCGGGCGAGCCGCAGGGCATCACTCTTTCCATTCCACTCCAAGTAGGCTACTAGCACGCGACCTTTTTTGTCGGTGGTGGCTGCCGGCAGGTCGATCTGGATGCCTTCCATTTCTATCTTTTGCAATTTATCGGCTAACTGGACCTCGGGTACCGTGAAAGGGATCGTTTTTCTCCTGATGTCGTTTGCCTTTGCCTTTGGCTTTGGCTTCGGTTTGACAGGTTTGTTTGGTTTGGGATTAGCTGGTTGTATGGGCTTCGGCTTGTTTGCTTGTTTCTTCTTTCTAACGCGGCTACGTAAAATTTCCCCAATGCCTTCCAGTGGAGGCAGAGTCTTGTCTTCGATGATCAGGTTGCCCAGCATATGGTCTGCCCATTTGACTGCCATCAACATATCCAGTCCCGGGTTCTCTTCCTTCACTTGGCAGGAGCAGGCGGAGCAGAGATAACTTGCCGCGCCGCGGGAATGTTCCAGCGTGATGTCCTTGCCGATCATGCCTTCGAGGACCCGGCCTCGACCAAATATGGGTATGGCGATTGGTTGGTCGGCCTGGGTCCGCATTCGCCGACTGTGATTCAGTAGCATCGAGACAAAGATTTCCTCCGCGGGATCTTTCCGCGAAACGGCCAAGGTGGTGAATTGGATTTTCAATGGTACGCTCGACCGCAGGACATCATCCAAGTCAATGGGACCCTCGTCCGGACCCGAGCGGAGTTGGCCTGCTTGCTCGAGGGGTATGATGCCTTTCGGTAACTTGGTTTCTCGGCTAGTTTGCTCGAGAAACTTCTTTAGTCGGGCTTCAGCGGACCGGTCCGCGGCTACATTTCCGCTTTCAACCAGTAGCCATACGTTGGAGGTTCCTGAAAGCAGTTCCGACTTTATTTTCCGGCGCAACGGCGAGTCGATGATTCCTTCGACGTTCTTCAAGGTCAGGTCTCCGGTCCAAAGAGCTTCCCTGATCTTTGAGGAAGTTGGGTAATAAAGCGCGATTCGGGGAGTGTCATCCGGTTTGAAAGTAGATGCTTCGCCTTTCCATCTGGGATCGACCCGTGGCTCGGATGCCAGATCTAGTTTGTGGAGCATCAGGTTGGCGCCGTTCCCGAGGCTCGGGTTGACAGCCCGATCCAAGAGTTCAAGCGCTTTGGTTTGCTTTGCGGTCAGCGGAGCATGGTGCACGATGACGGCATGATACTTGTCGGCTTGCCAGCGTTCGAGCGCGTATCGGAAGACAGGCACTTGGCAGGCCAAGGCCTGTTGGGCCAACAAGACAGCTGTAGCTAACGTCAGTTGAAAGATGAGCTTCATGGCGTGCCTTTTCTTATTGGAAGCAGTGGATATATCCCTTGTCGGTACTTACAAGCAGCCTGCCATTGCTGATAACCAGGCCGTAACCTTTGCCAGCAATCTTTGCTGACCATTTTTTTTCTCCATTCGATGCGTCGTAAGCCAGGACGATGCCATCACCGCCGACGTAAAGTGTGTTTCCGCCCATGGCAAAACCGATTGGATGTACGCATTGGATTTTCCATTTGAAGAACCGTGGCAGGAGGGAGGTGATTTCCTTTACCCTTTTTCCGATTTCTGCGTGTTGGGCCTTGAGAGCCTCGTCGTTTTTGCGGCTCTTGAGCTGCTTGCCAATTTTTGCCTGTTTGGAGAGAAGTTGCCTTTTTTCGTTTTGCAGAGCCACGTAAGGCACTCGATCGAGAGCGGTCAGGTTTTCTCCCTGATGAAGATAGGCGAACCGTTTGTTAACCAACATACGGTTCGTCCCCTGAAAGCTAAGCAGATGACTGCGATTGCCTCCATCGGCAACCCGAAGCACCTGGTCTTTTGCCTTTTGGTTGTTTGGTCCACTGATCAACTGGTCTCCTTCCGTGAGCAGGCAATAGGTTCCGCCTGCTTCGGGTATGCTGCCCCGTCTTTTCCCCGTAATTTTTTCGAAAACTAACGGTGATGCTCTTCCCTGTGGTGCGTATAGGCTGTCGCTCGAAGCGAGTAACGCCCCCTGCAAAGTGACTTCAGTCTGGCGAGTCTGGAAACTTCCGTCGCCTTCCGGTTTGCCTGTCTCCGCATCCACTGCGCAAAGGTACGACGCCTCCCAAGGAAGCATGGAAGCCCCAAAGTAAGCGTTTCCTCCTTCTACCAGCACCCCGGTGCGACAGGGCCACAATGAGATCAGCTTGCCGTTGCTGGGAGTATGTCGCTTGTCTGGAATTGGGCGGTAGCGCCAAATTTCCTTGGCTGATTTTGCATCAATGCAATAGGCATAGCCGTCATCGGAGCCGAAGTAGAGTTTGCCATTTGTAGCAGTGGGCGGAAGCCGGACGGCGGAATCCGTGAAGAAAGCCCAGCGCTCCTTGCCGGTTTCCGCATCCAGGCAATGGACTGCATTGTCCACCGAAGATCCGAAGTAAACGTCCTTGCCGACGGAGGTGACAAAGAATGCAGGATCGAAATTCCGCATCGACTGCAAGTCCTTGTTCCCTGAGTAGGCATCCCATTTCGCCGGTCCCGACCAAGCGGTCTGAGGTGGGATTGGAGATTTATATACCCATGCCTCCTTTAACTGGGCAGGGAGCTGTTCCTCGCTTACCCCGCTTCGGCGATTGTCATGCCGGTAGGTTGGCCAATCTTCCGCATGGACGAACGGTGGGCCGGCAAGAAGAAACAGGGCAAGTGTCCTGGTCTTCATTCCTGTTGCTTGCCTTTCTTGGTTTCCTGTCCCGATGCACGGGGCCGGAATGCGAGGGAGGTTTCCATCCATCCACCGCAGGAACACCCGCCGCCACCCTCTGGAACCAAAAGCATTCCGGCTGCAGGAACCACGCTCAGCCAACAACTGGGTCGCAATCGGTTCCAGGTGGTCGTTTTTTGGGTTTCCTGTCCCCACATGGCAATTTGCCTGCCATTGCCGCGGTAGATCAAGGCGTCCTTGGTGCCGACGTAGGTGTGGCATCCCGATCTTCTTCCAATTTGACCAATTACTTTTTTGCCTGTCTTGAGGTCGAAGGCAGATGGTTCCAGGAAGAGGCGCCCGTTAATGGCGACTGGATGTTGCATGTGGCCACTGTGGTGGTCGTTGGGCCAATTATTGACTGTTTCCCATAATTTCTTTCCCGTCTCGAGGTCGTGGTTGTAGAGATGGTATTTACCGTTGGTCGACGACTCGATCACAAGTCCGTGTTCGGTTGCTAGCATGTAGAAGACCACGGTCCCGTCCGCTGTGTCGATCGGTTGCTCCCATAGCTTTTTGCCGGTGTAGGCATCAAGGGCCACGAGAAACTGGTCTTTCCACAGATTCGGTCCATGCAGTCTGCCGGTGGCTTGCTTGAGAATCTCGGGGTTTCTTGATTCGACGAAGAAGATCTTGTTATCACGAATCGAGATCGTGGGATTGAGGACGGCCCCTTCCCGATAGCTCCACGCAACTTTTTCGTTTGTCTTGTTGATGGCGAAGACCCCTTCGCTGCAAACTTTGGCGGTAGATTTCGGCTCGCGCTTGTCGTACCACATGCCACCACCGAAGAACGCGGTATAGGCGCTGTTTTTCTTTACCGCGCTACCATAGAAAAGATCGCCGTCCTGGGCAACGTATCCCCAGTCGTGAGTCTCTGCCGAGTAAGTTGAAGGCATCTTGTGAGCCGCCCTGCGGTGACCGGTGGCGGCATCCACTTCCCAACAACGATCCTTGACCGCTACGAAGAGGGCATCGCCATCCGTGCACCAGTTGCTGGCGTCCCTTGGCATGTTCACTCTGCGAAGGTCTGGTATTTCCAAGCTCCACAACGCTGACCCATTGTATGCGTCGAGGGCAATCATTCGGTTCATGCCTTGGTGGAAGAGGCGGCCCCACGAAGAAAGCGGCGCCGGCATCCGCGGGTTCCTGTCTATGCCGAAGTCAGCTCCGGGCCGTCCGACCCATTGCACTTCAAGATCCGTCGTCGCGGTGGCGCCACCAAGTTCTTCGTTGCTCGAAGTGGTGTTGCCTGCATTGCCATATTGATGGGTCCACTCGCCGCTGTTGGCCAAGGGTCCCGGCGCCACCTTGAACCAGTTTCCTCCCTTCAGCCTGGTATGCTTGATATCACTTGCCTTGAGCCATTCGGTAATTCTCTGATCTGATACGCCTTCCTTGCTGCCGGCAGGTTTGCCGAGAACGGCGATGCCCCCCCCTGGTCGAAGCAAACGATTCATTTCCAGGGCATTTCCCGGGCAGTCCTTCCCGAACAACATCGTTTCAGAGACCAGCAGGTTGGCAATGTGACCGGTGACCGGAAGCGCATCCAGATTCTCGACGTGGCGGACCGAAACTCGACTTCCATATACTCCTTTGCCGTACAGCCATTTTCTGGCCTTGTTTACCCGGTCTGGGTTGTCATCGAAGCCGAAGACAACCAAATCGCTCTGCATGGCCAACTCGTATGCCAGTTGCCCCGACCCGAAACCATAGACCACGCAAACACCACGGTTGACCTTGCTTTCCCGGATAATTTCCGCGGCCACTTGACTTAACTGGTTCACTTCCTCGCCAGTTCTCTTTGGCATGGCGGGAACGGCAAAGTTCATTCGCATGTCTAGTTCATAAGTTTTTCCAGTTGTTTTCACTCCCGATGGCGCCACCATGGTGATCCTGTAATGGTACAGTCGGCCTGGTTCCAATCCTTTTATTGTCAATGAATGGTTGCGGGTTTTAGCTTTGCCTTGCAGCTCTTGATCAAGGTTGTCTCCAATGCCATAATGAAGAATGCAATTGCCGGGCTCATCGCTTTCCCAGTAGACGGTTGCAGATCTTGGCGACTCAAAGCGAAGGTGTGGCTTAACGCTATAGGTCAAAGCCTTGGGAAAGAGGGATTTTCCCTTGGCGTGGAGGGCAATGATTTCATTTGGGTCGAGTGTTTTTTCATACAATCGGACACTGTGAACAGTCCCTTTCATGCGGAAAAATTCATCCTTATCGTGATAGGCTCCTATGGTGTAGTAGGCTTCTTCAGGGTAGGCGATTTCACCGTTGGCTGCGTTGCCGGAAGCTTCTTCCACGCCATTGACGAATAACTTCATTGTGATTCCGTCATAGCTACCGACGACATGGTACCACTTCCCCTTTTCAAAAGGAGTTCGCGAAGTGATTGTGTGGAGTTTCGATTCACTGGAAACGGATAGAAGGAAATTCGTTTTGTTGTACCCCAGGAGCCATCCTTTTTCGTAGGAACCATTGTCTTGATAATAGCCTGCGATGGCCCCCCATTGCGCTCCCGAATCAAGCGAAACCCAAGCTTCTGCAGTTAGGTTTTTGTTTGGTAACTGTTCAGCGGTCATCCCCGGGACGTCCATGCTGTTGTCTCCATCCAGACGCAATCCCATGCGCGAGGCCTCCCCTTTTCTTTCCAGTTCTCCGATCAGGTTGCCTCGAACCGAGGTGATTTTTTTGGCGGAAATTTTCTCTTGGGAAAAGACCCAGTCATGAAGTGGAAGCGTTTGCTTTGCCCAAAGGCCCAAGGGCAGGAAAAAGGAAAGCATCATCGTGGCCTTCGCCAACGAAGTTCCTGTTCCTTGGTGTATCATTCCTGAATCTTAGCTTATGAGTGATTGCATTGAGGCGAGTCCATAGAAACATACCTGTGTCCTGACCGACAAGGTCATTGTTTGTAGTTCGAGTTACTCGTTTCCGCCAGCCAAGGCTTTCCACTCCTTGTTCTTGGAAGCCAACTTTTCCCTTAATTGACCTAACATCAGGCCATGACGCTTGTCGTCGATGAGATCATTCAGTTCATGAGGATCATTTTTCAGGTCGAATAATTGGTGGCGGTCGAGGTGTGGGTAGTGGATCAGCTTGTAACGGTTGTTTCGCACCATGCGCTGCTTGTCCCGAAAATAACCGTATATTTCGGAATAAATGGCATCTTGCTTGCCGTTTATGACGGGCTTCAGGCTTTTTCCCTCCACGCTCTCCGGGATCGCTGTTCCAGTAAGGTCGCAAATCGTGGGATAAAGGTCCCGTAGGTAGCAGAGTGCTTCGCTTCGCTTGCCTTTTGGTACGCCCGGTCCGGCAATTATCAAGGGTACTCGAATGGTGTGCTCGTACATGTTGTGCTTTCCCATTATGCCATGGCTTCCCAATGCCAGTCCATGGTCGCTTGAGAAGATCACATAGGTGTTATTCAAGCGTCCATCGGCTCTGAGTTGCTCGAAGATTCGCCCGACTTGTATGTCAATGTGGTCGATTACGGCATAATAAACAGCTATTTCGTCAAGGATGTCTTGCTTGGTCCGCGGCCATGGCAACAGCCGTTCATCCCGCCCTTCAAGGTTTCCATGGTCAAAGGGATGCCTCGGCAGGAAATTGGGCGGCAGTTTCAAATCGGCGGGTTTGTATCTGTTTTCATAGCCGGGGGGATAAATCAACGGGTCATGTGGGCCAGTGAAATTGACGTGAAGAAAGAACGGTTTGTCGGTTTTGCGCTTCAAGAATTCCAAGGCGCCGTCCGCGACGTATTTGTCGGTCAGTGAGGTGAGTCCGATTCCTTTGTCCAATTCCGGGTTGCCTTTTGCATCCTTGAAAGTCCAGTTACGATATCCGGTGACGGGTCGACCCTTGCGGCCGAGAATGATTTCGCCTTTCTTCCAGGTGCCGCCGCCGCTGCCAAAGAGTCCCCGCGTTTCTTGATAGCCCCGAGCCAGTGGCTTGCCGTCGTTCATCCATTTTCCGCTGTACCAAGCATGGTATCCGCCTGCAGTCATGGCTGCTGGCAGGAGTGTAAGCTTGGGGTCAATCCGTTCTCCGCCCCTCCCCATCAGCACCCCGTTGCGAAAACTGGAGCACCCGGTGAGGATCTCCGCCCGGCTTGGCACGCAGAGCGGGTTGGCGCAGGTGGCTTGTTCAAAAGTTATGCCCCGCTTGACCAGTCGGTCCAGGTTGGGTGTATCAATTAATTCGTTGCCAAGAGCAGCTATGGTGTCGGGCCGCTGGTCATCCGTCACGATGAGCAATACGTTGGGTTTGGAACCTGCGTCCAATGTCATCAGCAGAAGCAAGCTGAAACTCAAGCTCAGGAAACGCTTCATCCTGTTTACGTAGAGAAGCTGATTCTTCTTACAGGCTTCCTATGCTGTCTCCTCACTTGCCCTTTAGTTGCGAGATGAGAAAGGCGGTCGGTGTATCGTGCTTCACCTTGGCTTGACTCGGGTAGACGAGTTCACAAGCCACTCCCTTTGTCTTGCAATGCTCTTGCAGCTTCACTCCGAAATTCGAGGTGTGAGTGGGGTCCTTCTGGTTTTTTCCGATGGCGGGAGGAGCCCTGTAGAGCAAGTATACCGGGGGATCGTCCTTGGTCACGAGGGCATAGGGCGAATATTCTGCGATCCACGGAAGGATTTTTTCGCGTTGCTTTAGGAAATGGGCAAAGGATCCCAACCCGAAAGCATGTCCGCCGTAGCGGCTGTTGGGCGTCCACTCCAACATTTGCTTTGGGTCCAATGTTGTCTGCGCTCCAATCACTGCGGCGCAAGCCAAGCGGGTGGATTCCCTCGCCACAGGATCCTTGCTTTTTGGATCGGCCAAGTCGTCGTGAAAGGAAAGCCATAGGCTGGAACAAGCCCCCGCTGATCCTCCCGCCGCTCCGATTCGTTTCTTGTCCAGGTTCCATTCCTTTGCCTTGCTGCGGACGAACTGCAGTGCCCGAGCGGCATCATGTAGCGGTGCCTTGACTGGCGGTTTCTCCTTACTGGTGACGTAGCGGTAATTGATTGCCACAACGGAAATGCCCGCCTTGAGCAAGGCAATGGGGTCGACGAATCTGTCCATTCGTTCCTTCGATCCACCTCTCCATCCACCGCCGTGGATGACGAATGCAACGGGGGTGGGTGATTCGGAGTCCGCCTTCCAGAAATCGAGAACGTTTCTTTCATGATCTCCATAAACGATTTCGGACTTGGTCGGCTTGGGAACTGTGGAAGCATAGCCCGATGTTTTTTTCTGGGAATGAACATGTCCGCACAGGAACGCTAGGGCGACTAGGTGAAGGAATAACTTCATACTGTGTCTTGGGGTGTTGGTTGAGAGGTTTCAGACGAATGGTCAACGATCCATTTACCTCTTCAATTTATCCGTAGTGAATTTCGATGGGAAGCTCTATTTGGACTACTTTGTTTTAATAGAAACTTAGGGATAAATTACTATTGCAAGTTACTTGCATTAATTGCAAAGCTAATGCCATGCGTAAACAACGGAGAATGGCTCTTGGTTTCTTGGCCACGCATTTCCTGCTGATTCTGTCGGCGGCTTCTCCTGATTTGCACAATGCGATCTTTCATTACGCCGAACAGTGTTCTCAGGATTCCCGCCATCAGCCCTGCCATTCTCATGGGCAGGAAGAAGGAGAGTTGCCTGAAAGCAAATGTGCGGTCGTTCTCTTCAGCGAAAGCGCCGATTTCTTCCATGGCGCAGATTTTGAGCCCACACCAGGAATCTGCGATGGCAAGATTCCGCTCCTGGATGTCGTTCATCTAGGATCTGGGAACCGGAACAGTCCCTTTGGGGCAAGGGGACCTCCCCTTTTGGGATAACCATCCTTTGCCGCGCCGTTTCCCTTGGCGCTAACTCGACCCTAACCCTTTGAGAGGAAGCCTCTGATTGGTGAGATTTCACTCGCCCGAAGAACAATTGGTTTTCCTAAACAATTAATTCCTAACGTATTATTATGAAACATATCACTATTACATTAATGATTTCCGCTTCGCTTGTCTTCGCCCAAGAGGAGAAGGCAAAGGAAGAAATTAAAGAACTCGATCCGATCGTGGTCGAATCCTCTCCCCTCGAACCAAGTATTAAAAAGGTCACGCAGGCTTGGAGCGTCTTGGATGGTAAGAAAATCGATCAGGCGCGAACCGCTACGCTTGGAGGGACGTTGGCCAATGAACCAGGCATTTCGCAGTCATTTTTTGGCCCAAGCACAAGTCGTCCAATTATTCGAGGCTTGGATAAGCAACGGATCCGGATGTTGCAGAACGGAACGGACTCTTTTGACGTGTCCGCTTCTTCCGAGGACCATGCTGTGCCGATCGACCCTTTGCTGGTTGACCGCATAGAAATTCTACGTGGTTCCTCCGCTCTTCTGTACGGCGGCAACGCCATAGGAGGTGTCGTGAACGTCATCGATCGAGGCATTCCCACTCAAGCCTATTCTGGTTTTTCGGGAGGATCCCTTCTCTCCAGTTATTCGAATGTCAACAAAGGTTGGAGCGCAGGCGCCAATGCCTATGGAGGGAGTGACTCTCTGAGCTTTCAGATCAATGGAATGGAAAAGGAGTACTGGGAATACGATTCTCCCAACGGTAAAATCAAAAACAGCATGGGTGATCGTTCCTTGCTTGGATTTGGAGCTTCCCACATTATGAAAAACGGGTATGCCGGTTTGGGATATTCTCAGTATGACTCTACCTATCATATCCCGGGAGGGGAGCACGCAGAAAACAAGTCCCGCATCGAAATGGAGAGTGATCGGTTCGAATTTCGTTCCCAAATCGAGATCGCGGATTCCGATTGGTTGAAGAGCATCGAGCTGAATTTCGCACATGGAGATTATCAGCATAGCGAAATCGGCATGGAAGAGGGAGCATTGCCCTTCGAGACTCACTCGACATACCTGCGAGAAGGTACGGAAGGACGGATAGTTTTGCTCCACGAGGTGGGTGAATTTAGTGGAGCTTTAGGCTTCCACGGAATTCTAGACGATTTCAAGATTACGGGAGAAGAATCTATTTTTGCGGGGGCCAGCGCTACCAATTCCGCTATATCTTCCGAGGAATCGACAAGACTTGCGGTCTTCTTGGTCGAACAATTCGAGTTGAACGAAAATACTCAAGTCAACGGTGGTGTCCGATTAGAGAATCTGGACCGAGATTTCGTTGGTGTTGCAGATCGCGATGACACGGCCTTTAGCGCTAGCGCTGGGATTTATCATGACCTTAGCGATGTGTGGAGCCTTGGTGGAAACCTCAACTATTCGGAAAGGATGCCTGATGCCGCTGAATTGTACAGCGATGGAGCCCATCATGCCACGGAGGCTTTTGAGATAGGAAACTCCTCACTGGATGACGAGAGCGCAGTGGGCTTCGAACTCATCTTGCGCCGCTCGACGGAAAAAGTTTCCGCTCAAGTGGTTGGGTTCCATACCCGATACAGCGACTATATCTACCTGTCGGATACGGGGGGTGAGCGTGACGGGGATGGCAACAAACCGCCAGCTGCGGGAGAAGAGGCACTTACGGAGAGACTATACAAAGGGGTGTCTGCGAAATTCTATGGAATTGAGGCGGAAGTTGATTGGTTGGCCATGGAGAATGCAGACTGGTCCTTGGTGCTGTCAGCTCAAGGAGATCTTGTCCGGGCTCGGAATACTACGGACAACGCCAACCTGCCGAGAACTCCTCCTGTCACCTTGGGTTTGGGTTTTGATATCCTCGGGGATAAGCTGAACTTCGGCATGAACTTGACCCGCGCCATGAAGCAGGACGATCTGGCTCCCAACGAAACCTACACGGCCGGCTATTCACTACTCGATGCTTATGCCAGTTATGACGTTGCCTTGGGAGATGCCGAAGGTGAATTGTTCCTCAGAGGGCACAACCTAACGGACGAAAAGGCCTTGCTTCATACCTCCTTCCGGAAATCTGAAGCTCCTCTCCCTGGAGCAGGTGTCGAGGTTGGTTTCCGAATCGATTTCTAAGCTTCAACTCAGGAAATAATTAACGCGTAAGCTTTTTCAGTTCGGCCTGTGTCCAGGGACTAGTTCTCTGGGCATGGGTCTTCTGGATGGCTTTCACGTCAGCTTCCGTAATCGGTCCGCCTTCATTGTTCCAAGCATAACGTACGTAGCTGAGGACACGGGCTAGGTCGCGTTCACGCGTTAAGCCCAAGGCCTTGGCAGGAGCCATGAAGCCCGCTTGGTAGGTCTTGCCGTCCACTGGACCTGTTAGGCCGTGAAGCAGAATGGGCACCAGTTGCTTTGGGTCTCCCTTTACTCGTGGTGAGTCGATCAGCGGAGGTGCGAGGCGGAGGTCGGTTCCTTCCACTTGGATGCCTTTGCCGTCGGATCCATGGCAGGCCACGCATGACTGGTAATAGGTGACTTCCCCGTCGCGGACCAGCCTGCGATGATCCGGATCCATGTCCTTGGGAAACTTGATGCCCCGGCTCCAGTTGGTAAGAGCCGCTTTCCATGGTCCGGCTACTTCGGCCTTGTGCGTTTTGCCTTCAAAAAGCTCCTGCACCAACGGCAAGTCCTTCTTCCCCCACAGGGAAACACCAGTGGCTAGGATCATGCCGCGGTTGGTCAGATGTTTCCTCGCGACCTGCTGAATTAAGTCCTCCACCGGGGGGCGAGACTTGCCCTCCGTCATGCCCAGTGTGAAGACGAGTTGTTGCGCGACTTGGGGGTCTCTTTCCTTGGCGAAAACGGATAGTCCCGCAACGGTCGCGTCTTCCTGCATCCAGCGCTCGGTCACCTGGATGGCGGCCCGTCTCACGCGGGGATCGCGATCTTCATATAAGTTGGCCACGAATTCCTGGTTCAATACGTCCAAGCCTTCCAAGGTCCACAGAGCGTGTAATCGGGCGAGGGGG
>CEUN01035268.1_pt1 | contig 12775 bp, 11 predicted proteins | sample 361501 | NCBI WGS metagenome assembly CEUN01 (sample SAMEA2622801, study PRJEB7988) | marine metagenome | biome: marine biome (ENVO:00000447); feature: marine epipelagic mixed layer (ENVO:xxxxxxxxx); material: "saline water (ENVO:00002010), including plankton (ENVO:xxxxxxxx)" | depth 120 m | reverse complement strand
GCGGTTGGGCTGCGGCGAACCAAGGTGGCATGATGCCCTCTGAGATCACTTTGCGAATCATGCCTGCGTTTTCCTTGGCGTCCGCATAGCTTTCCAGAGCAAATGGGCCTACTCCATCCTTGCGGTGGCACTCCACGCAATGATTCTGCAAGATTCGAGAGATCCGATTGTGGTAAGTCAGTTCCTGCTTGGATGAATCTTTTGAATCGAGGTCGAGTTCGCAACCCGGAGCCCATAGCGCTTCTGCAGGGATAGGCTTTCCAGCCAAATGAGCGTCAAGGGCTTCACGGAGGTAGTGGTTGCGAGGTGAGTCAAGCTGGTACCCGATGCCGTACTGGTCGTCAACGGGTCCGCGATAGATAAGGGTGCGGGCAGCGTCCAGCACGAAGGTGTCCGTGGTCGTGCCAGCACCCATACCTTTGGTTAAGGATTCATCCTCATCCAAGATTGCAGGCCCCTTGAAACCTTGTTCCTCGGCCATTTTGCGCAGGTCTTCCTTGGCTCCTTCAATGGCAATGGGATCGACGAACACAAAGGCGATGCCCTTCTTGGAGTATTCCTCTTCGATCGCTGCCAAGGTAGGAGCGAACCTTTTGCTCAGCGGGCAAGAAGCCCCTGTAAACGCCACCACCAAGGCCTTCTTGTTCTTGAAGTCCGACAACTTCCCTTTTTGACCATCAATTGTTTTGAAAGAAAGATCAGTTACCCATCTCCCGACGCCGTGAGAGGCAGCATCGATTGGCTTGGGACCTTGGCGGACGGGGGTCGAGGGAGCCGCTGCCAACAGCGAAACTATCGCCAAATGACAAAGAATTACACGCAGGCCCATATTCATAAGATTGGAGGTTAGGTTGTTTCGATGATGAATTTTGCTTTGAACACCCTTATTACACCGATCTTTCTACAAAGGTTACCTGAATGCAACTCACTTGCTCCGTTGATAAACGCGAACGTAATCCACAAGCATTTGAGCCGGAAATTTTGTTTTGCCGTCCGGCGGTCCTGGCCAATTGCCGCCTATGGCCAAGTTGATCAAGAGGTGGAAACGTTGATCGAATGGAGCGGGATACTTACCGCCTTCGCTGCTCCACTTCTTTTGGCTCTGCCAGAGCTTGCCGTCCAGATACCAATGGATTTCCCCCTCTTTCCAAACGATGGAAAAGATGTGAAAAGTGTCGGCAAAGGTGCCTGAGGTTAACTTGTATGGTTTTCCAGTGTGCTTGTTGTTTGGCCATTTGCCACCATAGTGCAAGGTGCCGTGGTAGGTGTCGGGTTCGTGCCCAACCAACTCCATTATATCGATTTCTCCGCTGGACGCCCAAGTACCATAGACATTGTCCGTGGGAAGCATCCAGATAGCGGGCCAGATGCCCTTGCCAACGGGTAATTTGGCTCGAACGTCTATGCGACCGTATCGCCACTCGCCCCGATGCTTGGTTCTTATGCGCCCCGATGAATAATCCCTTTTGGTGCCTACTTCGGCATGGCCGTCGTTGCGGGCTTCGATAACTAGCCGGCCATTTTGAACTCGTACGTTCTCCGGACGGTCGGTGTAAATCTGGAGTTCTTGGTTCCCTCCCCCGAAGGCGTTCACTTCTATTCCCCACTTGGAGTAGTCGAGTTTCTTGCCATTGAATTCGTCCGCCCAAACTAGTTTCCACTTTTCGGCAGAGGTGGTTGCCGGGAGTACGGTAATTAACAGACCAAGGAGAATGAGTTTTCCGGGGACACCGAAAGAATACCGAGAGAATAACATGAGCGATCGGAAAACGTCAGAATGGCTTGGCGGCATGGAATAATTTTTCAAGCTATTTTCATTTCAAGCCACTGATATGCCTTGCAACGATTTCGTGAGCAAAGGCCATGATAGTTGCTTGCGGGCTCTCCCCGATATTAGTTGGTAGTACGCTGGCATCGGAGACATACAAATTGTCGTAGTTGTAGACTTGTCCGTTTTCGTCCACCACCGCCCCGTTCTTTTGCTGGCCCATAGGGCATGAGCTCATGGCATGTACGGTTACCAGCTCGATATCCTTGGGTTTCAGTTTGGCGGCGGCGCTTTCCAGGTCTTCCAAATTGGCAACAGGTCCCATGCCTTGAACGGGAAAGAGAATTTCCTCACAACCTGAGGCTAGTAGTAGCTTGCCGGTTCGCACCATGTTCAAGCGCAAGCTGTCGAGATCATCCTTGTGAAACTTGTAGGTCATGAAAGGCGAACCAAAGGGGGCGTGAACCCGGGCCACGCTTCTGGATTGTATTTGAGTCACGAAGAGTCCGTAACGATTTGATTCCGCAACCACTTGCTTGAGCATTGAATTATCGTGATGGGCCAAGGTGGACAGCACGAAAGGCAACCTGAAGTTAGCGGGACTGATCAAAGCCCCTTCGTCCTCGAATTCTCTTACAAAATTAAGGCTTACGGTTGATTTCTCTGCATCAACGACATGGTCGAACTTGGCCACTACCTTGAAGTTCATGTGAAACTCCAGACGTTTCCCCGCCTTTTTGGAAAGGCCGTTTTTCCTTAATAAAAACGGAGTCTGCACGGCCCCGCCGCTAAGAAACACAAATTCCGGGCGAATTGTGATTTCTTCCCCCGAACCCTTGGCCCCTGCCTTTACGCAACTAATTCGGTTTCCTTGGCTGAGGATTTTCGTTACCCGCAGGTTCGGAATGATTTTGGCACCTGCAGTGAATGCCTGTGGCAAGTAACTTACCAACATGCTCCGTTTGGCTTCGGTGGGGCATCCTGTAGGGCATCGGTTTTGGTTTGAACAATCCTTGATCACCCTGGGAGCGGGCTCAATTCGCCAACCCAGTTTTCGGCAACCTTCTTCCATGGCCGCAGAATCCTTGTTGGAACCATCATCCGCTTTTGTACTTACGCTCAAGTCGCGCTCGATGTTTTCAAAATGGGGAATCAATTCTTTCATGCCATAGGATTCCAGACCCAAGCGACTTTGCCATTGGTCCAGAATGCGTTGAGGAGTTCGTGAAAAGTAACCGGCATTGATCACCGTGCTGCCCCCCACACATGCCCCCTCGGCAAATCCCACAATAGGTTTGCCTATGAACGGTGTGACCCCGCCTGAGCGATACATTTTCCTAAGTTGATTGGCGGTGGAGTCGTTGAATTCGCTGGTCTTGAAATGCCCGCCTTCTTCCACAATCAACACATCCTTCCCTGCCCGAGCCAATTCACGCGCCACCACGGAACCACCGGCTCCGGAACCGATGACCAAGTATTCGCAATTTATTTGCGATGAAAGCTCTGCTTCGGGGTTCATTCTGCGGACAGCATGATGAAGTTCTTTTGGCAAAACCTAGGCTAGCGTTGTTTTTGGTCAACTTACCTTTGCCGCTATTGGTTACGAAGACAAAGTTCGGCATAGGCCTTGATCTTTTGCCGCACGCTACTCAAACCGTTGCGACGATTAGGCGAGAGGTGTTGGGTGATGCCTACATCGGCGAGGAAATCGGGTTCCAGTTCAATAATGGCTTGCGGTGACTCGTCGCTGTACAACTCGCACAGCAGGGAGGCCGTCCCCTTTGTTATAGCGGCGTCGGAGTCCGCTTGGTAATGACATTTGCCATCTTGAAACTGGGGAAATATCCAAAGTTGAGAGATGCAACCCTTTATCAGGAACGTATCCACCTTGTATTCATCGTCCAGTGGAGGAACCGCCTTGGCCCGATCTATGACGTAAGCAAAGCGTTCGAAGGGATCTTCGAAAGGCATCAGTTCATCGACCAATTGGTCTCGTTTTTCATCTATTGTCATGGCATGAGAAGCAAAAGGCATCCTAGTAACTTCCTTGTCTCGTTCAAGACAATGCCATTGCCAGCATAAATGGCTTGGTTCGCAAGGCATTTGAGGAAAAGTTTGCTAGAATACCGTTGCCCAAGCCATTATGCTGGTATTCTCATTGCAATGATTTCTTTTTCGTGACCGCCACTCAAACCAGAGATTTGGAAGCTATCCTTACGCGATTGAAGGAGCGAAAGATGCGTGTGACCAAAAAACGCGAACGCGTCATCGCTGCTTTGTTGACTGCAGAGAAACCTCTTAATGCAGAGGAGCTCCGGGAGCGTGGCGACCTCGATCTGGTAACGGTTTATCGCAATATCGAAGCTTTCGAAAAAGCGGGTGTGCTGCAACGCATCCCCTTGGAGAACGGGGCTCAACTTTTCGAGCTCACTGCTCCCGACGAGCATTATCATCACTTGGTTTGCCGAGAATGCCATCAAGCGGAACGCTTGGATGTTTGCGTTGGCGAGGAGATGCGAAAGGTGGCCGAAGCCAACGGATATTCTCATATTGCGCACGTTTTGGAGGTTTACGGATTGTGCAGTGAATGCCTGGAAGACGAGGCTTAGTCTTTCTGCCGTTTATCCTTCTTGTTGGAAACGCTCGACTTTTCTCCCTGCTCGCATTGGCTTGCGACTCTTGTAAGTGATATCATGCGCCCAATCAATTTGTACAACACGCTGACCCGAACGATCGAGAGCCTCGATCCGATGGATGGCGAATGCCTGCGTTTCTATTGCTGTGGGCCAACTGTTTACGGGCGGGCGCACGTTGGTAATTTTCGTACCTTCGTCATGCAGGATGTTTTTCGGCGCGTGGTGGAGGCGGCTGGAATGAAGACCCAACATGTCCGCAACGTCACCAACGTTGATGACAAGACCATTCGCGGATCGATGGAAGCCGGTCAAAGCTTGGAGGAGTTCACTGAATATTGGACCCGGTTGCTGCACGCCGATTGCGAGTCATTGGCCATCTTGCCTCCGCATCAAGAACCTTCCGCAATTGCCCATGTTCCGGAGCAAATCGAACTCATCGGACAATTAATGGAAAAGGGCCTTGCTTACCAAAGTGAGAATGGATCGATCTATTATCGCATCTCGGCCTTCGAGGAATATGGGAAGCTTTGCCATCTCAACAAGGATGACGTTCGCCACAATGCGGATCGTCGACTTAACACCTCCGATGAGTATGACAAGGAAAACGCCAGTGACTTCGCCCTCTGGAAAATTTGGAGGGAAGAAGATGGTGACAATGCCTGGGACAGTCCATGGGGTCGTGGGCGTCCCGGTTGGCACATCGAGTGCAGCGCCATGAGCATGAAGTATTTGGGCGAATCCTTCGACATGCATTCAGGCGGGGTCGATTTGATTTTTCCTCATCACGAAAACGAGATAGCCCAAAGCGAAGGCGCTACTGGCAAGACCTTTGCACGTCATTGGTTTCATGTCGCGCATCTAAAGGTGGAAGGCGAAAAGATGAGTAAGTCCATCGGCAACCTCTACACCGTGGACGACGTCGAGTCCTGGGGTTTCGAGCCCAATGACCTGCGATATGCCTTGTTGGCCGGACATTATCGCCAACCGCTCAATTTCACCAAGGACAGTTTAAATGCCTGTCGATCTGCCCGCCGCCGCCTCGGCCAATTTGCCGAACTGTTGCCGGTTGAGGTGGACTCAGACTCCGGATTCTTTTTGTTTGAGCCAGTCTTGGATGCTTTGCTCGACGACTTGAACACACCCAAGGCTCTCGGCTTGTTGCATAGTATCACGCAAGAGGCTTCATCTGACTTGAAAACAGGAAAGCTCAGCTCCGAGGAAATGGCTTCCCTTGCCACAGGCTTTCATAATGTCCTGAAGGCCTTTGGACTCGACTTGCCGCAATCGGAAGCAGAGTCCCAGGAGGTGCCGGAAACGATCAAGGCCCTGGCTGAGCAACGAGCCGCCGCCCGTGTCGGCAAGGACTGGGCCGAGGCCGATCGATTGCGAGACGAGCTTGGTCAAGCCGGTTGGGAAATGCGCGACCAAGCCGACGGGTACGAGTTAACCAAGCTTTGAGCTCGGTCCCAAGGCTCAATCATCCAAGGTTTCCACCTTGATCGGCTTAATGTCGAACTTGGGGTTTTGCCCTAGGAAGCGGCAAGGGTTGTTGTGAAAGATCTCGATGGCTTCCTGCAGGTCGTGTCCGCGGCTGCGGAATTCCACGATCGACTCCTGCAAAGTGAAAGGATCGCTAGGCCCCCAGTCGGCCGAAGAATTGACCAAAAGCCTTTCCCGTCCGTACTTCTCCAGAATATCAATGGCCCGTCGCGGGGAGCACTTTGTGATCGGGTAAAGCGTCATGCCCGCCCAGTATCCGGCATCGAGCACGGGGCGGATGGTTTGTTCCTCGACGTGATCAATCCAAATGCGGCTTCGATCGACATCCAATCCATCCAATACTTCCAGCACCATTTTCGTGCCATGCGCCTTGTCGGACAGATGGGGTGTGTGGATGAGTACCAACTGACCATGCTCCATGGCCAATTCCACGTGGGCTTGCAATGCGTCCATTTCGTTCTTGGTCGACTTGTGCAACCCGGTTTCCCCGACGCCCAGACAAGTGTCTTTGGCAAAGAAATCTGGCATCTTCTTGAGTACTTCTTGAGTCAGTTCCTTGTTTTCCGCTTCTTTTGGGTTCACAGCCACCCAGCAAAAGTGACGAATCCCGAATTGCGCGGCCCGGGTGGGCTCGAATTCGCTGATTTGCTTGAAGTAGTCGATGAAGGTTTCCGGGTAGTCGCGGTCAAAGCCTGCCCAAAAGGCGGGCTCGACCACGCACACGACGCCGGACATTGCCATGCGCTCGTAATCTTGGGCAGTGCGCGCAATGGCGTGATAGTGTGGTTGAATGATCTGCATGGCGAAAAGGTGGTATCAGGTGGGTACTTCCGTGAAGAGATTCAGCAATTCCTCCGCCCTCTCGCTCGATTTAGGTTCCGCAAGCACATGCAGTGCCTTGTGCAAAACGTCGAGCTTGAGTTCGTCCGCGGCAGCAGATCCTTCGCGCTCTACCGCGGCGTCGTAACGATCCAGCACAGCTGCTGTCTCCAGTAGCATGCACCGGGTTTCCAAGTAATATCGGTCCAGGACCTCTTGTGGCTTTAACATGACGTTTTGGGATATTTTTTAACTAGAAGACGGAGGGGATTTCTCTAAAGGGACACCCTAATAAAAGTGACTATTTAGGTAGTTTTTGACAACCCATTACTAGACGGAATTGTTCGAAAAACATGATAGGGGATTGCTCCGAAGGCAAGTTCATCCGACTTGAAGTGCGCGAGTTTTTCTCGGGGAGGCCTTGTCCCGGAGGGTTTCTATCTCCTTTAATGACCGCAGGCACAGGACGATTCGTCTGCACCTGATTTGTTTGCCTTTCGGCAGAGCAAAAAGTTTCTCATGTGCCCGGATACCATTATCAAGCCACCGAGACTGGTCAGGATGTTTTCATGCGAAAGCCATTGACCAGTTGCGGTCGCACCGTGTGTGTGGTCGTGTCCATGACCGAATGCCGCAAAGCAGAGCAAAGCGAAGCCACATATGGAAAGAAGGAAAACCAAGAAATCCTTGTGCTTCCTGCATCCCAGAAGAATTGCCAAACCGGTGGTGGGTAGAACCGCTGCCAACATCCATAGGTGAAAGGCCCCATGGCTGAAAAAGCTACTGCCGAGTAGAGGAAAGGTAATCAATAAAACCGGCATCAAGAGGCAATGGATTCCACAGATGCCGGCTAATGACATCGCTACGCCATCCAAGGCAAACTGCCATTTCGAGGTGGTGTTGCCAACTATTTGCGTTGAAGCCTTTTGCAATTTCATGAATGGGGATATTTGAGAATGTGAAAAGTAAACAAATTACGGGTTCCTTCTCTTTTTGCAACTGATTTGCAAATTTAAAAATACCCTTGCAAATGGCTTGTTTTAAGGGGGATTGGGTTAAATCGCCCTGTCGTTTGGCATGATCTTAGCTTATTGACTATAAAGAGCTTTTTGGTAAGCTTTTTGTACGATGATGATTCGTCTCTTGATGATTGGATTACTCTTGATCGGCGGGATGCGGGGGTTACAAGCCTGCATCGGCGAGGCCGGGCATTTTCACTTTGAGATCGGCCATTCCCATGCCAATCACTGTGGCGAACATTCTCATTCAGGCGAGCAACCGAATCCATCTCCGTGCGAGCAATCGCATAATCACTCGCACTTTGATTTCATGATCGACGAACCCTTGAATCTACCGGTTCAGCGCCTTGCCTTGATCAAGGGGCAACCCCAAGTGCTTGCCACCTTGTTTTCTGGTTTAGTTTCTAGCCTTACCTCGTCCCGCCAAGTTGTGTGGGACCCAAGTGAGATTCCTCGTTTGGGCAGGTCCACCATTTCCAAGAAGATGGCTCTTTCCACTGTCGTTCTGCGACTCTGATTTCTTCCTGCGTCCTTTCTAGTCAGGACGCCCGCGAGTTCACCTGCCTTGGCCGGATTGTTCCGGTCATCCACGCGTTACACATGGAGGAATCAATTCGATGAAGTCAGTTTCTTATTTTACCTTACTTATATTGTTTACCATGTCTCTCCCAGGACAATTTGTCTTGGGAGATGTCTTGCACTTCACATTGGATTCGTTTCTCGAGCGGGCCGTGACCAAAGACCTTCGAGTAGGTCAATCCGTCTTTGGAAAGGATGCTGCCGAAGCGCGAAAGACAATTGCATTAGCGGCTCCGGATCCTGAGGCGTCACTGTCCTATGGCACCGATGCCTTGGGCAATGACCAAGGGGAGAGAGCGGTCGGCTTCAGCCTTTCTCAAACCATTCGTCTCCCGGGTCAAAAAAGAGCCTTGCGGGAAATTGCCAATGCTGAAACCACCTTGGCCAACGCGTCGCTTAGGGAAGCAACGAGACAAGCTACTTTTCGCGCAAAGGGCCTTTTCCTTCAGGTGCTCGCTGCTCGTGAGCGCTTGAGCTTTGCCCGGGAGGCGAGTGAACTGGCGAGTGAACTGGCAACTTTCGTAGCCTCAGCCGAGGGCCGTGGGGAAGCTTCGGGAATAGATGTCGGGCAAACCAAGTTGAAATCACTTTCGGCCAAGGAGAAACTGGCAGCCAATGAACAAGAACTTAATGAATTGCTGGCTCAGGCAGGTATTATTCTTCGGACAAAACCTGACGATGAACTCGTTCTCGAGGGAACCCTGACTTTTCCTGAAGAACGACCTGCTGTTCCAAATGATATTTCGAATTGGAGGACCCAAAGACCTGACTTGGCTCTCCTTGCTGGAGAACAGCAACGAGCCTCCGCTCGCTTGCATAAAAAGAAAGCGGATCGCTGGGGTAGGTGGCGCCTCGAAGGCTTTGTGGAGCATGCCCGTGAAATAGATTCGCCCGGCGGTCTCGAGCGGGAAAAGTTCCATGGCATAGGCATTTCGATTGAATTGCCTTGGTGGGGACGCCGCCAAGGGGAGGAGCGTGAAGCCAAGGCCCGACTGGGAGCCGCTTCCCTGCGCCGTGACATACTAGCCGAGTCCATCGCCATCGAGGTGCGAACAGCCGCCCAACGCGAAAGAATTCTGTTCCAGCGCCTGAGCAATTTCCGAGAAATCTTGTCCCCCTTGGCCGAGGTCAATGGAAAGGATGCCCTGAAAGCTTTTTCTCAAGGGCAAATCAGTCTACAGCAAGCTCTGCAAGTGCGCGAGGAAACCCTCGGTCTGAAGGGGGAATATCTCAATCTCTTGCTTGAATATCACTTGGCCGCCATGCGTCTTCGTATGGCTTTGGGCGGATGAGAGGAGGCCTTATGAACTATGCATTTCCTGCAATTGCATTGAGGCTCTACAGAATGCCCTTCAGAAAATCTCTGATGGTTGTCATGGGCATGTTGCTCGGGTCCTCCTCTTATTCCTCTGACATCGTGCAGATCTCAGCCGAACTTCGCGATGTCTTAGAACTTGAAACCGTTGAGGTTGGCTCCGCCCTGATCCCTAAAACATTGTCTTTGGTGGGTCGGGTGGAACCTATTCCCCAAAAGCATTTCTTTGTGTCAGGACGCGTTGCGGGCAGGGTGACTGCATTGTCCGTTGTCGAGGGACAATCCGTGAACGCAGATGACGTGCTCGTTGAGATCGAGACACTTTTACCCGGCAACCCGCCACCCAAGCTTTCTTTGCGGGCTCCCTTCGCGGGTGTCGTGACCAAGGTCTCGGTGACCAAGGGCCAAGGTGTGGATGCTGGGCAAACCTTGATCGAGCTGGCTGACCTGGACGAGGTATTTGCGCGGGCTGAAGTATTTGAAAGCCTGCTTGGCGAAATCCCTCCCGCGGCAAAAGCTAGGATTCGAGCGGAAGCTTATCCTGAGATATCTTTTGCGGGTGTCTTGGAGCGATTCGGTGGAGAGGTGAACGCTGCGAACGGATCGTTGCCCGCTTGGTTTCGTGTGGCTAACCCCAAGCATCTCTTGAAGCCCGGCATGTTGGCTGATTTCCGGGTGGTCACCACTGAGGTCAATGCCAGCATGGTGATTCCCTCAAGCGCCCTGCTTGGTACCACCGCAACCCCTTATGTATACGTTGCCAGAAACAAGGAAGGAACGCGATATCGAAGAGCCACCGTCAAGACGGGTCTCAAGGGATTGAATCGCGTTGAAATCTTGAGTGGCTTGAAACTTGGTAACCGTGTGGTTTCCGTGAATGCCCATCTTCTCGGTTTGAGTGCCGGTGGTGACGCCCCGACGAATTCTCATGGACATGATCATGGCGGACATGACGGTCACGGACATGCCCATGGTCATCATGGAGCCAAGGAAGCTCAGCCCATCCAATGGAATCTTTACCTACTGTCATGGTTGGCGGGCGCATTGGGCCTCTCCATCTTGTTGAATGTCTTCTTGCTGCGAGCTTGTCGGGGCAAGCGGAAGAAAACAGAAGGGCCGTGATGAACTTTCTCGGGGGATTGGTAGGCTATTGTACACGAAACCCGTTGGCAGTGTCAGCGGTGACTATTGCCCTTGCCGCATGGGGTATTCTGGAGGCTTTTCGCATGCCGGCCCAAGTATTGCCGGAGTTGACTCGAACCACCGTCACCATCATGGCGGAGGCTCCGGGCATGGCTCCGGAAGAGGTCGAAACCTTGGTTGTCCTGCCGATTGAGAATTCGGTCCGCGGTACCTCGGGTACGCAACGGGTAAGGACCGAGTCAACCGCCGGACTTGGCTTGATCTTCGTAGAGTTCGGCTGGGGAGAAGATCCTTATCGGGCACGCCAACTCGTCCAGGAACGTTTGCGTTCGGTCGAGGAAGAAATGCCTCAGGGTGTGTCCGCTCAAATGGGCCCCATCACTTCTTTGCTTGGTGAAATCATGCTCTTGGGCCTCACTTCGAATGATCCCGAACGTTCTCCCTTGGAACTGCGAACCTTGGCTGAACGAGATCTCGTTCGACCCCTGCAGGCTTTGCCTGGAGTTGCTCAAGTACTCGCCATGGGCGGCGGTTTGGCCGAATATCGGATCCATGCCTTGCCTGACCGGATGCTGGCCTATGGCGTTACTTTAAACGAATTGATCGAAGCATCTGGCATGGCTCAAGGCAACGAGGTCGGGGGCTTTCTGGAGAACGATTCATCCGAAAGAATGTTGCGGGCCATCGGCAGGAGTTCGGCCTTGTCTGACTTTGAGAATACCGTCATCAAAATGGTCGACAAACGCCCAATCCTCATTCGCGACGTGGCTGAAGTGGTGATGGCGCCACGACCGATGCGAGGGGATGCCACAATCGAGAGTCGCCGCGCCGTGATCCTAGGGGTACAAAAGCAACCCGACGCCGACGTGCGCGAGGTGACCAGTCAGGTGGAAAAGAGCTTGCATGCACTCTCGCTTCCATCGGACGTTTCGACTCGAATATTGTTTCGCCAAGCTGATTTCGTGGACCATGCCGTTTCCAACGTAGTGGATGCGTTGCGCGATGGATCCATCATGGTGGCCATCATTCTTTTTCTCTTTTTGCTTCGATTGCGCACTACGCTCATCGCCTTGGTGGCCATTCCGCTTTCCTTTCTGCTGACCCTTCTCTATCTCCGTTTCACGGGTGGCAGCGTAAACGTCATGACTTTGGGTGGTCTCGCGGTTGCCGCGGGGATGGTGGTGGATGACGCCATTGTATTGGTTGAGAACGTTTATCGCCGTCTTCGGGAAAACGATCTCCGATCCAATCCCGCTCCTGCTACCGAGATCATCATCAAGTCGACTGGTGAGGTAAGGGGAGCTATCGTACAGGCCACTGTCATTATCGTTGCGACTTTCGCTCCCCTTTTCGGGCTTGGTGGAATGGAGGGTCAATTGTTTCGTCCCTTGGCGGAGGCAACTGTTGTTTCGATGCTAGCCAGCTTCCTTGTCGCCATTACCCTTGGACCCGCATTATGTCGGCTCCTGATTGCCCGCAAAGGCAAGGCCATGGGATGCGAGCCTTGGACCGCTGCAAAGTCAGCTTTCGTGGCTAGGAAATTTCTTTTTGGTCCCGCCTTGCGGTGGCCTGCCGCCGTTTGCTTTGCCTCTATGCTTCTCGTCTTGTCTGCCTTCAGTCTTTTCCCAACCATGGGTCGTTCCTTTTTGCCCGGCTTCAATGAAGGCAGCGCCATGATCTCGGTGACTGCGCCGCCAGGTACCTCACTGGATGCCTCTCGTGAAATCGGACGCGTGGCCGAGGCATTGGTTCGTAAATCGCCCGAAGTGAAATCCGTTGGCGTTCGTACGGGTCGGGCGGAGGATGACGAACATGTCATGCCAGTAAGTGTAAGCGAATTGGACGTCGAGTTTCATGATGAGGGGCGGCCTCAAGCCGAGGTTCTCTCTGAAATTCGCAATCGAGTGGGCCAACTTCCTGGAGTTGCGTTAGACGTGGGACGACCAATTGGACATCGCATTGACCATATGTTGTCTGGAGTGGAAGCGCCTGTCGC
>CEUN01178268.1_pt1 | contig 12779 bp, 10 predicted proteins | sample 361501 | NCBI WGS metagenome assembly CEUN01 (sample SAMEA2622801, study PRJEB7988) | marine metagenome | biome: marine biome (ENVO:00000447); feature: marine epipelagic mixed layer (ENVO:xxxxxxxxx); material: "saline water (ENVO:00002010), including plankton (ENVO:xxxxxxxx)" | depth 120 m | reverse complement strand
AATGAAATATTGAATTAATGCACATCGCATATCTTACCCCAGAATATCCTCACGAACGCACAGGTACTAGTGGAGGAATGGGAACCAGTATTAAAAATCTAGTTTCTGAATTAGTAAAGCAAAATGTAAAAGTAAGTGTGTTTGTTTATGGACAAGCCAGAGACGAATTTTTTAAAGAAGAGGGAGTTAATTTTTATCTTCTTAAGAAACTAAAATACACTTTTGGAGGCTTTTACCTTTATCGGAAACACATCAATTTACTATTGGATACGATCATTAAAAGGGAACAGATTGATCTTTTAGAAGTACCGGACTGGACCGGTATTTCGGCTTTTATGAAATTCAAAATACCGGTTGTCATGCGTTTTCACGGGAGTGATACCTACTTTTGTCACCTAGAAGGAAGAAAGCAAAAATGGAAAAATCGGTTTTTTGAAAAACAGGCTGTTAAAAATTCAGATGGGTATATTGCCCCAACTAGATTTGCAGGTGAAAAAAGCGCAGAACTGTTTAGCCTAAAACCTGACAAAGTAGAGATAATTCCATACGGTTTACAACTGGATGATTTTATAAATGAACATCCACTAGATTACCTGCCTTTTAGCATAGTGAACATAGGTACCCTTATTAGGAAAAAGGGAGTTTTTCAGTTGGCTAAAATTTTTAATGCGATTCATAAAATGTTTCCTGAAGCTACGCTGACACTTATTGGCAGTGATGCTCCAGATGTGTATACGAATAGTTCATCTACCTGGGAACTTATGCAAAAGGAATTTACCGAGACTGCGTTTCAAAAGGTGACCTATAAAGGAAAAGTTCCGTATGCAGATACACAGTCAGCAATTAAAAAGGCACACGTCTGTGCTTTCCCTTCACTGGCTGAGACTCTTGGAATGGTTACTATTGAAGCCATGGCATTACAAAAGGCTGTTGTAAACACAAATTTGGGTTGGGCTCAGGATTTGATCACGGATGGCGAGGATGGATTTTTGCATCACCCTGATGATATAGAAGGTCAATGTAATTCAATTGAACGATTATTTTTAAATCAAATGTTGCTGAAAAATTTAGGAGAACGAGCTAGAAAAAAGGTCGAGATCAATTTTAATATTGAAGAACTTGTGCTAAGGAACATCAATCTTTATTCGAAAGTTCTTAATTCATGATTTTTCTCAGACACGAAAATGAGATGGTTACTGAGGGTATTTTTAAAGGGATGCATATTGTTAGTGCCCTGTATAATTGCGCACGACAAAATCCTAAAAAACCTATTTTAGTTGTTAAGTCTGATGTTAATGCTGCAGCATTTATAGAGAAGATAGGAAATCCTATTAAAAGAGCATTTATTTCTAATTACAACTCTTTTAATACTGGTATAGGGTACATAGAAGACAGTCCCTATATTAAGATATCAAATAAGGTTAAATATCCCACGTGGATAAAAGGGACTAATGCCTTTTATATTCATGCATCAGTTGTTAACGAGGTGTCCGCTCAAATTTCAGCAAGTCGAAATCTGCTCTATTGGGTGAATTCTGTTGGTAAATTGATACAACCTAAGGGGGTCTTTTGTTACCAATTGCCAGTATTACAACAGGATGAACAATTATCAAATATTTATCTTTACCGATTTGTAAGGCAACATTATAAAAGACGGTGGACCTTCTTTTTACTTTTTTGTCATTTGATTTATGAAAAAAAGTTTCCTTTTTTTGCTTTTGCTAAAGCGCAATTCTTTAAAAAAAGGAGTGTGCATATCGAACAGGCTATACTAAGCGATTCCATTTTACAAAAAGAGGGAAAATTAGATTATGATGTGATTATCCCCACTCTTGATAGGCCGGACTATTTATATGATGTACTCAGAGATTTTTGTAAGCAAACTGTTTTACCATCAAGCGTTATTGTAGTTGAACAAAATGCAGAATCATCAGCTACTTCTCAATTAACCTATTTGAAAGAGGAGTCTTGGCCATTTAAGATAATCCATAAGTTTATACATCAAACTGGAGCTTGCAATGCTCGCAATATTGCTTTAAGCCTAACTAAAGCAGATTGGGTTTTACTTTTTGATGATGATAATAGGTTTCCTGAAGATCTAATGTATCAGGTTGCCAGCGCATTACGGGTTACATGCAGTAAAGCATTGAATCTTGCTTACGTTCAGAAAGAGGAGATAGAAAATCAAAAAGGCTATTTTCAATGGGCCTATTTTGGCTCTGGTAGTTCAATTGTTCATAGAGATATTTTGAATCAGTGCAAATTTGATCTTGCATTAGAGCATGGCTATGGTGAGGATGCTGATTTTGGTATGCAAATCCGAAATTCAGGTTATGACATCATTTATGCCCCGGAAATTCAGGTAAGACATTTAAAAGCACCCATAGGGGGGTTTAGAAGTAAGTTTAAGTTTCTCTGGTCTAGTGAGAATATTTTGCCGAAGCCTTCACCGCAAATAATGTATAATAGATCTAAGAATACAACTCAAAGTCAATTAAAAGGTTATAAGTTGACCTTGTTTCTTAAATTTTATTTTCAACAAGATATGAAGAACCCATTTACTTATTATAGGTATTTTCAAAAGGCTTGGTCATCTAGTTTGAATTGGGCTAGTAAACTTCCGATTAATGTATAAAAAAATAGCGCTTGTAATTTGTACTTATCAGCGACCTAAAGCTCTAGCCACTCTCTTAGGTTCTGTAGAAAGACAAAGTTTTTATCCTGATCAAATACTTATAATTGATGGAAGCATCGATGATACAACAGCAATACATTTTCGTAAAGGTACAATTCCAAATCTTGAATATTATAAGGTAAGTGCATCGCAGCGTGGCCTTACAAAGCAAAGGAATTTTGGGGTTGAAAGAGTAAAACAAGGGATAGATTATATTTCGTTTTTGGATGATGATGTGGTTTTAGAACCAAATTATTTTCAGCAAATTCTTGATGCTTTTCAAGAGAAGTCTAATGCTTTCGGAATTGGGGGCTATATTACAAACGAAGTAGTTTGGCAACTAGATCAAAATGAGACAAAGAAAGGATGGTTTAGTTACGATGGGTATCAGCGCAAGGAGGGGAGCCGGTTTAAACTACGTGCTGTTTTTGGATTAGAACCTGATCTACCCCCCGGAAATATGCCTAGCTTTGGGCATGGCAGATCTATTAGCTATCTGCCGCCTTCAGGTAAAATTTATCAGGTAGAACAACTTATGGGAGGTGTCGCAACATACAAGAGAATATTATTTGAGAGTCTTAATTTTTCCAGCTATTTTGAAGGTTATGGTTTGTATGAAGATGCCGATTTTAGTTTGAGGGCTTCTAAGTTGGGTTCTTTGTGGATCAATACAGAGGCGCGACTAGAACACCATCATGACCCTTCGGGAAGACCGGATCTTTGTAAATACGGTAAAATGGTGATTCGAAACGGGTGGTATGTTTGGCGGGTAAAATATCCAAACCCCAGTCTTAGAGCACGTTTTAAATGGAATGCTACAGCTCTACTTTTGACACTGATTCGGTTTACTAATGTGATAACTACGAACGATAAGAAAGGGGCATTGAATGAAAGTATTGGTAGGACTGTAGGATGGTGGAGTTTGTTAGTGAATAAACCTAAAATTAGATGATCAAGTCAGACTATAAAAAATACAAACGATATGGGGGGAGTTTTATCGGTACTGTTTTTTTTACCCAAGGTTTTTGGGCAATACTTCAATTTAGAACAGCTTCATATGTGTACATTAATGTTAAGGTATTTGGTATAAGGCAGTTTTTACTGCTAGGTTGCTTGATTTGGCAAAAATTAATAGAGATTATTACAGGGATCTCTATCCCGTCTTCAGTAGAAATTGGTCATTCATTTTATGTTGGTCATTTTGGAGGTATAATTATTCATCCACGCGCAAGGATTGGAGTGAATTGTAATTTGTCCCATGGTGTGACTATAGGTGTAAGTGGAAGAGGAGCATCTAGAGGAGTCCCTTGTATTGGAGATAACGTTTATATTGGCTGTAATTCGAGTGTTGTAGGAAACATTCAAATAGGTGATAATTGTGTCATTGGAGCAAACTCTTTAGTCAATAAATCTGTCCCGGCAAACAACACTGTATTGGGAGTGCCAGCCTCAATCATAAGTGCAAATACCTCTAAGGATTATATTTGATGAATTTGTTAGTGATATCGTCGGCACCGATTCTTCGAAGAAATGATGCTTATGTAGCTTATGCGCCCTACGTACGAGAGATGGATATTTGGTTTGAGCAATTAGAATTAATAAACGTTGTTTGTCCGACCAAACATTCAGGTGCTTTACTGACTGAAAAATTTGAAAGGCAGGACTTACTGATTCATACAGCTCCAAATTTATATATTGGTAATTTAAAGGGAATGTTATGTGCTATAATTTACATTCCTTTAATAGTGTCCAGGTTGATCAGAGAGATGCAAGCGGCAGATCATATACACCTGCGTTGTCCCGGAAATATAGGTTTACTCGGTGCACTTGTTCAGCTATTTTTTCCACAGAAGAAAAAGACGGCAAAGTATGCGGGAAACTGGGATCCTAAGGCGAAGCAGCCCTGGAGTTATAACCTGCAAAAATGGATTTTAAGCAATAGCTTTTTAACCAGGAATATGCAGGTCTTGGTTTATGGAGATTGGCCTCACCAAAGCAAAAATATCAAGTCTTTTTTTACCGCGACCTATACCGAAGCCGATAAGAAAGCGCTTCCACAGCGTAAATACGATTTGCCTTTGCGTTTTCTCTTTGTAGGATCTTTGGTTCCGGGTAAACGACCGTTGTATGCCTTAGAGCTTGTGAACGAACTTATCTCCAAAGGTTTTCCGGCAGAACTTCATTTTTACGGCGATGGTCCTCAAAAGGAATTGCTTCTCGAATTTATCGCGGAGCATCATTTAGAAAAAAGTGCTTTTCTTCACGGAAATCAATCCGCTTCTGTGATCGCTGAAGCCTACACCAAAAGTCATTTTTTGATACTTCCTTCTAAAAGCGAAGGCTGGCCAAAAGCCATTGCAGAAGCCATGTGGTGGGGTGTTATTCCTATCGCTACTCCAATTTCTTGCGTACCATGGATGCTGGACCACGGTGATCGCGGTGTTTTAGTCGATGCTGAGCTTGAATCTGATATAACTAAATTAGAAGCGCTTTTAAAGGATAAAGCCCGACTGAAACACATGGCACAAAAAGCTTCCGAATGGTCACGTACGTATACTTTAGATTTGTTTGAAGCCGAACTTAAAAAGCTCCTGTAAACCGTGCGCACTTTACAACTCATAGACAGTCTAGATACCGGTGGTGCCGAACGCGTGGCGGTCAATTATGCCAATGCCTTACACGATAAGATCGAGCTTTCAGCTTTAGCAGTTACTAGAAAGGAGGGAGCGCTAAAGGAATTGTTGCATGATGAGGCGCCGTATTTGTTTTTAAAGCGAACAAACACTGTAGATATAGCTGCACTACTTCGGTTAAGACGTTTTATAAGGCAGCACAAAATTCAAATCCTCCAAGCCCACGGAAGCAGTTATTTTATAGCTTCTTTAGTAAAAATGATCACCCCAGGACTCAAATTGATTTGGCACGATCATTACGGGAATAGTGAGTATCTTGAAAACCGAGCTATTCGATTTTTAAAATGGAGCAGTAAAACTTTTGATGCTGTTTTTGCGGTAAATGAGAATTTAAAACTTTGGGCACAACGTACATTAAAAGTTCGTAATGCTTTCTATGTGCGTAATTTCATTGCAGAGGCATTTCCTTTAGAAAGCTCCAAGAAGTTTGCTGGAATTAAAGGGAAGCGAATTGTTTGGGTTGCTAATTTGCGAGCGCAAAAAAATCATCATTTGCTCTTAGATGCTTTTGAAAAGTTACTTGAAACAGATCCTGAGTATACCTTGCATTTATTTGGAGAAGCACCAAACACTTCCTATGCAACTTCGCTTTTGGCTCGTATCACGCAATTCCCCGTTAAAAAGTCGGTTTTCTATCACGGAGTTTATTTAAAAATTTCGGCGATTTTACCGCATTTTGATATCGGGGTACTCGCTTCAGCTTCAGAAGGTTTGCCTCTGGCCTTATTGGAGTATGGGCAAGCCGGACTTCTCATCGTAGCAACAGATGTGGGGCAGTGCAAGGAAGTGCTCGCCGGTTTTGGATCTAGTGTTCCTGCGAATGATGCGGAAATTTTAACTTCGGCGCTGCTGAGTTTAAGGGATACTAAAAAAGAGGCTGAAACTAATGCAATACATTTTCAGAAACGCGTTCAAGAAGACTACGGTGCATCTGGGATTGTAAAGAAGGTAATTGATATTTATGATCAAATTATTTAAAAACCATAACAAGCGGTATTTGCAACTTATAGGGCTTCATGCTGCTATAGGCTTTGCGATCTATTTATTTCGGTTTTTAGGTTTGTTCTATTTTCTAGGGTCTATCGTTTTTTTTGCGATATGGACGTTTCAGACAAAAAATAAAAACAATCAGGCTTTGCTTGCGGCAGCTTATATGACTGCAGGTGAGGTGTTTTTCAGAATGACCGGTGGCAGTATTATTCCATGGGAAGCGGGAAAGTATTCTGTGATCTGTTTTATTTTGATCGGCTTGTTTTTTAGTGGAACTTCGCGAAAATCAGCACCCTACTGGCTCTATTTAATATTGCTCATTCCGGGGGTTATCTATGCTGCTGAAACCTTGGATTTTGATACGAATGTGCGGAAGGCTGTTATTTTCAATTTAAGTGGTCCATTTTGTCTGGGGATTTCCGCGCTTTATTGTTACGATCGTAGAATTACCCGTAAACAGTTGCATAATGTGGTTTGGTGTCTTTTAATGCCTGTGATCGCACTTTCGATCTATTTATTATTTTTTACACCCGATACCCGAGACGTACTAAACGGAACGCAATCTAATTTTGCACTTTCGGGGGGGTATGGTCCTAACCAAGTGTCCACCGCCCTTGGCATTGGAATGTTTGCCTTAGTCGTTCAACTCTTTGTCAACAGCCGCAATAAGCTCATTTTTTTTATCAACCTCGCATTGCTTATGTTTTTAGCCTATCGTGGAATTATCACTTTTTCTCGAGGCGGTGTGTTAACGGCTGCGCTTATAAGTATCGCTTTTATCGTGATGTATTTTCAAGGGGTTTCCGGGAGAAAGCGAAACGCTATTTCTTTCTACCTAGTGATCATCGGAGGGGCAATCGCTATCACTTGGTTAATCTCTTCCGTTCGTACGATGGGGCTTATTGATTTGCGTTATGCTAACAAGGATGCAGCTGGGCGCATTAAAGAAGATCTGTCAACAGGAAGAGAGGAACTTATTACTTCTGAGCTCACGTTTTTTATCAATAATCCAATATTGGGGATCGGCGTGGGCAAGACCAAAGAGTATCGAGAAGAAAAAGTAGACGTTCTAGCTGCTTCTCATAACGAAATCAGTAGACTGTTGTCTGAACATGGCGTGTTTGGTTTACTGGCGCTTTTTATTTTAGTATTAAGCCCATTGTTTTTTAGAATAGGAAATCGAAACAATTATTTGTTCTATTCTTTTTATGGATTTTGGTTTTTGACCATCAATCATTCCTCTATGCGGGTCGCGGCTCCGGCATTTATTTATGCGCTGGCGCTTTTAAACGTAATCAATGAGAAAAAAAATACTTTATCTCGGCAACAAATTAGCCCATAAAGGTTATACCCCAACGGGTATCGATACTTTGGGGTTGAGGCTGGAGCAAGAGGGGTTTTCGTTACGTTATGCAAGTAGCAAAAGTTCTAAATTGCTTAGGCTTATCGATATGCTGGTTGAGGTGGTCAAAAGTCGGAATTGGGCTGATTATGTTTTGATCGACACCTATAGTACGCAAAGCTTTTGGTATGCTTATCTCATAGCACGACTTTGCCATTTATTCGGCTTAAAGTATATTCCTATTCTTCACGGTGGAAATCTTCCACAACGCTTGGTAAAAAGTCCGAAAGCATCCAAAAGGATATTTGGTAAGGCCTATGCTAATGTTGCCCCCTCTTTATATCTCAAACGAAGTTTTCAAGAAAAGGCTTATCAGAATACCGAATTAATTCCTAATGCTATTGATTTAAATTTATATGAATTTAAGCAGCGGTCTAATCTTAAGCCCAAATTGCTATGGGTGCGTTCCTTTGCCGAAATCTACAATCCCATTTTAGCGGTAGAACTTGTCCATAAACTAAAGCAACAGTACCCTGAAGCCCAACTGTGTATGATAGGTCCTGATAAGGATGGATCGCTAAAAAAAAGTAAAGAACAGGCTGAAAAACTTGGCGTTCAGGTGCAGTTTCCGGGAAAATTATCCCGTGAAGCCTGGTGTTCGATGGCTGCAGAATATGATATCTTTATCAATACGACACATTACGACAACACACCGGTAAGTCTTATTGAAGCCATGGCGCTAGGACTACCGGTTATTTCTACTGAAGTAGGTGGGATTCCTTATTTAATACGTAATCAGGAGAACGGACTTCTTGTTCCCGACGGAGATGCGCAGGCATTTATTCACTCTATAAATCATTTATTGCATGATCCAAAATTAGCTTATCGTCTTTCTGAATCCGGAAGAGCAACAGCTAAAGGTTTTGCATGGGGACATGTAAAACTACAGTGGCATAAGTTATTGTCTTAAAATAGGTTATATTTGAGGAACCAAACAGCCCCCTTCATGTCTTGGATACCTAAAATTCATTTTGAAATCTCTGAGCGTAAAATTTTATTACGCGTCTTCGATTTGGCTTCAATTACTTTGATGCTAATTCTGGTCTACAGTTTATTTCATTTTGATTATTTAAAGATCAGGTATAGCAGGTGGGGATGGATTTTAGTATTATGGCTTTACTACACGGTTTTTGCAGCGATTTTTGAGCTGTATGATTTACAAAAAGCTGCATCCTTTCAAACCACACTCAAGAATGTTCTACTTACCGTTTCTACAACGGTTTTGTTTTTTATACTAACTCCATTTGTTACCCCGGTTTTACCAGATAACCGATTGCAAATACTTATGTTTTTTGCTTCAATGGTGGCAGGGATACTCTTCTGGAGATATGCCTACATCAAACTGGTGTCAGCCCCACGTTTTAATAAACGTATTTTAGTAGTAGGAAATAGCTTTGATATCAACCTAATCGCAGCCAATTTACATAGAGCCGACCCTAATTATCGCGTGATCGGTTTTGTGAATACCGATGAGGTGCATCCCGAAGATTTTGATAAACGACTTAAAGCCATAGAGGTCCATAATTTAATTAAAGCCATCGAGCGTTATACAGTTTCGGAAATTGTCGTGGCAAGTTCGGCGCAGGGTGTTGGGGTTGATCTGTATAATAAGTTGCTTGTGTTGCTGGAGCGCGGTTTCCCTATACGGGAGTATACTCAGGTTTATGAAGAAATTACACATCGGGTACCGGTGCAGCACGTAGAGCGTGATTTTTATAAATATTTCCCATTTAGCCGAAGCAATAAAAACCGATTCTACCTATTTATCAGCAGGTTGTTTAATGCGATTTTTGCATTATGTGTAGTCTTTTTGAGTCTTTTTATTTTTCCACTTGTCTTTCTCGGGAATTTAATCGCAAATCGCGGTCCGCTTTTTTACACTCAAGAACGTGTTGGACTTAATGGGAAACCGTTTAAAATCATCAAATTGCGTACGATGATCGTTGATGCCGAAGCAGGAGGTGCGCAGTATGCAAGTAAAGCTGATAGGCGTATCACTCCCTTTGGTAAAATTCTGCGCAATTTACGTATTGATGAAATTCCGCAGTGTATCAATATTTTAAAAGGCGAAATGAGCCTTATTGGTCCGCGGCCAGAACGTCCTGTTTTTGTAAAAGAACTTTCAGAAAAAATACCGTTTTATGAGATCAGACACGCGGTAAAGCCGGGGCTTACCGGTTGGGCACAAGTGCGCGGCCGGTATGCCGAATCTGTAGATGATACGCTCGAAAAATTGCAGTACGACCTATTCTATATCAAACACCGCAACCTCTTTCTTGATCTAAATATCTTGCTGAAAACCATCAGTACGGTGGTGTACTATCGCGGGCAGTAAGCTATTTTTTGGCTCCGCCAAAGGGTTTAATACTTCGTTCCGATAATTATCGGGATGCCTCGAAATTAAAGATTCTTTTCAACCATGGCCTCAAGGGCTTGCTCTGAGGTAGTTTACTTTTCTGAAAAAGGAAAGTACCAGCAAGATAATTGCCGGGATAAAGGCAAGCTTAGCAAGATAATCTCCATATCGCACATAAAACGTAAGGCGATCATTGGTATTGATCGTCCCTTTTAAACTTCCGCGTAAACCGTAGCCCAATTCTTTTGTAATTGCTCCTTTTTGATCGATAAAAGCCGAAATTCCCGTGTTTGCACTGCGTGCAATACTGCGACGGGTTTCTATGGCTCGTAATCGTGCATAATTAAGGTGCTGTTTGTGTCCCTGGGTGTTACCCCACCACGCATCATTGGTGATGATCGCAAGAAACTGGGCACCTTCTTGAACATAACCGGTAACAAAGTCACCGTAAACAGATTCATAACAAATCACCGGACCTACTTTTGTGCCATCAGTTCCTGTAAAAGCAACCCGATTTTCTTGTGTTGTTTTCATAGAAACTGTGCCGCCCAGATCGAGCATCACATCACCCAATACAGGTTTTAAAATACTTTGATACGGAAAGTTTTCAACGCCAACCACCAATTTACTTTTATGATAAATCTGCGTGCTGTCTGATGCATTTAAAAGAAAAGCCGAATTGAAAAAGTCTGCCCAAACAGGATTTCCTATACGATCTTTGCCTACGTAATTTGAGGTAGGTAAGGTGGCGGCTTTGTCGCTGTACACGCGGTAAAATTGAATTCCTGCGAGATAATTTAAGTTGGGATAGTTGTTTAAAAAATTTGTAGCTTTTTCCTTTTCCCTACTAAATTCAAAATTACGAAGGTCAACCCCGGCGCCTTCAGCAAGTACGGTTTCGGGAGCGATAAGATACTCTGTTGAAGGGGTAAGCGTCTTCGAAGCTTCCTTAAAAAGTAGATCTGCAATGCGCTCGTTGGTCGTATTGTATTTTTCGGTGTACGGGTCAATGTTGGGTTGAAGCAGTACAATTTCAACGGGGTTTTCAGCTTCGGTGTAATTCGCTAAAATAAGCTGACTGATACCAATAGGAATTAAAATGATTCCGAAGGCAATGGCCATTTGGATACCTAGCGGCTTTAATTTTTTGGTTTCCTTAAAGGCTAAAAGTGCTTTAAAAAGTAGTGCATTCAACACCCAAACCCAAAGTGTTCCGCCAAAGGTACCGGTGTATTCATACCATTGAATCCAGCCCGTGTAGGTTGCAAAACCATTACCCAGATTAAGCCAAGGCCAGGCAAATTCCCAATTGAGATGCATAAATTCGTAGCCCATCCACAGGGCTACGAGAAAGACAAGGCTTAGGTTGGTAGCAAAGCGTTTGCTTATGCGCACATAAAGCATCCAGACAAAAGTCATAAGCAATGCATTTGCCAGCACGGCAAACCACATCCCGAAAGGAGTAGAATTATAAAGCCACCACGTGGTGATGATATTGAAGGTGAAAAAAGCGACGTAAGCGAGCCCAAAAATTTTGAGTTTTGGTCTTTTTGCTGCTTTAGTGTTGAGATTGTGTGTGGCCCATAGTAATGGGACAAATCCAAAAAACAAAAGCAGCGGAAATCCATACGTCGGCCAGGCTAAGGCTAGTAATAATCCGGTAGCAAGTGCCAGTAAAAAGTTTTTCATAAACAGTTTCTAAGACTGAAGCAAGTTACAGTAACCTCAATTTATAACGTAAAAGCTTAGCTGAAAATATATACGCCATTGTGTTAAACCTATTTAAAAGGCATCCTGCACTTTTTGAATTGTGGCTAACTTAGGACAAAAACTAAAAATGCGAATTCTTATTACAGGTGCAACCGGTTTAGTTGGGCAAGAGCTTACAAAGCAATTGCACGGGGCCGGCCACGAGGTCTACTACTTGACTACAAGCCCAGATAAAATTGAAACCAAATTTAACTACAAAGGATTTCTTTGGGATACGGCCAAAGGCGAAATTGATACGGCTTGCCTAGATGAAGTTAGTACCATCGTACATTTAGCCGGTGCAAGTATTGCCGAGCGTTGGACCGAAGAATATAAAAAAACAATCTTAGAAAGTAGAACGGAGACCGCAAACCTCATTTTGCGTGCTTTAAAAGAAACAGATCACGAGGTGGAGCAGTTTGTTTCGGCGAGTGCTATTGGGGCGTATCCTTCTTCAAAAACACAACTATATACGGAGTCTTTTGAAAAGTACAATCCGGGGTTTTTAGGAACGGTCGTTGAAGCCTGGGAAAAAGCAGCAGATCAATTTGAGACTTTAGGACTTGAGGTTGCTCAAGTGCGTGTTGGTGTAGTTCTGGCAAAAAATGGCGGAGCTTTAGAAAAGTTGATTCAGCCTATAAAATATTATGTGGGTAGTCCGTTAGGCGACGGGCAGCAATGGCAATCATGGATTCATCTCGAAGATCTTGCCGGGATTTTTAAAGAAGTGATTTTGAACAAGAATACCGGAGTTTATAATGCGGTTGCACCTGCACCGGTTACTAACGAAACTTTGACCAAAGAAGCAGCTTTGATCTTAAATAAGCCTCTTATTTTCCCTAAAGTTCCTGCCTTTATGCTCAAACTGATTTTGGGCGAAATGGCCGCTGTGGTTTTAGAAAGCCAGAAAGTGAG
>CEUN01181964.1_pt1 | contig 12796 bp, 11 predicted proteins | sample 361501 | NCBI WGS metagenome assembly CEUN01 (sample SAMEA2622801, study PRJEB7988) | marine metagenome | biome: marine biome (ENVO:00000447); feature: marine epipelagic mixed layer (ENVO:xxxxxxxxx); material: "saline water (ENVO:00002010), including plankton (ENVO:xxxxxxxx)" | depth 120 m | reverse complement strand
CGCCTTCAACCAGCCGGCGGTCGAAGACGGCAAAGCCCGCATGCGAACATACCTGGAAAACCGGTGATCCTGATGAAGCGCACGGTACTTCAACATATGAACCATCAAGGGAATTAGACACTAATGAAAGCGGCATATTTGGAAGAATACGGCGGACCAGAAGTCCTGAAGTACGGCGATGTGCCGGATCCGGTTCCAGGAGCAGATGACGTCCTGGTCGATATTCACGCGGCCAGCGTCAATGCGGCGGATTGGAAGGTCCGCTTAGGCCATTATGGGCCTGCTAACGAGTTTCCCTACATTCTCGGGCGCGATTTCTCCGGCGTCGTCAGTGCAGTCGGGAACAATGTGGATGATCTGAACGTCGGAGAACCGGTATTCGGCGTTTGCGATGTGGGGCAGGAAGGCGCTTACGCGGAAAAAATTGCGATCAAGGCGGCGATCATCGCGAGAAAGCCAGATCAGCTATCACATGTCGATGCGGCCGCCCTGGCATTGGCAGGACTGACCGCTGTCGTTTCGATCGAGGATACGCTCAGGCTCCAGCCTGGCGAGAGAATTTTGATTCAGGGTGGTGCGGGCGGTGTCGCGAGTTTCGGTATCCAACTCGCCAAACATATCGGCGCTCATGTGATCACGACTGCCAGCTCGAGCAACCACGAATTTGTGGCCAGTCTCGGAGCTGACAAGATCATCGACTACCACGCCCAAGATTTCAGTGAAGTCGTGTCGGACTGCGACGCCGTTTTCGACACCGTCGGCGGCGATGTGGTGGAAAGATCGTTCGCCGTTCTCAAATCCGAGGGACGCGCCGCCTTCATCGCCTCCGGTGTTCAAGCACCTGATTCACCGCGAGATGACGTGCAATCCCTGAGACCAAATGTGGGACGGGATCGTCCTCACCTTGAGCGCATTGTCGAGTTGGTAGTGGCCGGGGCGGTAAGAGTTCCAGATATCTCTCTTTTCCCATTGTCCGCGGCAGCCGAAGCTCATCGCATCAGCGAAGCACGACATCTGCGTGGCAAGCTGGTGTTCGAGGTTCGGTAAATCCCCGGTAGCCAGCCTTGCGGCCATTGCTGGTGCTTGTGCCTGCTCCTGCCCTCGTCCGACGCGAACCCAACCTGACGGGGGAGGGATTCAGTTGGTCAGCCGGGGCAACGACTGCACAAGCCAACTACGCATCGACGATCATGTCGTAGGCAGGCAGAGTCAAGAATTCAGAGAAGTCCTCCGAAGTACTCATCTCGGCGAACAGCTCTGCCGCAGCGTCAAACCTGCTGTCTGCATAGGCGTCGTCACCCAATTCATCGCGAATGCCGGCCATTACCTCCGCCAAGATCGCATCGAACAAGGGCCGATCGATCGCCCGCCCGTCGTTCAGTTGAGCGCCATGATGCAACCATTGCCATACCTGAGTACGTGAGATCTCGGCCGTCGCCGCATCTTCCATGAGATTATACAGCGGCACGCACCCCATGCCCCGCAGCCAGGCTTCGAGATAGCGGATACCCACGTTGATGTTCTGACGAAGTCCGACCTCAGTGATCTGCCCGTCGGGTACATCCAAAAGGTCTGCCGCGCTTATATTCACATCCTGGCGCTGCCGCTGGATCTGATTGGCCTCGGGCATCAGGCGGTCAAAGATACCCTTGGCGATGGGCACCAAACCCGGGTGCGCGACCCAAGTTCCATCGTGACCGTCACCGGCCTCACGTTCCTTGTCCGCGCGTACCTTCGCGAGCGCCTCTTCGTTGGCCTTTTCGTCATTCCTGATCGGAATCTGAGCCGCCATACCCCCGATAGCATGGGCATTGCGATGATGACACGTCTTTATCGCAAGAAGACTGTACGAGCGCATGAAATGCCGCGTCATGGTGACGTCACCGCGGTCCGGCAGTACACACTCAGCATCATTTCGAAATTTCTTGATGAAGCTGAAAATATAGTCCCAACGGCCACAATTCAGCCCGGAGGAGTGATCCCGCAGTTCATACAGGATTTCGTCCATTTCGAATGCCGCGAGAATGGTTTCGATGAGGACTGTTGCCTTGATCGAGCCTCGGGGGATGCCCAGCGAATCCTGTGCGGCGACAAACACGTCATTCCACAGCCGCGCTTCGAGATGGCTTTCCATCTTGGGCAGGTAGAAATACGGACCGCTACCCCGATCAAGCAGATTCCGAGCGTTGTGGAAAAAGTACAGGCCGAAATCGAATAGCGACCCAGACGCAGGCTCCCCATCGATCAGGATGTGTTTCTCCGACAGATGCCAACCACGCGGTCGTACGATCAGGGTCGCTGGGTTCTTGGATAATTCGTAGTGACGACCGCTTCGAGGATCATCGAAATCGATTGTGCGCGCGTTCGCATCACGAAGATTGATCTGCCCCTCCAGGAGATTCGACCAGGTCGGCGTCGTTGCATCTTCGAAATCCGCCATGAACACACTCGCGCCCGAGTTGAGCGCATTGATGATCATCTTTCGGTCGACCGGACCGGTGATTTCCACACGACGATCCTGCAAATCTTCAGGAACGGGTGAGACGATCCAATCTCCCTCCCGGACACTAAGTGTCTCGGCAGGGAAGTCCGGTTTCGCGCCAGCGTCGAATTGAACCTGACGTTCCGTCCGTGCCTCCAAAAGTGCGATCCGCCTCACATTGAACTGTCGATGCAGGTCCGCAATAAACTCGAGCGCCGACGGCGTCAGAATCTCTTCAAACCCAGCAGCCATTGGGCCGAGAACGTCGACCCCCTCCACTGGATTGACACTATCCGTCATGCTGGCTGTATCGGCCATCTCCATCCTCATTCAAATTCAGTTTGAGTTCGCGCCGCGCGGCCATATCCAGCCGAATGGGTCGGCTGCTCACATATCAAGGTTCATTCAGATTATCGGCGCCGTATTCAACTGATTTAGATGCCCCGGCACAAGAGGTATCCAACTAAAAATTGTCACTCGAGTTACGCTGTCTCGAACTCTGCACCCGGCACGGGCAGAGTGATCTTGATTTGCATACCAATATCGGTATTCGCTGCTTCAATCGTTCCCCCCATATCTGTGACGATCCCATAGCTGATGGACAAGCCCAGGCCGGTACCCTTGCCGATTTCATTTGTCGTCACAAATGGTTCGAACATACGATTGATCACCTCTTCCTTGATCCCGCCACCGGTATCCTCAACAACGATTTCGATGGATCCATCCTTGCCCCGGGTGGCTAGTCGGATATCAACCGATTTAGACCTCTCGGCCATATTACGTGCCTCAAGCGCATCGAAGGCATTTCCCAGGATATTCAGCAGAACCTGTTCCAGTTGCACTGCGTGACAGATAACCTTGGGACAGCTGTCCGGCATATCTACCGAGAGGTCGATGGAATAGAGTCGCGGCCTCTCCGTCACGATGGAGAGCGCACCTTCGACGGCATCCCTTGGATCAATGCGTTGCAGTTCGAAGACTTCGCGATTCACACCAGCAAACGTCACCTGCGCGATGGCGAAGGTAAGGATATTCCCCTCACGACCGCAGAATACGACCTGCTGGTCGCATTCGTAGAAAATGCCAGGCGCGCGCTTACCCGGGATGTACTCCTTGATATCACGCGCAGTCGTGAACTTTCCCCCTTCGACCGCTCCATCGATATTCTGGTCAGCCGATTGAGAAAGAAACTGGAGGCAGACCCCAAAAAACCCGAGGTCATCAAGACAATCCGGGGCGTTGGGTACATGTTTACCCCACAGGTAACCCGGTCCTAATCTTCATTGATCCTGGGCTGTCGCGCGCTCAAATGCCTTGGCAGGCATGAAAACCGCTTCGGACAGCGGCAAGGCGTCGAAGGATGCTGATACCCGCTCTTCCGAAACTTCTTCATACAATGTTGTTCTCTGAGCAGGTGTGCGGCCCATCTCACAGATCAGCTGCTCCATTCTTTCTGGCGGCATTTCCTGTCCATGCGCGGCACCCGCGGCCCGACTGATACTCTCATTCATGAGAGTGCCCCCGAGGTCGTTGGCACCCGCCTCCAGGCATGCCTTTGCGCCTTGAGGCCCCATCTTCACCCAAGATGTCTGAATATTCGTGAAATGGGGGTGGAGCGCGATGCGTGCCACTGCGTGCATGAGAATCGCTTCGCGCATGGTCGGTCCACGTCGAGCAAGACCTTTCAGATAGATGGGCGCTTCCATGTGCACGAATGGCAACGGAACAAACTCCGTGAATCCGCCGGTCTCTTTCTGTAGATCCCTGAGGCGTATGAGGTGCCGGGCCCAGTGACGGGAACTCTCCACATGTCCGAACATTATTGTAGCCGTCGACCTTAAGCCCAGACGGTGCGCGGCCCGCATTACGTCGAGCCATTCCTGCGTATTCACCTTGTCGGGGCAGATGATTTGCCGCACCTCATCGTCAAGTATCTCGGCGGCGGTACCCGGTAACGTACCCAATCCTTCCTTGATCAGTTGTTCGAGGTACTCGGATATCGACAATCCAAGCGTTTTCGCCCCCTGGGTGATCTCCAAGGGCGTGAAGGCGTGTACATGAATGTCCGGCGCCGCTTCCTTTGCGACGCGGCAGATATCCCTATACGTCGCACCGGTGTAGCTCGGGTGAATGCCGCCCTGCATGCATACCTCCGTCGCACCCCGATCCCAGGCTTCGGCGGTGCGCCGGGCAATCTCATCAAGATCGACAACGTAAGGCCTTCCCCGCAGACTTTCGCTCAACTTGCCTTTGGAGAACGCACAGAACTGGCAACGGTAAGAACAAACGTTCGTGTAATTGATGTTGCGATTGACAGCATAGGTCACGACATCGCCTACGGTTTCCGACCTCAGCGAATCCGCCGCCCGGAAAACCGACGCTAAATCCGCTCCACGAGCTGAAAACAAGCGGACGATCTCGTCCTCGGATGGCTCGATCCCGCTTTCACATCTGGCCAGAATGTCGCTTACTCCGGAGTTCGAACCTGGGCGTCTTGCCGGCTCGTCGAAGTCCCAGTCCGCAAACGATGGTGATGCGGGTGAACCCGGAGACCACGGATCGGTTCTGGCGAGCCCATCGGCATCCATGGCGCGTGTCACCGCACTTTGAAACCGTGGTGCAAGCCATCGCCTGGAATCCTTGGCGAAGGCGGGATAGATCGCCAGGCGCTCCACCAGTTCTTTGCCACTCGATCGTGTCTGCGCCGCCAGTATGTCCAGATGAGGCCACGGTGCCTCCGGATTCACGAAATCGGGGGTCACCGGTGAGACCCCACCCCAATCGTTGATACCGGCGTCGATCAACCGGGAGGTGATATCAGGGCTCAAATTCGGCGGCGCCTGGATATTCGCCTTCGACCCGAGAATCAGCCGCGCCATTGCGACGGTCCAGAGAAGCTCCTCCGCCGACGGCTCTGGTGAATCGGCCATACGCGTATCCGGTTTGGCGCGAAAATTCTGGACGATGACTTCCTGAATATGTCCATGCGCATAATGCAAGTCACGAATTGCCAAAAGCGTGTCGATGCGTTCCTCGCGCGTCTCACCGATACCAATGAGCATGCCCGTCGTCATCGGAACCGATTCGGCACCGGCGATCCTCATCGTTTCGAGGCGTGCGGAGGGCTTCTTGTCGGGCGATCCATAGTGTGGTCCGCCCTTCTCGCACAGGCGCTCAGACACGCTCTCCAACATCAGCCCTTGGGAAACGGAGACGTCACGCAACGAAAGGAAGTCCTCCCGCGACATCACACCGGGGTTGAGGTGCGGGTACAGTCCGGTTTCCTCAAAGACAAGCAATGCCACCTCAGCCAGATAACTCAACGTCGTTTCATGGCCGAGTTCTTCGAGCGCGTGCCGGGCGGCGTTGTAACGAACCTCCGGTTTGTCACCCAGAGTGAATAGCGCTTCCTTGCACCCGGCCTCTGCACCGGAACGGGCTACCGCGAGGACTTGCTCTCGCGACATATATACAGATTCGCCTTTTTGCGGGGGTTTCGCGAATGTGCAGTAGTGGCAAACATCTCGGCACAGGTGGGTTAGTGGGATGAAAACCTTCCGGGAGTACGAGACCACGCCACCGTGACCTTCGTCCCGCATGGCGCCCGCCACGGCAACCAGATCATCCAGTGGAATGCTGGTCCCAACCTCCGACATACCTCCACGGTCGACGGGCTCTCCCATCCGCACCTGATCGAGTAGTTTGCGGGGTCGAGGGTTCATTCCGCGCTCCCGACGGCTTCCCATGTCACTTCGGACAACGTGCTCCCGGCGGGCGGGCGCATGCGACTTACGATACCCGCTTCCAACAAATACTCCTGCGCCCGCGAACGTTCCGGTTCATTGACAAGCACTTCGAGATCTTCCGGCGTATCGATATCGAGCGCGAGATTCGGAACCTCAATAATCTGCGGTTCTATTCCCACCTGCCATGCCGCGTCCAAATGAGGGTAGAAGCTGTTGTCTCCGAACCGAAGCGGGACACATCCTGGCGGTGAGCAGACAACACAATTGGACCCTTGGTAATCGCGGGCAGGCACAATGGTCATTGACGGCGCTGAGCGATGCTTCTCCAGTACGATCTCGATGTCGCTTGGCGAAACCAACGGAACATCGCCCGGTATGGTCAGCACCCCTTCAGCACCTTCCTGCAGAAGTGCTTGGCTCGCCGCCATCACGGCTGTCGTTTGTCCCGCATTCCTCTCCTCTGTCAGCACTCTGACTCCCAGATCAATGCATAATTCTTGGGCCTCGACATCCCGCGTCATGACAGAAACTCCATCCAGGCCCTTCGTTTCCAGAAGTGCAGACAAGACATCCCGTATCATGGTACGAGCCAGCATCTCCCTCTCTGCTGGGGTCAGCACCTCCGAAAGGCGCCCTTTCGCGTCCGTGAAATCCTTGATCGGCACGACGGCCCACATGATCCGAACCTATTCGGTCACACTGTTGTCGCCGGCACGGCGGGAGAGTGCGTCAGAGAATTCTAGCACGACGCGGGCGAGCATAACCCGATCCTCCAGAGAGTCCATCACCGTGTTTGCAGTTTGCACAGGGATTCCAAACGCCTCTATTTGAGGCACCAACTGGGCATCAACCACGTCGAGAACGAACCCATCGAGAAAGTCTGCGTACCTCCGCGCCACCTCGACAGGAGATACATCTATTTTGAGTTCGCGCATCATTTTGGCTGTAGGTCCCTTGATGGAATCACCATCCACGATTGGAGAGACCGCGACAACCGGGGCCGAAGTACCGTCCAGCGTCGAGCGAATTTCAGACACCGCCAAAATCGGGTCAATGCTGATGAACGGATTGGACGGAGCTACAACCACCGCTCGCAGTCGATCGTCTGACAATGCGTTCAAAACCTGAGGGTTTGCGATTGCGGTCTCGGCGCCGTCGAACCGAAACCCCTTTACCAATGGCTCACATCGATCGCGAACAAAGTAGTGTTGAAACGGCAGTACACCGTCCGCTGTCTCGACCAGCGTGGATACGAAGTCATTGCTCATGGGCAATATCCGCGAGTCGATATCCAACCTTTTGCATATATCCAGAGTTATCGAGGTCAAGCTCTCACCTACAGCAAGCCGTCGTGAGCGCGTGATGTGCATCGCGAGATCCTTGTCACCCAAGAAGAACCAGGTTTCCTCTCCCAGCGTTCTGGCAACTTCCATGACATGGTCTGTTTCGCCTGCACGACCCCAGCCCTGATCAGGATTGCTGAGACCGCTGAGGGTATAGACGAGCGTATCAATGTCCGGGCAGACACGGAGTCCCAAATGATCGAAATCGTCACCGGTGTTCGCGATGACTGTCAAAGTGGACGGATCAACAACGCCCGCGAGACCCAGGACGAGCTTGGCCCCTCCCACACCACCGGACAGCGCGACCACGGTGGACGATGTCGGAGGCGCCGTTCCACTTGCCGCTTGATCGATACTCACCGGAACAAATCTTCCTCAATGTTTCGGATCAATGTTCCTGCATCGAGCGACGCCTCAGCGAATTGCATGCCGCGGAGGACGACAAACGGTGTGCCTTCGTCGGCTTGACCCTGCAAGAGCGAAGCCGCCGAGGCGATTTCATCCGCCAGCCCCAGTTGTGTAGCTTCCAAGGGGCGACCGAACAGATCATCCTGACCGCGAAGGTCCATCAGCGCGGGCAATCCCGCCGCGCCAAGCGCAACGCCCGTGGTACCGTTCCGCCAAGCCCGTCCCAGGCTATCGTTCATGACAATAGCGACATCCACGCCGCCAAATTGGCGAATGTTGTCCCGGATCCGCTTGCAGCTTGCATCAGGATCCTTGGGGAGCAGCAAGACGCTCTCACCGATTTCGTTGGGCCCTACATTGGATCGGTCTATACCAGCGTTGGCGAGAACAAACCCCAGGCGATGGACGACAATCAGGACGCCCTTGCGGTAACGGAGCACTCGCTCGCTTTCAGACAAAACCAACTCAACAAGCCGGGCATCCTTATCGGTTTCCTCCGCCAACTCGATGGCCTGATCCGACGGAACCACCGCCTGGAGTTCAAAGAAGCGGCCCTCTGACTTGGACACGACTTTTTGGGCGATGACGACAATGTCCCCGTCCTGCAAGGTTTCACCCGCCCGTCCGACACCTTCGATAATCAAGCTTGCGATGTCATCGCCCGGCTGGACGATTGGAACGCCTGGCAGCGAAAAGAGAGTGAGAGAGCGCGGCGCCACGTGGCCGAAACTCCAGAACTACTGAGACGGATCGGCCCGGGACTCTCCGGTAATCCGGATTCCTGCACCATCAATCTTGTACGTTCGGTTAAGGAAGATCAGTACTGATGTCAGCGCCTCGGCGACGGCAGAGTTATCAATTGGCCCGGCATGCCAGCCTCTCATTCCGGCCGCTTCCACAAGATCCAATACCGTCTGGCGCGCGGACTTGTCATTGCCGCAGACCAGAACATCGCAATCGATGTCGTGCTCAACATGAGAGAGATGGTCCGCGGCCACGTTCTGGAATGCTGAAACCACTCGAACATCCTCACCCAGAGATTCCTGGGACACCTTCGCGGCGCACCCGTCCGGCGGCAGTTGCACCCGACTCACCTTGGGTGGCACCAGCGGCACCGTCACATCAATAAATATCTTGCCCTGAACCGCATGATGAACTGCCTCAAGCATCACTTGATGATTGGCGAACGGAACAGTCAGGACGACAATGTCAGCTGCGGCAGCAGCTTCAGCGTTCTCCAGCCCCCGAACCGTGCCCGAGAAGTTGTACTCAGCCAGTTTTTTGGCTGCATCCTCGGCCTTTTCGGCTACCCGGGACCCGATGACGATGTCATAGCCAGCCTTCAGCCAGCGAACTGCTAGGCCCCATCCAAGATCGCCAGTACCACCAAGAATCGCGAGCGTGGGTCGGGTGTCAGCCATTTCGTCTCCAGTTCTAAACGGCACATGCGGTGCCGATATGTAGCACCCTAAACCGGCTGAGAACACTCCATTAGCCTGGCGCTGCTCACACAGCCGAATCCTTCGGCTATAAAGGTGTCAGAATTCGCAATTCGGCTGACATGATGGAGGTCATCGGTATGGATTTTGGGTTTTATGTCCCCACCCGGGGACCCTTAAGCGCGCCGGAGAACATGAAAACCCTGGTCACCAAGGGGGAGGAACTGGGGTTCGGCTACATGGCAATCACCGACCACATCGTAGTGCCTCGCACTGTCGATTCGACCTACCCCTACTCGGACGAGGGTGATTGGCCTGCAGGGCGCGACGGAGAATTCTTCGACCAACTCGCCGTGATGGCATACCTCGCCGGCCAGACCAGCACTGCGCGTTTGCTGACGTCTGTCATGGTCCTCCCTCATCGGGCCCCTGTGCTGACGGCCAAGATGCTCTCAACCATCGATGTGCTGTCAGGTGGAAGGGTTACGGTCGGAGCCGGCGCAGGCTGGTGCAAAGAGGAGTTCGAAGCGATCGGCGCCCCCCCGCATGCAGAACGTGGCAAAGTTGCTGACGAATACATTCGTGTCTTCAAAGAACTGTGGACCAACGAGGACCCTGAGTTTCACGGTGATTACGCTGATTTCGCGAACATCACCTTTATGCCCCGGCCCATTCAGAACCCTGGACCACCGGTCTGGATCGGTGGCGAAGGCAAAGCCGCATTACGGAGAGTCGTCCGTATCGGAGACGGATGGTACCCCATCGCGCATAATCCGAATTTCCCCCTCGATACACTCGAGCGCTACAAGACAACCCTGGATGTGCTTTGCGGCCTGTGTGAGGAAAGCGGCAGGAATTTCGACGATATCGATCTGGGTTTCTTCATCATGCGGTGGGGATCTGAGCCAGGTGAGGCACTCCCACCCATGGGAACGGACAACGCAGCCACAGACGACGGCCGACGTCTCATGTCAGGCTCAGCCGAGCAAATGGCCATGGATATCAGTGCGCTGCGAAATCTGGGCGTTACCACGCTGAATCTAAGTTTCGAGCGCGCCAGCCTTAGCGAAACGCTGGATTGTATGGAGGCTTTCGCCCGCGACATTATCCCACTTGCCAACTGACCTCCCGTTCACCGGGAGAGTAAATTCACTGATTTGCGGAGGAGTACATGAAGATCGGCTTCTATGTGCCCACTCGAGGGCCGCTGAGCGCACCGGAGAACATGTCTGCGCTCGCAAAAAGAGGAGAGGCTCTCGGATTTAGTTTCCTGTCCATGACCGACCATCTGGTCGTTCCCCGAAGCCGTGTCTCTGATTACCCCTACACGAAGGACGGCAACTGGTTGCCGGGACGCTTCGGCGATTTCCTCGATCAGTTGACCGCACTCGCATTCGTCGCAGGTCACACAACGTCAATCCGGATGCTGACATCTGTTCTGGTACTTCCCCACCGCTCGCCGGTTCCAACCGCTAAGGCTCTCGCGAGCATTGATTATCTATCGGGGGGCCGCTTGTCAGTGGGTTGCGGCGCGGGTTGGATGAAGGAAGAGTTCGAGGCTCTGGGAACCCCACCCCATCCGGAACGCGGTCAAGTCGCCAACGAATACATCAACGTCTTCAAGGAGCTCTGGACGAGCGATGATCCCGAGTTTCACGGAAACTACGCGAATTTTGCTGACATCACTTTCGAACCGAAGCCGATCCAGAAACCACACCCGCCAATACTGGTCGGCGGAGAGAGTCCGCCGGCCATGCGACGTGCCGCGCAGCTCGGCGACGGCTGGATACCCATGGCGCACAACACCAAGGTACCGCTCGACACCTTGGAACGTCTGGCAGCCTACCTGCGCAAGTACCAGGGACTCGTGGAAAGCGCCGGAAGAGACCCAAAATCGATGCAGGTGACGTGGTTTGTGCTGTTTTGGGGCGTGAAGCCCGACGATCCCCAGCAGCCGATGCCAATTGATGGGCCTGATCCAGGTGGAGACCGGCGCCTTCTGACTGGCAGTGCGCAGCAAATGAAGGATGACATGGCCGCGATGGAGGAATCCGGCGTTGATTCGATCATCGTCAACTTCGAACAGGAGACCATCGAAGCCACGCTGGATGATATGGAAGCCTATGCTAAGGAATTTCTCTAGACAGGGCTTTCGGATCGAGAGGCAGCGTTCAAATTATGATGCATCGGATTGAAACCAAATGTCGTCAAGTCCACATGGATGTCGAGACGGGAGAGGTAGGAGGTTCGGTCCACCACCCGATCCAAGCAACTACTGGAATCATGAGCTGGAAGTCCCATGGATGATGCCTCGGAAAACTCGATTCATGCCTACCACAATGAGGGACTTCTCGGCAGCAAGGACGCCCGGGCGCTGAGGATATTGTCGGAGCACCTCGAACCCAACAGCCGTTTTCAGTATCACCATGTTGACGACACGATTGTATTCATGGGATCGGCGAGAACCCTGCCGCGAGAGGAAGCCGAAGCGCGCCTGAAGCTCGCAGAGAATGGCGCCGGGGATCTGGAACGCACCCGAATTGACCTGAAGATGTCGCAGTATTATGAGGCTTCGCGCACCCTCGAGACCCGCTTGGGCGAATGGTCGAAAACACTCGATGAAACCGAACGCCGCTTTGTCATCTGCACGGGTGGCGGCCCCGGCATCATGGAAGCAGGCAACCGTGGCGCTTCCGAAGCCCGCGGCATGAACGTGGGACTGATAATTTCAATTCCGAAGGAGGAATTCGAGAACAAATACGTCACCCGTGAGTTGGGCTTTCATTCCCACTACTTCTTCATGCGTAAGTTCTGGTTCACTTACCTGGCAAAAGCTGTGGTTGTCTTCCCGGGGGGGTACGGGACTCTCGATGAGCTGTTCGAGATCCTCACCCTGTTGCAAACGGGGAAAATCCGGAAACATCTGCCCGTCGTTTTGTTCGGGACCGAATACTGGAACGAACTGGTTAATTTCGACGCCCTTGCAAAATACGGCTGTATTAATCGTGAAGATATAGATCTCGTGTTCCGAACGGATTCGACCGACGACGCCTACGAATACATTGTGCGCGAATTGACCGCGCACGCCATTGAAGAGCCCGGTGCGAGCCTGTAGGGAACTTGACGAATTAGCCCCTGACCGTTTGACCGGAAACACTCATGAGCGACACTCTTAAATCCTGGAAAACACTGGATTCCCGCGAGATTTTTCTCGTTCCTAACCGTATCACCGTTTCAACCCAAGCTGTCGAACTGGCCAACGGCGAACGCTACGAGCCTTACTACCGTGTTAGTCTGGCAGATCAAGCCTGGGTAATCGCGCAAACCGACGACGGCCGAATTGTTTGTCAGAATCAGTATAAGCACGGCCCCCAACGT
>CEUN01095924.1_pt1 | contig 12800 bp, 8 predicted proteins | sample 361501 | NCBI WGS metagenome assembly CEUN01 (sample SAMEA2622801, study PRJEB7988) | marine metagenome | biome: marine biome (ENVO:00000447); feature: marine epipelagic mixed layer (ENVO:xxxxxxxxx); material: "saline water (ENVO:00002010), including plankton (ENVO:xxxxxxxx)" | depth 120 m | reverse complement strand
CGCCAGCCGCGCCGACGTCGGCCGCGCCCGCTGCTTCGGACGAGAATGAGATCAAGTCACCGATGATTGGGACGTTTTACAGCGCGCCTTCACCCGATGCCGCGCCCTATGTGGAAGTCGGCACGGAGGTCGGTCCTGACACCGTCGTGTGCATCATCGAAGCCATGAAGGTGATGAATGAGATCAAGGCCGAAGTCCGTGGGGTTGTCACGTCGATGCTTGTGGACAACGGAAAGCCGGTCGAATTCGGTCAAGCACTCTTCAAGGTCAAACCGGCCTAAATCGCCATGTTCGAGAAGATTCTGGTCGCGAATCGCGGAGAAATTGCCGTTCGGATTATCCGTGCCTGTAAAGACATGGGGATTCGGACGGTGGCGGTCTTTTCAGAGCCCGATGCCAATTCCATGCACGTGGAGATGGCCGATGAGGCAATCTGTATCGGTAAAGGAGCGAGCTCATATAGCTATTTGCGCATAGATCGCCTGATTTCGGCCGCGGAAATCACCGATGTCGATGCAATTCACCCCGGCTATGGCTTCCTTTCGGAGAACGCGCACTTCGCTGACGTCTGTGAAAGCTGCAATATTCGCTTCATCGGGCCCAGTTCCAAGGCGATGAACGCCCTGCAGGACAAGCAGGTCAGCCGTGCATTATCGAAGAAAGCCGGCGTTCCCTGCCCGCCGGGATCAGACGGCATCGTGGAGACAGAGCAGGAGGCATTGGCCACCGCGAAGAAGATTGGCTATCCGGTGATGATCAAGGCGGTCGCTGGTGGTGGCGGGCGTGGAATGCGCGTCGCCCACAACGACGTCTCGATGATCAAGGGCTTTCACACCTCGAAGGCCGAAGCGGAAAAGGCCTTTGGCAACGCGGGTGTCTACATCGAGAAGTTCATCGAGAATCCGCATCACATCGAGATTCAGATCCTCGGAGACAATGACGGGAACATCATTCACCTCGGCGAGCGCGATTGTTCGATTCAGCGACGTCATCAGAAGCTCATCGAGGAAACACCCTCCCCGCTGATCGAAAACAAGCACAAGAACCTGCGCGCCCAGATGGGCAAGGCCGCGATCAAGATCGCCCAGACCGCCGAATACACAAGTGCGGGCACGGTGGAGTTCATCGCTGATGACTCCGGTAATTTCTACTTTCTCGAAGTCAATAAGCGCTGCCAGGTCGAGCACCCGATTACCGAAGAGGTCACGGGCATCGACATCATCAAGCAACAGATTCTGATTGCCATGGGCGAGCCGCTGAAGCTTTCGCAGCGCCACGTGACTTTTACCGGTCATGCGATTGAGTGTCGCATCAATGCGGAAGATCCCTTCGACAACTTCCGTCCCAGCCCGGGCCGGATCGAGATGTATTATGCCCCCGGTGGTGGGGGCGTGCGTGTCGACAGCCACGCCTATGCCGGATACACCATCCCTCCGCACTATGACTCCATGATCGGCAAGCTGATTACCTACGGGAAGGACCGTCGGGAAGCCATGGAACGCATGAATCGCGCGCTCAGCGAATACATGATCACCGGTGTCAAAACGACGATCCCCTTCGAACAGGCGATCCTACAGGACCCGAATTTCCGGCGTGGCGTTTATTCGACCAACTTCATCGAAGACCTGCTGACTGGCGGTCGACGTGAATTGATCGAAGACAAGGCCTAGTCGTAGCACAGGCGAGCCGCCTGTCCCTGCGAAATCCCATGTCCCTCAAGAAACTCAGCGATTGCCGGCTATACACCTTTATCGATATGGCTTACACGGCGGGACGTTCGGTTATCGAACTTACCCGCCAACTCTGCGAAGGCGGTTCTGATATCATCCAACTGCGCGCCAAGAATTCATCTGCGGATGAAGTAAGGGCACTCACCGAAAAAATCCTTCCCATCACCGAAGCCTGCGGTGTGTGGCTGACGGTCAACGACCATCCAAAGTTGACGATGGAACTGGGCGCACCTCTCTGCCACATGGGCCAGGAGGATTTCTTTGAAGGCGGCTACACGATGGTCGACCAGGTCACCGGCTGTCCCCGCGCGATGCGCTTGGGCCTGTCCACTCACACACCCGATCAGGCCGAACGCGCCCTTCGCGCCGGGCCGGATTACATTGCCATCGGTCCCGTCTTCGCCACGCCGACCAAACCCGGACGCCCTCCCGTAACCTTGGATTACGTCCGTTGGGCAAAGCAGAACGTCGGCATCCCGTGGTTCGCCATCGGGGGAATCAACATGCAGAACATCGACAAAGTTTTGGAAGCGGGTGCCAGACGAATCTGTGTGGTCTCAGCAATCCTCAACGCCCACGACGTGGCCGCTGAATGCGCAAAGTATCGATCCCGAGTTGATGCTGTGAGGTAGATGGATTGCCGGGAAACTACGCGTTTTTTGGATTGCGTGTCGGTTCAATTTCAGAACTTTAGCCGCCTGCAAACACAGCGTTGCGTGCCTCGCTATTGCTCGTGATACTGCGCGCCCGCCTGCTGATGGCCAAAAAGCGCAAACAAAAACACAGGAAATCGTCGAAACAGGCGGCCTCGCCGAAGAGCGAATCGAAGGTTGTCCAAGCCCCGAAGGCCTCCGGCACGCCAGGGGCCATGTACGTTGGTCTGTTCGTCTTGGCACTGGGAATCAGCTACTTCGTCAGCCGGCCGAATCCCGAAACCGGTGGCCCGCTCCAGCCACCTCCACCGGGCACTCCCATCCCTCCCGAGCAACAGGCTGAAAAGATCTTTGCTGCCTACGCCGGTTCAGACAGTTGCCGGGCATGTCACGAGAACCAGTTCAACGACTGGAAGACGTCCCATCACGGGTTGGCCGAACGTGAGATTCGACCGGACATGGACAACGAGGCCTTCGATCCGCATCGCGAGATCAGGCATGCCAGCCAGACCTCGGAGGCGCGCAAGAAAGGGGAAGATGACTATGAGCTCGTGACGCTTGGGAAATCAGGCAAGGTGCAAGCCCACGGATTAAAGCGGGCGATAGGTGTCTCACCACTGTTGCAATACCTCGTCGAGGAAGAGGGCGGCCGTTACCAGGCCGCCGAACTCGCCTGGGATCCGCACAAGAAGGAGTGGTTCAACGTCTACGGCAATGAAGATCGCGTGCCGGGCGAATGGGGACACTGGACGGGTCGCGGCATGAACTGGAACGCCATGTGTGCCAGTTGCCACAACACGCGTCTCTTGAAGAACTACGACCTGGCCAGTGACAGCTACGACACCCGGATGGCGGAAATGGGCGTGGGCTGTGAAAGTTGTCATGGCGGGATGAACGATCACGTGGAGTGGCAGAACGAGTACGTCGGCAGACCGGATCGCCCGACCGAAGATCCGACCTTGAAGAAGCATCGCTTCAGCCGCGACCAGATGCGCGACAATTGCGGGCCATGCCATGCGCGTCGCACTGAACTCACCGGCGATTACGTGCCAGGCGAGAGTTTCTTCGATCACTACTCACTCGTCGTTCCTGATGAGACGGACGTCTTTTATCCGGACGGCCAGGTTTGGGATGAAGATTACGAATTCACGTCCTTCCTCAGCAGCCGCATGCACGCGGCCGGCGTCCGCTGCTTCGACTGCCACAACCCGCACACCGCCAAGCTTCGCATACCGGGCAATCTAATGTGCATGACCTGTCACGGAGGCGAGCAAACGCCCGAAACCGAGGCATGGGGTATGCCGAAGATCCCGAAGATCGATCCGATCGCGCACAGCCATCACAAGTCTGAGACCGAGCCCGGCGGCCGTTGTGTGGATTGCCACATGCCATTGACCACCTACATGCAACGTCATCCGCGGCGCGATCATGGCTTCACGATTCCGGATCCGTTGCTGACCAAACAGTTCGGCATTCCGAACGCCTGCAATCGCTGCCACGACGACAAGGACGCCAATTGGGCTCTGGCCAATGTGGAGAAGTGGTATGGCGAAAAGATGAACCGCCCCTATCGAATTCGTTCGCAATGGGTGGCCATGGCCAAGACCAACGCCCCCCGCGCGCACATCAACCTCATCGACATCGCGCAGAACGACACGAACTTCCTTTGGCGCGCCGTCTCAGCCGGACTCATGCGCGGCTACCTTCACGAACCGACCGTGCGCGAGGAACTCCTCAAGCGCCTCACCGACAAACATCCGCTGGTTCGGGGAACTGCGGTCCTCTCCCTCGATCCTGTCGCGCAGCAACACGGCAGCCGCGAACAGACCGCGATTCATAATCTGCTTCAGGACCCCGTCCGCAAAGTCCGCATCGATGCCGCTTGGGCACTCCGTTCCATCGTCGACACCAACACGATCGCCGGCCGCGAACTCCTCAACTACTTTGCAGCCACCGCGGATCAACCCGCGGGAATGATGCAACAGGGCGTCTTCCACTACGACCGGACCAACTACTCACTCGCTGCGGACTTCTTCCGGCGGGCATCGACCTGGGACACCAACTCTGCCGCACCACACCACGAACTCGCCGTGACCCTCAGCCAGATTGGTGAAAACCGCAAGGCGGTCGATGAACTGCGCGTCGCCACGAAACTTGCCCCGGAACAAGCAGAATTCCGTTACAAGCTTGCGCTCGGCCTCCACGAGTTGGGGGACGTCCCCGGCGCGACACGCGAACTCGAGGCGACTGTTGAAATTGATCCCAACCACGGATCCGCCCTTTACAACCTTGGCCTCGCCTACGACCAACTGAACCGCACCGGCGAAGCACTCAGCACGCTGCGACGTGCCGAACGCGCCGACCAACTTTCCTCACGCGCGCCTTATGCACGAGCCACCATTCTGGCCCGAATGCGTCGGCAATCCGAGGCTATCGAAGCCGTCCGGCAAGCCCTGCGACGCAATCCAAACGATCCCAACGCACGACAACTCTATCAGCAGCTTGGGGGGAAATGAGATCCGGCTCTGTTTATTGGGTGTAGTGCATGGCTATGCGCCGACTGAGGGCGCAGAGAGTCCGGTGAGACCGATTCTTCTCCAAACCGCTGCTGCTCAGATCTCGCGCAGCGCGGTCGTTACCGGCATGCGAGCCGCTCGAAAGGCGGGGAAGAGCCCACCGACCACGCCGATGAGAGTCGCGTAGCAGATGCCCTGGATGAGGAGCGACGGGGTGACATCGAAGGCGAAGGCGACCTGGCTGAAAGTCTGCCAGTTGATCGTCGCGGCCTGGTAACCATCGAAGGCCCACCATGCGAGACCGCCTCCGATGCTTCCGCCAACAAGAGCAAGCAGGATGGATTCGATGAGGATGGAGATGATCACGGGCAGGCCGTTGAAACCAAGGGCGCGCAGGGTACCGATTTCGCGGGTGCGGGCAGCCACCGCACTGAACATGGTGTTCAACGCACCGAAGATGGCACCGATGGCCATGAGGGTGGCGACCAATGCGCCGAGCGTCACGATCATCATGTAGATGCCCGTCGATTGCTCCGAGTAGAAGTCCGTCTGCCGGGTGACCTTCACACGCAATCGCGGATCGCTGGTCAGCGCGTCTTTGAACGAGTCGAAGGTGTCAGCGTCTTTCAGTCGTACGTAGGCGGCCTGGAAATATTCGTCGCGGGCGTAGGCCGGTCCGAGAACTTTGGCGTCGGTCCAGATTTCGGATTCGGAGATGCCACCCCGTTCGGTGAAGGTGCCGACAACAGTCCACTCATTCGGACCGACTTGGAACTTGTCATTGAGTTGCAATCCCGCGAATTCGGCCGCGGCCGCACGGCCAACGATGACCTCGTTCTTGCCGGGTTCGAAGCGACGTCCCTCGATGATCTCAATGTCATCACGCACGTCAAAGGCCGCATCGCCCACACCTCGCAAGGGAACGTTGGCGTCCGTGCCTGTGGAAATCTTGGGCAGGCTGATCACGACAAAAAGTTCGGCTGAGGCCAGAGGGCCATTCTCGCCCATCACGATGCCCGGTGCGTCGCTGATGATGCGCCCGGATTCGCGCCGGAGGCTGCTCATCATTTCGGAACTGGCGCCACTGCGCAGGATGACGGCATTGCGGGGTGAACCGGTGGCGGTCATCGCGTTGCGAAAACCGTTGGCGATCGATAGTACGCCGACGAATACGGCAACCACTCCGGCAATGCCAAATACGGATGCGAAGGACGATCCCTTGCGCTGTCCCAGCGTGGCAAATGTCATCCGGGTAACGGCAACAGTTTGGCGAATAAAACGAATCATGTTTCGGTCTCCGGTCAGGCGGCCCGACGCAGGGCGTCAGCGATTTTCAGACGGGTCGCTTGAATGGCCGGCGCGATGCCGGTAAGCAGGCCAAGCAGGATCATGCAGATGACACCGGTCACCAGATCGCGAGTTGGCAGATAAAAGATGGGGAGGTTCCCACCGGTCGGGTCTCCCATCGAGATCAGCCAGAAGGCAATTCCCAAACCGATGCCACCGGCCAGGGTGGAAAGAAAGCAGGATTCACCCAGTACCAGGGCAAGGACTTGCGGGTTGGTGAAGCCGAGGGATTTCAGGACGCCAATTTCCTCCGTCCGCTCGCGAACGGATTGGGCGATTGTGTTTCCGGCAACCAGGAGAATGGTGAAGAAAACGGCGCTCATGATCGCAATCATGATGGCGGTGATGTTGCCCATCTGCGCCGCAAAGCCGCGCGTGAATGCGGCCTCGGTTTCCGCCTTCGTTTCGAAGGTCGAATTGGCGAATTGCTCGTCGATGGTCTTGGCGATGGCATCGGCCTGATCAGGGTCGTCCACTTTCACGAGATACCAACCGATCATGCCTTCGGCAAAAGTCTGCGCCTCGTCGAAGTAATCGTGCCGAAAGAAGAATTGTGTGGTGTCCGCGCCCTCCTTGTCGCTGTCGTAAATCCCAACGAGATCGAATTCCCACATCTGCTCGCCGTTTTCCTTTTCATAGATGGTTGCCTGAATCGGAATGCGGTCGCCAATCTTCCAGCCGAATTTATCCGCCGTGGTGCGTCCGGCCACTGCGCCCGTCTTGGTTTCCTTCCATTTCTTCATCTGCTCTTCGGGCAGGATGAACTCATCGTAAATTTCGAAATACTCCTCTGGCACGATCGGAATCTGGGCGTGGAGATTGCCGGGTTCCTGATAGATCCCGCCAAACCAAGTTGCATGCGCCACACTTTGAACACCGGGAATCTGTTGAATGCGCTCCTTATGGGACATCGGCAACATCTGGATGATAGAGGCCTTGTGGCGGACGATCAGACGATCCGCGCCCGCGACGTTGATACCGGCATTCATGGCTTCTTCAATCGCACACAAATAGCCAAACAGGAGAAACGCGATCAGGACGCTCGCCATGGTCAGAGCGGTCCGAAGTTTGCGACGTTTCAGGTTCGCCCAGATGATCGGCAGGAATTTCACTCCGGCTTTTCCGTCTTGAGTTTGCCCTCATCCATGTAAAGCGTGCGCGAGGCCCGGGCGGAAGCATGGGGATCGTGCGTTACCATGATGATGGTCTTGCCCTGTTCCCTGTTGAGCGTATCCAGCAGATCAAGGATCTCATCCCCAGCATGGCGGTCGAGGTCACCGGTCGGTTCGTCACACAACAGGATCGATGGATCAGTGACGATCGCGCGGGCAATGCCGACGCGTTGCTGTTCACCGCCAGAAAGCTGACGGGGGTAGTGATCGAGGCGATGCGAGAGGCCGACCGCGTCCAGCGCCAGCTCAACCTGTTTGCGACGTTGTTTTGAGGAAAGATTTGTGAGCAGCAAAGGGAGGTCAACGTTGCGCGCCGCGGTCAGCACGGGAAGCAGGTTATACATCTGGAACACGAACCCGACGTGACGCGAACGCCACCATGCCAGTTTGCGATCGGAAAGCTTGCTGATTTCATCCCCTCCGATCTCGACGGAGCCGTTGGTCGGCCGATCGATCCCACCCAGGAGATTCAGCAGCGTGCTTTTGCCGGAACCGGATGGTCCCATCAAGGCAAGGAATTCACCCTTGGGCACATTGAGATCGAGTTTGTCGAGAATGTGGAGATCTTCAGAACCGCGACGATAGACCTTGTCCGCACCGCTTACCTTTACGAGCACTTCACCGTTTTCGCTCATTCAGTCGTTTCTTTCACTTTGATTCCGGATTTCAACCCCGCCGAGACTGGGGAGATGATCGTGTCGCTGCCGTTTACACCAGCCAAAACCGTCACTTCACCGTCTTTTTCGTCGCCCAGAGCCACCGCCCGTCGTTCGACCAGACCGTTGTTGATCAGGAACACCACCTCGCGCCCGCCTCGTTCGGCAACCGCAGCGCTCGGAACCACAAACTGCACCGTCGGCTCGGCTTCATTGGGAACGGATTGGAAAGCCACCTTCGCGCCCATGTCGGGAAGCATGCGTGGGTCCAGTTCATTGAAGCCGATGCGCACCTTGACCGTGGCCTTGCTTCGATCGGCCGTGGGAATGATGGCGATCACCTTGCAGGGAATCTTCCAATCCTGATAAGCATCGAGCTTCGCCTCAACCGGCATACCCGGCTGAACGCGGTTGATGTAGGCCTCGTTTACGTCGACCTCGATTTCGAGCGAAGACATATCGACGATCGTGCAGATACCGGTTCGCGTGAAACCACCGGAGGACATCGGCGAAATCATTTCCCCCGGTTGGGCGTTCTTGCTGACCACAACGCCGTCAAACGGTGCGCGCACCACCCGATCTTCAAGTTCCTGCTCCCAGACTTCGATCTGTCGCTGGGACACCTTGATCTCCTCTTTCTGCCGAGCCAGGAGCGCCACCTGGGCATCAAAGGCAGCGGTAGCTGAATCCAATTCCGCCTGGGTGGAAATCCCTTCCTTCACCAGCTTGGCCACCCGTTTCAGGTCGAGATCCGCCTCTCGCTTGCGCACTTCCGTTTCCTTGATCGCCGTGCGGGAGACTTCGAGCTGCGCCTTGGCCAAACGCAGGCTGGCATCGATGTTCGTCGTGTCGATTCGCGCGAGGATTTGATTCTTTGTCACCTTCATCCCCTCCTCAACCAACACCTCCGTAATCTTGCCGGTGACCTTGGAGGAAATGGTGGAAAGCCGACGCGGTTCCACGTAGCCCGTCGCATTCAAAACCGTCGCCCGCTCACCGGTCACAACGCGACGCACTGCAACTGTCGAGACCTCCATCGCGGAGTTCTTCTGCGACCACTGATAAGCCCAGAATCCGCCACCAGTCAACGCCACCACCAGGATCAACCAGAGCAACCAACCAAGCCCCCCGCGATCTTCATTATCGCGATCCAGCTTCAGGTCGCTGAGTTTTGATTTGTCCAACGCCATTCAGGGAACGGAGAAATTGGCGGGAAAGCCGAGTAAGTCAAACCCCGACTGATGGGCGCAAACTCGAGACTGGCGAAAGTGTTTCGCAACACCATCAATCAACGATCTGCTGAAGCTCTCTCAAATTCGCTGCTGCGTCGGCGTGGTTCGGACGAATGCGCAGGACACTTTGGTAGAGCCGCATCGCTTCGGGATACTTACCGAGTTGGGCAAGGCTGTTGGCGAGATTGAACTGCGCGTCCGCGTTGTTTGGCTCACGATTCAGAACGAAATTGAAGTTCTGCGCGGCTTCCTTGTATTTGCCGGAGCGGTAGAGTTCGACACCAAGGTTGAAGCGGGCTCCGAGGTGATCGGGTTGGAGGTTGAGCAGCTGGCGGTGATTGTTGCGCTTGGCGTAGTCGGCGATCAGAGCCTGACGCGCGACGAAGTTGTTTGGATCGAGCTGGATCGCCGCTTCGTACCGGCGGAAAGCATCGGCTTCGTGGCCGTCGAAGCGAAGGAGTGTGGCCTGACGAACGTGGCGGGAAGCTGCGTTTTCCGCGGAGACGAGTGTGGGATGGTATTGCTCGACGGCGTCCTGAGCCTTTAAGAGTTGCCGCAGGTTCGTGACGGCCAACGCGGTGGTGTTCAGTTCGCGGAAGGCTTTTGGCACTGAAAACTCGATCGCGAGGTTGTCTTCAGTATTGCGGTCCGCTGTCTTCGACCAATCCTTGAGCATGGCGGATCCGAAGTAGTGGCCGAGTGCAGGATTGTCTGGAGCCAGAGAGAGTTTCTGTTCGCCACCAATCAGCATGAAATAGCCGCCGGCCAGCCAGCCGCTGGTTTCGGGGAAGACTTCGGTGAAGGTGCGAATGAGACTGCGAATCTGTCGGGTGCCGATTTGCGAGAGAGAAATCCATTGGGCGAATTGGCCTCCGGGCTTGAGTTTCGCCTTGGCGCGTTCGAAATGTTCAGCGGTATAAAGCGCGCCAACACCAGCGCGATAGGGGAAGAAAAGTTCCTGGACAATAAGGTCGTATCTATCGGAAGTGAGCTTGATGAAGTTGCGCCCGTCTTGCTCGATCAGACTCACTCGTTCTTCACGGAGGACGTTTCCGTTGGCCTTGGCGAAGAGATCGGCGCCCAGTACGACACCTCGCGAAATTTCAACACAGGTTAGTTTTTGGACCCGGTCGGTCAACGCACCGCGGAGGGAGATAGCTGTGCCCATCCCAATGACGAGCACGTTGTCCGGTTTAGGATGAAGGAGAATGGGTAATTTGCCCTGGACGAGCTCGTTGCGAACCTGTTCGGGTTCATCGCCCCCTTCCTGTCGCAGTCGGCTGGACATGAGTCGGCGGTAACCGTTCTCGTCTTCATAGACTTCGACCACGCCCGCCCCGTCTTCGTGATGCATCACCACCTTAAGCGGATTGGCAGCCGATTTGGCATAGGTCACGTCACCCGTGAATCCGACAATCACCGCGACGGCAGCACCGGCAGTGGCCCACTTCTGGGCTGATCGCCTGATCAATGGAGTGAGCAGCAAAAGCGTGGACAGGACCAGCGTCCAAGTCAGGCCGATCAGAGGAATGATCACAAATCCACAAAGCAACATTCCGACGGCGCAACCAATGTGATGGAAACACCAGAGTCGGCCGACCTGTGCGGGATTGAATCCACGGCAAAATCGCGGGATGGCCATTCCGTATCCGAGGGCCGCCGGTCCAACAATGAGCAATGCGAGAGCGAGAAGACAGAGGCAATAGACCATGAAGGAACCAGCTGCTGCCGGCCTCAGCGACGTCCACACACGGGCGATGCCTTGCATGGCAAAGATCAGGATCAACTGTACTGCGGCCAAGGCCAGCAGGATGCGCTCGCTGCGAATCTCCCATCGATTGCCAATCACCGCCCCCGCGGTCATGGCCAGAAGCACGGCTGCGATGACCATCCCTTCCGCGTAGGCGGTGGCATCGACAACCAGCCAGATGAGTTTGAACCAGACGCCTTGGGCTGCAAAAAGACTGAAGCCGAGGATTCCAATAATCCAAGCTGCCTTGCGGATGCCTTCGACTGGCTCGGCTTGCTTTTTCACTGCGGATTCGATCTCTCCTTTCCCAAACCACGAGATCCCGGCAAGGAGCAGGTTGATGCCGGCAAGCAACCATAGGGTTGTGTTCAGGCCGAGCCACGGCAGAACCAACAGCGCAACCAGGAACACTCCGGCGACCGAACCGAAAGTTCCGACCGCAAACATTCGACCCACACCTGCCGCACTGACCATCGGAAACACGGCCCCCATTGCGGTCGCCGGCGGGAGCAGCAGCGCGAAGGCGAGAACGATTCGTAGGGCCTGATGTGCGATCGTCTGTTCCGGCGGCGCGAAGCGGATATAGATGAGGTCCGCCAACTGGAAGAGAAAAGGAAGCAACGCGCACCACAGCCCTATAAAAAGCTGAAGCCCGGCGAAACCTCGCCGGGCTCCTTTCGCTTGAACCATGAGACGGCACATCAACCAGCCGCCTACAGCGAATCCTAAAATGTAAACGGACAGCGTTACCGCCACCGCGTGACTGGACGCCCCGAAGAGCTGCGCCAGTTGTTTCAACCAGACCGTCTCATAGCCAAGGCTTGCGGCTGATGCGATGCCGTATAGCCAAGGCCACGATTTCCGGGTCAGAAGGTCCACGAATAGCTGACCGACGCCTTCGGGTTGATCCCCGGGTCAGGCAATCCGGCCAGGTGCTGTCGGTATCCGCGATCCAAAACGTTGTCGATGCCGAAGTTGACCTGCCAGCGCTTGGCCCAGGCACCGAAATCATGTCGCGCCCTGCCTGGACGCCAGGCAACCTGCCAGTCCAACAAGCTGTATTCGTACGTCAGTGTTGCTCCACGATCCTGCTTGTCGCTGTGCGTAAGCCGCAGTCCGGTGAAGAGCCCATACTCGGCCATCGTGTAATCCAAGCCCAACGTGATGCGATCCGGTGACACAGATGCCAGCGGCACATTGTCCGTCAGGTTATCGCCCCGAATCCGTGTGTAGTTCCCCCACAATCCAATGCTCTCCGTCACATCAAACCGACCTTCGACTTCGATACCGTCGAGTTCCGCGGTGTTTACATTGACTGGAGTGAAGTTCAGCGGACCGGCAGGCGGAACGAATGCCACATTGAAATCGATGAAATCCTTGGCGCGCGTCTTGAAGTAATTGAACTTTGCACTGGCCTTGCCGTATTTGACTCGTGGGCCGACTTCCCAATTGGAACTGGTCTCCGGACGCAAATTCGGATTGGCAACGAATACCCCACCTGGGAAGTGAGCGCCGGAAGTGAACAGCTCGCCGAATGAGGGAGCGCGAAAACCTTCGCTATAGTTCGCGGCCAAGGCAACGTAGTCGCCCTCGGCGAGATTGAGCTGTCGATCGAGCTTGATCACCGCACCCAACTGCGGGCTCACCTCGGAATTTCCGTTCTCAGCGCCGGTGGAGTCTTCAATGCTCACGTCGTCGTAACGGACACCTGGCAACAGGTTTATCAGCCCGTCACCAAGGCTCA
>CEUN01181350.1_pt1 | contig 12806 bp, 11 predicted proteins | sample 361501 | NCBI WGS metagenome assembly CEUN01 (sample SAMEA2622801, study PRJEB7988) | marine metagenome | biome: marine biome (ENVO:00000447); feature: marine epipelagic mixed layer (ENVO:xxxxxxxxx); material: "saline water (ENVO:00002010), including plankton (ENVO:xxxxxxxx)" | depth 120 m | reverse complement strand
CGAGAAGGTATTGGATAGCGGGGTCGATGTCGTGATCCTGACAACGCCTCCCGGATTTCGTCCGATGCACCTGGTGAAGGCGGTTGAAGCCGGCAAACACGTGTTCACAGAAAAGCCCATGGCCACCGACGTTCCAGGCGTGAACCTGGTGAGAAAGTCGGTTGAAATTTCCAAGAAGAAGAATCTGGCCATGGTCGCCGGTTTCTGCTGGCGCTACGACTGGGCGCGAAAGGCACTGTTTGAGAGAATTGCTGATGGCCAAATCGGCGAGGTACGTTCTGCGCTTGGCACTTATCTCGTTGGTCCGGTAAAGCCGATGCCCGAAGCCAAAACGCGTCCGGAAGGAATTACCGATCTCGAATGGATGGTTCGCAATTGGTACAACTTCAACTGGCTCTCCGGTGATGGGTTGGTGGAACAGGCGGTTCACACCGTTGATTGGGTTGCGTGGCTGATGGGTGATCGCCCGCCGGCATTCGCCACAGCGGTAGGTGGACGTCAGATACCCGCTCATGGAGGCAACATTTACGATCACATTGAGGTGAACTACGCGTGGGACAACCATGTGAGATGCGCGGTTTCCCAGCGCCAGATCAGCGGCTGCCACAATGAGAACTCATTTTACGTGCAAGGGGCGGATGGAGAGGCATGGATCCATGGTGGACGCGTCTACATCACCGGCAAGAACCCCTGGAAGTATCGTGGTCCCAAGAACAACATGTATCAAACCGAGCACAACGAACTGTTCGCCTCAATTCGCGAAGGGAACGTGATCAACAACGGCGATCGCATGATCAACAGCACCTTGATGGGAATCATGGGCCGCACGGCGGCCTACACCGGCAAAAAGATCACTTGGGAGGCAATCAACAAATCGAAGCTGCAGATGGCGCCCCAGAATCTGACCAAGTGGGAAGACGAGGTGCAAGTCGAGCCGATGGCATTGCCAGGACGGACGCAGCTCGTCTAAATAGTTTCCCTGAATCACGGCCCTCGTTCCGTCAGGAGCGATGGCTTTTCTGTTTTCGAACATTCCCCCGCTATGTTCGCGTTGATCTGACGGGCATTGTGCGGCCGAACCTGAATCGAGGATGGGATGGAGAACGGTCTGGACCTCATCGCCTGATTAGTGGACCGGAATCACTCCACGCGATACAGGATAAAACAATCCGGCAACGCCCGGTGCAGACGCCGATACCCCTCCGCAGTTACCTCGGTGTTGTAAACCAGCAGCTGCTTCAGATTCTTCAACACAGCCAACAACTGGATTCCGTCATCTGTAACCGCGGTGTCGTGCAGCCACAGCTTTTCAAGCTTCGTCAGCTTGGCGACCTGCCTGAGTCCCGCATCAGTCACCTTCGTTTCGCCGAGATGAAGGCCTTCGAGCTTGACCAGATTGGTCAATGCGAAAAGCCCTGCATTGGTCACCTTCGTATCCCGCAATCCGAGATACTCCAGGCCGGTGAGTCGACTGAGGTGTGCCAATCCAGAATCGGAAACAGACGAGGAACCGATGGGCAACAGCTTGAGTGATTTCACCTGCGAGATCTGTTCCGCCATCCGATCTGTGACCTGTGCTTGGTAGAGATTCAGCCATTCGAGATTCTTCAACCGCGAAAGATCCAATGTCCTTTCATCCAAAGCACAGCGTTCAAGGGAAAGATCGGTGAGATTCGTAAATGTCCCGACGACCTGGAATACGCCCGCTTCGATTCCGGGCAGGCCATTCAAGTTTACCTTGGTGACCTGCCCAGCACGGTTGGTCTCCACGTAGCCGCCGATCTTGCGGATCGCCAGGATAGCAGACGCGTCTTCCCCCCGTACAAACCCAATCACCAGGAGCAAACAACATGCAATCCGGATCACGCCAATGCCCCTGTGCAGCTGCTTCCTGCACCGGCAGTACAGGCAAGACAATGAATGCCGGTTTGGATGCCGTGCCCCTCCAACCGCCCCGGCTCGGCATCCCATAAATACAATGGCTTTCCGTTCTTCAGTTGCATGCCGAGCATCTGATTGAAATCGCAGTCATAGACTTCGCCCTCGTAGCCAATGCTCAACGTGTTCCGGCACATCAGCTTCTCAATCGTACCGGGGTTGAAATTGTTCACGAGCAATTCCAGGTAATCATCCCATTTCTCCTGTTTCCGCAAATCTTCCGCAAAGCGTGCGATCGGTTGATTGGTGATGGTCAGAAGATTGTTAAAGACGATTCCAAATTCATTTTTCAACGCCTCCTTGTAATCGGCCTCCAACTCAGCCTGTGGTCCGGGCAATTTCGGACCAAGCGGATTGTATACCAGATGAATCGAGTGCTCAGTCCCGTAGCCAACGGCGTTCAACTTCTTCAAAGCAGAGATGCTCTTGTCGAACACCCCATTGCCCCGCTGCTTGTTCACGTTCTCGGCGGAGTAACACGGCAGCGAGGCAATAACCTCCACCTCGTTTTCAGCCAGGTACTCCGGCAACCAACCGAACTCGTCTTCCTCGATAATCGTCAGGTTGTTCCGATCGATCACATTGGCGCCGACTCCTCTGCCCTTCTCCACGAAGAATTTGAAATGCTCGCTGATCTCTGGCGCACCACCCGTGATATCCACGACAGCGGGCCGGTGAGAATCAATCCAGTCTCCGACCTTCTGAGCAACCTCGTCAGTCATCATTTCAGTCCGCCAGGGCGCGGCATCCACATGACAGTGCCGGCAGGCCTGGTTGCACTTGCGCCCAACGTTGATTTGCAACGTCTCCAGCTGGCCGCGTCGCAGCACGATGTCATGTTGGGCAAGTCTGGCCTCGAACTGATTCATTCGAAACGCAGGATAGATTCGCCGGCCGTTTATTCCACGCAATTTCGAGTCGCTGCGTGATTCAAAACGGTGAAAAATCATGGACTACACGATAAGAAGCCGCGTGATTGATAGTAGTCAGATCAAAGGGTTTTCAATGCATTCTCCCTCACCCCAGCCCTCTCCCGCTGGGAGAGGGAGAATACGTTCGGTTTCAGTTGATGCCTCTGTTGCCATGGACCACACGCATTCGAATCGCCGTGAACACATCAACTTGTTCGACCAACAGGAGCAAGATTAAGCTCTCCCCATGGCTGATGGAAAAGCAGTTGTCATCACTGGTGTGTCTCGCGGTTTGGGACGTGCAATGGTTTCTGAGTTTGTCCGGCTCGGGCACACGGTGATTGGGTGCGGGCGAAGTGCCAGCGCAGCCGAGGAACTCTCAAGCGAGCACGGCGATCGGCATTCCTTCGCCCAGGTTGACGTCGCGGACGATTCCTCCGTCGCTGAATGGGCTGCGGATATTCTTGAGGAGTATGGCCCGCCAGACCTCTTGCTGAACAACGCGGCTATCATCAATGAAAACGCCAATCTCTGGGAGGTTCCTCAACGAGAGTTTGACGATCTGATCGACATCAACATCAAGGGCACAGCAAACGTGATCCGGCATTTTGCGCCGGCAATGGTCGAGGCGAATTCAGGAGTGCTCGTGAATTTCAGCTCGGGCTGGGGAAGATCCACAAGCAGCGACGTGGCTCCGTATTGCGCAACCAAATGGGCGATTGAAGGTCTCAGCCAGGCGATGGCGCAGGAAATTCCCAGCGGAATGGCTGTGGTGCCTTTGAATCCCGGAGTGATCAACACCGAGATGCTGCAGAGTTGTTTCGGTGGTGCTGCCTCGAGTTACCCCAAGGCGGAACAATGGGCCCGGAGTGCGGTCCCTTTCCTGCTCGAATTGGGGCCAAGAGATAACGGACGGCCTGCTACGGCCCCGTAACACAACCGACTCGACTGGGTTGTGTAGCGCTACTTCATCTCACGCAGTCGGACATTGCGCCAACGAACTTCGAACGGGCCCGTGCCCTTCTTGATTCCATGCACCTGCAGACCGATGAAGCCGGTGGCGTCCATGTCATCCGTGAAATCGGCACACTTGATTCCGTTTACCCAAGATTGGATCCGGTTGCCCTTCGCGACGATGCGATACTTGTTCCATTCATCGTTCTTGAATGCCTTCTTCGCTTTCTCGCTCAGTTCCGCGTGCCATTTGGTCCAACGCCCCTCATCCCAGAAATTCCCTGAAGTACCGCGGTCGGCATTCGCGATCTCGCACTGATATCCATAAATCTCCCCCTTCGCACGAATGCGCTTGGGCTTCGATGCCTGGGGCGTGTCCTTTTCGTAGACATGGCTGCGAATCTGGATGCCCGAGTTCAAGGCCGGATCGCATTTCACTTCAAGCTCCAGCTCGAAGTTGGCGTAGTTCTTGGTCGTAGCCAGAAAAGTGTTCTTCGATCCTTCAGCCGTCTTCCCAACAATGGTCCCGTCTTCAACGCGATATGTTGCATAGCCACCGACCACTTTGAAGCCGCTCAGGTCTTTGCCGTTGAACAACTTCTTCCATCCTTTGCCAGCCTTGGCAGCTTCAACAACAGATGTGGAAAGAAATGCCGCAATACCAAATACGATGATTTTCTTGAACATGGTCCGCGGATTAGAGCCCAGCTCGCCCTGCTTGTCTAAGGCAAAGCTCAATCAAAACCGTGCGCTCACTCCCAACTGAAAGAATGGCGCTGCCTCAGCTCCCAACTGCAGATTCGAGTCTTCGAAGGCAATTCGCCGATGCAATGCATAGCCGGCGGAGGCCGACAGTCGCCAAGTTTCATTGAGACGGTAACGTGCGCTTGCTACAGCCCGAATCTCACGGACCGTCACGTTTTCACCATCAAGTTCAGGTCGGCCGAACCGGCTTCCGAATGCGTCGTTCACGCGAAACGAACCACCCAACCAATCAGCTCCCAGGGAAAACGAAAGATCTTCACTGGCCTTGAATGTGAGGTTCGGAGACGGGAAAAAGAAATTGAGCGTCCATCGATCCGCAAACCGCCATCGCACACCCGGGCCACCCACAATCGGCAGATCGTTTTCGGGATCAATCCGCAACCCAAGCAGCCACTGCAAATCGCCAGACTGGGAATAGACGATGCGAATCAATCCGGGCGTATTGAAATCCTCTGACTGCAGGTCTTCAAAATCGCTGTAGATGCCCGGATAGAAGGTTCCATCCAGTCGCCATCGTTTGCCAATGGTAGTCCCGACGTTCAGATCCAAACTCACCGCTTGCAACGAGTCAGGAATGGGGGCAGCTGCTGGCGCGTCAAAATCGAATCGTCGCCATCGCAATCCGCCAGTCCAATCCAGCCGCCCCGTCCGAGCAATAGGCGTTCTGATCGTTGTTTCATAGTATCGTTGATCAAAGTCCCCCAATGACCGCGTTCCCTGGGACATCGCTCCTTCGCCCGTGTATGACGAAGTGAATCGCACCGTCGTCGGAGGACGACCGGAAAAGGGTTGTGCTCGAACGGATTCGAGCACAGCCAAGAAACAGACCAGCGTCAGGAAGGTTTTCATCTGGATGACAGAGAAACGGGTTTCCACTGATAGACAGCAAGTGCGTTTAGTTCCCGAATCACCAGGTTCTTGCCCGCCACGGCCAAGTGAGCCCAAGTGTCATCTCCGACTACCCTGGAATCCACGAGATCGAAGCGCTCCCGATTGGCATTGAAGAGTCGAAGAATGCCTTTCTGGTCCAGCGCGAGGATCTGATCTCCGTTCGCGACCATGCTCCAATATTTTCCGAAGCGAGCCGATTCATTCCACAATTCCTCGCCGGTCTTCAAATCCAGCGCGATCAGCCGCTGATTTCGCAAGTGATGGTATATGACTCCATTCACCACAACCGGCGATGACATGTATCCTTGGTGCTTCGCGTTCCATTTCTCGACCAACCCGATCCTGCCGTTATTGAGATGAGCTTCAAAGACGTGTGAACGCCCGCCGTAGCTGGAGGTGAAAATGTGTCCGTCATGCACGGTCGGGGTGAGGATGTTCATCCCTCGGAATGCCTTGATCGGCTGAACCCAATCGACGTTCCCATTCGACGCATCAATGATCTGCATGGCCTCTCTCGATTGCACAATGAAGACATCCTTGCCCGCAAGATTCGCCTTGATCGGTGATGAGAAGGCACTGCCATACATTCCACCTTTATCCGCCGCAGTTCTCCAAATGATCTTCCCACGCGTCTTGTCGAGTTTGCAGAAACCCGCCCCGGCTTGAATGTAGAGAAAGTTCCCATCAATCAGCGGTGAGCAAACCGTGCCGAACGACGGCAATGGAGATTTCATCTCTTTCGTGAAATCGAGCTGCCAGATTTTCGTGCCGGATTCGATATCGATTGCGGTGAGCGTATCGCGGATTCCCGGCACGAAGAGCAAAGTGCCATCACTTGCAGGCGTTGCACGAATCCAACTGCCGTTCTTCGCTGCGAAGAATGGAACCTTCATAGCTCCGGCCCACTCGTTCTGCCAAACCTTCTTGCCTGTGCTCAAGTCGAAGGCGGTAACGCGTTCTATCGTCTTGTCCACGGTCTCAGTCGTGAAGATTCTCGAACCGACAACAACGGGACCTGAGTAACTCTTGTCCAAATCTACCCGCCAGACTTGGGAAAGGTGGGAGGGTTTGAGCGATAGTGGCCATGGGTCCGCGTCATGGATCTTGGCATCGCGATGTGGGCCGCGCCATTGTGGCCAATCACTGGTGGAGAGTGTGCCGGCGTCGGCGACGACGGCTCCGGCAATCACAATGAGAGATAGGACTATGTTTTTCATTTTTAAGCTTCCGCGGTTGAGAGTGGATCCGAGTTCAAGTTCTCCATCATTTCGCGGAGCCGTGTCAGCGCTCCGTTTTGCAATTGGCGAATGCGTTCCCGCGTCACTCCAAATTCTTCGCCAATTTTCGTCAGGGTCATCCCCTCCCCGCCCTCGAGTCCGAATCTCAAGGAGAGTATTCGGAACTCCCGGGGAGTCAGGTCTTGCATCAGCTTGCCGATGACGCTTACCGAATTCTTGGTTTCAAACTCATTGGCCGGGTTGTCCGCCACGGCGTCGGCAATCAGTTCTGAGCGGGTTGAGGAATCATCGTCCCCGATCGGAGCGTCGAGAGAAGCGGGCCGCACCGACGATTCCATCATGGCAGCGATCTTCTTTCGACTGATCCCAGTCTCCACTGAAAGCTCTTCGGTGCTGGGTTCCCTGCCCAATTCGCGTTGATAGCGATCTGAAATGCGTCGGAGATTCCAGACCTTCTCGACCGCGTGAATGGGCATGCGAATGGTCTTGGATTGATTTGTGATGGCGCGGCGCATCTGCTGCTTGATCCACCACGAGCTATAAGTGGACAGCTTCCCTCCCTTGCTCGGGTCAAACTTATCCACGGCGCGCATCAGGCCGATGTTGCCCTCGTTGATCAAGTCGAGGAGCGGAAGCCCCAATCCCTCATACTCTCGAGCGATTTTGACCACCAGACGGAGATTGGCCTTGATCATCCGCTCTCGGGCCACGTTGTCGCCGTTCTTGATCCGGTCAGCCAATTCCCATTCATCTTCCACCGTGAGGAGCGGCTCTTGGCAGGCGTCCCGCAGGTAACGTTCGAATGCGCTATCTCCGGTTGTAGTTGCTCTTCCAATAGGTTCGCTGTCAGGCAGTGTGAAACGCTTCGGGCGTTTTGCTTCCATTGATGTAGGTGGGGAAATCATGTTGTCTAAATATTGTCCAACAAAATAGCCAAAAGAATCTCTATGTCAAACTTTTGTTCATATGCAAATCACATTTCCCTCGAAATCACCTGAAAACTTGGTGATTTCAGCTCATCCATTTGCCAACCTGTTTAACTTGTGTCTAAATAATCGCGTGCCTGAATTGAATTTCTCGATGAAAGCGACCGCCCAGCGTACTGGGCTGAGCCCACACGTGATCCGAGTCTGGGAAAAACGTTACGGAGCGGTGCAACCCAATCGAACGCAGACCAATCGCCGCACCTACTCGGAGTTCGAGTTGAAACGCCTTGCGCTGCTCAAGTCCGCGGTAGACGCCGGTCACGCGATTGGGTCAATTGTACAATTGCCCGATGATGACCTTCGGCAACTGATCAACAGCTCATCAGTACCTCAACGAGCAGAGGCCATCACCCCGGGCCAATTCGAAGACGAAGCTTTGGCGGCTATCCAAAAACTCGATACGACTGCACTTGAAGACATCTTGAACCGCTGTGCATTGGCATTCGGTAGTAAAGGACTGTTGGAGAAAGTGGTTGCCCCGCTGACTCGACGAATTGGTGATCTATGGGCGGAGGGGGAGCTCTCAGCGGCTCAGGAACACTTCGCGAGTTCGTTCATCCGCACCTTTTTGAGCAATCTCGCTCGCCCTTTCGCCCTGGACGAATCCGCGCCCGTGTTTGTCGTGGGAACGCCCACCGGACAATTGCACGAGATGGGCACAGCAATCGCTGGTGCTGCCGCATCAAGCGTTGGCTGGCGAGTGATCAACCTGAGCGTCAGCCTTCCTCCTGCTGAGATCGCCAGCGCAGCATTGAAGGCGCGCGCCAAGGTTGTCGGACTTAGCATTGTGTTTCCGTCAGACGATCCGGCGATCGTCGGTGAACTCGAACAGCTTCGTAAGCTCCTGCCTGATGAGATCGAAATCTTCGTAGGTGGGCGCGCGTGCAACGCATATCAAGAGACTATCGACCACATCGGGGCCACGCGCTGCGATTCACTCGCCGACGTCTACAAGGAGTTGGATCGAGTTCGAACTTCCTCCTGATTGCAGGTCGAGGTTGGAGTTCATACTGGCTCATGCTTCACTCCGCTCATGTCCGATTCGTTGGTGGTCAACGAAATCTATCTTTCCGTCCAAGGTGAAAGCACTTGGTCTGGGTTGCCCTGCATCTTCATCCGGTTGACCGCCTGTAATCTCCGTTGTTCGTATTGCGACACTGCCTATGCATTTACGGAAGGAAAACGGGAGTCGCTGAAGGACATCCTCCGCAAGATTGGAGAGCTCGCAATTCCGTACGCCGGCTCAACCGCCCCACGCCTCCCACTCGTGGAACTGACCGGAGGCGAACCGCTTCTGCAGAAGCCTGCGATTGCGTTGATGAACCAACTCTGTGACGCAGGATACACGGTGTTGCTCGAAACAAGCGGTGCGCACGACGTTTCCGGAGTGGATAGCCGAGTCCACAAGATCATGGATCTGAAGAGCCCCAGCAGTGGCGAATTGGACCGCATGAATTGGGAGAACTTGAAGCACCTCACGAACAACGACGAAATCAAATTCGTGCTCGCGTCGGCTCAAGACTACGAGTGGATGAAGAACGTCATCGCCGAGCGTGAGCTAAGCGGCATTTGTCCCCTGCTCGTTTCGTGGGTGCATCCCCTGAACGCCGACCAACAAGACCCGTCGCTAAAGACGTTTCCGGCGGATCATCAACCGATTGATCGCAAAGACCTGGTCGAGAGGATCGTGGCCGATGCCCTGCCCGTCCGTTTTCAGGTCCAGATGCACAAGGTCGTTTGGCCGCCGGACCAGCGAGCGGTGTGAAGCAGTGGAGCAGTCGCACACCAAATTCGCTCTCGCCATCTCCCCGGTTCTCCTGAATAACCGTCGCCTTTCACGAATCGAAAAAACACATGAAACTCGCACTTTGCCAAACCCTCGCACTCTCGCTTTGTCTCACAACCGCCGTGGCCGATGATTGGCCTCGGTGGCGCGGTGCTGATCACACCGACATCTCCAACGAAAATGGACTGCTCGACAGCTGGCCGTCCAACGGCCCAAAGCGCGTCTGGCTGAACAAAGACATCGGCCTGGGTTACTCGAGCTATTCCATTGTGGATGGCAAGCTCTACACGATGGGCCTGCGTGGCAGCACGGAGTATCTGATCGCGGTCGATGCGAATTCGGGGCGTGAACTGTGGGCCACCGAAGTTGGAAGACTCTACAAGAACAACTGGGGGAATGGACCACGCTCCACCCCGACCGTTGACGGCAACGACGTGTTCGCCATGGGTGGTCATGGCGACCTGATCTGCGCGGACCGAAACACGGGCCACAAGAAATGGAGCCGATCGATGATCAAGGCCGGTGGCAAGTTGCAGTCATGGGGGTATACGGAATCCGTACTCGTCGATGGCAACGCGGTAATCTGCACACCAGGTGGAAAGAAAGGCACTATGTTGGCGCTGAATCGGCGCGACGGCAGCACGCTGTGGCAGAGCTCGCAGTGGAAAGACAATGCCCAGTACTCATCCATCGTTCCAACGGTAATGCACGGCCGCAAACAATACGTCCAACTGACACAAAAGACTCTGGCCGGTGTTAACGCCAAGACCGGTGACGTGCTTTGGAAATCCCCTTGGCAGGGACGGGTGGCCGTCATTCCCACTCCGATCATTGAAGGCAACGAGGTTTACATCGCATCCGGCTATGGAGTCGGCTGCAAGAAAGTCAGTGTCAGCGCAAACGGCAAGGTCACGGACGTCTGGGTCAATAAGGTTATGAAGAACCACCATGGAGGAGTCATTCGTGTGGGCGACCATCTCTATGGCTACTCCGATGGTCCCGGCTGGGTTTGCCAGGATTGGAAAACAGGAGAAGAGGTCTGGGCGGAAAAACGTGCTGTGCGAAAAGGCGCGATCGCGTATGCGGACGGGAAGTTCATTCTCCAGGACGAGACCCGAGGCGAAATCGTCCTGATCGATGCTAGTCCGAAAGGCTTCAAGGAACGCGGCCGCTTCCGGCTGACTCCTCAAACCACCCAACGCAGCCCGAAGGGCAAGATCTGGACGCACATCGTCGTCAGCAATGGCAAGATGTATGTGCGGGATCAGGAACTGCTCTTCTGCTTCGATATGAAGGGGTGAGGTGGTTGATGGTTGAAGAGTTGAACGGTTAAAGCAGAGCTTACACAGCGAGCGAACTCGCCACCACCTCAACCAATCATCCCTTCAACCCCAATTTTTCCTTAACGCGGGAGGCGCTAATCGTTAGCGTCTGCCGCTTTCTGCGTCATGAAAAAGCCTTCTGCGCTTATCATATTTTTGACGGTCTTCATTGACTTGATCGGCTTTGGGATCGTCTTGCCACTGATCCCGCTGTTCAGCGATGGGTTCGGCGCAAACGGGTTTCTCGTCGGTGTGATCATGGCTTCCTTCTCGGCCATGCAGTTTCTCTTTGCCCCACTGTGGGGACGAATGTCAGATCGAATCGGCCGGCGCCCCGTCATCCTCATCGGGTTATGTGGGTCCACGATTTCATACGCAATCTTTGCCATCGCATGTGGCTTGCAGGGCGAATCGAAGGAACTCGCCCTATGGGTCATCCTTGGATCGCGCATGCTCGCCGGGGTGATGGGAGCCAATGTCTCAGTCGCCCAGGCCTACATGGCTGATGTTTCCCCACCGGAAAAACGCTCCAAAAGCATGGGGTTGATCGGAATGGCCTTCGGCTTGGGCTTTGTATTTGGTCCCTTCATTGGCGCGCTTGGATTGGCACAGTTCGGAATGACCGGACCGGGTTGGGTCGCCACGGGTTTCTGCGGTTTCGCGTTCCTCTTCGCCGTGATGAAACTACAGGAGAGCCGCAAACCGGATTCGGATGCGGCTCCTCAGCGCCCACACTTTCAGCAGATCAAGAAGGTCCTGGGCACGCCTCAAGTGGGCCTGCTGATTGGCTTGTTTTTTCTGGCCACATTTTGTTTCACGACTTTCGAAACGACGCTCGGCTTGCTTGTGCAGAACAACTTCGGACTGGACAAAGAAAACCCTCAGGACGCCAAGACAATTGGCTACCTCTTCGGCTTTGCCGGGCTGGTTGGGGCCATGGTTCAAGGAGGCATGATCGGCCGACTGGTGAAGAAATACGGCGAACCGAAGTTGATCGTGATGTCGCTGGTCCTCACTGGGATCAGCCTGGCGCCCCTCCCCTTCGCGAAGACATGGACCTGGTTGCTGATCGCATTGGGTGGTTTGGCCATCGGATCCAGCCTCACCCGTCCTCCAATCTTCGGCATGATCTCCATGCTTTCCCCGAAGGACGAACAAGGCGCCACCATTGGGGTCGCTCAAAGCGCGGGAAGCTTCGCGCGCATCTTCGGCCCGATCTTTGCCGGCACATGTTTCGAATTGCGACAGGAACTCCCCTACCTCATTTGTGGCGCGGTGGCCGTACTCGCAGCTCTGATTGCGGTCGCCAAACTTGGCGGAGCAGGTCCGGCGGTTGACGCCCCCACCGGCACGGATTCCCGCAAGCCAAGCGAAGCATGAAGATCAAGAACATCATCTTCGATTGGTCCGGCACACTCGTTGATGATCTCCCTGCCGTCTGGCGCGCGACGAACGAAGTCTTCCAGAAAGCCGGCGTGCCCGAGCTGAGCCTCGACGAATTTCGAAAGGAATTTCAGCTTCCCTTCAATTCCTTCTATCAACGCTTCCTCCCCGACGTAGATATGGAACAGCTTGAGATCTGGTTCCATGGCAGCTTTCGCGAGAAGCAAGATCTCGTCGACGGCCTCCCGCACGCGCGCGAGTTCCTGCGTTTCTGCCGCGATCGCCATGTGCGCACCTTTGTGTTGAGCACGGCCAGCAACGAGCACTACCAGGTCCAAGCCAGCAAGACTGGCTACGGAAAATACATCGACCGCCCCTACCTGGGTGTCTGGGACAAGCGCAAACGCATTAACGCAATCCTGAAGGAAAACGATCTTCATCCGGACGAGACGCTGTTCATTGGCGACATGGAGCATGACATCGATACGGCCAAACATGGTGGCGTTCGCTCATGCGGTGTGCTCACCGGGTATAACAAGATGCACCAACTGAAGGCCGCCGAACCTGACGTCCTGGTGGAACACCTCGGCGAACTTCGGGAACGGCTGCAACGCGACGGCATGCGTCTGGCC
>CEUN01172651.1_pt1 | contig 12807 bp, 6 predicted proteins | sample 361501 | NCBI WGS metagenome assembly CEUN01 (sample SAMEA2622801, study PRJEB7988) | marine metagenome | biome: marine biome (ENVO:00000447); feature: marine epipelagic mixed layer (ENVO:xxxxxxxxx); material: "saline water (ENVO:00002010), including plankton (ENVO:xxxxxxxx)" | depth 120 m | reverse complement strand
CTCGCTGAAAAATACGCATGCCCAAAATCACCGCCATCGAAACCACCATTCCCGCGGGGATCATGACCAACCTCGTGCTCATCCGCGTTCACACAAACGCGGGGATCATTGGTTGTGGGGAGACCTACTACACACCGCACGCAATTCAGGCGTTAGTGCATGATTGGATGGCCGAGCGATTGATCGGCGCCGAGGCGACGGACATCGAATCGCATTGGCGATTTCTTTACGAGCGTTGCTCGGCCTTTGGTGCGCCCGGCGCAGAGATGCGCGCCTTGTCGGCAATCGACGTGGCGCTTTGGGATATCCTGGGTCAGGAATGCGGCAAGCCGGTCTGGCAGTTGTTGGGCGGAGCGGTTCAGAAGCAGGTGCCCATTTACAACACCTGTGGTGGGCCGGGTTACGGAGCGGTGAAGCAGTCCTCGGCTGAAGTTGCGAGTCATCCCGGCTGGCCCGGTTACGGTGATGAAGGGGCCCCCGGTCCCTTGCAGGACAACTGGTCTTCCATTCACGCGGCTGGCGATCTGGCGGAGGAGTTCGTGAAGGAAGGAATTGCGGGCATGAAAGTCTGGCCCTTCGATCGATACGCGCATCGCAATGGCGGCCTGCGAATGAGCGCGACGGACATCGAGGCCGGAATGAAACCGCTGCGCGAAATCCGCGAACGCGTCGGCAATCAGATCGAGATCATGATCGAAGGTCATGCCTTCTTTGAACTCCCCGCGGCGCTTCGATTGGCCGAGGCGTTGAGGGAGATTCAGCCATTCTGGTTGGAAGACGTCTTGCGTGTGGACAGTTTCAGCACGCTGGCAGATTTCCGTCGGCAAAGCGGAATGCCCATTGCCGCATCGGAGATGTTGCTGGGACGCAATGCGTATCTGTCCCTGCTTCAATCGCAGGCAGCGGACTACATCATGGTCGATCCCACCTGGGCGGGGGGAATCAGTGAAACGCGCCGAATCATCGAGATGGCCCAAGCCTTCAATGTGCCGGCGACAATGCATGATTGCACCGGTCCGCTGACGCTTTTCTCTGGCCTGCATTGCGCGAGCGCTTCGGCGAACGTCGTATTTCAGGAAACGGTTCGCGCACACATTCGCACCTTTTACGACCGCCTGATCGACCGGCAGCCGGTCATTGAGAACGGCAAAATCATTCCACCCAACGATCCGGGTTTGGGAACGGCCTTGCTCCCGGAACTGTTTACTCCCGGACAGGACCAGTATCGAAAGACAGAACTGTGACAGATACCCAAAACGCAACACAGGTCCGATACCGCGTCATCGGCGTCACCACGCTTGCCGCGGTGATGCTCTATCTCGATCGCGTGTGCATTGCCGAGATCGCGAAGCTGGATTCGTTCGCCACTTCGATGGGCATGAGCTCGGCACAGGTGGGCACGATGTTGTCGGCCTTCTTCTTCGCGTATGCGCTGGGACAGGTTCCGGCGGGTTGGTTGTCGGATCGATTCGGCGCAAGACGTTTACTCCCGATTTACATTGTTGGCTGGTCCCTTTGCACGATCTGCACGGGACTTGCGACCGGGTTTGTGATGTTGATGGCAGTGCGGTTGATCTTCGGATTCATGCAGGCGGGCTGTTATCCGACCGCGGGCAGTCTGATCAAACGATGGAGTCCTCTTTCCAGACGCGGCACGGTGAGCAGCATTGTATCCGTTGGCGGCCGTGTTGGTGGTGCGATCGCGCCTTTGCTGACGGCTTGGTTGTTGGAGGACGTGATTGGATGGCGATGGGTGTTGGTGCTCTACGGAATCTCCGGTCTGTTCGTAGCCGCGTTGTTCTGGCGGACATTCCGCGAAACGCCCGCTGATCATCCGGATTGCAACGAAACGGAACAGGCAATGATTGCCGGAGATTCTCCGGAGACGGGCGAAACCGGACCGCCTCCGTTTCCACCGCTGTTGCCGTTGATCAAGAGCGGGACCATGTGGCTGATGTGCCTGCTGCAATACGGCATCAACATTGGCTGGGTCTTTCTCATCACCTGGCTGCCGAAGTATCTGAAAGAAGTCAAAGGCGTGGAGCAAACCCAGGGCGGGCTGATGTCCACGATTGTCCTGTTCGCGGGAATCGTCGGCATGCTACTGGGCGGTCAGTTGACCGACTATTGCTGCCGCAAGCTGGGACGCCGATTGGGCCGGTCACTGCCGATCATCGCTTGCTATGCCGTTGCCGTGGTTGCCTACCTTTCCTGCCTCAAACTCGAATCGGCCTGGGCCTTCATCGCAGCCGCTTCAACGGTCGCATTCGTCACTGATCTGAGCGTGCCTGCCATTTGGGCCTACATGCAGGATGTGGGCGGCAAAAACACCGCGGCAGTCTTTGGTTGGGGCAACATGTGGGGCAACTTCGGTGCAGCCACGACGCCCTTGTTGGTTCCGATCGTATTGAACAAGTGGGATGCGAACGGCGACTGGCATGAGGCGTTTTATATCTTTGCCGCGGGCTACTTCGTGGCGGGTCTGGCCGCCGTGGGCATCAATGCCGACAAGAAGGTTGCGTAGCTTGGACAGGCTTGGCGACGCGGATGCGCGACGGTAGGTTTGGAAATGCGCATTCCCGTCCTGTCGTTCTGGCTCGCAACGCTCATTGGCGTTTCTGCGGCTGACGATCCCTTCGCCCAGCATGTGCGCACGACGGATCCATTGACGCCCGAGCAGCAGCTGAAGTCCTTTCACCTGCCCGAGGGTTTGAAGATTCAACTGGTCGCTGCGGAGCCAGACCTGCGCAAGCCCTTGAACATGGCCTTCGACGTCTCAGGACGGTTGTGGGTAACCGAGTCGCAGGAATATCCCTTCGCAGCGCCGACAAACTCCCGCCCGCGCGATACCATCCGCATCTTCTCGGATATTGATGAGAGCGGCCGCGCGCGCGGTGTCTCCACCTTTGCCACCAACCTGAACATTCCGATCGGCCTCTATCCCTTCCGTTCACCATCGAGTGATCCAACGGACTCGCGATCCACGTGGAAGTGCGTGGTCTGGTCCATTCCCAACATCCTTCTGCTTGAGGACAGCGATCACAATGGCGCGGCCGATCGATCGAAGGTGCTCTACGGTCCCTTCGATTACACGCGAGACACCCACGGCAACCAGGCGAGCTTCCGTCGTGCTCCGGACGGGTGGATCTATGCAACGCATGGATTCAACAACCAGTCGAAGGTTTCTGGAACCGATGGGCATGAAATCGAGCTGAGTTCAGGAAACACCTATCGCTTTCGGATCGACGGTTCACGGATCGAGAAGTGGACCCACGGACAGGTGAATCCCTTCGGCCTCTATTTCGACGCACGGGGAAATCTTTACTCGGCAGATTGTCACAGTTCTCCAATCTATCAACTTCTTCGCGGGGCCTATTATCCCAGCTTTGGGAAACCGCATGACGGTTTGGGATTTGGGCCCACGACCATTCAGCACAGTCACGGTTCAACGGCGATTGCCGGCATCGTGATGCTCGAAGACCCGGCGTGGGGGCAGGAATTTCAACGCGATCTGTTGATCGGGAACGTGATGACGAGCCGCATTAATCGCGATCGCCTTGAATGGCGCGGATCCAGCAGCGTGGGGCATGAGGAGGACGATTTTCTCAAGTGCGACGATCCGTGGTTTCGCCCGGTTGATCTGCAGCTTGGCCCCGATGGACTTCTGTATATCGCCGACTTTTACAACCGCATTATCGGACACTACGAAGTGCCTTTGGACCATCCCGGCCGCGATCGGGAACGCGGGAGGATCTGGCGCGTGTTGCCCACGGGGGCGCCATACCTGGATTCGGCCTTACCGTTGAATCCGGCCGGTCTGGTTGCTGAATTGAATTCAGTCAATTCAACGCGTCGCTCACTCGCGTTGAATGATCTCGCGGAGAACCATTGCCTGGATGGCAAGAGGGTTGATCACGGAACAGCTCGCGGTTGGATTGGTTCAATGTGGCTTCAGCATCGCGCGGGAGTTTTGGAGAGCGAGACTCTGATTTCGATGATTGAGTCCGGGGCACTTCACACCGGTGAGTGGGCGGCCCGGGCAGCTGCCGAGCATGAGAATTGGTCGGACGAATTGGTCCGCAAGATGAAGTCAGCGTTGAAACACGACTACGCAATGCTCCAGCGCTGTGCTGCTGAAGCTCTCGGTCAACACCCTGAGTATCCCGCGATCAGGGAATTAGCCGAACTCTTGGAGAATGCGCCCGCGGAAGACACTCATCTGCGCCACGTCATCCGAATCGCGTTGCGCAATCAACTTGCCGGCGCGGGGGATGAGGGATTCAAGACCGCAGCAAGTCTCGAAGCACCGGCGCGCCGGGCCATTGGAGAACTCTGTGTGGCGGTTCCCAGCGCCAATGCCGCGAAGTTCATCCTCAGTCACGGAATGAGGGCGGATTCGTCTGAGGAGCTTCGCCGGGCGCAATTCAGGCACATTGCGGAGCACATTGATCGGGAACACCTCGATCAGTTCGCCATGGTCATGCGCGAGCGGAACGAGAGCCTCGATCGCCAAGTCGATGTCTTTCGCTACTTCCTGGACGGCTTGTCTGCGCGTGGAGAAACCGGTGATCGTATCGGTGGGACGATTGCTGATTGGGGGCGGGAACTGACGCAACAATTGCTGGCGAAGGAGGAACTAGACCGATCCGTGTGGGGCAACACACCGCGACCACGCCGTTCCCGGCAGGCGAATCCCTGGGCGATTCAGGAACGCCGGTGTCGTGATGGCAAGACTTCCAGACTCATTTCCAGTCACCCACATGGCGAACGCCTCACGGGCCGGTTGCGGTCCAAGAGTTTCGCGCTCCCAGGCAAGCTCAGCTTCTATCTCTGCGGGCATCGAGGTTTTCCGGACAAGGAAGCGCACACGTACAATCGCGTTCGTATTCGCCTCGCAGACTCAAACCGAATTCTCCACGAAGCCTTCCCTCCGCGACATGACACTGCAGAGAAGATCGAATGGGATCTTTCGGGTTTTGCCGGCAGAGACGGCTATTTCGAGGCAATCGATGGCGACAGCGACAGCGCTTACGCCTGGCTGGCCTTCGGGCGATTCGAACCGGCTCTCGATGAACTGAAACTTCAGAATCCGAAGGCCCTGGCAGAGCGAACATTGATTGGCGCCAGGCTCGCCAAGGATTTGCAACTCGCCATTCGTGAACCGATTCATCGGCTGGTGTCGGATCCGCACACCGACTTCAATGTGCGGGCGGAAGCCGCGTCGGCGCTGGCCCGGATGAATCAGGGTGGGTTGCGTTGGATGCTGGCACGTGTCGTCGGGACACCGGAAGTGCGGGATGGCCTGAGAGAAGAGGCTGGTGAGGAGCTGGTTGCAGATGAAGATGCAGCTGAGTTTATTGTTCGGGCCATGTCGCGCACAACGGCCGCGCAACAATTGGAACTGGCGCGAATTCTCGCAGGCAGCGCGGTGGGATCGAAGCAGCTCATACAATTGATCGAGAGTGGGAAGACCTCACGCGCTGTTCTCACTGATTCGACGGTTTCGAAAAAACTGATCGCCGTTTCGGCCGTCAACGCGGAACTCATCACATCTCTGACGCGTGGTCTCCCGCCAGCCAACGCAGGTCGCGATGACTTGATCGGGAAACGCATCGCTCAATTTCGTTCGGTGAAGCCGGATCGTGAGAATGGCGCCGTTCTCTTCGAAACAGCCTGTGCCGCCTGCCATCAACTCAAGGGCAAGGGAAAGGTGGTTGGACCTCAATTGGATGGAATCGGGAATCGAGGGCTGGATCGAATTGTTGAGGATATTCTCGATCCCAACCGGAATGTCGACGTTGCGTTTCGTTCCGAGTCGATCGCACTTAAAAGTGGCGATGTGATTTCTGCGCTCGTTCGAAAGGACCATCCCCGCACGCTCCTGATCGCGAACACGGCGGGTCAGGAGCAGGTGATTCCAAAAAACGAAATCACTTCGAGGACATCATCGAGCAGCAGCCTCATGCCCGACAACTTTCACCAGGCGATTCCCGAACGGGGGTTTCACGATCTGATCGCGTTTCTCCTCAACCAACGGTGAGGAGGCAATGCCTCGCTGAGTTCCGAGATCCACTCTCCGTGACATGTTTGTGTCGCCATCGCCTTGATGGACGGAGGCAGAAGAGTTTATTGGGCCGCTTCAGCAGCTTCTTCCGCGGCTTGGCGGGCGTAGCTGGAGGATTGGAATTCGCGGCCTTCCCATTCTCGCGAGGCGAGCTGCTGGCGTTGGCCGCGGAGGTTGTCGACGTATTCCTCCAAGCCATCATTGATCACCGCCGTGGTTGCAGCGGTGCGCTTGGAGGTGAAAACGATGTAGCCGCCATTTCCTGATTCGATAAATCCGCTGGCGTAGCCCTCTTCCAATTCGAAGCCCTGGCTGATCACCTCATTGGCTGAGACGCCAAAGCCCTCGACCTGGGGCAGGGATCGGGTGAATCGCGTTGCGGGCGGGAGTTCCACGGACTTCACGCCATTGGTGTGGCAAAGGGCTTGGAAGGTCAGACCCTGTGAGAGGCCGATCCTGATTTTCTTGGCGAGTTCCAGGCCGGATTCCATGAGCAGTTCGCTGGACTGGTCGCGTCGGAAGTCGCGGACCACGTCGTTCCACACGTTGCTGAGTGGTGGATCGACCGGTGGCACGCGCCGGTTGAAGGCCATGACGTAGATGCCGTCAACCCACGTGAGCGGGCTGGCCAGTGGTTCATCAGCGGAAAGGCGAAATGCAGTGGAGGCAAAATTGCCGGGGGCGTCCAGGTCATCGGGACCGTCCAGTTCCGTGAAGGGCCTGGTGGATTTCACCGTGTAACCCATGTCCTTCGCAACCGTGTGAAGGTTTGCTGCCTTGACCGGGTCCATGCGGAAGACGGCGTTCGCGAACTCACGCATCTTACCTTGGGCAAGCTGGGTGGATTCGTCTTCCAGTATCTCTTCACGAATCTGTTTCTTCGCCTCCTCGGCTGGCAGTGCTTCGCCCTTGTCGTTCTTGAAATCGTTGGTTCCGCGTGCGGCGTATCTCGCGTCGATCATCGCGGCAAAATTCGTCCGGGTGGTCAGGTTGGTCTCGGCTTCCTTCAGGTAATTGGTGAACGAAAAGTAGACGTAATCGACCACGGTACGTTCGGGGATCCGGTAGTTGGCCGGGTTGTTCGTGAAGAAGCGGGCGATCTGGTTGGTCTCGATCTTCACCTGCGAGAGGAAGTTTGACCGACCGACGAAGCAGACCATTGCTTGGAGTGTTTCGTTCTCGCGCTCAAACATCGGCTTGGCGGCCCGGGTGGAAATCAAACTGGCGCTTTGTCCGGCCATGCGGGTCAACTGCCCGATCGCGATCTCATGGCGGATCCAGTCCTCGAACTGCTTCTCGGTGATACCCCGCTGCTTCAACACCTGGCCGGTGAAGTTGTTGTACATCGTGAGATTGAATTTCTCTGTCTCGCGGTCGGAGAACATCAGGCGGATATACCGGGCCACGGCGTCGTCCGAGACGGTGATCCCTTCGATCTCGGCGCGCTTGAGGAGAATCGTCCGGCGCAGTGACATCTGCTCCATCTGGTCCTTGAACCGCGAATCGGGCCACTGGCCTATTCGTCGCCAGACGTCGAGCTCGGTTTCGCGATTGGCCTGGATGCGCTCGTCGCGGGTGATCTCCATGCCGGCGTAGGAACCGTACGAGGCGGAAGGTCCGCCGAAATTCGTGGCTTCAGGCGTGAAGAAAATAACAAATGCCACCACCGTGAATGAGATGATGACGCTCCACAGAATCGTGGAGTGTTTGCGCATGGTACCGATCATAGCTGGTTCCCCCGATTTTTGGGGGGAGGGAAGCTAAGGGTGAGATTCCGCGCGGGTCAATGGGAAAAGGGGTGGTGTAACAATCGCGGATACATTCCGATGTGGAAACGCCCGTCCGCGAATTGATTTGAGCCGCAACCGGCTCAACCCTAAAACCACGGCGACGCATGCGTTTCCTGATGCTCAATTGGCGCGACCCGAAGAACCCGAAGTCCGGCGGGGCGGAGCGGGTTTCGGTGGCGTATCTGAAAGCCCTGGTTGAACGAGGGCATGAGGCGGCCTGGTTTACGCATGGATTCGATGGAGGGGCAGCTGAGGAAACGATAGATGGAATTCAGGTCGTTCGCAGTGGGGGGACGATTTCCTCGATCCGCGCGGCGAAGAAGTGGGTGCGACAGCAGGCCCGTTTCGATCTGGTGATCGATCAGCATCACGGGATTCCCTGGTACGCGCCTTGGTGGTGCGGGACGAATTGTGTGGCCTATCTCCATGAGATTCTCGGGCCGATTTGGAATGCCTTCTACGGCTGGCCCTGGAATATCATCGGCCGCACGCAGGAAAAGTGGACGTATCGGTTTTACGGAAACGTTCCTTTCTTCACCGGTTCTGGGATCACGAAGGACCTGCTGCATGAGCGCGGTGTGAAGGATGTTTCGGTCGTGCGCTACGGGACTGATGTGAAGGTACTGCCTGAGCTGCCGCCAAAGGAACTCAAGCCGCCTTATCATTTCATCGTCGTCTCACGCCTGGCGCCGAACAAGCAGATCGATCACGCGATTCGGGCGATCAAGGTGCTTCGCAACAAGCAACATGCCTGCAGTCTCACCGTGGTGGGTGGAGGCGAAGAGGAATGGAGCTTGAAGGAACTGGCACGCGGCATTGGTGTGGGCGATTTCGTGGATTTCACCGGACAACTATCCGAAGAGAAGAAGAACGAGCAAATGCAGAAGGCGCATTTCATTCTACATACCTCCCAGCGCGAGGGCTGGGGATTGAATGTGACCGAGGCAAACGCGATGGGAACGCCCGGTGCGGTGTATCCGGTGGGCGGCTTGATTGAATCCACCTTGAACGATCGGACGGGAATCGTATCGAAAAAGGAAACGCCGGAATCCCTCGCAGAACGATTGATGGGTGCATTCGAGCGGCCCGACGATTACGACCAATGGCGAAAAGCCGCCTGGGAATTCGCTCAGGATCTGCACTGGGACAATGTTCTCCCGAAAGCCTGTGACTGGTTTGAGGAACAGGCGAAGCGATGAAGGGTTCGAAAGACTGGATAGATGTGGGCGCAAAAACTCCAAATTCCAAAACCCAAGACTCAAATAATCTTCAAACTCCAAGCTTCAGGCTGAGGCGCCAGCGTAGAGTATTGCCGGGTTCTAGGAATTTTCAGCTTGAGATTTCCTTGGAACTTGAGGCTTGGAATTTGGATTTTTTGGAACGGACTTTTTGCGCTGATACCCGGATGCGAAACGTGTGTATCGTTTTCTCCCTCACCCCAGCGCTCTCCCGCTGGGAGAGGGAGACAGCAGACCGGCCAATGCCAAAGAGGCAGGCAACCGAGTTGGCGTGCACCATCCTACCCCCTCTCCCAGCGGGAGAGGGCTGGGGAGAGGGAGAAGAATCACGGCATATTGCATCGAACACATCTCGGACCAGCACCGGGGCAGTATTCGCAGGGCGTATCTTCCGCAGATCAACAAAACCGTGAACATCCTGGTTGTCCACAATTCACTCATGGACTCGACCTCGATCTCTGGGGTGTTGAAGCACTACGCCTACATGGCGCGGGAGTGGATTGCGATGGGGCACAACGTGGACTTCCTGGTGGCGCGAGCAGGGTTTCCTCAATTCCAGAAACTAGTCCCTGAAGCCGGACTCGTCAGCAGCGACAATCTCTTCGACGCAACGAAACATTTGGCCAAGACTTGGACCTACTTTCCCGCCTATGCCTGGCGCTGCCTTACTGCCAGGTTCCTGCGGACGCCCCGCAAATACGATGTCGTTTACGCGTCGGGTCAGTTCATCGTGGACGTTTATTGTGCCCGCACGATCGCCCGCCGTCATCGATGTCCCTGGATTGCCAAGGTGCAACATGTGCTGGATTCGCAGACCAAGCGCGAAGGCTTCATCAACAATCTGTTCTTGCGCACGGAAAAGCTCGCCTCCAAGTGGATGAACCGCGAAGCCGCCCGGGTGATGGTTCTGAGCAATGTCGTGAAGCGCGACTACCGCTCGCTCGAAGAGCACCTTGGACTAAAGCCGATTGAGACGGTTGAGGTCGGTTGTGGCATCGACGTCAATACGTTGCAGGAAACTCCCGCGGCCGAGAAGAAATTCGATGTCGTGTTCATGGGCCGAATGCACGAACAGAAAGGCGTGTTCGATTTACCTGAGGTGTGGAAGCGCGTTCGGAAATCATTGCCCAAGGCGAGCCTGCTCGTGATTGGCGAAGGACCGCATCGTCTGCCGATGCAGGAATTGTTCGAGAAAGAAGGGATAGGCGATGGAGTGACGGTTACCGGTGGAATTCCCGAGGCTGAAAAGAACGGCCATCTCGCCCAATCACGCGTTGGCCTCAGCTTGTCGTATGAAGAAGGCTGGGGACTTTCGATTACAGAGTTCCTCGCATTCGGGTTGCCCGTGGCCGCGTATGTATTGCCTGTGTTCGAACAGGTGTTCCCGACTCAATTGGAAACAGCACCATTGGGTGACAAGGAGAAGATAGCCGGACAGATCGTCGGGCTCTTGAAGGATTCCGAACATGCCCGCAAGCGTGGCGAGGAAGGCAGGGCGTTTGCTGGGCGATACGACTACCGCCACATTGCGCACGAGGAGTTCGCGATATTGGAGGAGGCGGTGAAGGGTTGAAGGGTGCATCTGTTCAACCCATTACCCCCTCAACCAATCCACGCTTCAAAACTTCTGAGCCTCATCCGGACCAGGGTTGGCGTAGGCCGGATCTTTCGCGCGGATGTAGAGCTCGCCGGCGTTCATGCGCACCTCCAGAGGCACCAAGGTTGTGCCTCGTTGATTGATCGTCTGGGCCGTCTGGCTCAGGTTGCGTGATTGAATTCCCTGGCGACCGACCGGGGGGACGTTGGCGTTGAAGAACGCCGTGCACCACCAGCGGCCGGCGCGATCCTTGAATGGAGTTCCATGTCCCAGGAAGCGGCCGGCGAATTTTCGCTCGCTGTAGGGACCGGTGATCTTGTCCGCGACGGCGTAATAGAGGTTGTAGCTGCCACGACGCATCTTCCCGGTGGACCAGCCGGTGCCGAAGAGAACGTATTTGCCGCGGATCTTCTGGATCAGGCAACCCTCGTGTCCCATCTTTGCCGTGGCGCCGGAGGGCCCGATCTTCCTGGGATTGGAGGTGAATCCGCTGAAGTCCGGTTTCAACGGCGCAATCGAGGTGGCGCCCCAGATCATCCACCAGGTGCCGTCGTCATCCTTGAAGAGCGAGGGGTCGTGACGTCGTTGGATGGCCGTGCCCAGGGGATTCGTCCACGGACCGGCAACCTTTGTTCCCTTGCTGATCGAAAGGTTCGCACCTTTGACCGGGCCCGGGCTGGTGTGAACGAGCGCCCATTGTTCGCCCAGCCAATGCAACTCGGGTGCCCACAAACGCCATTGACCTTGATCAAGTTGTTCAAAGGCCTTGGGTTGATCGCCAAACCATACCCCGTCCTTCAGTGAAAACGGCGCGTTCAAGTCTTCCCAATCGATGAGATTCTTACTGCGCCACACATTGGCTTTCCAACCGACGACAGAACCTTCGCCCAGGCCCGTGTTGTAGGGCTCGGTCTGTTCGCGCTTGTCGCCGGCGAGGGGAGTTGTGCCGGTGAGATAATAATGATCGTCCGGTCCGAGAATGATGTAGGGATCACGAATCCATCCATTGAGCACGAACACGGCGCGATCATGTGAGGCGAGCAGGCTCTGGATTCGCTTGCGCCCCATCGGCATTGCAACCACCGGCGGCTTCCCACCGGCGTCGATGCGCGTCAGCAGGATCGTCGCGTTGAAGGGATTGGGTGCCAGGTAATTACCGGCCGCAGTTCGGTCGTCCAGGCCGATGGTAAGCTGGTCCTGCGGTTGGACTGGAATCAATCCGGGCGAAGGAATCGACGCAACCAGCTCACGGTTCACGGAAAGGGACATGGTCTTCTTGTTCAAGACGCCTTCCAGCCGAACAGACCGGCTGGACGGTTCCTTCGCCATGATGCGGGTGGCCTTGCCATTCACCCGCACGTCGAATGCCGCTCTTCCGTCAACGAAGTGGAGCGCATAGCCGTGCTCTTTCCCTCCCTGCGCGAGGACCACGCCATTCGGGATATCCCGACGCGCGTTTACCTCGGCGATGATGCGCAGGTCTTTCTTCGCGATGTTCGGCGAGGCAGATGCGGACTTGTTGCCGGACGTGCTTTTCCTTCGGCGGGGGGCGCGAGATTTGGCTTCGGGATACTTCGCGAGTTTCGCAACCAGTTCCTTCAACAGGGCGGGTTTGGCCGACGCAAGGTTTTGGGTTTCCTCTGAATCGTTTTGGTAGTCGTAAAGTTCATATTGAGCAGCAGACTTCGGTTCACCGGGATTGCGCCATTCGACCAGACGATGGCGATCCGTGCGAATCGCCCGCCCCATCTTGCCCTTGGGATAAGCGTGATAGGCATGATCGCGCACGCGCGCCTCGGGGTTTTTCAACACCGGCACGAGACTCACACCGTCGATGGGTTGAGGACCATTGGGTTTGGGAAGGCCGGCGAGTTCCGCAAGAGTTGGATAGATGTCGACACTCTCAGCCGGTTGCCGCGTGGATGAACCTGGTTTTGTTACGCCCGGTGCGACGATGAAGATCGGAATGCGATTGGCCTGTTCGTAATTCGTATGTTTCGTCCAGATGCCGAGATCGCCGAGATGAAAACCATGGTCACCCCAGAGAACGACCAGCGTGTTGGCAGCAAGTCCAAGTTCCGTGAGTGCCTTGACCACCTTGCCCACCTGCGCATCCAC
>CEUN01171699.1_pt1 | contig 12818 bp, 13 predicted proteins | sample 361501 | NCBI WGS metagenome assembly CEUN01 (sample SAMEA2622801, study PRJEB7988) | marine metagenome | biome: marine biome (ENVO:00000447); feature: marine epipelagic mixed layer (ENVO:xxxxxxxxx); material: "saline water (ENVO:00002010), including plankton (ENVO:xxxxxxxx)" | depth 120 m | reverse complement strand
CTGCGGATTAGAAGTCCGCTGCTCTAATCCAGCTGAGCTACGGGCGCTTATTAAACACGGTACTATCACGTTTCCGTTTTCGGAGTCCTCTGCGTCGGCGCGAGCCTCCGAAGAGTGATAGACCGCGATTATAAAAACGACGACGCCGATTAACGGAAAACACCATCTTTTAGTTGTGTGGAGCCCCCGGATGGATCACAACGCCTTCAAGCTCCTCAACGTAACGCAGGAAATTATATTTATCCTCAATACCGTCGGTGGGTTTGCGATCCTTCCAATCCCAGGGGTGCTTCTTAAACGGCTCTATCTTGGCGACAATATAGGCCATTTCATCCCCTTCCCACGCAGCAGTAAACAGCTTTATAAACTCATCGAGATCTCGCGCCGTTGCTGTGTTCAGGCATCCGGCACCTTCGGCCATTTTCGCAAGATCCGTGTTCCGGGAGGTATGCGTCGGTGGCCCGCCGATATTCTCGTAGATACCATTATCCATCACTACAACCGTGAGATTGTGCGGTCGTTCATTTCCAAGGGTGCACATAGCCCCGGTGTTCATTAAAACCGAACCATCGCTTTCAAAGGCTAGTATTCTCCGATGGGGTAAGGATACAGCCATGCCAAGGGCGGTTGTCGTGACCGAACCAAGGGTGCCGGTAAAAAAAGTATTGTTGGCGGGTTTATGGTTCCACCAATCATCCCAGGTGGCACCGATAGAGGTTGTCACCAAATCCTCTGGTGTCACTAAGGGCGCAATCGCCCGAATTACCTCAATTCTTTCCATAACCCGTCAACTCCACACATTCGCCCGACATCACTAGAGCAACCGGCCACTGACTGGAATTAGCGTGATCAATTGCTTTTTTTATCGAAGATTTAATATCTTCAATTTTACGTACCGACCGCCAGGGTATCCTTACCGCGTCAAGCAATGGTTCCATGGTCTGTGCATGATTGTGGCCCCACCAATTTTGCTCGCCTAGGTCACCCCGATAACACATGATCATGACCATTGGCAGGGAGTGGCAAAAGGCGGAGCGAGATATTGCCTCCAACGCTTGCCGCAAACCAGAATTCTCCATAATCATCACTGCTTTCTTACCGCTCAGATACGCACCCGTGACGATCCCCGGCAACTCCGCCTCATTTGAAACTGGAATGTAACGGATCTCATTATCCCGCGAACAAGCCAGATAAATGCTGGCAAGAAGGGATTCAGGAAGTGCAGCGACGATGCTAACGTCGGCTTCCTTTAGCCCTTCAAGAAAAACTGATGCAAATGGCGAAATCGCTTGCTCGGAGCCGGTTGGACGGTTGCTGCCCGCCTTTTCAAGCGGGGCCGTGCCATTTTTATCGTAACCGGGTTCATTGGTCATATTTATCTCTCCGCGTTTGATAACATCGCAGTCAGGATTTTTTCAGATGTCAGCGGCAAACTTCGAACCCGAGTTTTTGTCGCATTAAAAACCGCATTTGCCACAGCCGGCGCCACCCCGACCAACCCAGGTTCACCTATACCTCGCGCGCCGAATGGACCACTCGGTTCCGGGTTCTCAACGACAATTGGATTTATCTCATATGGCACATCGTGCGGGCCGGGGATTTTGTAATCCATGAAAGATGGGTTCACCAGTCGACCTCCATCCCACACAAGTTCCTCATGCAGGGCGTAACCGAGACCTTGCGCAAAACCACCCTGAATTTGACCTTCCACTGCCGAGGGATTTATGGCTTTGCCCACATCGTGTGCCAGCCATGCACCTGCCACATTAGCCTTACCCGTAACCTCATCCACCTCGACTTCGACAACATGCGCCCCAAAAAGATAGACGCCGAGGTTCGAGAACGGAAATCCACTCATCGCTGTTCGCTTTGGGTCAAACGGTTCGCCATCATAAAGAATACTGCTTTGACCAATTATTGGCCCGCCCACACCAAATAGTGAGAACATCGAAATATCGAAAAAACCGACACTCACATCGGAACCAACAATCTGGACCCTTCCGCCTTCAAGAAGCTCGAGGTCTGTCTCGCTGGCTTCCAGCATCATGGCGGCCGCCTTCAAGATTTTGTCTCGAACATCCAAGGCAGCATCGCGCACCGCACGGCCAACCATGTAAGTTGTTCGGCTTGCCGCAGTGCCCCAATTATAAGGGGAACTATCACTGTCGGGAGCGACAAAGTTAACCTGCCCAACATCCACTTGAAGTGCCTCGCTACATATCTGAGCGAGTGCTGTATCTGAACCCTGCCCATAGTCCACCGCGCCCGTGGATAGAACAATGCTCCCATCCTCTGCCAGGCGGACAATCGCTCCAGTAGAGAGCAGCCCGCAAATGTGCGAAAACGAGGAAACTCCCAAGCCGGTTTTAGTGCCGCCTTCTGAGGACTTATTTCGCTTTTCTTTCCATCCTGACTGATCGCGTGCTTTTTCCAGGCATTCCGTAAGACCACAGACTTCCACCGTATGGCCGCCCATCTGCTTATCACCATTCTGCATCGCGTTCTTTAGCCTGAGGTCTATCGGATCGATATCTAACTTTTCAGCGAGTTCATCGATTTGTGACTCTCCGGCAAAAGTTACCTGTGGATTTCCAAAACCACGGAAACCCGCTGCGCGAAGCTTATTCGTGTAAATACAATGGCCCTCAATATGTATATTAGGAATATTGTAGGGGCCGCGCGCCATTAACATCCCAAATCCTAGGACCGCGGCGCTGTCATCAGCGTAAGCCCCGGCGTCATAAAATAGCTCCGCGGAACGCGCTAATATTTCCCCATCCCGTTTCGCACCAGTCTTCATTCGGATCCGCGTCCCGTGACGTGAGCGCATCATTTGAAAATCATCATCGCGTGCGAGTACTAGTTTCACCGGGCTACCTGTCTTAATCGCTAATGCAGCAGCAATCGGCTGAACAGTCGCCTCCATCTTGCCCCCGAATGCACCACCAACTCGCGGCGTCATGGCACGAACCTTTGACATCGACAGCCCGAGAGCTTCGGCTACGTTCGCCTGGACACGATTGATAGACTGATGTCCCGACCAAATTGTAACCTTGCCCGCGTCATCCACTTCTGCGATGGCGGAGCAGGGTTCAAGATAAGCATGGGCCTGAGGCTGGGTGTCGTAGGTTTCCTCGACAACGACGTCACAGTCTTTCCATGCGGCCTCAATATCACCTTCGCTCAGAACCTGACGCGATAAAATGTTGCCGCTGGATTCAGCCTCGAAGATCTTGATGTAGTCGTCTAGGTTTTCGTGAATGATGGCCGCATTGTCTGCAAGGGCATCATCAATCGTCATTACGGTCGGTAATTCTTGATACTCAATTTCTATCAACCTCGCCGCCTTCCTGGCTGTATCGAGATCAATCGCCGCAACCGCCGCGACGGGTTGGCCGACATAACGGACCTTGCCTTTGGCAAGCAAACGCTCATCCTTAATCATGCAGCCCATGGGTAAGTCAGGATAATCATCACCCGTAATAATCACCCTCACACCCGGCAATTCGAGTGCCGCCTGCGTGTCATAGGAAACTATCTTGGCATGGGCATAAGCGCTCCCGAGGATAGCGGCGTGGAGCATCCCCGGGCGTACCAGGTCATCCGTGTAATCCGTGCGTCCGGTAAGTTTTCCCTGCGCCTCAAGTCGCGGCAAGCGATCACCGACGCCGCGAATGGTGTCTACTTCCCCGACCATCGCCTCAACCTTTCGTTACTGATCGAATAGCGTCGATCACCTTTACATAGCCGGAACACCGGCAAAGATTTCCGGAAATTGCATCACGAATTTCCTCGACTTCTGCTTCGGGGTTATCCCTTACCAACGCAGTCGCGGAGAGCACCATTCCCGGCATGCAAAACCCGCATTGCACAGCCCCTTCATCAAAAAAAGCCTTTTGCACCGGAGACAATTCGCCGTTTTTTTGCAGACCCTCAATTGTCTCGATCTCCCGATCTGTGCATGCGCCGGCGACGACCAGACAAGACCTTACAGCCTGGTCATCCATAAGAACATTACAAGCGCCGCAAAGGCCCTGGTTGCAGCCACATTTTGCACCCGTTAAACCAAGCTGATCGCGGAGAACGCTTAGTAATGTCGTCGCGCCGTCAGCATTAATCGAATGAATCTCACCGTTAATATTTAAATCAAATTGTTCGCTCTCGTTCATATCAAGCACCTGCCATGGCTTTTACTGTCATCACTGCCTTCTCAATCAGGCGAGGTATCAGCATAAGGCGGTATTCGGCGGATCCCCTCACGTCATCAAGGGGGTCACAACCCAAAGCAATCTCTTCCGCCACCTTTGCAACTGTCTCAGCATCGAGTATTCCGCCCTGCAATGATTTTTCCGCCGCAACCACGCGAATTGGTGTGGCTCCACTCGCGCCCAAGGCGATGCCTACACAACTGACTGTCCCATCATCTTTCAAAGACAAGGTCACGGCCACACTTGTCGTCGCATAGTCACCGTCAACGCGTGAGAATTTTTCATAGTGTCCCCAACTCTTCTCAGATACTGGGGGTAGAATAATGGACGTGAGTAACTCCTCCGGCTCGAGGTCTGTCGTCAGATAATCTTGGAAGAAGTCTGCTGCCGATACCTCGCGCACGCCCATCGGTCCCGTTATCTCAGCACTGGCATTAAGTGCAACCAACGCCGCAGGGAAATCCGCGTTTGGATCGCCATGGCAGATTGCGCCGCCAACTGTCCCGAGATTACGAATGGCTGGATGCGCAATAACTTTAGCAGCCGAACGGAGCACCGAATTGGCATTTTGTAGCATACTGCTCGATGCTATTTCAGCGTGCCTGACCATGGCTCCAATTCGGAGTGAACCATCGCTTTCGGGAGTAATAGCTTTCAGGCTTTCGACACCGTCTAGCGAGATCAGCGCGGTAGGTTCGACTAGGTCGGCGTTGATCATGGCAACAAGCGTCTGCCCCCCAGCAAGGAACATCGCGTCTAAGTCCTCAGACTTGAGGCGCAATGCCTCATCGATTGAGGAGGGTTTTTGAAGCTGAATACTCATTGCTCAGACCACCTTGCTGGTTTCAACCTGGTCGCGGAACGCGTCAGCAAACTTCTCGCTTAAGTTTTTCGCCACCTTCTTCATAATACCATGACCATACTTACCCAATCGGCCACTAATCATGACATCGGAGCTGTAATAAACGTCGGTCCCTCCGGCATCTGAATCTCTCAATTCAAGAATATTATTCGCCGAAATCACACTTGCCCGCCCACCCTCTTCGCCCCGGGTGTTTGAAATTATATGATCCGGCGCCACCTCTTCAGTAACATCGACATCGACGCGAAACCTGGCTTTGATTGGGCCGATCTTAACTTCGATAGCCGCTTTATATAAATTGTCGGAGATAACCTCGATAGATTCGCAGCCAGGAATACAGCTACCAACCACCTCGGGGTCGGTTATACATTCCCATACTTCGGCGCGACTGGCCGAAACATTAAAATGTCCCTTTATTTCCATATTTCGCGCCCACCTGCTCAGGCTGCGGGATTAGTTCGTCTACGCAAAACGGATAGTACCTCTTCTGCGTTCATAACGTCCCCGAATTGCTGAATGAAAGTCTCAAGGGATGCCTGATGCTCTCCATCGGACAACGCGGCCAAACAGTCAGAAACCATAACTACCCGAAAATCCATCATCATTGCGTCGCGTCCAGTCGCCTCACAGCAAACATTTGTCTTAGTCCCGGTGATCAATAAATTCCGGAGGCCACGACTGTGCAAAACCCGCTCAAGCTGCGAAGAACCCGGAATAAGGGCACTGTACCGGTTCTTAACAATATGCAAATCATCATCAGCAACCCGAAAACCATCCCATATCTGCTGACCAGCAGCCCCCGGGTCTAAACTTTCGATCGTTTTCGCGCGAACCTCGTCCGAGACAAAATTGTTATAGAACATATCCCAGTCGCTGCCGACGCTATTATGTCCGACGGCGTGGGTAACCCAAATGACTGTTACACCCATCGGGCGCAATTCATCCGCCAATCCATTAATTGGATCGACGATACCTCGTGACTTTGGAACCTCAGCCGGGCCGCCCGGCGCTACAAAGGTCGGCTGCATGTCTATGATAATTAGTGCCGTCTCTGTCGGATCAAGGTCATCGAAAATATGATATCGACCTCGCCGCGCTAACACGCGCTCAACAATTTTAGGACTGATGTCAACGTCGTGCATATTTTCCCCCTACACTTCTTTCGACACAAACTTTTCCGTCGAGTCTAAAACCGCAAAAGATTTGGAAACCAGAAATTGACAGGTGGAACCGTCGAATTTTTCCGGAACAACCGGCCTTTACGCACTTCATTTTTTTTACAAAATACAAACACACACGTGACCCTGTCTATTTCACCATACCTCGGTTCTCACTAGCTCTATGCCAATGAGTTCTTCAGGTGCGGCTCATTTTCCATCGCCGTTTCCGTCGCCAGCAGGCGAGCACAGCCGGGGCAAACAAAAGTGCGAAGAAGAACGTGGTCCCCACTGTGGTAGGCCACCCCACCTGCGTTATTCATTGGCTGATCGCGAATGATCGTTTTCGCCTTCCAATCCCCGTCAGCCGATCCAAACTCAAAATCACAGTTGCCACACCTAATATTTCCATCAATGACATTTAGTACGCTTGAAATTCTTTCTGTCATTCGGCCGCCTCCGAGGTCAAACGAGCTGCATACAGCTCTTTCCGAGCCTTGGCGGTTGCCACCTCATCGACAGCATCTTTACCACCAACAAGGACAACACCGTAAACCTCGCGAGCAGCTTTTCCACTCACCGTACGCTCCCGGACATCCTTAAGAACTGCGGCGGGATCGCGTTCAAGCGGGTCGCCGTAACCACCGCCTCCATTCCACCTCAGAAAGAAAGCATCATCACCCATTAGCGGAAAAACTCCCCAGCTAATGGGCTCCATGTCACCCGGCATTTCATCGACCGACTGAACAAAACGTGTGTCGCCAATGGTCGCACTCTCTTTGGCTTCACCATTCTTAACCCAGAGATATTGGTTCGGGGCTCCGGGGTATCCTCCGGCAAAACCATCACTCATCGGGAAATCCGCACCCTTACCCGTCAGAACATAATGTATCCCGCCGTCGGGCGCATCGTGGGGCACGATGGCAAATTCCATACCGGTACCTCCACGGTATTTCCCCGGCCCGCCCGAGTCTGGTGCCCTCCGACGAAAAAGATAGCGGATAGGAAAACCCGCTTCGATGGTTTCAACATTGGCCATACGTGATATTGGATTGGGCATCTCCCCACCAACATCCATGCCGTCGGAATAGGTGCGCGCACCTCCTGAGCCCGCAAACGTCTCTGTCAAAATTCCGATCGCTTCCCCGCCATACTGATTGCGTCCAAACATAAAAACAGCAAAGTGGTTTGCGTGCCAAACGGCCGTTGCCTCGCGCTCATATTTTTTGCTGGCGTCGAGCATGTTGCCGATCGCTGCGCAAGCTGCATTGTTCACCGATTGGATCGCACCGACAGTGGCAACCGATACCGGGGCAGGCCGCGTGCAATTAACAATAGTTCCTTCAGGGGCAATCATCTGAATTGGGCGAATGACACCCTCGTTCCAGGTGATGTCATAACAGAGCAACGGGAACAATGGCGCAAACAGTCCGCCAAGGGACGCCCATTTTGTGCAGTTGACCGAATATTGAGATTGGGGTGACGAGCCCGTGAAGTCAAAAATAAGCTCATCGTCTTTCTTGGTCATCGTTAAAACAACTTTACAAATCTCGTCATCTGCGCTGAGGAACTGGCGTGACTGCCACTGACCATCCGGCAGTTCCCGAAGCCGCTCCCGTAAAAGTTGCTCCGACTCTTCGATCAATCTTGCGCATGCGGAATCAACAGTCTCGAAGCCGTATTTATCGAATAAAGACAACATGCGGTCCCGAGCGACATTGTTACAAGCGATCATGGACCGCATGTCTAAAGAGACCATCTCCGGCGACCGCACCATGTTGAGGAATGTATCGAGCACATCCTCACGCATAACGCCCTTTTCTATTAAGCGTATACCTGGAGAGCTAAAGCCCTCGGTGTAGATATCCCGTGACTCGGGCGAGAAGCCACCGGGGTTCATCGCGCCGATATCATAAATGTGTACGAAACAGGCACTCCATGCGACGAGTTCCCCGCCATAGTGAATCGGTGAAACTAGGTAGATATCCGAGGTGTGTAGAGCTGCTGTATAGGGATCGTTTAGAAGAAAAATATCCCCTTCATTTATATCACCCTCAAATCGGCGAATAATGCTTTTGCAGGCTTCCGACGCACTCGTCAGGTGGTGCAGAAATCCGACACCGCCCATAAGTAGTGAGCCGTCGGCGCGGTAGAGCGACACCATAAGGTCGTGGCCCTCGTTTGTAATCGCGCTACCAGAGACATTCTTCAGCGTGATAACCGCCTCGTCGACGATGCGAAATAAACGATGGCGGATGATGGAGTAAGTTATAGGGTCCATATCGAGACCTAACCGAAGTTAATTATAATGTTGCGTAATTCGTCCATATGAGCCTCTTGCGCATCCTGAACGACAATTGTGGTGATGGGTGTATGAATGACCGCTGGTCCGGAAATTCGGTTGCCTGGCTTAAACTTGTTGAAATCGTATATGTCTGCCTCAACCATTCCATCCTGCGCGTCTACAAATATCGGCCGCCGACCTATGAGAGCCCCGGTAGCGTCAGCGCTCTCAAGGGGAAGCGGCTTGAATTCGGGACGCTCCAGCTTGCCACTAGCCGTCAACCTAAACATCGTCATTTCAACACCCGCCTCTCGGTATGCGGACCCCTTCCCGTATTTTCGTTCGTAAAGCGTCTCGAAGTCATCGATAAGGGTGGACAATGACCTGCCATCCATCGGTATTTTACCGTTGACAGACGTCGTTACCTCGTGGACCTGGCGCGCGTAGCGTAGGTCAACAGACCAATCCAACATGATCTCCGCTTCTTCGAAGCCTTCCGATTTGAGTTGAGCGACAGCCCTTTCCATAAGGGGCGCATAAAGTTCGTTAATTACTTCCGGTTCGGCGTCTGATGGGAGGGTTTTTGTTACGGAGTATTCATGAACAATATCCGCCGACACCAAACCAAAGGCACAGTTCACAGAAGCCGTATAAGGAACGATGATGCGTTTAACATTAAGTTCCTCTGCAAAACTAGAGGCGAGGATAGGGCACGAGCCGCCGAAGGCGTGAAGAACATGATCACGCGGATCAAGGCCACGCTCGACGGTTATTTCATGAATGAGGTCAGTTATTTGCGCAGACGCAACCCTGAATATCCCGAAAGCAGCCTCTTCCAATGACATATCCAGGGGCCCGGAGATCTGCGTCTCAAATGCATGCCTGGCAGCATCCATATCGAGACCAATGGAACCTCCCAAGAAGGTGGTGGGATCCATATAACCAACCAATGTGAATACATCCGTTAGTGTGACAAGGTCACCGCCACGTCCGTAGCAGACCGGTCCGGGATCTGCGCCCGCGCTCTGAGGGCCAACCCTTGGAACGTTGGTTCTCGGGTCAATTGAAATGATACTGCCGCCGCCAGCCCCGATCGAAACAACTTCAATTTTTGGCGCAATATAGTGGTATCGGTCGACTAAGGGCTCTCGGGCATACTCTATTTCCCCGTTTTGAATTACTCCGACTTTGAAAGTCGTACCACCCATATCGGCCGCGATGATGTCCGCGTCACCCATCAAGTCGCCGAGAGCCTTGGCTCCAATGACACCAGCGGCTGGACCACATTCAATCATGCCCACCGCGCGATCTGCCGCCTCTACTGAGGGAAGCAGGCCGCCGTAACCCTGCATAACCATCAATTGGTCTTCGTAGCCGCGATCCGCAACGCGCGTCTTGAGATCCGTTAGATATTCATTCGATATTCGACCGGCGTAGGCATTGATTACGGTGGTCGAACCGCGCTCATATTCCCCTGGCACAGGTGCTATTTCGCTTGAAAGTGTCACGTAGACCGAAGAATCAACGCTCTTGACGATGTCCCTTGCGAGACGCTCGTTCTCACTGTTATAGAATGACCAAAGGAAGCTAACACCGATCGCTTCGACCTTTAAATCGTCGACCAAATGCCTTACCGCTCGTTCAGTCTCGGCTTCATCCAGTGGAAGCAGTACCTCTCCCTTGTAATCCGTCCGCTCCGGCACACCACAAATTGCCTCTGGCGCGATCAATGGCGCCGGCCTATCCGTTGCGACAATATGCTTAATCCACTCCTCCGGCTGCCCTGCCCAGCGGCCATAGGCGCCTCGTGTCACCGGTACGGCATCCTCAAAACCGGCCGTCGTAATTAGGCCGACATTCGATCCGCTCCGGGTCAACAGGGTATTGTCGACAACTGTAGAGCCGTGAACGAATAGGTAGCTTTGAGAAAATAATTCCTCCACCGAAATATTCATCTCTTCCGCAGCAGTCTCTATTGAGTCAAGCACACCCTGGGCAAAATGAGGCGGTGTCGACAAGGCCTTTCCTATATGGAATGGCTCCCCTTGAGCAACGACAATAGTATCAGTGCAAGTCCCACCTACATCGGTTGCGACGATATACTTTTTTGTATTCACAATGGTGTTCATTAATAAGTTCTCGACCTTTTATAGCCTAGTTGAGCAGAATATTTCCTGCCGACTAATATAACTGTTCAACCATCAGAATATATGGCCCACTCACTGATCCAGACACATCTTTAATTATCATTTCAATTGCATTGAAGGCATCCACTTCCTCAAACCTTACCCTCGACCACAAAAAACAACCCCTCGGTTTTACCGTCTCGAAGGGACTTTGCCTTTTGGTATTCAGGTGAATGGTAGCAAGCTACCGCCCTCTCTAAAGAATCGAACTCGATCACAGCCACCTTGTCGCCAATAAATTTACCTTCCAGTAAAGTAAAACGCCCGGCGCGTGAGAGCGGTCGACCACCGTATTTCTCTACCGCTATTCCAGCCTGCCTTACATAATCTTTTAGGGGTTCCATTTCCTTTGTGCTGAGAGCCGCAATCCAATACGCAACCATGTCACAGTAATTCCCTTAATGTTCATTTTTCGACAAGCTAAAACACTAATTTTTTTAGGCCGCAAATTAAATACACATGCTCACCCGTGGATTTCGGTACGGAAATTCTTCGACAAATAGCTCGGCAACCTGACTGCAAGTTTAACAGCTAACGGGTTAAAATTTTTTGAATACCCCGACAATAAACCGTCCTCAATTTGGGGCTCAATTTCGGCAGCTGCCCTCGCTGGCTCAAAGCAAAATCGCCGGCCCATCGGGGGTTCATCACACACAACAGAGCGCAATAAAACTCACGACAATGGGCCGGCCGTTAATGCAAAAATTCAGACCAGTTTTTCGAGTTTTGAACTATTTACCGGGCATCTTGGATTCGATTCCCTGCACAAACCAATTCATGCTGCGAATCTGCCCTGGGCCCAGACGGTCTCCACCTTTACAATCGACAACCTTACCCTGCTGGTTCATGACTGGGCATTTAAAGGCAACGAGGGCCCCTGAACGAAGATCCTTTTCTGAGTCCATAGCAAACTTTTTCACTTTGTGAGGCATGTTTGTGTATGGGGCCATACTGAACATATTTGACTTCAGGCCTTCCCATGTGTCGGTCGACTTCCAAGTACCGTTGAGGACTGCCTTGACCCGTTTGGTGTAATAGCCACCCCAGTTGAGAACATCTGCGGTGAGTTGGGATTTTGGCCCAAACTTTATCATGTTGGAGCCCAATGCAAACGCATATGCCCCCTTTTCATGTGCGACAGTCACGATGGATGGTGAATCCGCGTATGTCCTTAGAACGTCCGCCCCCTGCTGGATAACGGTCTTGGCAGCATCGGCTTCCAAAGTTGGGTTAAACCATGAGTTGGTCCAGACTATCTTTATCTTAATGTTGGGATTTACAGATTGGGCACCCCTCATATAGGCATTAATTCCCGCGATCATAACGGGTACTGGGAAGGTCGCGACAAATCCCAATGTCCCTGTCTTTGACATCTTCGCCGCAATTCTGCCCATGTGATAGTCTGCTTCATGCATCCGAACCATGTAGGTACTGACATTTTTAGCGCGCTTGAAACCAACCGCGTGCTCAAAAAATACGTCTGGATATTTTTTTGCCACCCTGATGACAGAATCCATGTACCCAAAAGACGTCGCAAATATCATTTTGTGCCCACTCCGCACAAGCCGCTCAAGAACGCGTTCTGCATCTGCACTCTCAGGTACATTTTCTAAATAGGTCGTTTCAACTTTATCACCCAGAGCTTTCTGCATCTCTAGCCGCGCACGGTTATGCTGATAGGACCATCCGTGGTCGCCAATTGGGCCCACGTAAATAAAGCCAACCTTTAATTTGTTAGCAGCGTCGGTAGATGAAGTCGCGACGATAAGCGCAAAAACGAACGCCGTTACCGCGAGGTTCCATTTTTTCATGGTCAGATTCCCCGTTTTTTAAGAGAACGACTGCAATTAACGAACCGATCGTCCTCAGTTTTTTCAGTGAACCGTTATTGGTAATGCACTGACTTGTTACATCCAGCTAAAGTATGGCCCAATGACCAGATTGATAAACCATTGGCCAAACGCCCCTCGGAATCTAGATGCACTGTTCCTTTATAATATTTTTTTTTGATTAATGAAACAGGGATGCCTTGAAGATCAATTGCCTTAGCTACGAACGGAGCATTCAAGATTTATCAAACAGAATTGAAAACTCGCTTTTCGGGCCAGTGCCGACAGAGTG
>CEUN01167059.1_pt1 | contig 12820 bp, 7 predicted proteins | sample 361501 | NCBI WGS metagenome assembly CEUN01 (sample SAMEA2622801, study PRJEB7988) | marine metagenome | biome: marine biome (ENVO:00000447); feature: marine epipelagic mixed layer (ENVO:xxxxxxxxx); material: "saline water (ENVO:00002010), including plankton (ENVO:xxxxxxxx)" | depth 120 m | reverse complement strand
TCTTGGGTTCGGAGGGATGAGGTGGCGCACCTCAGGTTAAAGGGTTGAATGGTTTCGGTCCGCGTGCACCCTGCCCTCTTTGACTCTTTAACCCTTCAACCAACTATCCCCTCAAGCTCATCCATCCTCATCAATGGCGCCGGTGTTTTCGGACTCACTGCGGCAATCGAACTGCGTCGGCGTGGTTGGGGGGTGACCGTCATTGATCCCGGTCCGATTCCGAGACCGGAAGCCGCTTCGACGGATATCAGCAAGGTGGTTCGCGCGGATTACGGAAGTGACGCGGGTTACACGGAACTGGGACTGAAGGCGCTCGATGGTTGGCGTGAGTGGAATCAGCAATGGAACGAGACGGTATATCGTGAAGACGGGTTCCTGGTTCTCACCCGCGACGAACCTCAACGCGGCAGTTTTGAATACGACAGCCACAAGACGCTGACCGCGCTGGGACAATCACTGGGAACTATTGAGCCGGGCTGGGAGCAGCGATTTCCTTCCTGGAAGTCGAATTTATATTCGCATGGCTATCTGAATCCACGTGGCGGTTGGGCGGCCAGTGGCCGGGCCGTCGAACTTCTGGCCCGCGATGCGCGCGCCGCTGGCGTTGATATTCGAGAACACCAGACCTTTGGCCGGTTCGTGGAGCGAGCAGCCAAAGTAATCGGTCTGCGAACGGAAAGTGGCGAAACGATTCACGCGGATTTCACACTCATGGCGACCGGCGCGTGGACGGCCACTCTGCTTCCCGAACTACGCGATGTTCTGTGGGCCACGGGACAACCGGTCGTGCATTTCAAAGTTGAAAATCCCGATGACTTTCGCCCGCCGAAGTTCTCCGTCTGGGCGGCAGATATCGGAACGACTGGATGGTATGGCTTTCCCTCTCTTGCCGATGGGACGCTGAAGATTGCCAACCACGGTCCTGGCCGCCCGATTCATCCTGATGATCCGCGAACTATTCTTCCAGAAGAGGAGGAACGCTTTCGCCAGTTTGCCGCGACGACATTTCCCGCGTTGAAGAATGCGCCGATCGTCGAACGAAGACTCTGCCTCTATGGCGATTCTTTCGATGGCAATTTCTGGATTGATCACCATCCCGATCGGCCCGGCCTGGTCATTGCTACCGGCGACAGCGGCCATGCCTTCAAATTTGCTCCCGTCCTCGGCAAAGTCATCGCCGATATCGTGGAACGCAAACCGCACTCACTCTCGGAACGCTTCGCCTGGCGCGACCCCAGCCAGGTTTCCGCTGAATCGGCGCGGTTCAAGGAGTAGGCGATACTCAGGCGAGGACTGAAGAAAGCGTGCCGTTGCTGTCCGCGTAACGTTTGGCATTGACGCCCAGTACCTGCAGCTGGGTCAGCCAGAGATTTGCCAGGGGAGTGCCGCGGGGAACGTGGATGTGGCTTCCAAGTTTTAATTTTCCACCACCTCCGCCGGCGAGCACGAGCGGAAGATCGTTGTATTGATGGGTTGCACCGTCACCCAGGCCGCAACCCATGGTAAAAATCGTGTTGTCCAGCAGTGTTGTGCCGTTGGCTTCCTCGATTGAATCCATCTTTTCCAACATGCGCGCCCAGGCCGCCACGTGGAAACGGTCGAGCTTCAGCAGATCATCGAGGAACTTCGGCTGGTTGTGCGTCATCGCGTGATGACTGCGTGGTTGATCCAGGATGCCCTCGTATTTGTTCGTTGTCGTCCACCGTTCCGATGCAATCATGAACGTGCTCACGTGGGTCAACCCGGCCTGAAGCGCGGTGATGTTCAGGTCGCACATCAGGTGGATGTATTCGTTGCGAGGGAAATGATCGCGCGGACGTTCGGGGGCGTACTTCGCGATGTCTTTGCGGAGGGCGTCCATGCGATCCATCCGCTTTTCAATGGCGCGAATGGCTTCGAAGTATTCCTCAAACTTCTGCCGATCCGATGAACCCAGGCGCTTCTGCAGACTGTTCGCGTTGCCGAGAACCAGATCGGTGATGTTGCGATAACGCGTGTTGCCCTTGGTGCTGAACAGGCGATCGTAAATCTGCCGTGGATTGCGCATCGAAGGCGCAACGTGATCCGTGCCGTACCAGGACATGTTGTCGAAGTAGATCGACTCGATGTTGTCCTTCGCGTCGTTGCAGCTCAGTTCGAGCGTTTGAAAAGGCGTGTCCTGTCCGATGGAATCTGCCGCGATGTGGTCGAGCGTTCGTGCCAGAGGATAAGCGGAGTTCGGGACAGCATAGGGAACAGTGCTGGTGAGATAACAGGAAGCAGCCTGCGCATGTGAATCCGTGCCGTTCTGAAAGTCTCGGTCCAATCCCGTGATCAATGAAACTTTTTCCCGCAGCTGGTGCAGCGGCTCCAAGGTCGGCGTAAACGTCATCTGATGCTTGCCAACCGGTGCGGTCTTGCCATCGAAACGCCACACATTGTTTTGACCAGCGAACTTCGGCAGGTCGCGATCTGACTCGCCGGGAAAGAAGCCTCGGCGGATGAGGCTGTTCGGGAGGTAATAGAATGCCAGGCGCGTCGCCGGCTTCTTCGTGGCAGCTGCGCCGGCAATGCTCTCGAGCCAAGGCAAGCCCAGCGCGGCTCCACCGATGCCGGTGAGAAACTTGCGACGGGAGGTGAACGGATCGGTCTTAGTGTTTGGCATGACTGCTTGGAGAAGTGTTGGTGTTCTTGTGGCGAAAGGGTTCACTCATGGCGACCTGTTTCATCAGCGAACGCAGGCGATCATCGCCTTTCATGGCATTGTCGGCGATCGCATTGAGCGTGGGCGAATCCGCTGCGGTCAGCTCGCGACCCAGCCCGTAGGATAGAAGGTGTCCGGTGAATGCGCGAACGAACCTGCGCTGTTCGCGGGCAAGCAATTCGCGAAACTCAAGAAATGTATTGAACTGCTGCCCGAACAATTCACCGCTCGGGTTCACGTCGCGGCCGTTATTGTATTTGTCCCGCCAGACTCCGGTGGGGTCGAAGTTTTCGAGCGCGAAACCAAGTGGATCAATCTGCCGGTGACAACCCGCGCAATCCTCACGTTTGCGGTGCGCTTCAAATCGTTCGCGAATCGTGAGCTTGGCCAGTTCCGCTTCGTCGGCTTCGGGAAGCGGTGGCACATCGGCTGGAGGTGGATCCGGCGGATCGTTGAAGATGACGGTGTTCATCCAAGCACCGCGGGTGATGGGCAAGGTGCGTTTCGGCCCGGAGGTCATGGTCAATACGGCTGCGCTTGGAATGATCCCACCCCGGCGCGGATCCGAAACAGGCACGCGCTTGAAGGTCAATACGTTCACAGTGCGGCCCTTGATCTTTCCCTGATACGCGCCCTCCAAAGCAGAACTAACCCAGCTGAAATCCGGCGCGATCAGGTCAACAACAGAGCGGTTCTCAAGGAAAACAGTTTCAAACAACAACAGCGGTTCCAGCATCATGTGCATGCTCACGCGGTAGGAATTGTTGTAGTAGAAATGAGGAAAGGCCTTCCGATCAGGCAAAGCCGAGATCAGGCGATCGAGTTGCATCCATTGGCTCGGGAAGGCATCGCAGAAGCGCACCACACGCCGGTCGTTCATCATGCGGGTGATCTGCGTGCCGAGGGTTGTCTGATTACGAAGCGTTCCCTTCTCCGCGAGATCCAGGAGTTCATCATCAGGCCCACTGCCCCAGAAGAAGTAGGACAGGCGGGACGCGAGTTCGAAATCGCTCAAAGGACGCGTTCCGTTGCTTGTCTCGGCACCTTCGTCCGAATCATAGAGGTAGAGAAAATCCGGCGAGGCGAAGGTCGCGCCCACGATCGTCTTCATTGCATCGGCGAAGCTCGTTCCGGCTTTCAACTGCCGGCCCGCAAATTCCGTAAATCGATTCAATTCCTCCTTTCCGACCGGACGCCGAAACGCACGACGGAGGAACCACGAAAGTCTTTTTCGAATCTCCGTCACCTGGACCTCAACGGATTCTTTATCAGGCGCGGAAAAGAGCCGGTTGTAGTTTCGGCATTCCTTCGGGTTGAGGTCCTTGCTTTCCACGATCGTCTGGCTGAGTTCGAGGAACGACTCCATCAGCAGGGGCGAAAGGCTCAGGTGATCCGCGCGATTGTCGTAGCCATGTTCGGCGCGCAGATCCTGCGGAAATGATGCCACCCCCATGAACCCTTCCTGACGCGAGTTATCCACGTCCTTGCTCAGCGAACGGCTGGCGACGCGGAGATTCGCCGGCATCTCACCGGTCTCCGGATGAAAGTAATCCGAGTACCGTCGCATCAGGTTCTCGGGCAGATGGAAGATGTCCCGCTGCGCGCCGAACAGGTCCATGACGGTGTTGTTATATTGAAAGCGATTCATCCGGCGGATGGGCGCATGGGCGAATCCCTTTTTCGCCAGCGCATCCTTGAGCATGGTCTTGAGGTGCTGCGCCAGTGAGTGCCTGTTTTCCGAGGACAAGGGACGCTCGTCCTCGGGAGGCATCTCACCGTCCTCGATCACTTCCAACAAGGTCGCCAGCAATTCCGTGCGCCGGGTCAGATCGGTGACGCTCTTGATCGTGGTCAAGTTGACCTCGCCTTTGATGATCCCATGCCGGCCATGACACTTGATGCAGCGTTTCTGGAAAAGACCATGAACTGCTTCGAATCCGGCGTCGGCAGCAATCAACCGGTCGGCGCTGCGGAATGACATCAGTGCCATCAGGCAAAACAACACAAATTTGCAACGGAAGGACATCAGTGCGAGTCCAGCGAATTTGGACTTCCCGATTCGGCTTGGCAAGCCCATGGACGCGATCGTTTAGACTCGAACTGAATGTCATTCACGCTTTAATCATCGAACACCTGAGCATGCGAAAACACATTTGCAGAATCGTCGCCGTGGCGTTTGCGCTGACGACGGCCGCGTCCCGCGCGGAGATCGATTTCTCCCGCGAGATTCTGCCATTGTTCTCGGACAAGTGTTTTCAATGCCACGGTCCGGATCCGAAGGCACGCCAGAGCGGGCTGCGCCTGGATGAGGAAAAGAACGTCAAGATGGATCGTGACGGCTACGCGGTGGTGGTCCCCGGCGCGTCTTCCAGAAGCGAGTTGATGAAGCGGTTGCTCACGGAAGATTCGGATGAAAAAATGCCCCCCGCAGAACTCGGGCGATTCCTTTCCGCCGAAGAGATCAGCAAGATCAAGCAGTGGATAGATGAAGGCGCCAAGTGGGGGCCCCATTGGTCGCTTACTCCGATTCGAAAATCGGAACTGCCCAACGCCAAGGCCAATCCGGTGGATGCGTTCATCAATCGCACGCTGGAAACCGAAGGACTCAAGCCGCAGGTCCGCGCTACACGTGAAACGCTGATCCGTCGTCTGCACCTCGATATGACCGGCCTGCCGCCGAGCTTGAAAGAGATCGATGCCTTCCTTGGCGACGAAGAATCCGGTGCCTGGAAGCGCGCCATCCGTCGCGCGCTTGCCAAACCCGGCTATGGCGAGCGAATGGCCTGGGATTGGCTGGATGCGGCACGTTACGCGGACTCCAACGGTTACCAAGGCGACAGCGAGCGGACGATGTGGCCCTGGCGCGACTGGGTGATTGACGCCTTCAACAACAACTTTCCCTGGGACAAGTTCACCATCTGGCAACTTGCCGGGGATTTGCTGCCCAACGCCACCTTCAAAACGCGACTGGCCACCGGGTTCAATCGCAATCACATGATCAACGGCGAAGGCGGTCGCATCGCCGAAGAGAATCGCGTGGATTACGTGATGGATATGGCCGAGACAACGGGAACGATCTGGCTGGGCATGACCTTCAACTGTTCCCGCTGCCACGATCACAAGTTCGACCCGATCACGCAGAAGGACTATTACAGCCTTTTCGCCTTCTTTAATCAGACCCCCGTCACCGGATCGGGCAGGAACCCGCAGACGGCCCCGATTATCACCGCGCCCACTCCAGCAAATCGTGCCGCGATGGCGAAGACACGCAAGGAAATCGCATCACTCGAAAAACAACTCGGCCAACGCGCACGTGAGCTCGCGAGAGCGCAGGCGGCCTGGGAAACGAACAAACTGGATGAAGGGAAACTTTCGCCCTGGAAAGCCCTCAAACCCGTCTCGGCCAAAGCAGATAACCAGACGCTCAAGATTCTCAGCAACGCATCAATCCTCGTCAGCGGAAAGAACCCAAACAACGACACCTATCGAGTGAGCACCAAGGCCGGTGGAACGATTCACGGCATCCGCCTGGAAGCCCTGAAGCATTCCTCGCTCTTCAAGGGAAGCATCTCGCGATCGAGTTCCGGAAACTTCGTTCTTACTTCCTTCGAGCTGCGCGTCGGTGACCCGAATTCGAAGCCTGTGAAATTCTCGAAAGCAGAGGCAACGTTCGAACAAGGTGGATTGAAGATCGCCCGCACGCTGGACGGTGACAAGAAGACCGGTTGGGGCGTGTGGGATGGGCGGATTGTGGATCGCGAACACATCGGCGTGTTCACGCTCGCCGAGCCGTTGAAGTTGGACAAGGACACCCAGCTCCTCTTCACGCTCCGGCATGATTCGCAGTACAAGCAGCATCTGATTGGATGTTTCCGGCTTTCCACCACGGATGCGCCGAAGCCCCAAATTGGCAGCGGGTCGGACGAACTCCTGGCCGCCTTGTCCGTGCCAAAGGCTGAGCGCAACAAAGCGCAGGCCAACCGCGTCGCCATCGCCCATCGCAATTCTGATCCGGCCTACGGAAAGCTGAAGAACCAGATCGAGTCCAAGCGCAATCGCGTCGCGGCCATGGAAAAGAGCGCGCCCAAGGTGATGGTCATGAAGGATATGCCGAAGCCGCGCGAGACCTTCATGCTGACGCGCGGCCTCTACAACAAACCGGGCCAGAAGGTTTCGGCGGCCGTGCCCGCGTTCCTTCCCAAGCTCCCCAAAGGCGCGAAAGCCAATCGACTGGGTTTGGCCCAATGGTTGACCTCAGCGGAAAATCCGCTCGCTGCCCGCGTTACGGTAAATCGATTCTGGCAGATGATCTTTGGTATCGGGATCGTCAAGACTGCCGAAGACTTCGGCGTTCAAGCCGAGTATCCGAAGCATCCCGAACTGCTCGATTGGCTTGCGGCCGAGTTCATCGAATCCGGCTGGGACGTAAAGCATCTCCTCGAGTTGATCCTCTCAAGTGAAGCCTATCGTCGCAGCTCGGATGTCACCGCAGAACTGCTCGAACGCGATCCCGAAAATCGCTTCCTCGCCCGCGGCGCGCGTTTCCGCATGCCATCCTGGATGATTCGCGATCAGGCACTCGCCGCATCAGGACTTATCAACAGCGCGATTGGCGGTGCGCCGGTAAACACCTACCAGCCGGAAGGCATCTGGGAGGAAGCCACTTTTGGAAGAAAGAAATACAAGCAGGATTCGGGTGATAAACTGTATCGCCGAAGCATCTACGTTTTCTGGCGACGCATCATTGGACCGACGATGTTCTTTGATTCCGGTGCCCGTCAGGTTTGTACGGTCAAGACCCCGCGTACGAACACTCCGCTGCACGCGCTGGCCACGCTCAATGACATCACTTACGTCGAAGCCGCCCGCGCGATGGCACAGCGCGTGTTGACGGCAACTGGCGGCAAGGCATCCGATTCCGATCGATTGCGCCATGCCAGTCGATTGGTGCTTTCGCGTTCGCCTGGTGAACAGGAGCTGAAGATCTGGAAGCGTGGATTGGACCGGGCACGAGCGCAGTTCAAGTCGGACGAAGAGGCGCTGGAGGAATTCTTAAACGTAGGCGAATCCAAGCGTGATGAAAACCTGGACAAGTTGGAACACGCTGCTTTGGCATCGGTTTGCCTCGGTCTCCTGAACCTGGACGAAGCCCTGACCAAGGAATGACATGGATCACCCGATCTTGAACGACGACTCATGGAAAGACCCGATTGGCCAGGCCAGGCTTGGCATCAATCGTCGACACTTCTTTGGCAAGACAGCGACTGGAATCGGAACGGCCGCCCTGGCTTCCTTGCTGACTCGCGATGGGCAGGCAAAGAGCATAGGACTCCCGGACCTGCCGCACGTTGCGCCTAAGGCGAAGCGAGTCATCTACCTCTTTCAAAACGGCGCGCCGACGCACACGGATCTGTGGGACTACAAGCCGCGCCAGGCGAAGATGCATGGCACTCCGGTGCCCAACGAGTACTTCGCGGGCAAACGCTTCAGTACGATGACCAAGGACCCGACCGGAAAGCTGATGCTTGCCCCGGTCGAGCCCTTCACACAACACGGACAAAGCGGTTCTTGGGTCAGCCGATTCATGCCGCACACGGCATCGATCGCAGATGAGTTGTGCTTCGTGAAGAGCATGCACACCGAGGCGGTGAACCATGCGCCGGGCATTTCATTCTTCCTCAGTGGCGCGGAAATTCCCGGTCGCCCAACGCTGGGCGCCTGGCTGAGTTATGGATTGGGAATCGAAAGCGAAAACCTTCCGGGCTTTGTCGTGATGACCTCGGTCAGCAAAGGCACGAGCTGCGGTCAGATCTTTTACGATTTCTACTGGGGATCGGGCTTTCTTCCCTCGAAGCATCAAGGTGTGAAGTTCCGTGGCCAGGGCGATCCGGTTCTCTACCTCGCCAATCCCAATGGCATGTCGTCGAAGATGCGGCGCGGACTGCTGGACGACATTGCCGCGATCAACGAGTTGAAATTCAAGCAGGCCGGCGATCCCGAGATAAGTACGCGCATATCGCAATACGAGATGGCTTATCGCATGCAGACGAGCGTTCCAGAGCTCACGGATATTTCCTCCGAACCGCAACACGTTCTCGACATGTACGGACCGCAGGTGGAGGAACAGGGAACCTTCGCCTACAACTGCCTGATGGCGCGCCGTTTGATCGAACGCGGCAGCCGCTACGTGCAGCTCATGCATGCGGGATGGGATCAACACAACAGCGTCACCACCGAGCTATACACGCAATGCCGGGACACCGATCAGCCCAGCATGGCCTTGGTGAAGGACCTGAAAGAGCGCGGTCTGCTCGAAGACACCTTGGTGATCTGGGGCGGGGAATTTGGCCGCACGCCCTTCATCCAGGGCGACATCAACAACCGGCCGCGTTGGGGCCGCGATCATCATCCGTACGCGTTCACCGTCTGGATGGCGGGCGGAGGCGTGAAGCCCGGCATCAGCTACGGTGCGTCGGACGACCTCGGCATGAACGCCGTCGAAAACAAGGTCCACGTCCACGATTTCCAGGCAACCCTGCTACACCTTCTCGGAATCGACCACGAACACCTGACCTATCGCTTTCAGGGCAGATACTTCCGCCTGACCGACGTGCACGGCCACGTGGTGAAAGACATCCTGGCATAAGCCATCCACTTCACCCTAATGGCGCATGTCAGGCGTTGTTCATTCCCAAACCGCATACGCGGAATTGAGGCCCAAAGGGCCTTGTTACATTCGCGCTGCAAATGCGCCGCAATCCATTCCGGTTTGAGTGTGCGGGTGGACGCTGGGTCATGGTCCGAATGTCTGGAATTCGGGCGAGTGGATTTCCGCTCGCCAAAGCTCTCAGCGCACCCAACGATCCCGCCCATGATTCGCCAAATCCTCGCGTTCACCCTGCTCATCGCGTTCGCTCCGCTGCAAGCCGCGGATAACGGATTCGTTTCCATCTTCGATGGCAAGACCCTCAAAGGCTGGCACAAGAATCCCGAGAAGATCGGCCACGGAACGGGCGGCCGCTGGTATGTCGAAGACGGCGCGATCGTGGGCGAACAGGATCCTCCCGGTAGCGGCAACGGAGGCATTCTGCTGACCGGTGAGAAGTTCGGAAACTTCGAACTCCTGATCGACATGAAACCCGACTGGGGCGTTTGCAGCGGGCTCTTTGTGCGCGGCAACAACAAGGGTCAGTGTTTTCAAATGATGGTGGATTACCACGATCGCGGAAATATCGGGCACATCTACGGCGAAGGATCCGGCGGATTCAACAACCGCCCCTTCGACATCAATGGAATCTACGACAAGGGCAAGAAACTGATAGGGCTGAAATCCGGTCCAAGTACGGACGCGGTGAAGGATCAGGGTTATTCCATCACCGGCGAGGCCTGGGTGAAGGCCTGGAAGGTGGGCGAGTGGAACACCGCGCGAGTTCGCGTCGTTGGCAATCCCGCGAAGATCACCACCTGGCTCAACGGTGTGAAGGTCAGCGAGTTGGATGGAAACACCTTCACGCATCCGAAATACAACAAACGCAAAGTCGCCGAACTGCTCGGCGACGAAGGCCGGATTGCCGTCCAGGTCCACGGAGGCAAGGGCTGGCCGAAAGGAGCCAAGTGCCGTTGGAAAAACATCAAGGTCAAGAAGCTTGGACATGTCGCCGTTCAACTTCGTCGCGGCTACGCGCAGAAGGAACCTCAGGCCAGAGCCGAACTCGCATCGTTCAAGGCCGAGGCAAAAAACTTGGCCGCCTGGAAGAAACGAAAGGCGCGCGTCAAAGCCGGATTGCTTGCGGGCGCCAAGCTCACCGAGTTCCCCAAACGCACGCCGCTCAATCCCCGTTTCGTGAAGAAGCGCGTCTACGACGGATACCAGATCGAGAACGTCGCCATCGAAAGTTCACCGGGATTCTACGTCACGGGCTCCCTGTTCCGCCCCACAAATTTCAAGGGCAAGCTGGCTGGTATCCTCTGTCCCCACGGCCATGGCGGCCGCTTCCGCGAATCACGCCAGACCCGCTGCGCCGTCCTCGCCAAGATGGGCGCGCTCGTCTTTCAATACGACATGATGGGCTACGGGGACTCCAAGGAAGTCGGCTGGGTTCACAAAGAGATTCCCGAGCTCATCCGGTTGCAAACCTGGAACAGCACCCGCGCATTGGACTTCCTGCTAACTTTCCCCGAAGTGGATCCGAATCGCATCGGCATGACCGGTTGTTCCGGAGGGGGAACACAGACGTTCATCCTCGCTGCCATCGACGAACGCATTGCCGTATCGGTCCCGGTCTGCCAGGTGTCGGCTCATTTCTTTGGCGGCTGCGTCTGCGAAAGCGCGATGCCCATCCACTGGAGCGCCAATCACAAGAGCAACAACGCGGAGATTGCCGCGCTGGCCGCGCCCCGTCCGCAGCTCGTCATCTCAAACGGGAAGGACTGGACCAAGAACACGCCCAAAGTCGAGTTCCCTTACATCAAACACGTCTACAGCCTCTACGGCGCGGAGAAGAAAGTCGCCAATGCCCACTTCGAAAACGAAGGCCACGACTACGGCGATTCCAAACGTCAGGCCGCATACCCGTTTCTTGCCAAGCATCTGAAACTCGATCTCAAGGGCGTCCTCGGCGAGGATGGCAAGGTCGACGAATCATTCGTCACCCATGAGAGTTACGAGCAGATGCTGGTATTCAATGGCAAGTATCCAAGGAACGCAGTGATACCGAATACACCCTTGCCCTGACAGAACTGTTAACTCAATTCCATCAACGCCGGAAGGACTTGGTGAAGTCTTCCTTTTTGGCTTCCACGATCTTCTTCTCCAGCGTGGAGTTTTCGGCGAGTTCGTTGAGTTTTTCCTCCCAGGCCTTGCTGTCCATTGGCAGCTCAATGGTCTGGTCGATGATCGACGAGTAAGTAATGGCGTTCGCCAGTTCGATGGAGTTGATGCCTTCGGCTCCCGGAACATGAAGTGGTGTGTCATCGAGAATGGCATCCACAAAGTTCTGAATGTAAGCCGCGTGCGGCATCTCCGCGTTGCCGAAGGGAATGTCAATGGTCCATTGGTCGGGCTGACCGAACCCGGTTGTGGAGGTGCGGTTCCATTCGTCGGAGGCCACCTCGTTCCGGATGAAGGTCAGCTTGTCGTGCTCAAGCACGGCCTTGCCGCGTGTGCCCACGATCTCCAGTCGGTTGGTTCCCGGAATCTCGCCGGTGGAACTCACGAACGTGCCGGTCGCGCCATCGGGGAATTCGAGATACGCGGTGACGTTGTCTTCAACCTCAATCTGATGGTAGCGGCCGAGTTGCGCGAAGCCGCGGATACGGCTGGGCATACCCACCAGCCACGACAAGGTGTCGAGTTGGTGCAGGCACTGGTTGAGGGTCACACCTCCGCCTTCGCCTTTCCAGGTCGCGCGCCACGCGCTGCTGGAGTAATACGCATCCGAGCGGAACCAATCGGTGTCGATCCAGTTGATGCGGAGCAAGGTGCCGAGTTCCTCGTTATCGATCATCTTCTTGAGCTTCTGGTAGCGCGGTTCCGAGCGCATTTGAAACATACCGGCGAACACAACATTTGAGTGCTTCTCCGATTCGGCGATCAGTCGTTCGGCATCCGCTTTGTGCGCGGAGATCGGTTTCTCGATCATCGCATGCACGCCGGCCTGAAGCGCGGCTATCCCAAGGGTGGTGTGTTGAAAATGAGGAGTGGCGACGATGACGGCATCGACTTCTCCGGAGCGAATGAACTCTTCACCGTCGGCAAAGGTCTTCAGGCCCTGCGCGGCGTAGGGCTTGGTTGCCTTGGCGAAGGCGTCACAGACCGCCGTCAATTCGCAGCGGTCGATTTTTCCGTCCGACAGATAGCCGGCGTGATAACGGCCGATATTGCCCAATCCGATGATACCAATTCGCACTTTGTCCATAGATGGGCGCTAGTATTCGAGAGCGGGCTCGACCGGCAAGTCATTTCTCCCCACGCCTGACAACGTGCGGAATGCTACTCCACGTTGGCCGAATAGATCTGCAAGATCAAATCAGTGGCCAGGCGACCGGAACTTGCCGGTACTGCCGGCTCACGATCTGTCCGGACTGCTTCGGCAAAATCCGCAAGGATGGCTTCGTGGCCGGCGGTGTCGGCAACAG